>JAABUK010009264.1_pt1 | contig 13510 bp, 15 predicted proteins | sample 5559141 | NCBI WGS metagenome assembly JAABUK01 (sample SAMN10711869, study PRJNA513367) | rock metagenome | isolation source: Antarctica rocks | place: Antarctica: Victoria Land, Pudding Butte nord | collected 2016-01-03
GGACACCTCAATTGGAAGGTTTAGAATGGCATGATCAAGTATCTCAGGCTCCAGGAGGCTGGCATCCAGAACATTGCTTTGAGGCAGCAGCGGCATGGTCGCATCAAACATGTTCTCCCTCTCAGCAGATCCCTTGCGGGTCACAGTGCCGCTTGGAGGGCCTGTGAGGAAACTGCAGGTGCGGCGAGGGGATTTGGACTTTGCTTGTGGCAACAGCAACATGGCATCCAAGGTGGGTTCCCGCTCCACAGAGCCGGTGCTGCTAAGCCCGGTGAGGACACTGCTTGTGCGTCGAAGCGCCCTTGACTTTGGTGATCCCAAGTAGGCGTCATTCTCAGGTAGAGCATGCAAGCTGGACATGTGCAGAGGCGGCACTCCCAGCAGACTGGGTCGGCGGGCACAGCCGCCCATCACGGAGGGCGGTCTAGGCAGCAAAGCAGATGACGAGGATTGGCGAGAGAACGGCAGGCCAGACCTGCTGACCAGACCGCCTCCCTCGCCGTCATGACTACCGCCAGCTGCTCTGCTAGCTACAGACATCTGTGCAGCGCCGTTGCCCCGTAACAGAGACATACCATTCTGTTGTTTCACCCCAAGAGTCTGTTTGTCCATGAAGTCTGGCTGGTAGCCGTAAGGACCTGCAGGAGCGTTTGGCCTACGCTGCTGCAATGAATCATCAGCTGCACTGGGAGGTGGACCAGCTTTTGAACCGGTGGGGCCTGCCCAGTCAGGAACAACCAGCTTGCCTGACTGCGTAGCACCTAACAGCATGCGCTGACCGCTTGATCCTGCATGACATATTTGTGATCAACACAGGCAGATAGCGTCTGCTGCTGCGCACAATGCCACCTAAGCATTGTACCTGAACTGGGCTCAGTCTCGCCATGATGGCTTTCAAGCTTTGCAAAGCACAAATGCTGCTTTTCAACATGGCTCTTGTAGGCCTTCAGCTGCAAGATTCATACCTGAGGCTGTGGGTCCAAGAATGGCCGGTGGGGCAGATGCCTTCACAGGCGCTACAGGCGCTGGGACTGCCGAGCTTGTTTCGATAGTCAGGACATGATCTTCCTGCTCGTCAATAGGCACCATGCTGCTTTCCAGCAGCTGCCGCTCCTGGTCAGGGCTCAGCTTCACATTCAGCCTCAAAGCTATGACCTGCAAGAGTTGATGACGAACCGTGTGTGTATGCAACTTGCAGAGCCAGTCGCAATATATACTCATCTACATGCTCGTCCCAGCAGTGCTGAGGCAATGATTTCAATTGTTTGCTCATGCTTCCAAATTACTAAACCTGCCCATAAGACAAAGCAATGCAAAGCAAACTGCCATACATAGAACATACTCTTTGGTTGTTTGACCTTCAGGATGCTACTGTGCTGGCAGGCTGGTGTTGAGCCACATGCATGACAGTATGTGTTGCATAATCATGGCCAGGTGTGACACAAAGTTGCAGGGCAGTCAGAGAAAGTGAAACTTGTTTGCAAGTTGAGCACAGAACAGACCTGCAGTATTGTGGTGGCAGGCTGGTTTTCCACTTCATGCATGAGGTCAGCCAGCTCCTGTACCCCTTGAGCCACCACGCCAAACTGAAGTAGCAGGCAGTTGAAGGTAGGCTGCCCATCCTTGTTGCTATTCTTGTCCAGCCTGCTGGTCGTCTTCCACACCGACACTGCATGCATTTCAATCAACGAATCAATTTACATTTCTTGTCTTTAGGAGTCATCAGGGGAGTCAACAGACCATAACTGGGAAAACAACATACACTAAGCACTAAATGTCCAAGGCGTTTGACAATAGCTTTGCATTGTAGCAGTTGATGTGTTGTCACATGCAATCAGCAGCTGACAAGATATTGCATTTCAATGTTCAGCAGCAAGTACATGACTATCAAGTGGTTATCTTGCCAGGTGCAATCACTTGGGCAACCACTGCTGACGGAAGTTCACACACATGCGTGACGACATCCTCTGCCTAGAAAGTATGAGACAGGCATGCACTGACCTCCATGCTCATCTCTGGCACGCCTGAGACCCTTGGACAGGCCAGGCATGCTCCTGAGCGACTGCCCAGCTTCTTTGCCAGGTCCACTGGACATGAGCAAGCTGCCAGCAGTGCCTGCAGCATTGCGATACCTCCCTGCTGCCCCCAGGGCTGCTCCTGCTCGAGCTGCGCTGAATGAGACAGTGGCTCCCGATGCCGGTAACATCCGGTTCAGGCGGCCCTGCTCAAAGGTGTTGCGCAGCACGCTGTCATACCGTGGGTTCAGCAGCTCCAGCAGCTTCTGTAGGGGCTGCAGAGCCTCCAAGATCTGCTTCAGGGTGGATATCAAGCTGCATGCAAATACGAGGGATTCAGAACAGTCTGCCAAGCATAGGTGCCTTGAGGATGTTGATCATGTGTGCAAGCTGCACATGCCATCAAGTGTAAAAGCAGCATGAGGGGCTGTGGAGGATGTGGGACAACAACAGCATTGTCAGGGCTCAGAATCCTGCCATATGCCTAAGGAAGGTCAATCGTCTGAGCTGTGCCTGCGCTACAGCATGCGCATTGACAACCATGATCTTGATACAGCGCAGCATGAGCATGGGAGAAAAGAAAAAGGAAAGTTTGCGCTTTTCAGCGATCATAACGGGAGCCTCCTAAGGCGGCAGCCTGGAGCCATGAGCATGGGATACAAAGCAGCATGAATGTACACCTGAAAGCCGCAGAGCGCAGGTCGCCAAGCCTCTTGATGGTCTCTATGACGGCCAGGGGGTGAAAGCTGTCATCCTCTGTGGCACTAAGCAGGGCAAGCTGGCTTCCATCTGCCCTGTTGAAAACCAAAGACCTTTGACCCAACAACTTCTGTCAAATGAGATGCATTTTCATAGTCAGTACAGAAGCTTACACCTTCAAGCTGCAAGTTACAGCAGGACAGGTCTGTAAGGTTTGTGTGTGCGCTTGACAGGCCATGCTGAAGAAGCCAATCAGTCAGCCTGCCAGAAGCAGGGACATCAAAAAGGCATGTACAAGGCTATCCCTTTCTGATGCGCAGGCAATACCTTTTGCTGGTGAAGCGCTGCAGGATGCGGGACACTTGTTTGCGCATGACCTGAAGCTGGGGCACCTTCGGGTCTGAGTGCACCTGCTGCAACATCTGCATGCACATCTTACACACATGAGTGTAGCTCAGAAGCTCAGATTGAACGGCCAGTCGAGCAAGCTCCTATCATACAGATGAGGTGCAGCTTGTTGGAGGACTCGCACAAACAAACAAACCTGGTCAGACACTGGTGATGTGGAGTGGAATCATACAGATGAGGTGCAGCTTATTGGGGGACTCACACAAGCAAATCTGGTCATACACTGGTGATGTGGACTGGAATCAAAGCAAAGATGATGGGCTTCAGCAACAAACTAGAACGAAGAAAGCTATTGTGGGGATACTGCGTGCAAGCTGTGCACGCTCACCTGAAGCAAGGTGGGATCTGCATTGTCACCCAGCTTGGCTTCACAGCTCATGAGCATCTTGGCAATGGCCAGGTGGCCATGACGCAGGGCTGCTGTCAGGGGTGTGCCATTCCAGCGGTCAGCTATGTTCACATCAGCATCATACCTGCACCCAAAGGATAATATAAGGAGTGAGCATATGCATGGTGGCCTGCACTGGTCCCACTCATATAACCATTCTCAATGCTGGACTGTATACGCCTGTGTCCGTATAGGTGCCTCTAAGTTTACTGTTGCTACCTCAAGTGTCTCCCACCATGTCTGGATGTGCTCAGATGGTCTGCCAGTGACAATGGGATGAAGAGGATACTCATGATGCACAGTCCTGCTGCAATTCCCCACAGCATGACTTTCCAAGTAAATTTGTCAAAATGCCATACAATGCTGATCAATTGGCCTGGGAATTAAGTGCAACTAAAGAGATCCCGGATCAAGAAGCCTCGTTGGGGCATGAACTATGATAATCTGAGGTGTCAGAGTACACCTGTGCAGCAGAATGTAAACAGACAGCAGCTGTCCTTCCGTAGCTGCCAGGTGCAGGGCTGTGCGGCCATCATAGTCTGGCATGTCCACAGGCACCCCGTTCTCCACCAGTAGACTGATTCTGCGGATGTCTCCTGCACTGGCGGCCTGGCCTAGGGCCTTGGGGGCGTGCTCCAGCTCTAGGCGCCCCCCAAAGCTGCGAATGAGGTCACAAACCAGGTCATGACCCCCCATCAGGGCGTCCTGCAATGGAGTGGCACCCCACCTGCAGTAGCCAAGAAAATTGATTTAGGTTCAGTTGCTTCAGCAGTAGTTAGTTCAGCAGCAGTTAGTTAAGCAGTAGTTACTTCAGCAGCTGTAAGACCTGTGTAAGCATGAGCTTCAGTATGAATGTCACTTGCAAAGTACTGTTCATCTGGAAAGCATGGCACAAGCAGCACTTGATGCTGATAGTGTGTTGTGCCCAAAAGGACCACACTACAACAGCAAAACATGTTGAGGCAGTGACTCCTGGGATGGCAGCCCTTGACTGCTATCAATGCAGCACAATGGATTGTGATTGTGCTTCAACATCCAACATCACATGCAGGCGTGGCTGCTACTTTCTTGCTGGGCCTTGCAATAGTCTAAATGAATGCACTTGTGCCAGCATATGTCTCACCTGTCCACAGCATTGATTTCAGCCTTGCATGACACCAGGTAGTCCACCACCTTCAGACAGCCTCGTCGTGCAGCAATGTGGAAGGCAGTTCGCTGGTCATAGTCACGCACATCAGGGTCCACCCCATTATCAATGAGCCTGGTGAGCTGCCGCATGTCACTAGCAGCAGCTGCAGCACACAAGTGACTGGATGCGTCCTCATACCTGTATCAAAACAATTGTAACATCAATATGTGACTTTGCAGAGTGAGCAGGGTTTGACAGAGTGAGCAGGGTGTGACAGAGAAGAGTACGCAACTTGGCTGCAGCAATCTGACAACTGCCTAGCTTGATGCACCACTGACTCATGTGGCTGCATAAGTTGAGACATTTTGATACTTGCAAGCCAACACTTCATGGGTATTGTTCATGTCACGATGCATACTGGCTGCCAGTGACAGCTTTGCCAAGAGCACTCAGAAGCACTGCTGTGAGGAGGACGGGCACTCACCCCAGCCTTGCATCATACTTCTGCAGGACCTCAATAGCAGGGCCATGACGCCTGCTGACAGCATGCTGCAAAGGAGTGTGGCCCCATCTGCATGCAGGCAAGAAGCAACCTGAGGGACCACCTGCTGTAGTCCCAGGCGTGACCAACCAGCTGTCATACTTCAGCACAGTTTGCTTACAAGTTTGCTGTTTTGCAGCTATGTTTTGAGCTGGAAACAACATGAGCAACACAAGGGAAGATTTAGCCCGCAATGCCATATCACAAGTGCTGATACAAAAGCAGGGTGGTATCATGGGAAAAGTTGGTATGATGGCTGACCTGTCCCTGACATTGGGGTCGGCTCCTTCCTGCAGCAGCAGCTCCAGAACCTTGACGTTGCCCTCCAGAGCTGCCAGGTGAAGAGTGGTGCGGCCATCATAGTCAGCAGTGTTGATGAGCAGGCCACGCTGCAGCAGGTGCTCCATGGAATCCACATCTCCTAACGTGGCGGCAAAGGTCATGGCACTCAGGGCCTCGCTGTTGCGCTTCTGGACAGCAGCCTTTACAATGTTCTTGGTCCTGCAGAGCGGCAGCGCCTTGTGTTCATGTATGTGCAAGAGTCGTTATGATACCAGAAGGGTGTTTGCTTGATGGAAGGTAAGTGCTTCCTGCATGTAAGGTCGACGTATTTCGCATGTGTGTTCAGAGTATCTGCTGCACAACAGGCAGCCAAGACAGCTAGCAACACAGGTCAAGCCAGGGTGCAAGCCAGTGTCACGGTAAGCAAAGGGCTGCAGCAACATGTGGCAGGACAGAGCAGTACCAGGCATAGCATGATGAGGCAGCGCAGGGAATTATGTATGTTGGACATGGCAGGGCAGGGCAGGGCAGGGCAGGGCAGGGCAGGGCAGGGCAGGGCAGGGCAGGGCAGGGCAGAACACAGGGCAAATTTGAGGCTCAGCAGAGCAATGGAAGCATTACAGTTCCGAGGACAGAGCGTTTCTCACCTGAGCTTTTCTTTGGCGTCATCGCTGATGGTGTCTGCTGAGTCCTTACTGACGCTGCTGTCATTGCCATCCTTGTCCAGCCCAAACAGGCTCAGCACATTGGTCACAATGATGTCATTCTGCTCAGGGTAGTTATGCACCAGCTCCTCGTAGTCAAACTTGGAGATGACCAGCAAAGTCACATCACTTGTGGACCTTGCCTGTGCACCAAGCAGTTTAGCTCAGCAGGTTGTGCCTGTGTTGGACATGGGACCACATATCTGACTTAATGCTGAAACCAAATGTGGTTAAGACATTACATCCAGTAACACATGTAAAGCTTAAAGCTTCAGGGCTGTGGAACACACTCAGCTGTTAAACTTGGAATGTGTGCAAGTTGTGCATGGTGCTCCACAGCTTGACGTTTATTTGACATATGTATGGCCAGACACACTTGAAACTCAGTACCTGGAAGGTGCGGGGTTGAGCAATGCCCATAAAGAAAGCAATCTCCCCAACACAGCTGCTTTCTGAGTCTTCACGCACACTGCGTATCACATTGTCCTCCCGCAACTCCGCTATCACGCCCTGCACCAGAACCCAACCATGCAGCTATGCCCTCTCCTGCCTCAAGTTGTTACTGCTCGTAGGAGAAATGCAGAATTGGTGTGTATAGGCAGCAGCAGCTGGGCAGTCCATTATTACAAATTGGACTCTGAGACACTCCTGACAGGTATGCTCTGAACGCAATGCAGAACATGAAGCACAAACGGGCAATTGTGCGTGAAAATTGATGTTTGCACCATGGCCAATTTGTAATTATCTCTTACTGTGTTGATAGCACAGAACCATGTCGCATGGGGGTCATAGCAATAGTGATAGAACGATGGGCAGTACTGATGCATACCCATGGGTGATGAAACAGACCCACATCATCAGGGTCATAGCAATAGTGATGGAACAGTGGGCAGTACTGGTGCATACCCGAGCCACGAATGCTAACTCCCTAGACATGTCTCCAGCCCTGATCAGGGTCTCCCCCGGCATCAGGTACATCTCCCTCAGCTTCAGCATCAGCTGGTTCAGGAACTGCAGGTTGCAGCCCTTGAACAGCATGGAGTTGCGCTGAATCACGTAGCTGTACTGATGACTGGCCACCTTCATGCGTAGTGAGTCTGGCAGGGCTCTGAGTATGCGAGAGCCATCAGAGTCCATGGCCTTCTGCTGCTGAAACTCGAAGTAGGATAGCAGCCTCTGTTGCAGGTCTGCTGGCAGGCCGCGAGTCTCACAGTAGGCTCTCACGCTACGCAGCATGCGCCTGTGCAGGACAGCAAGGTCAGCAGGTGATGCATGATGAACCACAGCAGTCATCTGGTTTAGACATACTTGGTTGGTACAGTATGCATCATGCTGTTCAGCACAGCCAAGCATGACACATTGAAGTCCATTGGAGTGCTGCATCGAGCCAGTGGCAAGCAGCCAAACAAGAATAAGCCATGCATGCGGGGCTGCATGGCCAGAACGGCTCTGCAAAGCACATTTGACCTTGGTACCAACAACAGCAGCTGCTTTGTTACTGACATCCAAAAGGCAAAGTGTGTAAAGAATGTACATGTTTGGGCATAGGGACTGTTACTGGTGAGGACAGTGGGTGAGTGGGTGGATGGATGGGTGGTTGGGGGGGGGGGGGGGGGGGGTGTTGATGTGAGCGTGCATGTGGAACAGTGGCAACTACGATGGCAAATTCATGATGGCAAATGTGCAGCATGTGTGCAACTGGGTCACCTGAATTCCTCCAGCTTGGCATCCTTCTTGACGACATAGTGGAACAGTGTACCCAGAATGTAGGCCTCCAGCCCCACTTGCGCCAGCATCACAAAGATGCTGAATATCATCTCATCCCACCTGCATACATACCCATTGTGAAGCAGATAGCTGTGCATGCTGCATTGTGAAGCTGCCATTACTGTCATGGCATGAGGAAAGCTTTGCATATTGTCACTTCTGTTATGGCAGTACAGCTGTGAGGATCCTGCTTGCAATAGCAACTGGCCTGCGAGCTTGTCCACATTTGGGGCAGCTTTGCAGTCGGGAGGCCTTCTGCAGATTGTGGTTTAATCACCACACCTACCAGCTGTGATGGCAAGGCGACACAGGCATGCACAAGATGAGCAACACTGGCATACATGAGACAGGTAGCAGGGGTCAGTTGTGAGCATCTCTACAGTTGTGTTGCAGACCCCACGTCAAAATCGACCCCATGCAGACACTTTTCTTCAACTGTGCAGAGTACATACATCAGCACTTGACACTGCTGATGAGCCTTGTGTCCATTTTCACATGCACAAACAAAGACACACGATTTTGCGTTTTGACCGTGCAAACCAGCAAGCTCAACACATAAGAAGAATCACTTGCCTTTCAGGCACAACAGGGTCATAGCCCAGGTTGGAAATCCCATTGAGCCCTTTGTACAAGGTGACACCATACAGGTCAAAGATAGTGCCATTGTTGGCACAGGTGTAGTCCATGGGCGTGCCCATGTCAAACTGCTGCAGCCAGGTTGCTGAGTTGTCAGCGCCGCTGAAGCCGGCCAGCCTAGCCAGGAAGTAGAAGAGGCATCCAACCCAATGAGCTACGCCCAGGACTAGGACTGCAAACTTGAAGGCAGCAATGTGGCGGATGTTGACGTGCACCATGAGCTCGCGAGCTCGGAAGAACTGGTGCAGTTTGCTGATCCTGCATGCATTCCCCATGGACAATCATGAACACGGCTGTTTGAGTATTGAACAAGAACCAGCCATCAAGCAAGTCCTTTCAGACTGGCGTTGCAGAGTCCAAAGGTGGGACTATGGCATCATTTCACATCCACCATGGGCAGAGAGGCGCGCTACAGCTATTGCAGCATGCTGGTGCTTCAGACAGACACCATTCAGCGTTGCAGCTGGCGGCAGCACTTCAGCATACAACATTCACGGCGCGCTGTCTGAGGCTATGTGAAATCTCAGCCACTTGCAGCCTGACATTGTTGATGCCTTGACTGTGATATGTACCTTGACGCATGGCAAGGCAAGGAAGATAAGGAGCATCAGGCAGACAGCACATGCTGATAGCAATGCCTCAAAGTGAAAGTCAGAGCTGTACATTGTAGCAACATTGCACCAAGAACGTGCTGGATGCCTAGTTCAATCTAAATCCATATCCCACATGGTCATGCCTTGAAAACGCTGCTGTATGTTACAGCACCAACTGTCACTGGGCACAGCCATTTGTTTTTGGGTACCTGTTAAGTCTGAAGATCTGCATGAGCCACCACACCCATAAGGGCCACCTGAAGATGATGGGCAGATACATCATGCAGCAGGCCAGCAGATCTGCTGGCAGACGGCGCTGCACACAGTGTGACACCTGCGGCCACCGCCGCGCATGCCCTACAATGTTGCTCTGCCACTGCTGAATCCTGCATAGGCATGCTGGTCAAGCCTACAGTCGTGCCGACTTCTCTGTGGCCTTACACAAGACAAGCAGATAACATTGCATGCCTCAACTCAGCTTGCTTGAGCACACAGAATTTGTGTCACAGATGGTGCAGAGACCATGCAGTGACTCTGCTTCGTATCTGCTGGCACTGCAGGCATATGCATGCTACCATCTGATGCCAATGCTGTTGCACACAATGCAGGAACACAGAGCATGCAGCAAATAGAGCACAGCATGATGAAGCACCCAGAGAGATTGCCTACCCAATGTCAGTGAAGCCGCGTAGGCGTGCCATTCTGGAGGCCAGATTGGGGAGCATGTGCTGCACATTCTCACTGGCAGAATTGGCACGTGCAGCAGGCGCTAACCCATACCACCCCTTCTCAACGTCAGCACCTGCACATGGTCAGATGGCAACTTGCAGGAAATCGTTACAGCTGTGCCAAGGTATGACAGTGTTCCTCCAGCACAATCTTGGGCACATCAATGACGTGCACGCTGTGCTCTGGCCCCTTTGTTGTGAGGTCTAGACAGGAAGAAGCACATGACAGCATCACAGCATGCAGTGCAATTTGGCGCTCTGAGTGACTAGCACATGGATCATGATCTTGTCTTGAAACCATGCAGAGGGGAGGGGTGCATACCTCCTCCTGTTGGGCCAGGCATGAACACCATGTCCCTTTTGGACTTGCTACGTGACATAGTTCTGGCAGCCAGATCCTTCTTGGAGACACCCCCAGCATCGGCAAGATTCACTTTTGACAGCTTCCTGTCGAATCCTGCCTGCTGGTGCAGTTCACAAGTTTGGCTGTGCTGGCCTGCCTCTACTGAGGCTGTCTGACTGGCAACTATGGCGTTTGCTGTCCTGTCAGTGTAGTAGGCTGACAGCAGCAGCAGGCACAGGTCCAGCAAGAAGAGCAGATCTGCCATGACGTCAAACCACAGCCAGAGGTGCTGAGTACTAGCACCAAACTTCCGTATGCAGCTGCAGAGTGCAGAGAAAGGGAAATCACGCAGAGAAAGGGAAGTTACGCAGAGCAAGGGAAGTTTCGCAGAGACAGGGAAGTTACGCAGATTTAGCTATGTATCAAGTCAACAGCATTGCGCACAACATGACCATGCACCACACAACATCCTTTGCCATAAGCCAATTGTAGTAGCGTCTAATGCACTTATGTGATGAGGAAAATAATGCTGGATTGGTATTCAAGTAGAGCATACCTTGGACCAGAGATGAGGCCATAGCCTGTGCCAAATGCCAGTCGCAGCGGTAGCATGATGACCTCATACAGGCACAGTATGACCCTCAGCTCGTCCAGACGTCTCATGACTACACCAGCCGGGTGGAACATGGCCAGCAGGCTGTTCAGCACCCCCCCTTCCAAAGGATCTTTGGGTTGGTCATCACGCACAAACTGCACATGCTTTGACTTGCGCAGGCCCAGGTTGTGCAGTGAGGGGTGCTTCATCTGTCCGTAGGACATCGAGGCCGGTGCGCTGTCTAAATGAACTGCAGGCAAAAGCATGCTGACCCTGATGACATGACAAAGGTATGTAACCTGTCAAGATCATGGCAGATGCTCAAGATGCAGGCGGGTCCTGGGCAAGCTGCTGAACTCAAGAGGTTGGCCCATTATGACTGGAACATTGGAGTCCACATGAAAGCTTTGTGTTGTAGGGCTTGTGAGTCACCAGACCTGACCTTGTCAATGAGTGGTATATATAGTTGGTTTTGAAGCAGATTGACGACAGACAGGGCCTCGTATGGTGTTTTTGTCAGCAGAAGGGGACACAGTGTGAGGCTTGTGCATGAGGAGGGTGTGGGTCTCACAAGGTGGAGGCCCTGCTGATGTGATGAGGATTGATTTGCGCCTATTCGTCACACTCATGTCATGTGGCCCCGACCATGCTATCTTGGATATCCAGCTAGGCCTGCATTGCACAGCAATCAAAATCACCATGCATGTTCAGAAAGAACGGAGATGTTGTGCCGTCCCTGACATCCATGCAACTTCCTCCTGCATGATCATGCATCAGGATACATTGAACACCTTGCTGTTTAATCAACCATGTGACTGGAATCATGTGACTGGAACAATGACTGCTTCAAGTAGCTACAATGACAATACCTCAATCTGGAAATTTGCAGGCAAGCATGTTCTACATTCCATTTGACATGAATGGGTTCAGCTGTGTATCTGTGATGCAAATGCTTGCTGCCTGACTCAAAGCAGCTGAGGATCCTGGAACGCAATCTGACCTGACTTTGCTGTCTTCAGACCCAGAAGTTTCGCTCAGGGCCTGCCAGGCGTTCCGGCTATCAAGGCTGGGGTGTGATGTGGAGGGTGTGCGGTTAGCCACTCGGTTGATGCCGGGCCTGCCGGGCCGCAGCCTATGAAGGAATGTGAGGACACCACCGCTGGGTTTCATAGACGCTTTCTTTCTGTCTGCTGCCCCTTGTCCTTCCTTGAGGGAGGGCAGATGGGCAAAAGCAGCTCCAGGGATACTGCAGCCAACAGATGCAGATGTCAGGTCAAGCCCTTGTGTCCTGCTGGTTGTGTGATGTAGTGATGTGTCTGCTAGTGTGTCATGCGCTGAGGTACAGCCCTGCATGCCATCTGTCTCACAGATACATTACAGACATGCACTTCCACAAGGCGTGTTTGCATTTTGCATAGGCTTTTGTTTGAAATATGCATTGTGCAGTGGTGGCACATCAAGGTGAGCTTTGCAGAGCAGGCAACCATAGAAGCCACATGCATGTAGTCAAGAGTCAGGCTTCTTAGCAGTGGCAACAGAACACGCCATACTGCAAAGCAGCAGCAGCAGTGTGGGCGTCGGCAGAGGCAAACACTGACCGGAAATCGCCTCTATGACCCTTCATCTTTGCACCCCGATTGGTGCCAGACGACTGATAGGAGTCATCCTGGAACTCCTGAGACATTTCACCTTCTACCCATGAGCTGCTTTGGCTGCCGGACAGCGGCTGCCCTACATTGCCAGGTGACTGTGTTGTGTTGCATGATCTCCAGACAGATTCAAGGTATTGGTGTGCAGTTTGCAGGCATGACCTATGTCGGGGAGGCAAGTGACCAGACATGAGTATGCAGAGGGCATAAATTGGTAAGCATCACACATCTTGCTTGAGGTCTCGCTGTTGAGCGGAAGTGTTCTGCTTGCGCATGCTTTCCTTCATTTGCTGCTCTACCACAGACACCTACGTGTGCATGCGTAATGCTAAGAAATGGCAGACATATGCAACAAGTATAGTCCCATGCATGCAACACAGCAGCATCGCAGCGATGTGAAAGCAGCAAGGCAGCAAGAGAAAGCAACCTTCTGACTCATCAGACAGAGAATGACGGCTGTGCCCAGATGGGTGCTTGTCCCCAGATTGGAATGACACCTTGAACTTGGCCCGCATCTTTGGCTGCATGTTGCACACCCCTTTCATGACTAGCAATGATGCTGAGAACAGCAAAATCAGCACAAAAAACATTCCAGCCCAGCACAGCGCAGCACAGCACAGCACAGCACAGCACAGCACAGCACAGCACAGCACAGCACAGCACAGCACAGCACAGCACAGCACAGCACAGCACAGCGCAGCTCAGAATAGTATGGCATGACACAGCAGTACAGGCTGGTACACAACACAAGACAGCATTACAGGCTGGAACACAACACATGGCACAAAGAACTTGCTGCTGCAGTGCAACACCAGCACATTGTTTGCAGTAGATCTGTACCGCACTGCACTCTCCAGTCCGTGCATCATGCGCTTACTCACAAGCATGTGGAGTGCTAAAAGCAGATCTTCCCAGACATCAGCAGATTCTAGACAAGCAAGGATAAGCAAGACAAGCAGGAACAGGCAGGCAAGAAGAAGCATCCGACGGTACTGGCTAAAACCATATGCCAGACCCTCATAGATTTCTTCCT
>JAABUK010009265.1_pt1 | contig 13510 bp, 7 predicted proteins | sample 5559141 | NCBI WGS metagenome assembly JAABUK01 (sample SAMN10711869, study PRJNA513367) | rock metagenome | isolation source: Antarctica rocks | place: Antarctica: Victoria Land, Pudding Butte nord | collected 2016-01-03
CTAAATCTCTGGAAAAAGTTTTCATCAGAAATAACCCATCCTGCTGAAGCAGAGGGAAAAGTACCCCAGCGGTTAGCAGACCCGAAGCGGGAAGAACCATCGCTTCGTACTGCTGCTGTAAACAAATATTTACCTTTGTAGTTATAAGTCAGCCTGGAAAGAAAAGAGGTGAGGGCCCATTCATTCACGTCATTTCTTGTATTTGAAGGATTGCCGCCCCTATCTATGTTGAGAGCTCCCTGAATAGTGGGAAGCCTGTCATCAGTATAAGTGTCAGCCTGTATACGCGTATACTCCTGATGAAACTTTTGGTTGGTAAAACCTGCCAAAAGCTCAAAATTATGATCATTAAAACTTTTCGAATAAGTAGCTAAATTTTCATTTAGCCACGTCACGTTTTCAGTGCTTTGCCTGATTGACTGGGCTGTGGTTGGTATAGGAACGTTGATAAAATTGGTAGCTGTTGAAGGATTAAAGAAGAAAAATTTAGAATTCAGGTATTCGACATTGAATGTGGAGCGGAGAAACAATCCTTTTATGGGTTGATATTGAAGATAAGCGTTAGATATAAGGTTAGTTGTTTTCGTTTCATTTACCAACTCATTTGCTGCTCTTACCCAATTTGGGTATGCAAAGATATTTCCTGTGCTTCCCGGAAACTGGTTGAACTTTGTCAACTGGCCTGTCGAGTCATAAATAGGCATTACCGGCCAGGTATGCAACGCGTTGAAAAGAATGCCTGTTCCTCTGTCTCCATCTGTTCTGGGTGTATTGTCAAAAACGTAGGAAGGAGCGACATTAAAACCTATTTTCACTTTATCAGATACGGCGTATTCGGTATTCATTCGCAGAGAATATCTTTTGTAATCGTTGTTAAGCACCACGCCCTGCTGGTCATAAACTCCGGCTATCAAAGCAGTGTTTACCTTGTCTGTACTTGAGGTTACAGTAAGATTATAACTTTGCAGAGGCGCTTTTCTCAGCAATGCACCGTACCAGTCGTTATTTTTACCCGCATATTGAGAAGGGTTTTGAAATTCCACGGGTACCGGGTTAGCTACAGGATTAGGTGAAGCTGCATTTGCATCTTCATAATATTCTTTTTTAAATTGTGCAAATTCAACAGCGTCCATCATTTTTATTCTGCCTCTCTCCGGTACCTGCTGCACACCTCCAAAAGTGTTGAAGCTCACATTTGTCTGCCCTTTTTTTGCTTTTTTAGTAGTTATTAAAACGACTCCGTTGGCTGCCCGCGACCCGTACAAAGAGGTAGAAGCGGCATCTTTTAATATCGAAATATCCTGTATTTCATCAGGGTTAAGCGCGCCAATACTGCCTGTAATGGGAAAGCCATCAATTACGTATAAAGGATCGCTGCCTGCAGAGACAGACACTTGTCCACGTATCCTGACTGACATTCCCTGACCTGGTTTACCTGTAGTCTGGTTAATCTGTACACCAGCAAGTCGGCCCTGCAGTTTTTGGGTTACCTGCGAAACGGGTATGTCTTTCAACTCTTTGGCGTTTATAGTCTGCACTGCTCCTGTCACTTCTTTTCTCAACTGGCTGCCGTATCCTACGACTACTACTTCGCCTAAAGCCTGAGCACCACCAGAGGTTAAACGTATATTAACAGAAGCACGGTTATTAATAGCTACCTCCTGCGATCCATAACCGACAGAAGACACGACTAACGTTCCATTAAGAGTTGGAACACTGAGCGAGAAGTTACCGTTTGCATCAGTGCCTGTACCTTTGCTTGTTCCTTTTGCAAGCACCGATACACCCTGCAGGCCGGCACCATTTTCATCTGTTACTTTTCCTTTTACCAGAAGGGCCTGTGTCCAGGCCTGCGGGGAGAAGATTAATAAAAGATAAAGTATACATAAATACTTCATTTTAAGAAATGTAATTTTTTTCATGATGGCAATCGTTTAGTGTTTTAGAGTAAAAAAATTTATGGCATTAATTGGCTATACTGGTTAGTTGTTGAGCAGCCTTACCAGTTTAAATAAAAGAGGAAATTGGGATGTATCTGTAAATGTAAAGGCAATAATATTCTTTGCTGTCCTGCTCTATCCTGACATATATTTTTAATAAATGCAGGAATTTAAAGAGCCGGATGAATGCTATATTTTAAGAAAAATGCAAATTTTTTTGAAAAAACAATTGTATTAAAAAATCTGACCCGGCAGTATTTATAATAAGACTTTTTGGGCTAATTTTTGAATTATCTAAAAATCAATTTTTAATAGAAAGAACCTTCTTTTACTATAAATTCAAAATAGACTTTGGGTTAAAAAACCTAAACAACTTAAATAAATATCAACATTGCAGAGCTGGCCTCAACCTTAATCCCTCTCCAAAGAAGGGGGAAGAAACAGAGCAGAATTTTATTACTTAAATTTAAATAGAATTAGGTTAAGCTACTTTAATTGCTTCAGTCGAATGTTTCGGTATTCAACTTTCATTGGCGGACCAACGTGTACCTGCACACCTAATAATCCCTCCGACTTTCCATTAACTTTATCGTTATCTGTTACGTCACTCATCAAAATTCCATTAATGAAATGTTGCAGATGATTTCCTTTAATTATTAAATGGCAGGTGTTCCAATCCTCTGCATGGATTTTTGCCTGCAAAGAATCTGAATTGCCTAATGAATCTGTTACGGTTCTTTCTGTCCACGCGTTATTTTGAATATGATCTTTTAAAGAGTCTGAGGAATTTTGAGGTGCATTTACGGATACTTTTTCTCCGCGGTACGCCAAAGTTGTCCGCGCACGTTCTTCATAGTTTTGCCCTGTGTACCGGTTTGCGCCATCAATATCGGCCTGGTAGCCTTTCAGAGCGTGCGGTACATCGGGCAATTGCACACTGCGATAATTAATGCCGCTATTTCCTGTTTTGGTTATTTTAAATTCAAGTGTCAGTTCAAAATTTGCAGGGCGACCTCCGTGCCAGATGATAAACGAATTGGTTTTTAAAAGTGTAGCAGGTGTAATTTCTCCTACTAAATTACCATTTTCTACTCTCCAATAAGTGGGATCGCCTTCCCAACCTGTAAGTGTTTTACCATTAAATATTTGTACAAATCCATTTTTGCTGCCATGATTTTGTCCAGAAGTTTTGCAACTGCTTATTATTAAAACAACCAGCAGTATTCCCGTTTGAAGCGATTTAGAAACAGTTTGTTTTAGCATTGTAATTTGTTTTAATCAGCCTGTTTGCTTTATAGATTAATGATAATTATTAGTATACTTTATTTCTGAAACTCTTGAGCTCCGGTATCTTTCCAGCTTTTAGAAGTGGCGGATTCAAGTACGGCTTCACACACTTTCTGTGTTTCAAGCGCATCTTTAAAAGTTGGTGCGCATGGTTCTCCTGTTTCCAGGCTTTTTAAAAAATCTGCTACCTGGTGAATGAAAGAATGTTCATACCCAATTGACAAACCGGGAACCCACCATTTGTCCATATAAGGCTGATCACCATCTGTAACATGAATAGTCCGCCAGCCGCGAACGATAGAGTCATCAGCGTAATCGAAATATTCCAGCCGGTTAAGATCGTGTAAGTCCCAGCGTATTGAAGCATTTTCTCCGTTAATTTCAAAAGTATATAAAGCTTTATGGCCTCTTGCATAGCGCGTAGATTCAAAAAGCCCCAACGCTCCGTTTTTGAAGTGGCAATGAAAAATGCAGGCGTCATCTATGCCTACTTTTTCCACTTTTCCGGTCAATTGATGCTGACGTTCTTTTATAAAAGTCTCGGTAACGGCGGAAACGTCTGTAATTGCTCCGTTGAGCCACATAGCAGTATCAATACAATGGGCAAGAAGATCACCTGTCACGCCTGAACCAGCGGCATCTGCATCCAATCGCCATAACGCTTCTCCGCCCTGCGGAAGATTTGCATTAATTGTCCAATCCTGTAGAAAGTTAGCGCGATAATGAAAAATGCGGCCTAATTTACCTGTATCTATAATTTGTTTAGCCAAAGTAACGGCCGGAATGCGGCGATAGTTGTACCAGACTGTGTTACTGACTCCGGCCTTTTCAACTGCATCAACCATTTGTTGCGCTTCGGCTAACGTACGGGCTAATGGTTTTTCGCAAAGAATCATTTTACCTGCTTCTGCAGCAGCAACAGCAATTTCGGCGTGCATATTATTGGGTGTGCATATATCAACCGCGTCAATATCATCACGGGAAATAATATTCTTCCAATCTGTTTCTATAGACTCATAACCCCACTGATCTGCAAATGCACGTACTTTATCTTCGCGGCGAGAACAAACTGCTTTTAGATCAGGAACATGTTCCAGTTCCGGAAAAAAATCACTTACCCGCTTATAACCATTAGAATGTGTGCGCCCCATAAAACCGCCGCCGATCAATCCAATTCTTAATGCTTTCTTTTCTTTCATTCTTGTATTTTATGAAAATACATAAAAAATGTTTGTTTTGGATTTTGTTACTCTGCTTCATACCAACCGTGCAGTTTGCGAACATCCACCATGGTAGTTAGAATATCGTTCCAGGTCTGTTGCTGGGTCATAACTTCATTGGAGAACATGCATCCGTCCCAGCAAATATGTGTAAATGCTTTGGTTAGTTCGCCATTTTCATCACGCATCCAATAACCTGCATCTTCAGCCACGTTGAGCTTTCCGTTAGGATCAGTTGCCAGGCAGTGACGGCCCGTCTTGTCGTGAGAACCAGTGCCATGCACGGTACCATCGTTCTGGGCAACATGGAAATCTATCGTCCAGGGGCGAAGGGCATTGGTTATGGTTTTCAATCCCTCAGTTAAGGCATCGCGGTCACTCCAGTCAAAGTTATCAGGAAGTATCCGGTCTTCAGGACGGTTGTAACCGAGAAGGTATAACAAGGTATGAGACATATCAGCCTGGAAACCAATATTTGGCCGGTCAACAGCTTCAAGCGTATCAATCATTGTCTTCCAGCTATGCATGCCGCCCCAGCAGATTTCACCTTCTGCGGCAAGTTTTTCACCATAATCTGCGGCTACATCGCATGCTTCCCGAAAGGTTTGTGCTATTAATTTTGTATTGTTAACGGGGTCAGCCTCCCAACTTCGCGGCGAGCTTGCAGAGTCAATACGAACAATAGGGTAAGGACGAACTCCTAATTCCCTTAATTTTTTACCAAACTCACACGACTTGCGAACCATTTCTACAAATTGTGTGCGCTCTTCTTTACTTCCCATTGCAGGGCCGCCCCATATCGGCGCTACAAGACTGCCGATTTTCAAATTGCGTGCAGCAACTTTATCTGCAAGTTTTTTGATATCATCATCGGAACTGTCAATACTAATATGCGGATCTAAAAGACCGATGTCAATACCATCAAATTTAATTCCGTCTGCCTCGGCAGCAGCGGTCATGCTGAGCATATCATCAAAAGAAATGACCGGCTCTGAGCCAGCTCCTTTCCCTACAATGCCTGGCCAGGTGGCATTGTGCAGTTTTGGATAATTATTTTCAGGCATATTGGTAGGTTATTTTCAATTTGTAAAAATGTTTTTTGATGATTTATACAGATAGATTTGCCATGACCTTCAGGTCGCGGTTGTATAAAAATTTAAGTATCGGCCTTAGCCAAAACTCCTTCAAAATGATGAGCGTTTATAAATTCTTTGTATTCTTCAACAAAAATTTTCTTTTTATGGTGCGTTTTTCGGCTAAAGCCTTTTTGTAATTTATTCTTCGTCCACGACCTGAAGGTCGTGGCAATTCTGAAAACTGTGGCAATTCTGAAAACTGTGGCAATTCTGAAAACTGTGGCAATTCTGAAAACTGTGGCAATTCTGAAAACTGTGGCAATTTTTATCAATATTGAAAATTAAATTAATAGTAATTTTAAGAATAAGGACTTTATAAAACAAGATCAGGATTTCCGGAACCAAAATGTTTCAGCATGACAACAGGATCAGTAGTGGAAGGATTAATAATTGTAACACCTTCCATCGCAGCTTTTTCGCTGACAAAAAATTCATCGTTTGTCAATTGACCGTATCTGATTAAAGCAGGTGTCTCTATTTCCCACACGCCCATTTTTCCATGTCCCTGCATCATTATCAAACCATAAGCTGCGCTATCTCTAATAGTCACCGTTTTTCCCGGAAAAATGGTAAGTTCTTTAGCACTAAAAGCATCAGACTTGTAGCAAACCCAGTTTTCTACGTATCCTTCTGCCTGCATTTCATCTGCGGGTTTTACCGGCTTAGGCATCATAAACCGGGTTTCCAAAATATTGGGATTGGTGTTTAAGTCCCAGTCAATAACTTCCATTAACTGGTCAAAATCACCAATCCTGTCTGCCGGCGTTCCATTCCAAAGCAATTCTTCGGGAATAATTGCTTCATTCACCAATGATTGATACATGGCAAATACATCAGAAGCTTTTTGAGGTTCATACGTGCACATGCTTCCGGGAGCATGAAGCATTCCGGGCGGTACATCCCAGCCCGTTCCGGGATCTAAACGAAAGGCTTGTGAATAGCTCGTTATCTTATTATCACCTTTGGTGAAATTTACAAGACATTCACGAATTTGTTCTTTTGTGGTGCCCGGGGCAATACCAAAAAAAGTATATGGAAAATCACCGCCATGATTATTTAATTGTGGTGGAAAATAGTAAGCTTCAGGCTTACCCATTTGGCCAATCAGTGCAGCATGCTCGTCGTTGTGATGAATATGGTGCGGCAAAGGACCCATATTATCAAAAAATTTAGAATACATTGGCCAGCTTTGGTGCTCATTCCACAGCCTGTCTCCGATCAGCTCACCCTGCAGCTCATCTATTGCATCCTTCAATAATATTTGTACTTCCTTATTTCCATCATTAAATACTATGGCGCTCAGGCCTTCATTTTCTCCTGTCAAAGGGCCGTTTTTTGCCGGTGTTGTGGAAGACAGCCAGCGTTCATCAATGCCGCCGCGCTTTCCGCCCAATACATAATAATCATCAGGATGCAGCTTTATTCGCCGTCCGGGCACACAAAAAGACCGTGGTACCCAGGTTGGCGCCAAACGCAAAATTCCCTGGCCTTGTTCCAGTGCTTTTTGTGCTGTACTTGTTTTTTCAGCTGTTTCCATTAAAATGATTTTTTTTTAATATTATGCTAAATTGTTCTTTATTAAAAATTCATTTATCCTCTCTTTGTTTTCCAATACTTCGATTTCTATGTCATACTTCCTCATTTCTCGGGGTTGTAAAAAGATAAGATTTTGTTGCCCTCTTGCTTTTGCCTGCCCTATCGGCGGATGCGTTCCCGGCTCGATTCCTGTTACATATTCTCCCTTGCCCCAGTGCTGCCAATTCGTTAACCAGGGCAATTGTTTTTTCTGGAACTTCATCACCATTGCTATACCTATTTTCGAGTTATAAAGGCCGCAGGTACATTGCCCTGAGTCATCAGGCATAGCATCTATAAAAGCAACTGCTTCTCCACTGCCGTTATGATCTTCTAAGGGATAAGGACATTTACGAAAATTATAACCTTCTTTAAAAATTCTGTTATTAATACCGCCTTCACGGGGCTGCCATTTGCCCTGCCAGATGATATCTGTTCCTTCATCCACGAGGGGCCAGCCAAAATTGAAATGATAAAGCAACATGTGAGGCGCCGCTGCATTTCCCCGATTGATTACTTCATCATGAATTCGTATGGTTGCCTGCCCAAGCGTTGCAGATATTGTCCGCTTCAATTCAAGGTTAGGTCCTAAAACCTGCGTTTGCTGTATTCTTCCTGTAAGGCTCATCTCCATTTTTCCCATCACAGGGTCAGGTTGAATAAGTGATTCAATCTCTGCCGGAATGTTACTGACTTGGTCATGAAGACCACGGTCTCCAAAAGCATCAGCTTCAGGTCCGCCTACGTGTGTTAGTCCGCAGGTAGTAAGCAATCCGCCGCCGAATGTTTTAAGCCAATCAATGCCATGATTTGAAAATGGTTCCGGCGCTGCTATACCGCAATGACTAATCCAGGCAAGGCTGTACTGGTTATAAAAAGCATCGGCAATGTCCATTGCCCGGTCAATTACAACCTTATACCGAAGACCTGATCCGGTATTTATCCATGCTATTCGTGTTCCCCGGCCTAAGCCGTTATCCAGTACACTTGTTTCTATTCCTCCTAATTGTGCGGGGTTAGAAATTTTATTTTGCCAGGTGCCGGGGATCAAATTAGTTTCTCCTTTTATGATAGTTATTTAGTGCTATAAATTTAAAAAAAAATTATTCAGTATTCAACTCTCAATTCTCCGCTCTCAATGCTCAATTCATGTAATTCCCTTTTTTCGGGAAATAATATTAAAAGTTTTGTTATTAAAAAGTTGATGTATTGATCTGATTAAATTTTGAATTAATAGTACAATTATTTTTATAAAAAATTTTACTGCCATTCTGTGAAAGAAATTTCTATTATTTGTTATTAGCTGCTACAGACTTTTTATTAGCATTATCAGCATTCTTAGAGAACACAGGATTGTCTTTATTACCTCCGGCTTTAAGATAAGCCAGTAAATCTTTCAGTTCTTCAGAGTTTAACCGGTTAATCAAACCAGGCAGCATCGGAGAAACCTCAGAGAGTTTGGTACGTGCAACATCTTTCTTCAAAACTTCCCGTACTTGTTCCGGAGCAAAAGGGTTTTGAGAAATAGTATATTTTTCATTGTCCTGCTTAATCATCCTGCCTACTACAGACCCGCCTTCTTTCAGATAAAAAACCGTAGCTCCGTATTGATCAGAGATTTCTTTACTTGGTTTAATAATAGACTCAAGCATGTCATTATAAGAAAAGCGGGTACCCAATTGTGTAAGATCAGGCCCGGCAACGCCGCCTTCTCCCCGCATTGTATGGCACGATTTGCAAAGGGAAGCAGAGAACATCGCTCTTCCCTTTTCGAAATTTCTATTAGTAATTCCGCTGTCGGCTACGGCTACGGCTTCTTCAATTTTCCAGTTTCTGCCCGGGCCTTCGGGCTGCAAAGTGGCATCGGCCACATAAATGCCGGAACGGCCAACTAAAGAGTCTCCTGAAACAGTATTAAAATAAGCGAAGCGGTCTTTAGGAACATTTGCAAGGGCATTTTTGCGGGCTAAGTTAATAAAGCCGATAAAACTATGTCCTCCTTTAAATTGAAAGGCATTTGCAAACCATTTGAAATATTTTTCCTGCAGTTCAGGCGTCCAACCTGTCTTTGCCTGACTTAAGACCGTTGCATAAAAAGTTTGCTGACCCGGAGGAACCTTTGAAAGCATACCTGCAATATCCATCCCGTACTGGGGATTACGAAGAATAAGGTCGGAGGATTGGGTAAGGTTGCTTTGGTTTGATTTATCATCTTTGGCCGTCGCCAGTAAAGCCATTGTTTTTTCAACAGATTGCGGAGCTTCTATATACACCAGCACTTTGCTAAGCTCGCGGTTCAGCTCGTTTGTTTTTGCAGGATACTGAGGATTGAGATACGCCGCTACAGACGCTTTTTCTGCAGCATCCGGCATACCCATTCTTAAAAAAACCAGTTCAAAAGCACGGGCAAGATCAATTTGCTGTGGTTCAGAAAGTTGGGAATAGTTAATTCCCATAAGTGACTTCAGCAACTGGTTTTTCACCGAGGCATTTCCTTTGTGAGCTAATGCAATACCTGCCTGTGTTAAGATCACAGGATCTTTTTCATTCAGAATACGGGTTTGCCATTCATTTACCGGCTGATGCTCTATAGCAACTCTGGCAGCATAGCGAATAAAGCGATCTTTATTATTCAGGTAAGGCCACGCAAAATCAACAGCGCCTGCCTTCGGGTTTCCATGATATTCTTCCAACTTTCTTCTGATCTTTAGTTGTTCATTTGGCTCAGAAGCAGCTAAGTTTTCTGTATTTTTTGTATTATCACCATAATAAACGCGGTAAAGATCGGACTCCAGTTTTCGGCCGCCGGTAAGAAAATACATAGCCCCGTCTGGACCGATAACACCATCGGTTAAAGGCAAAGGTGAACCTGAAACAAATTCTTCTCCTTTTGCTTTGTAAGAAGAACCGTCAGGATCAAGATGAATAGCATAGATGATCCCAAAGCTCCAGTCAAAGGCAAATAAAGATTTGCGGTATTTCTCAGGAAAATGTGCATTATGGCCGGCGAAGAAACTGGTAGGAGAACCCTGGCCGACATTTAAGACCGGGGGTAAATTATCGGGATAGGCCGGAGACCACTTTTCTGTACCTGGGCGCCATCCAAATTCGCTGCCGCTTGTAACATGACAAATGCGTGTCGGGCGATACCAGGGAAGCCCAAAATCCCATTCCATGTCTGAGTCGTAAGCAAACATTTCGCCATCATCATTAAAGGTGAGGTCAAAAGGATTACGGAAGCCTGAGCTGATCAGCTCCCAGTTTTTTCCGGAAGAATCCATGTGAGCAATCCACCCGCCGTGCGTATTAACCGTATTATCATGACCATTTGGATCTCTTATTAAAGGCAACAAATTATCAATTTGCCAATCAGAAGCACCTCTGTAAGCATCCATTTTAGGGATTTTGGTAAAATTACCGGCCAACATATAAATAGACTTTTTATCAGGAGACAAAACCGGGCTGTGCGGCCCGTGCTCTCCCTCGCCTTCCAAAGCTTTTATTAAAGTAATCTTATCATACTGGTCATCGTGATTAGTATCCTGAAGACGGTACAGCCCGCTCCTTTTTTTAAGCGTTGTATCGCCTTCATCATTCACCATTACATACAAACTGTTGAAGGCATACAACAACCCATGAGCAAAACCAATCTTAAACTTAGCTGTATCACCGGCAATTTTAATGTCGAGCTTTTCGACCTGCACTTTTGATTTGGTGGTATCAAAACCAACAGGCGGAATGGTGACGCGATACAAATAACCGTACTGGTCGCACGCAATCATCCGGCCTTTGTCATCAAAGGTCATGGCGACCCAGGAACCCTGTTCGTGGGCACCGGGGCTGTATAAATGATCTGCATGAAAGCCTGACGGGAGCTTAAGATTATCAATTTTAGGGTCTGCAGATGATTCTGCAGTTAATTTATCATCTTTAGCATTATTACAGCAAAATGATGTCACAGCAGCAATTACAACTGAAAGAATTACCACTTGTTTTTTGCCTGTAAAAAAATATTGTAAAATATTCTTTCCCATATTAATTAGTTTTATACTTAAAATATTCTCTTACTTTTAATTGACTTATTTAAGGTTCTGAAAATCCTTAAACTTGTAGCTGTTCTTGCATTTTAATTAAAGCTTTAATAATTTCCGGTTGTTCTGCAGCTACTTCACGTAATTACCATCAGGTTTTTATATCAATAGTAATCAATCTTTTCATTATAGAATCAATATTATTAAAAGAAATTTGCCTGAAGATTGGTAACAGAAAAAGAGATAGGATTAAACAGAAAAATTGTTGCAATGAAATAACAACAAATTCCGTTGAAGTTGTCAATTTTTTCCATACAGGCAATCGTTTTTTAAATTTTCATAAACATAGATACTTGGCGCTGTTTAGCTGTCCTGAACTATCCTGCTATATTTATTTAAAATCTTGTTTGTTGTACAAACAAATGTAATCCGGCCAGGTTATTATCCAATATTGTCAATTTAAAAAAATTATATATCCGGATTGTTTATTATTCTTCATCCACAACACATAAGTCAGTGTAATTATAAAAGAAAATTACTTATGCTTTGAACCTTGCACCTGCTGCACAAGTTGCACAGGCTTTTTAAAATAAAACCTTAACTCTTCACGAATTAACTAAAATAGATAATAAAGCTATGAGTAGTAACTGGTCTGATTTTTTCTTTTAATCAGCTAAAGTTACTTCGAAGTATAGGGACCAAACACATTTTTCACGGGCATGTCTTCGCGGGTATCATCAAGAATAATTACGTAATAATTTTTGCCGCCTGGCAAAATGCGTACAACTATATGCCCCTGCTGGCTTTGATAAGACTGGTCTGCCAAAGGCCCTATCACCAGCTTGTTGGCTTCCAGCAGATTAGTGGCAAAAAGATCGCGTTTTCCCTCATACAAATATGGAGACGTTGCGCGTATTAATACTTCGTGGCCCGGGTGATCTGCTGTCCATGTCTGCTCTACCCAAACCCGCGGTTTGAATGTTTTTACCTGAAATTCATTCACCGCATCCCTGTTGCCGTGGTGATCCATCGTTGCCGCATCAACTTCTCCAACTGCTTTTGCCACAGGTGTTTCCACGTCACGCCATGCCGCATCTCCGGGGAATACATTACCTGAACAGTCGCCCCCTGTATAATAAGTGAAGGCACCATATTGTATAACCAGTACGTTGCTCAGTGTATTTTCATCGGGCCAGGTTTTATTATTTAAAGAATCAATAACAGGAAAATGTTGTGTTACCAAGCTGTCTTTGCCAGTCCATATTAAACCATTGGTTTTAATGTTTTGTACATAAAAACCAGGAAAATCTGAAGGATGATGAAGTAAGGTTATTTGCGTCTTAACGCCTGCTTTAAAAGGCACAACCTGCATGCCTTTTTGCTGCTGACTCTGTAAAAATGAAAGGTAATTATTCCATGTTTTTATATAATTATCTTCTTTTCCTTTATATGCTGCCAGTCTTTTTTCTACAGAAACAGGATAATTATAATCGCGTTGCAACAATGTACGAACAGGAATAAGCTCAGCGACACCTGTAATGCCGGTTAGTGAATATTGTTTATTCGCAGACAAAGGCGCGCCGGCATACCAGCTTCCAAAATGATCATCGTGAAAATGTGAGATAATGGCGTAGTCAATCACTGCTTTTTCCTTTAGCGGCGATACTTTTTTGATATAACCTGCAATCCATTCATAAGGATGTTTCGTATCGTTTGGACGGATAACCGCATTGCGCTTAGAAGTAGTTCTTGGGTTTGTCGGATCGAGCTCACCTGCGTCAAATAGAACGGTGGTACCATCGGGCAGAATATAAAAAGCAGCGTTTCCCCTGCCTGTATTTATATGATGCAGATCGAGATAACCTTCTTTCCAGGCTGGCAATGGCTTGCCAATTTCGGCTGGCTGCTGCGTATAAGCGTTTATGCTTATAAGAAATATAAGTACGCTAAATAATTTCCTCATGGGCAAATTTATCTAAGCTTGTTAATGTATAATCAATACAAGTGTAAGAATTTGGAATAGAATATCTAACAGTAAAAGTTAATGATTGCTATGATACTGCCAAATCTTTTTCATATAATTTTTATTTTTAAAATATTGAAATCGTAAACAGCAGATAAATAAATTATTTGTCTCTTCTTCATAAATGTATTATGTCGTTTCTGGTTAAAAAGATTAAGTTTTGGTCTTTTTAGCTATTTAATTAAAATAATTCTTTATAATATCGCTTCGGTTATAAATGTTTATTATAAGTAATTCCTTTAATTCTTTACGATCTTAAGAATTAAAGGAATTATAAATTCTATTATTCCAGATCCCA
>JAABUK010009266.1_pt1 | contig 13509 bp, 15 predicted proteins | sample 5559141 | NCBI WGS metagenome assembly JAABUK01 (sample SAMN10711869, study PRJNA513367) | rock metagenome | isolation source: Antarctica rocks | place: Antarctica: Victoria Land, Pudding Butte nord | collected 2016-01-03
TGCTGCTGCTGGCTCCTGACGCCCCAGGCCCCTGACTTCACTGGGTGGCTTGGGGGCTGCATATGCACGTCTGAAATCAGAGATATCCAGGGAACTTCCAGCCCTTGTAGCGTGCTATGCAGCAGAGCACAAACTACTTGACGGTTTCAGTGAACTGATCAAGACAGCTGGGCTGGCAAGATGAGGTGTGCACTGAATTCCATTACCCGGTTTGCTGCCGTTGCAGCCCATGATTTGATTGACTTTCAAGAGGCTCTGTTGCAAACTTCCGTTTGGACTTGCAACTGGCAGGTTGTCTGGGGTCAAGGACCTGATGGTACTTGGTCCTCAAAGCTCATCGGACAACACTACTCAGCACGGGCATGTCATGTATTGCAGATGCCAACGCATGTACGAATGCAGGCGCGCAAGGAGCGTAACAAAGCGCTTGCAACTTACAAATTGCAAGCATGCGAAAATGCCTGAGTCAGCTCTGTCTGTGCTCAGAAGAAGGTGCGAAGCCGGTGATGCATCTGCATTGCTGCGAATCTCCGACCTCGAAACTTGACCGACTACATGTGAGTCCACACAAGAAGCTTTCCGAGCTAATTGTGACAAAAGTCTGATCATCACTATGGCAACGCAACAGCCTGCCGAGCACAGATCTGAGGAAGATCCTGCTTTCGATCCGTTCAGGCGTCACGACCAATATGGCCTAGAGGGTGCAACAAAACAGAGCGTTTTGGAGTATTTGAGACTAGCTGTTATGGCCCTTACGATCTTGCCTTTAAAGATTCTCGGTTGCATCGCATGCCTCATAGGTTGCTACCTGGTCTGCAAACTTTCCTTTCTGGTCCCAACTCAAAATAGAGCAGCTTGGGTTGTGAGTTGCGGCAAGATGTTTGTGAGGATGGAGCTGTTCTGCCTAGGCTTTATGTCTGTCAAATGGCAGAAAGTACCAGATACAAGACCAAGGCATATACTTGAAGGAGCTAAGGTTGCAGGCATAGTGTCAAACCATTCCAGTTGGGCTGACATTTTAGTGCATATGTCACGCTCTTTTCCCAGTTTTGTAGCTAGAGCTAGCACCAAGAACCTGCTGTGGGTTGGTCTCATCAGGTAATACTGCACATGCAAAACAGTATATACTGGCGTGGCCTCCCTGGTCATGCAAAGGGTGCCTGCTGCAGTCAGCATATGGACTGCCTCTTTGTGGAGCGTGAAGAGAAATCTGCAAACACACAGGTATCTACACATATCACACCCCTCCAGAGTGCATGTATAAGTTTCCTGGCTGTCTTGAATGTTGCCAGGCTGCTTGATGGTGCTGGTTCCTGGCAGTGGAAAGGCACCATGAGTCCGCACACATGTATGTGAGCTATGCCGTACAACACCTTTGGCTTCAAGCTCCAAGGGATTGCATTCACACATCTGAGGGAACATTGGTGCCTTGCAGGGGGTGTCCGGCAAGGTGAAGGAACGCATGCAGGCAGCAGCAGGGGGCACTGACGGTGGAGCTCGACCAATGTTGCTGTTCCCTGAAGTCAGTGTGGCATTTGCATCAAGAATGGCTAGCTTTGTTCAGGAAGCACTTTTTGACTGGAAGACAGCAATTCATTTTCTGCAGGGAACCACTACGAACGGGGAGTACCTATTACCCTTCAAGAGTGGTGCATTTCTTGCTGGAGCTCCTGTACAGCCCGTTCTTATACGCTATGGCAAGGTAGTGTCAAAACCTGATCTCTACTTCACCAGTATCCTGTTGGCAGGCGTAGATTTCAGACAGTCAACATGTCAGCATGCATGCCAGGAATCAATGAGCAACCATGATGTCTCTGCACATGATGGAAGCAACATCAACGGTCTGGCGTTTGGCTATGTGTACACGAATGTGTATGTACAGTCTGCTCCTTGTGTGCAGGGGCGGGTGTCTCCAGCTTGGGAGAGTATAGATGTAAAGTGGCAGATTTTCCTGATGATGTGCAGTACACACTCTGTGACAGCATATGAGGTAGGCTAAGCCACCTGTTCACAAAATCAGCTGATCCATTTTCCTGTGCATCTGTAGGACATGCTACCGATGTCATGCTACACGCTTGTTTTCAGTACATTGCTGATCCAGGCTTTGCTCAACTGCAGTTGCCTGTCTACATTCCGTCTCAAGATGAGAAGAAGGACGCGCTGCTTTATGCGCACAATGTGCGAGAGTACATGGTAAGATTTGTCTGGCTTTAAGATGCACACTGGACACGATCTGTCTTGACACCGTTTGCTGCAGGATTGGTCGATGGTGATGCCTGTTGCAACCTACAACGTGTGCTTGCTGCAGCTGAGCTTTCAAAACTACGTTCCTTTGAGGTCATCAGACTCTCGGCTTCAAGACAAACGTGCCTATCACACAATCGTGCTTGGTCAAGGACTTGTACTCAAGAAGGGTCCAGTTCCATTTGAGGGCAGTCCACCAAGCCAGGTCAACAAGAAGTTGCAATAACACTTCCTTTCCTGCCAAAGCAGTCAGTGCAAAACCCACGGTCTTTGTGTCAAGTTTTTGTACCAGCATCATGTTCACAATTTGATTCTCCCTGAATTTGTGTCTGCAGTGACCTATGCTCCTGCAAGTGCTGCTCAGCTTGTGTGTGCAGCTACAATAGGCCTATTCCTCTTACAGTCCTAGGACTCATGCTCATGCAAGTGCTGCTGGGCTTATGTGACACACTGTGCAGCAACATGATGCAATTACTCAGCAATATACAAATGTACTAGGTATAATAAGGTACCAAGAATATGATTAAGAGAAGGCCACAACGGTCTTCCTGGTACACATTCGGCCAAGTCGGCATCTAATGAGCGAAATGCAAGACTTGTGTAGCACCAATTGGTCCCAGGCTACTCAATGACAGGTAGAGCCTTGCAAAGTAAGACCCTGGGAGAGATGCGATGCCACATGGCAGTTAACGAACCATCACGGCCTTCTTCAAGATATCCTGCCTTCCTGTAAAAGGCCTGGGCTCCAACATCAGCAACTCGAGCATGCAGATAGAGCCTGTTGAGCAAGGCATCTTGGGTGACCTGCTCGCACACCTTCAGCAGGACTGATGCAATTCCTTTCCTGCAACATGTTAGTCGGGTCAGTAGCACCACATTTTTCTTTTGTCATCTGCTGGATGTTGACAAGACGTAGATATCTTGTGAGGACAGAAAATGGGAACAAGCAGGTTGCCACAGTGGCACAGCAGGCTTGCTTGTGGAGGGCAATTCTCAGTCATACCTGCGGTATTGCGGCTCAACAGCAATGTTGGACAGATAGGCAGATTTGTCTGGTGGTTGCAGGGTTGGCATTTGTTCCCTTGTTGCAGAGTTGAAAGACAATGCAGCAAGGCCAACTACCAGTGAGGTCTTGCCAAGTTGCACCTCTGAAACATCTGCATGCAGACCTCCATGTCATCAATGGCACAAGTGACGTACGCTGTCAGACACAGTAGTATCAATTTCAAGCCCGTCCTAGGAAAGCTGCAAAAGAGCTTTTGATAATTGCATTACATGCAGACCCCCGACACCTGTGGGAGTAAGACGTGCTACCAGCATGACGCCATCAGGAGGACTCTGTAGCATCTCATGAACATATTCTCTGCAGCAAATAGGGCTATGTCAACTGGTGCCAGACCTACACAAGGCTCTACCCCATGCTTTAAATGCCATTGCAAGACCTGATTTCCCTGAAGCCTCGACCATCCTTGGTGTGTGCAAATGCCCTGGTCAATAGGATAGCAGTCCCTCTTTCATCTTCTTCTTGTAAGGGATAGATACTTAGGTTGCCAGCATCAATTTTGACCTGTGCAGCTTACTCTAAGCAGGCAGTGCTACAGTAGACAGTGATACCACTCGAAAACACACCTCTGTCTGCAAGATGAGCTCCTGACTGTGTCGCACCAAATGCACCAGGCACTTCCTCCTGACCTGTTCATCACCATGCAAACCTCAGACCTTCCATGCAATGCACCGGCAGCGTCACAATCGGTGGGCTGCTCTACCTGCAGCTGTGATTGCCCATTGTGCCATTCAGACCACTGCGATGAAAACTGGCGTTTGATGCTTTGTTGGCCCGAACCACGCAGGCCAAACTGCGGTCGCGCAACATTTGATCTCAACATGTCCGAGCTGTGGCGCGGTCATTGTCTGTCTCTGGACCGCAACTAGCAGGCTCTTTAGTGCATTTCATGGAGACGTCGTGCAAACTTCATTGGATTGGTCGATGACATCAGCGACATCAGGGCGCCCCGAGCCACTCAAACAGCTTGTCAAAACAGCTCAAAACCTAACTGGACCCTACCCCACTCTATCCGATACACCGCAGCTGAAACGCACATGCCAGCAGCGGCCGAGCTGTGGAAAGTTTTGGCAAAGTGCATAGTGGCTGCTGCAAAGCTGCATTTTGATTGATCGCCTCGACGTCTGTTTGTCGTCATGCAAGCAAGTATGATGCAGACACCTCAGCAGTCGACAAGGTGCGCTTGCACGACTGTTCAAGTGTTCACCCCCGTTGTCAAGCTTGCATGCTTTTCGTGTCAACGCTCAAACGCAGCAATCCCGCATTTTCAGAGGCGGTGCAGGCTGCAGCAAATTTGAAACGATGTTGGACTGCTCAAGAAAAACCTGTTGATCCCTGCAGGCCCGCACAAGCGATGCCCAGCTTTTCTGGCCTAGCCAGGGGTTGCCCCTTGCACACACGAAGTAGGCCCGAGTGGCAGCTACCACAGTCTTTCAAGCTTCAAGTCGTTCAATGATTGACTGTTCATGCCTCTTACGCTGCAGGCTTCGTGTCTGGTCCTACACTTGCACACAGGAGTCTGCTGCCAAGGACAAGGTGCGTGTTGTTGTTCAGTAGTGGCTGAAGCGGTGCTGCAAAGAATTGCGCACACATCAGCTTGCCACAAACCTGTGCCCTACTGCTGCATTTCTTTGCAGCCGTTACGGCGTGCAGCCTTGCTATGCAATGGCCAAGCAGCTTCATTTCAATAAGGATGGATCAGCTCTGAAGAAGATGCAGGCTGGTGTTGACAAGCTTGCAAGTGTAGTTGGTATCACCCTCGGTCCCAAGGTAGGCATATGGTAGAAGCGCTGCCAGCATGGCTATCTATCATGCCCAAGCCTGCAGCACCCTCTTTGACATTGGCTGCACATTGTTGGTCAATTGATGCATGCCATCGCTGTGGTACCTGCACAATATGTTGAGGACTCCTTGTAGCTTGTGCAGACAGAGGCATGAATGTTGATGTTGCAGGGGCGCAACGTTGTTTTGGAGAGCAAGTATGGCAGCCCACGCATTGTGAACGATGGTGTCACAGTTGCCAAGGAAGTAGAGCTAGAAGACCCTGTGGAGAACATTGGAGCTAAGCTTGTGCGACAGGTCTGTCGAGTTCAATCCTCGTATTGTTTTTACACCTGCATTGCTGTCCCTTGCGCTTCAGCCTGGACAACATCACGATATCACATCACTCATGAATCTGTGTCATCATTTTGCCTGATTTGCAATAGAAAGGCAACAGGCAATCCCTTGGTCTGAATATTTCTACTCTCACATGCTTTATGTACTGTCACATGCCTCAATGCATGGTTTCTCTTGTGCAGGCAGCCAGCAAGACCAATGACACAGCTGGGGATGGAACCACAACAGCCACCATCTTGAGTGCTGCCATCATTGCTGAGGGCATGAAGATTGTGGCAGCTGGCACCAACCCTGTGCAGCTGTGCCGAGGTATTGAGACCACAGTGGCTGCCCTGGTGAAGGACCTGCAGGCCATGAGCACTGACGTCACAGACGCTGACCTAGCCAATGTAGCTACAGTTTCAGCTGGTGGCAATGAAGTGGTACGACCTGTTCTACCTCCCTCTGCTTGCTCATCACCCTTCCTGTCCATGGCCTTTGACCATCTCAAGGACTAGCGCCGAGAAATTTGCCATGTGTAGACATGTGAACAATACCAGCATGACCTGCCTGAGTGCCGTGATGGGCCTTGATGTGCTGGACACAGTTTCTACTGTTGATGATATGGTATGCTGCAACTGCTGACCATGAGGTGTGCTGGTGCAGATTGGACAGCTGATCAGTGATGCCATGGCTCGTGTGGGGCGTCAAGGTGTGGTGACCATGGAGGAGTCCAGAACTGCTGAGGACAATCTGTATGTGGTGGAGGGCATGCAGTTTGACAGGGGCTACATCAGTCCTTACTTCATCACAGACCCAGAGCGCATGGTAGGCTCGCAAGCCCTGCCCAGCTTTTGAGCAGCTTTTGCACCAGCTGCTGTTTCAAAACCCACAACCTTTGTGAGACTGACACAGTCCTTTGCTGTCAAAAAACTTTGAAACAAAGGGCTTCTGTGCGTATGTCAAATTTGTTCAGCCAGCATCTGCGTGAATCACAGCTGAGTCTCTATGCCTGTGAGCAACATATGTTGCATGCAGCATATAAAGGGGGATGCAACTTTGCATGTTGGTGCATTGACCATACGTTGCCTGCAATGTAAAAGTCATGCCTGCATGTTATTGTCAATGGATTGTCAATGGAAGCGATGATGTTTTGTCTCGTTCGGCTGATGTGCGAAGGTCTACCAAACCTAATAAAGCCTTGCTGACACACATACATATATTGACTGAGCTTCTCAGGATCTTGTCCAAATCTACATTCATTGCCAGACATGCTTGCTGGACAGACATCCAGGTCATGTGAGTGCATGCAGGTTGCTGAGTACGATCAGTGCAAGCTGCTGCTGGTTGACAAGAAGATCTCCACTGCTCGTGACATCGTCGGCATTTTGGAGGGGGCCATTAAGGGGGGCTACCCTCTTATGATCATGGCTGAGGACATTGAGCAGGAAGCTTTGGCCACCCTGGTCGTGAACAAGCTGCGTGGTAGCCTCAAGGTAAACAGTCATTCTCTGACCCATGTCCTGCAGCCCCTTGAGCTGTCACTGACCACCTGTTCTGCTTGAATTTTCACACTCTTGCACAAACATACACCAGTCAATGCCTGCTGTATCCACATTTGTCGGCTGATTGTATCAATGTTGTGCGCATTGACGTGAGCATGATGTGGTGCCCGGTTGCGAGGCTGCAGCTCATAATGTCAGCAGCTCCAGCCCGGCTACACAGGCTGCTGATGCTTGTGTGCATTGAAGGTGATTGCCATGAAAGCTCCCGGATTTGGTGAGCGCAAGAGCAGCTACCTGGAGGACATTGCCATCCTTACAGGTGCTCAGGTCATCAAGGAGGAGCTAGGCCTCTCTCTAGACAAGGTCAGTGCAATGTTGCTGCCTGTGTCACACTGTACTGGTCAATGCTGTATCCAGCCATCGTTTGTGAGCTCGCTCAGCATCACTGCGCTGCAGCAAGGTCATCACGGGAGGATCTGCAGACATCGTGTGTTGTGCATCAAACCTGAGCTGTTCACAAAGGCAAATGACTGACAATACGCTGGGACAGAGGCTGTGCCTTTGCTGCTTGAAGTCTTCTGTTGCCTCTGCTGCGCTGCGTGCTCGCAAAGCATGTGAGCCAAGACACTCATCGGCCCTGATGGTGGTAAGTGTGGCGGCAGGTGGGTGAGGAGGTGCTGGGTACAGCTGCCAAAATTGAGGTGACCAAGGAGAATTGCACCATCGTGGGTGACGGCTCCTCAGAGGAGGCTGTCAAGTCACGAGTGAAGCAGATCAAGAACATTGTGGCCAACACTGACCAGGACTACGAGAAGGAGAAGCTGAATGAGCGCATTGCCCGCTTGTCTGGTGGTGTTGCCATCATCCAGGTACCCTCATCTGGGGCACCCCTCATGCTACCCTGCCTGCATCCCCTCTGCATCTGTACCACTGCCATGTGGCAGCAATGCATGATTGGACGTGCAGTATGCTGCCCAGCATTAGACCTGCAGTGTAGTGCAAGCTGCAGTACGCCAAGCTGGTAAGTGTGTTCCAGAAAAGAGGAGCAGTGCACTGCAAGGGACACAGGCTGAGTTGATCAGCTTTTGTGTGCAGGTGGGAGCTCAGACAGAGACTGAGCTGAAGGAGAAGAAGTTGAGGGTGGAGGATGCCCTGAATGCCACCAAAGCTGCTGTTGAGGAGGGCATTGTTGCTGGTGGAGGCAGCACCCTCCTCAAGCTGGCACAGAAGGTACTGCGCATGTCTGTTGGGCATGCCACATACTTACCAAAATGCAACAAACAGTTTGTATGGTCAATGCCTGCCTGCAGTGCCAATATCTGCATGCAAGCAAGGTTTCTGCTTGATAATTCAGTCGCAACTGTTGGCAGTGACAGGAAGCATTGTTTTGCACAGGTTGATGCCATCAAGAACACTCTTGAGAACGATGAGCGCAAGGTGGGAGCTGAGATTGTGAGGCGGTCCCTTGGGTACCCCCTCAAGCTCATTGCCAACAACGCTGGTGTCAATGGCAGCGTCGTGCAGCAGAAGGTTCTGGAGTCAAGTGATCCCAATGTTGGCTACAACGCATCCACAGGCAAGCAACCCCCCCCCCTCTCCACCAGGCAATGATTCAGACAAGTCATGACTTGCGAGATGTAGATGCAAGATGACTAGCTGTGTTCATGTATTATGCTAGCCATGTTCCTCCCCTTGAGAAAGTTTTGCACAGTCTGCACAGGTCTGTCAACGAATGCAGCCTGAATGGTATGTACTGCTGCCCACAGGTGTATACGAGGACCTTTTGAAGGCAGGTATCATTGACCCCACAAAGGTTGTGCGATGCGCTTTGGAAAACGCAGCCTCAGTTGCAAGGACCTTTTTGACTTCAGACGTAGTGGTCACTGAAATCCCAGAGCCAGAGGCACAGGGTGCCGCAGCAGGTGGCATGGACTCCATGGGTGGATACTAGAAAGCACACCTTTAGACCTTTTGAATGAATCAGTCCTCATCTGCTTGCACTCTGCAAGCATTGCCTCTCTAGAAACTATATTGTGCATCATTTGCAATTTTCTGCAACGTTGTTCTGTTGTGAGGATAAGTTCCTGCAAATGCAGTGTTAGATTTTTGGTATTACCGGCCTGTTCATCATCACATGTAAAGCACTGCAGGATGGGACATGTGTAATCTGTCTGTTCTGAGCATGTCCACAATGCCAACAATGTAAAAAACAATATTCAAAGTTGAGCGCATGTAACACCAAGGCATTACACAAAGCTTCCCGTTCTGAGTGCCCTACAGTCTACTATCACACATGTGTACATCACCTTCTCGTATCCTGTATTTCGTTGCCTGAAGCTTTGGATCAACGACTTCGAGGTCTTCAGATATGCAGGATGGGCATCATGCTGCCAGAGTGTAGGCTGACACACCAGCTCCTTGCCAAGTAATCGTTTACAAATGTGTCACACAACGGCTTATATAGGATGTATGACTCATGGTACCTTACAGGATGTCAGGAAAGCTGCCCAGGATCTGGACAACAGCATAACACTCACACATGCATGCATGTGGATTAGGGATTAGCATAGCTATATGTGACAAGGATCATGCACATCTCTCCGGGAGCATAACATGAGCCCCAGGATAGCTCAAGCAGGACTGCCTGCTAAGGTGAGCAGCTGAGTGTAGAGCTACAGGCAGTGACGTCACCCAAGGTGGGCACAGTAGGCTTATCAGAAATGCTCACTGTTGCAAATATCATTACTCTCCCTAAACTCAGCACTGATCCACATCAATATAGGGTGATCATGAGTGTGCACTCAGGACTTGAGAGCACTTGTATGCCAAATACAGGTACTGCAGCTGAGCCAATCATGCCAGCTCATGAATCAGTGTCAGAATGAGGCAGGGAGAGAGCTTTAGACTGGCGAGCTGAGGGTGTATACAGAGCATAAATAAGCATGTCTACCTTGACATTGGCTAGCATGTCACCAACAGTGGTCCTGTCGTGATTGATGCAAAATGGGCTCTACCAACGACACAATCTGATCCTGACAGCTCTTGTGACGCTTGCTGACGCGCAATAGACAACAGGATCCCTGACAGAGCGCTGGAAGGCATGGTCAGCTGTGCTGTTTGGTTGAGAGCCAAGCAGTCAGGCACTTGTCTATGTGAGCTGGCCACAATCATAGTTGGCATGATCCAGAAAGTGACGTGGGGAGTAAATGTTCCGCACAACAAAATTCCGTAAAGAGCAGACCTGCAGCACATTTGCCGCTGTCAAGTGATGCTTGTGCAAATGCTAAGTTGCACAGCCATTCAGTCTGCACTGATAACAGCAACAACAGGACATTCGCATGTTCGTCCTGATGCATGATGCACCAAATGACCCTTGGTCTATGTAGAACACTTGCACTGTGTGTGTGCCAGCTGTCAAAAGTAACTCACTGGTGCAAAAGGAATCTGAAGAGCCTGGCCCATTAGGTTTGACCGGACAGTGATGAGGCGAGTTCTGCTCTTGCGCTCATTCTCATACTCTCGAAGCACTTGAATCAGATCTGAGGTGGCAACAGACCTCAGGCTGTGCTGCCTCTCACCCTTTGCCTGAGATGGGTGCAGCAGGGCATTCACCTTCTTGGCCAGTATCACAGCATCCTGCACTACAAACGATAGCTTTGCTTGCATGGATGAGATCTGCAGGTTGATGCTGGTGTCTCTGGACAACTCATGAACCTACAAGCAGTTGACAACATTTGTAAGGTGAACAACTGACCTCTAGGGCTGTGCAGCCCCCCTGGCCAAGGTTGGGGGTCATTGGGTGGGCAGCATCACCTGCCAATGTCACAGCTCCCTTGGAGAAGCCCTTGCCAATTGGGGGCCACCTGCATGGGGGAAACCTGTTGCAATCAAGTCTCCACTTGCTTGCGGTGTATCACGAGTGCAGGTCAACAATTGCAAACAGCATGTTCTGAGCACAGCAGTGCGTGACAGCTGAAAGACTTCTCAGCAAAGCAGCTATGGCCCTCTGCAGCTCCATAAATACAATCAGAGAGCAAAAGTAAAGCTTCTTTGTAGTGCAGGGTGTGCAACTGTGACCAGACCAGGCAGACAAAACCATATGGCCAACTGTACATGGGCATAGCTGACCTGTCTGTCAGTTTGCTTCTGCTGATACTATCTGGAGACGTGCTTTGTACAGCTTCATAAATGCCTCCCTTCCAGCCATGCAGAAATTTGAGGGCATCTGCTTGCCTATCTTCTGCTGCTACAAAAGCTGAGTCCTGTGACATTGCCATTAATCTGTCGATACACTGGTCTTGCTGACAGGGCTTGCAAGCTGCGCATGACAGTCACAGGTATGCAATACTCTCGCTGCATGTTTGTGAGCACAGCCAAGACTAACATGTTGCATGTAAAGATGGACAGGTGAGCGTTGTCTATGGTTGGGCAAGCGCACACAAACGCCTGGGGAGCTTACAGGACAGGCTATACAGCATACAAGCATGCTGCAGAACTTGTTTCGAGTCACATTTTGATGCATGCAGGACAACCCAGGCATGAAGCATGTACCTCAGGCGCATTGAAGACAGTGAACCAGTAAAGCTCAGTGTCTGAGATGGGGTACATGCCAGAGCGCACGCCCTTGCCCCAGGTCTGCCGTACCGTGTCACCAGGAATGGGCAGACCATCAGGCATTGTGGCAACACCTCTGCACACGGTGCAATTGTGGCTCAGCTGCAGCATTGGACACTGCTTCTGCCCTTACATCAGACGGCAGTAAAGTACACTTGCACATATGCAACTTGATGCATAATGGTGCTATGTCTGAGACAAGTAGCATGCTGATGGTTTTGTGCTTTTGGCTGCATGCTTTGTGTATGTTGCTTGTTACACTCCGCATTACCAACAGCTGACACAGACTACAATGCTTCGATATATGGCAGAAACCATCTCAACAAGACTTGCACATGGCTGGAACGTATGCTGTGTTGAGCTGTGCAGCCTACCTGTAAGCAGTGTAGCCAGCGTAGTTGGGTTTAGGGACATTCAGAGCACGGGCAACTCGGCTGTTTGCGCCGTCTGCCCCAATCAGGCACCTGGCCCTTAGCTTCTTGCCACTCGTCAGAAGGACGATTGCACCTGCACAGGAACACACATATCAGCACACTCAGTTTACTCTCAACAAGTGTCAAGCATATAGTCCAATACGCACTCTGGCAGCTGCTGATGTAAGTAGCAGCATACAGCCAATGAGTGAAGACGCGTCAGACACGGAGCCATCCCTGCATCTGTATTGTGTGCATCAAAACACGCAGACAAAAAGCCAATTGCAGCAGCTGATCTCCAGGTCTTACCATTCTGGTCAGTCTCAACAGAATGGATGGCAGCGTTGTACTCTATACAGCTTTCAGGTACAATGCTCTGCAAAGCTTCCAGCAGGGTTGACCGCTTGACACCTCTGAACTCATGAGGAGCACCCTGGCACTCATCCAAGCTGAAGGCTTTGAGAGTGGAACCATCATCAGTGCATAGCTCTACCCTACAAGGGTGGCACGCAATGCAGTTTGGGTTTGCTAGATTTGCCATGCTTTTTCACATGATACTGAGGAAACAAGCTTATTCATCGTAAGTTAGAGGGGGCAGTGACAGGTAATGTGTACTGTGAGAGCAAACACTCTTTCCTCATGTCAGGAAATGCTGATGTGCACAAGTTCAGTCTGCGTCTGGATAGCCATGTAAATAGTGCTGGCAGCTAAGAGCAAAAATGTATGTAAGAGCTCACTTGTTCACCACTCCACTGCATTGCATGTCAGCTGCTGTTGATTCTGTCGAGGCTGCTGAATTATAACACTTCTGGTTGTATGATCATGCTGTAATAGAAAGAAGCATGACAAAATCAAGAACATCAATGCTTTCTGGCTCTGAGCTGGGTGCACGCAGGGCAAGTCTTGTTTCTCCAGAAGAGCCTGTCCAGTGCATCCATGTACGGCCTACTTATAACATAGATTGTCATGCTGTGTTGCCAGATATTGCTGTGTTGGCAATTAAGGGACACTTGCCGGGATATTAGAGGGTGTTTCTGTCTCAGAGAGTCAGCGACTCCGAGTGCATCCAACGCCCGGAAGGCATTGGGCCATAGTCCAATTGCACTGCCTCCCTTCCTTGGCCCAGGATCCCGCTCTAACACTTTGCAAGGGACTCCTATCTGCAAAAGTAGAGCTGCAGCATAGTGCGGACTCCAGAAATGCACAGCATATGCAACGCAGGGCATTCGATGCATCAGTTTCACACCTTGATGAGGGCTGCAGCCATTGCCAGTCCAGCAATGCCTGCACCTGCTATTAAGAATATGTCTTGGTCTGCAAATGGGGTGTTCTGCTTGTGCCCCGGGCTTGAAGTCAAGGTAGTGGATGACGCCGAGCAATACGCACGGCCCTGCCTGGGAGCGGGCTGGCGGTGCAAGCACTTCTGCGCCGTTCTGCTGGCGAATGCATATTTTACTTTGGCTCTGCAGCCAGATGCAGCTGGGACGCTAGTAAGGAGGGAAACCAAAGGAGGACCTTGCGCGCAATGCTGTGATTGCATCATGACACGGCTGCTATGAGACGCGTACAGCTC
>JAABUK010009267.1_pt1 | contig 13506 bp, 21 predicted proteins | sample 5559141 | NCBI WGS metagenome assembly JAABUK01 (sample SAMN10711869, study PRJNA513367) | rock metagenome | isolation source: Antarctica rocks | place: Antarctica: Victoria Land, Pudding Butte nord | collected 2016-01-03
GAGAAGAGCTCTGGAAGCTGCAGTCGACATTATGGAATCCTGTATAGAACGTTGAACGGAAGGAAAGGTAGATGCGATTGAGGGAATGAAGAATGCTGCTGGAGAACTCTCATCAACTTCAATATTCGCTCGAGTTAAATTGCATCATTGCCGAAGTTCCTCCGGCTGTGCAAATGTGCCAAACACATCCCCTGATTGCCAAGGATCGACATGACCGCGGCCAGTTGACGCCTTACAGACCTCTCTCCCATGCGACTCTCAGCTAGACGACTCGGTAATCTCTCGGTCGCCTCGCCTATATCTCTTGAAAGAGCCCATCCTTCTTCATCCCCTTGATCTGCATTTAAAAGCAAGATATTTCTGCCGCCATCTTCCCCGCTTCGCCACCGCTCACTACACTCCGGCGCCTCTGGATCACCGCTCGGGCGTCTATCCTCTTGCTCCTGCTTCGAATCACTGACACGTCTGCTGCTACACCTCCAACGCTTGTATCATGTCTACAATTCCAGCTGCTGGGCTACTCGCCCGCCAGCTGAAACAAATGCAAACCGATAAAGACATTCCGGGCATCTCCTGCGGCCTGGCTGATAGCAACATATTCGAATGGGAAGTTATGCTTATGATCAACGACGAGTGCAAATTCTACGGAGGTATGGAGACTTCCAAGAGCTTTCTCAGCCTGCCCTGACGACTCCCACAGGTGGCTTCTTCCGAGCACGATTACGTTTCCCATCCGAATACCCACATCTCCCACCAAAGATGAAGTTCGAGACACCTATATTCCACCCCAATAGTATGCTTTCTGATAGATGTCCATGTCCGAGGACTTGCTGATGGACGGTATAGTCTATCCTTCAGGCGAAGTGTGCATATCAATACTCCATCCTCCAGAAGAAGACAAATATGGTAAGTGCGGAGAAGCTTAACAGAGTCTATGGACTATGTTGATTTCCAGTTCCAGGTTACGAGTCTGCGTCAGAACGTTGGTCACCAGTTCAATCTCCAGAAACCATATTACTATCCGTGATATCAATGTTGAGCAGCCCCAACGACGAGAGCCCTGCAAATGTCGAAGCTGCAAGAATGTGGAGAGAAGATCCGAAAGAGTTTCGAAGAAGGTGCAGGAAAAACGTGAGGGAAAGCCTGGGAGATGAATGAAGCAGATAATTTGCACCGGTGGGAAGTTGATTTTGATCCAGCGATTTTGCGTATGCTATGCATCTCAAACCAGGTATTGGCGTTTCTGGTCAGAGACGCTGAAAAGATGTTGGCATATGAATTTGGCATTGCAAACTAACTTTATCCAAGCTAAGTACATACTCACCGGGGTGGAACTCTGCGCTTTAATCTTGCTCTTACATCCACTCCTCTTTACTGAAACTTTTTCATCTCACCGCGCTATTACCGGGCTAATGGTGAAGTCTGTTCGCTCACCGTCTGTGATTGTGTTACTTACGATTTCGTTGTCTTCAAGCACCGCCGTTATCTTTGTTGCCACTTTGTCTGACGAACAACAATGTTGGACACCGTTTGGCTCAGGCGGGCTTATTATCTCACCAGAGATCTCATCATGAGCCACGCGCCATGAAGTCTTTTGCGCAAACACTTTCCTCTAAAGTCACCCCACCATGTCGGAAAGATCACATTCTAAACGGAGACATTCGACGCCGCCTTCTCCACCGAAGTCGAATGCCGGTGCCCACGTCGGCTGCCCACCAACGAAACGGCCACCAAAAAAGAAGGGGAGGAGAGTATCTCCAAGAGGAGGTTTGCAGGAAGAGGAACGTCCACTTGCTGGGCCATCAACGCAAAGACAATGTCTGCCGGCACAACCGAGACGAGGACCATCACCTCAGAATCCATCGACCCAACACTCGTCCTTCCCCGGACTTGGTTCGATGATACCGCAAATTACAAACTCAACAGCCTCACCGCTAGCAGTCCCAGGACCATCGCAACCGAACGCGTCAAGCCAGAGCATGAGTTTTCCCGGCGTAGGGTTGCTGATGCCGCAAAACAGCCAGCAGGAAGCGCCAGAAGAAGGATCCTTGCCAATTCTGGGACCAGAAGCTTCATCCTTTCTAAGTGACTTCATCTTCGATTCTATGTCGCTGTCACCGTTCTCATTTTCACCGGTGGCAGGATTCGATGAAGAACCACAAAACGGGCTCCAGCATCCAAATGCTTATCTCGGGACGCCATCCAATCTTGACACACTGACCAGTATACCGGAAACGTTCAATACAACACCGCCGTCGTCCACATATCCAGCTATCTCAGAAGCGACGGAAATCGGCGCTTACAGCCAGCAGACGCAAGCACAGCAATGTCCAAACTCTTCATTTTCCTGGGCCGTGCAACAAGCTTACCCAGTCCCAACAGGGACCTGGCAGACGTCTCAACCGCAAGCTTCTCGGCAACAAATGCCAACGTACCTGCATGGCGGCGTTCAGCAAGCTTATTTCTTACCGGCGAATTCTACGCCCGTTCGGTATCCAGAACCGGCTGATCAATCGGCACAGCTAGGCCCTTTCCCTCAGCAGCATACGGCGGTGCCTTCGGGGCCATCTGAGCAGCCGACTGCCTCACTAGCACAGACAGGAGTCCTGTTACAACAACCAGGGAATGCCATGCCTTTTGCTCACCAAAGCGCTGCGTCAACGCAGAACATGCCCCATCCTCCCTTGGAACAGCAAGCTCCTCCAACGGGCTCGGGACAGCAAGCACAATTAGCCGGTATATCCGTACAAGCAGGACCCTTCCAACACCAGGCCCCCATCTTCCTGCCACTCTCTGATCCCGGCGCGATGCACTCATGGCCCGCGCCAACAGCATCGCAGCAGGTCATGCCATCACAGCAAAATCTCGTACCAATCCCACTACAAAACCCGGCGTTACAGCGGCAGCAGCAACAACAACAACAACAACAACAACAACAACCGCCACCACCGCCACCACCACCACCAATAACCCAACAGCTCTTCCCAATCCCCCCTCCCCTAACCTCTCAAACAGCACCCCCTCATCCACACACCAATCCAACTCCAAACCCAGTCCTCCCCATCGAGCCCACCCTCCTGACCGAGCGCTACCTCTGGACCCAGCTCGAAGACGCTCAAGTAACCATGGTTGGTACCTTGGTCGAGCTGGTCCGACGAGCTGGCAATGGCAATGGCGAGGGAGAGGGAGAGGGAGAGGGAGAGGGAGAGGTGGGGTTGCATGTACAGGATCGGCAGGTTAGGAATGTGACGGCGAATTTGATCAACGTCATGAATTTATGGTATTTGCTTAGGAGGAGGAGGGGGTGGGGGGTGTAGTTGGTTGGGATGGTTGGATAGGGGGGGAGGAGGAGGAGGAGGAGGAGGAGGAGGAGGAGGAGGACCGTGGTTGATGTTGGTTAGCAATGATGTGAGCAAGGAGTAGTTAGACCCTCCGGGGCGTGGTGGCCATCGACGCCACAGGAGAAGTCTAGAGGTACTTTCTCTCTCTACACGGCCAGCTTGCCGATGCACTCGTCTACTCGACCGCCCGCTGATGACACGATCTCGCCACCAATATACAATCAACCAACTTGACGGTAGAACCAATCTCAAGTCTAAGTTACCAGCGTGGTTAGCCCAGCCCAACGCACACACCACTGATGCGGAAAATCCCCTATCCATATCTTTGCACAAGGGGAAGGAAAACCCGCGGAGGTCGTACGGCCTCAATACCTCCTTTTCACTCCCCTCAACAAAGAGAAGGAAAAGCAAGTACAACACCAGAAACAACCGTCCCAGTCTCTCAAGAGGGAGCCATTCTAAATATTGGCAGTGAGTTGGAGCGCTTCATTAGATGCAATCCCATACTAGCACCGTTGCCGCCTAATTGTTCAGGCTCGATGAGAAATACAATGGGCTTGTAATATCATACGGTTGGTTTCCGCTCGCGGGTCTTCGGGTCTAGGTAAGCAGGCAGTCTCCCTTCGGGTTGAATCAAGCCGGGGGTGTGGATTTGAGCAGAGGGGATCGTGAGGGTTCTGTTTGCCTGGGTTTTCGGGCGCAGTATGGAGGGTGAAGGCGAGGGAGATAATTCGGGCGTGGAGGGAAAGCGGGTTCAGTTTCCGGACTCGAGGTGTGTGAATCAAAGGTTTGGTGAGGATGAGCGGGCTGGCTTTTCCTTCTAGCATCAACGACAGGAGGAGGTAGAGGTGAGAGTGCATGACAGACGGCTGTACCGTTCTCCAAGATCGGGACAACCTTGGGGGATGTGTGCAATGATAGAGTTGTTCACATTTGCTGGCAATGAATGCGTTGGCACCAACCGTCCAAGACAGTGTTATATCTCTGCGTTTCGGTCGTCAGTGTCAGGAGGCGTGATCTTCGAACCGAAGTCTGAACGACGCCGTTGGTGAGTCGTGATCGATAACTGCGATGGTCTGCTCAACAGTCCAGAGGCGTCCCATCTTCTTTCGAAGCACAAAGTTGCCCTTCCTTGCAATGGGTTCAAGGTGAAGAATAGATCAAATGGGCTGACTGGCTTGTAAGAGAGAACGTGGTATGGAATCAGGTCACCAAATCAATTTGGGCCTCTGCTGCGTGCTCTCGGAAATCTGATCAACATCCTTCGAGAATTGCCATTGTTTAGGATAGGTCATGGCAGCAATCAAGGGTACCAGACATTGGTTGAGTGAGATGTTGGTAATGCCGGACACGCTGGAGCAAGCTGTGGGCTTCCAGCCTCGACCCATGGTGACTGGTACAATCCCATGTGCTGCAAGTTAGCCACCCATGCGTCCTCGCTCGCAACAGATGTTGATGATGAATCTTCCAACCAGCGTCGGTCCCCAACCACACGAAGGATAACGGAATGTAGCGACATGATCCGCCGCGATTGTGAGGACAGAACCCGTCAAGCCAGCCATTGGGCTCATCTCCAATTGCAACAACAGCGCCCTCGTCAAATGACCAAGCGCTGCGTTTGAAGAGTGGTGATGAGTTGCTCCGCCAGGTGGCTGAGCCGCGGGCCTGCTTGGCCAAAGCATTCCTGGAGAATGCGACGCCAGAGGTCAAGGCTCGACTCGCAAGCCACGATGGTGACGCAAAAGAGGAATTCCTCCGGAGGATTGAAGCTTCTCTCGGACAGAGCTACCATTGTAGAGCGTTGGGGCTCGAAGACGCAACCCGGAAGAGACTGCTCTCCTGCAGAACCAGCATTCGTCTTTCTTTCCGCCTGGATGGCGCTGAGCACCTGGTAGCTCTCCCGTAGATGCATGTAAGATGGGGCAACCGTGGTCGAGGTGGATCATTGGTCAGCGACTGGGCCTCCATCGAGAGCTCAGCACGAGAGCATTTCGTCCTCGACCGCACCTGGAAGCTGTTCGTCCATGGAGAACTTGGGTGACGCCAAATCTTGCAAAGCCCGCAGCCGCATGGATCCATCGTCAGCATAGTCGATCTCTGGACCATCTGTTCTGCGGCAATGGTGTGGAGCTCCTGATACAAGCACGAAGCAGCCTCCTCGATCCGGTCTCAGGAGTGAACCTGGCGCCAGATTTGGGCTGCCGGCGCGGCACGTTTTTGCCTGGGCCCGGAAGAAACTCGCATTGTAGCGAACCATCAGAAGTCCTTTCTCTCCGGCATCGATCACCAATCGCTTTCTGCTGTTTTCATGGACTTCTGCCAATCTACTTGTGTATCCCCTGTTTCAAGTGGGACAGCGCCACAGGAGCTGGACAGTCTCGACCGGTCTCAGAGAGACATGCCTAGAATGCCGGATTGCCAGCAACTCAGAAGCGAACAGCACCGGCATTGGACCAAGCCTCCGCCATTCACAGCACCCAGATTGCTGCGTACATACATGCGCTGCGGTGGGTATGGAGTGGGCCTGCGTCTTCCAGGCCTTTAGGCGCGGTATCATCTTGCCATCTACCTTGAGCACGAATTCGAGCAGCCTCTACTCCATAAGGAGGACCTTTTCGGTGGGACTTTCTCGGACGCGAAACTCCCTCCACACACAGTGCGCAGTACAGTCCTGCCCGTTCGCCACAAGTACAACACTGGCCGAGTTCGCACCGTGTCATGCTCACGGGGTGGCATGGGCGATGCGTCTGCGACCAGTATCGAGGACCGCGATCATTCCGTTCCGCATGGATGTTTCCCGTGCCTAGTCGTGACACCTACCCCTTGGGGTCAAACCCGGTGAAAACAACAGGGACCTACTCGCTAGTATCAGGCATGATGATTCCGGCTTGGGTGTTACTTCGGTCGTGATATCGGTGCACGTATAAAGAGAACCCCTGCACAAAAAAGAACTCATCTTGCATACATCAGCTTTTAGCTTGTTCTCTTGCTACATGGTAATCGCTTCATCTTCTTGGACCAAAGCATCATATTTCTCATCTGACACCGTTTTTTAAACAGTACCAGCTGAGATTTCACAATCATGGGAGACTGTTGTGTTGTCAGTGGTCTTGTCTTGAACTCAATTATCTGTATGTCTACCTGTTCAACTGGGTAAGACATATCCCTAAGATTTGATGTGTGTTTAGGCTGTTTTGTGGGTGGCACCGGAACAGTCGCTTCCTGGGGATGGCTCAGCAAAAGCTGGATCATCAACAGGTTGGCCTGGAATACTGCCAGTGAAGATGACATGCAATTTTTCGAAAGGGGAGTCAGGGAAAGCGCCGATTTTGAGGCTCAGGCGAAGCGATGGCAGCAGTTATACTCGTGTTGCTGTGTCGGTACGTGCCACTGTGGGGGCGGTCCCGCAAGCAGATTCGAGGCACGCATACGGATTGCGATCCGACGCGTCAAAGATGGCATGAACTTGCCCCCATGGGGTGAACCCCTTATGGAAGGGGATGCCAACCCAAGGGCCGCGCACACCCCAATGCACAAAAGAGGCGAAGCCGAGATCAGAAATGCACTGTCAATACCAGCAAGGGCCAACAGCCCTCTGATCGTGGACTTACGAGACAAACTCAGAAAGAAATACATCACACGCCCGCCTAAGGCCCGGAGGCTCGCAGCCGAGGCCAGCAGACTCGAGGTTGAAGCCGAAAATGCAGCGCGTACAGCCACAGCCCCGAGGGCAAGTAGAAGTGCCATCAGAGCAGGTATAGAAGCCGACGAAAGAGCCGAATACGCCAGAAAAGTTGCTCAACGTGCCCAAGAAAAAGCTGACAAGGCCCAACGGCTATATGATTACTTCCAAGAACTTGTACAAGGTGGCGCTCCAGATGAATTTGGAAGATACGCGGACCAAGCTGGTCATTTCGTACCGTGTCATGCTGGAAGGGATTTTGGCCCGGGTGGAGGGGGGGGTCCAGGGGGCTCAGAAGGTCCAGCTGGGAGTGTGCATTCAATGCATACGATGCGTACAGAAGCTACAATGGCAACAGGCGCGCTTGAGAGGAACCCAGGCGGAGGAGTTCCATCTCCAGCTGGAGGCGATGAAACTCGAACACCTCCATCCGTCTCAGGTCGATCAGAAAGACGACAGAATCCGCCCCGCCCGGGAACTGCAGTCCGCGCTCAAAGACCTTCAATGGACAGTCAACTGAGTCGACCGAGTCAATCCCTTCCCCCACAAAGCGTCAGGACTGCTTCTGCTATGTCGCAAGTACTTGCAAGAGGCCCCTCAGGAGCAGGCCCATCTGCATTTGGGCCCACACGTCAGTCCGGCCAACCCGGGGCAGGTCCTGTTCAACCACCTGGGGGTATGATGCTGCCATCCTCTTCCTCTGCCACTCTTGCCAATTGGGACAAAGACCAGCTTGGTCTAACCCTAGACCATTCTGGTCCACGGGCTCTGGAAGCGGCACCACGTCCCCATGGCCCAGATCAACCAAAGCGTGAATTAGGGGGTGCGGTGGAAGCAGCTAGAGCTTCACATGGTTCCACTCTGATCTCGCTGGGGAGTAGACAGCAAGGTAGCTCGGCCGGACCCTCGCAAGACTATTGGTCTGGATTTCAATCAGCTAGTACGGCAGGACCAGGGGGTCGTCGGAATGAAAGCCCGCCCACACCCCAATCTGGTGCGTCTGCAACTGCAGCACGATCGGGAGGTGGTGGTGGTGGGAGTGAAAGTCTGCCTACACCCCCATCAGGCGGGAGAGCTTCTTCTGGCGAGATACGTGCGGCACTCGCACTGGGCGCACCTGTAGCTAGGGCAGCAGCGGCCCCTGGACCACAACTTAGCTCGATCACACCCACGGATGAATATTGGGCCGCATTCAAACGAGCTGCATCGCAATCTGGAGCTGGACCATCACAATCTAGAGCTGGACCTGCTGCTCAGGGTGCAGCTTCAAGAGGTGGATCTCAACCTGGTGGACGGCCCCCACGTGAATTTCGGTCTAGAGAACCAGCTCCACATGCACCTTCGGTTCCTCCAGGCCCTCAGCTTCCACCAATGCCACAGCAACGAAGTCTGTCTGTGAAGACCAGCAGCTCAGGAGAGTCACTCTCAAGGGGAAGGAGAGGAGCCTCCGCTACAACCCAGCCTCAAGCTGCGTCCACTGCACCTGCTGCACGCCGACCTGAAGTGGAGTTAGCTAGAATTGCAGCCCAAAATGCCCGCGCAGAACACGACGCTAAAGAGCAGGCTGCAGCTCAAATAGGTGGTCCAGCTCAGCCTCGAAGGCCAGGTGATGGCTCAAGTGGAAGTGAGAAGGGAAGTCGACCTTCAAGCCGAGAGGGCTCTCCGCGCAGCAGGAGGGGTCCGGGCAGAGGTGGAGATGGAGGAGGTGGTGGAGATGGAGGAGGAGGTGGAGATGGAGGCGGAGGTGGGAGTGCAGGCGGCAATGGAGGTCGAGACGGAGGTGGGAGTGCAGGCGGAAATGGAGGTCGAGACGCAGGCGGAGCTGGCCGTGGAGCTGGCCGTGGAGCTGGCGGTGGCAACGGGGGTGGAGGTCGAACTGGAACTGGAGGTGCAGGCCAAGGAGCAGTCGGAAGCCAGGAGCAAAGCGATAGCTCAACCAGGAGTGGAAGCCCAGGCAAAGGTGGAAGGACCGGTCAATCTGAACGCACCGGCATGAGGGCAGCCCAAGGAACTTTGACAGCCTGGAGAGAACGGGAAAAACAGAGCCTAAAGGCAGATGCCGGAGGAGGATCGGAGTCCAAAGTCGGATCACCAGTCTCCCCCATCTCGAGCCCACTTGTAGAATCGACAGGGTCTCCCGGCGGGGACAGTCCTCAACGCCAGCCCGGTCACCCCCTTCGCTCTACCGGAGATTCTTCTTCCGCCAAGAAGCTCAGCTTTCAAACCAGGGACGACAGTCCCCAACGCGGAGCCACTGCTCTCCCACCCGGTGTCACCGGCGAATCTCCCCATCGATCTCTCCTGCAGCCTGGCACCAAGAGTTCGGATCGGGGGGCTGGTGATTCACCCAGTCCGCTTAAGTTTCCACGCCCGACTGGAAGAGGCGATCCCGAGGCGTCTTCCTCACATCCCAGGCCTGGCAAGCATGAACGCGAACGTGGGACCGGCGAATCGCCAGACAGGTCGCTCTTGGTCCCGAAACCCTACACACCACCCAGCACCCAGTCCATGCACTGACACGATGTATGACATCGATAGAGCCTTATCATCCAGACCGTAAGGTCAAATGTGCAGAAAACATCGTGTACGATTTCAGACGTTAGCTGAACTGATGCACCGCTAACAAGATTATTTGTTTGCCAGTACATTTATCACTTCCCACCGCTTTCGGTTGGTTGCGTCCGAATTTCAAGATCGCCGAGACGAGCCAGCAACATCGTTGTTTGTCTCTTTTCGCGAAATACATCCAACGATCCTAGTAGAGCTGATCACTCCCGTAATGAGATCTCCAATCTATATCCCATCAGACCTGTACTCATTAAGGCTAGTTATTCGAAAAGATGGAATATCCCCCCTTCCTGAGTGAAACCTTCCATCAACTCTACCAATGTCGCCCCTGTATTCACCATGGACCCGCCCCCCCGCCCCCCCTTTCTAGTAATTACAAGAGAAACTCCGCTTACGTGCTGCTGTTATGTAGGCACAGGAGCAAAGATCCGGTTCCGCCCACCTTCCCATCTCTCCTTAATTAAATTCTACTCTTAAATTAGTTAGAGGGCATCGGCGATGGCCTTTACCGCGCGCCCCCCGTCCGGATCCGCACTAATACTGGTCGGTGAGTCTCAGCACGGGAATACAGGGGAAGTACGATTTCGACGTGCGGCGAGTAGTCAATTATGGTGGATTTTTGGCGGCGGAGTTCTCGGTTGGTTCAAATGTCCATGTATGGGATGATGAAGAAGTTTGGCTTCGCGGGCTGACAGTGACGACAACAAGTACGTATGCAGACGAGTTGATCTTTCTAATCTTGCCATGCCGAGGCCCCTTTCTGGCATTTTTGCAGTAGAAGGAGGAGGAGGAGGAGGAGGAGGAGCAGGAGGAGGATGGCTTTGCGTTGACATATATGCCTGGTTCCCTGGATGGGAGAATTCCTGCTTCTGGACCAATGGCCCATCCACCACAACATCCACCCTCGTCCACTCCACTCGTCTCCCAAACTCGGTATTCAAAATACAGCGCTTCCTACGCAGCATTCCGTCCCCAGATCCTCCGTCTCCGCCAGCATCTCAAAGGGGCAAATGTTCAAAACGAAGCCCCCGCAGGAAATTTCGTTTCCAGCCTAATTGAAGCAGACCAGCGACCCTGCGAATTATCAAGTTTCAAGTTGAGCCTGGGGAACTCAGCTCAGGCAACCTGATTCAAGGAGTCGCTCATCTGTTACCACTTCGTATCAGCCAGTAACAGCGGTCCATACGATCAGTACTGATGAGCAATAAGTACGGCGTAAGTGGAAGGCTCTGGAGTGTAGGAAGTAATGGGGGAGACAGAGAGAGCTTCTTTTAGGAGCCAGGGGGGTAGCGGGCAGCGAATACTGTCTCGGTATGGCTAGGATTCAGAAGCAGAAGCAGAATTAGTAGCAGGGGCCGCAAGCATTCGTGGAGCTTGATCGATGTTGATATGCGGAAGGATTTTGGGAGGAAGGAAGGATTGTGGCGATATGGTTTCGTACCGTGCTGGACAGAGCGGTGTAGAGGACGTTGGGTAGATTCGGGTTCAGATGTTCGCAGATTGGTCCTGGGTTGCCATGCTATTCGTTCGGTGTCTGATTTTCGAAGACAGTTAGAATCACGATGATGATACTCGAGATGATCGTAGGGAGATGGATTCTGAAATAGGTTGTTTGGTCCTGCAAGCGGAATGTACTAGATGACCAGCCTGCTGAGGAATTGAAAGACTGTTGACTCACGGTTGTCGAGCCATGTCGCCATTCTTTCTTGCAATGACCACCGTGGGGCGGAATAGGGGTTGTGGCTTGGCACTGTGGCGGGCTAATTGGGCTCTGGGCGCGTCCTAAGCTCAACACAACTCTCCTAGATGCTGTCAGGATTTTGAGATGGGTAAATCATTAAGCGTGGTTTTGGTTCTATCGCTAGTCCCCCGAGTGGACTAGAGGCCGATGATACAAAACAGGCAAAAATCAATGCGTGGTTGGCAACTCGTGAAGTGAAAGTCATTGCCACCAAGGAACGGGCGTCCAATAAGCGTCGACTGAAACCAGCATCTGGAAGAGGTCGCTTCAAAGCTTCTGGAGCTGCGATGGCCGAGTCGCTCCAAAACAAACTCGACCAGATAAATGAAGGACTTGACACGACTGAAGCTTTGTGGAAATGGACTCGCTCCAAGCCAAGCTTGGAAAGGCAAATCACGCTTCTTGAAGATCGCCATGGTCAAAATCAAAAGGCGCTGAGCTAAGCAATTGCTGGTCTGGGAGGTAGTTTGTGCTACCCTTCCAGAGCATTGTTGATCCTCTGGCACAGGAGATGTCGACACTACGCGCCGTCGCTTGGAAGCCGTCTGTCAGCTCGCAGGACCGCCAGCTAACAGTGCTGAAGACCTCCATAATCAGGCAGAGGAGATGTACAAGGGGTTTCTGGGAAGCGCGAAAGCAATGAACGAGGACCTCTGGGAGGAATTATACCGTGATTCACATTTTGGGGTGGACGCAGATAGGTTCGCGAAAGTGGCAGTAGAATCCTTACCAGACGTGGAAGCGCTGCTCCAACTACCTTGTGACGTCGGCGTCGTATTCGCTTTCCAGCTGATAAGGTATCTTGCGGACCACATTCGTGGAGAGCTGGATGTAAAGGGTGGATGCGGCTATGGCGATAGCGGCAAGCCTTATGCCTTGATGGACGCGATGATGATGCGGGTGATCACTCGGCGTCTGCAGCAGCGAGACGCATTGACGGACCTGACATGGGTGAAGGATACTCTTGAAAAATTGCAGAGGAAGAGGGATCACATTGCTGAGTACGGTATGGAAGGATTTTCTTCGGACACTATCGCTGGTCTCTCGGAGTTGGGGAGAGATCTGGTCGAGGAGGCCGCATCGGCATAACAAGCGTGCCAATGACAGCGATCGGAGTATAGCCTCTTTGTACTGGCAACGCGAGATTGTGACGACAGTGGAGCGCCGCGCGGAAGTTTGTACCATCTAGTCCAACAATTCTGGACGTACGGCCTTCAGGACCGCAGATTGATGCCTCTGAAGTTAATCGATCTTTGGCAGGTCGTGCTGCCGTGCATTACTTCAATTGTTCGGGAAAGTAACTTCATCAGTCCAAACCCACGCTGAATATGATCGACTCAGCGAGTATGGCACGGTCGATGACAATGACAGCTGATGAGTCGTCCAACGGTCATCTCGAATTCAAGGTCGATTGATAGATAGGTTCAGCCTGGTCGTTCAGTTTCGAAGCAGCAGCACATACGTGCTTGTGCTGGGCCTCATCGAAGAAGTATTCGCGTGTGAGAAGCACTCGGAAGGGCGGAAGACCAAATGCGTTGCAGCGGACTGCTTGGCACGGGCAATGCAGCCTTCTTCATCACAGATATCTCTTCCTACACCATGCACAGCTCCGTGCGAGCACCCTCTCCGATCTGATAGCCGCAGTCTCGCGGCGCCCTTATCCAAACATCATGCTCGACCCCATGCCAGCTCCACCACCATGGTTCTCCGCCCAGATAAGCAACCTATCGGAAACCCTCTCATTCCCCACCCTCCCCCTCCACATCCACGAACTCATCGCATCCTTCCTCTTCTACCAACTCGTACAATCCGTCGTCGCCCCGATGATCTCCTCCTACCTCTTCCCTCGGATCTACCCCCACTTGAACCGGCGCACAAAGATAAATTGGGATGTACACGTCGTGTCCTTGGTGCAATCTTGCTATGTCAATGCGGCGGCGTTATGGGTCATGTATGTTGATGAGGAGAGGATGGATATGAGTGCGTTGGAGAGGGTGTATGGATATACTGGCGGCTGTGGCATGATTCAGGGGTTGGCTGCTGGCTATTTTCTGTGGGATCTCGTGGTGACGAGTAGGAATATTGGGATTTTTGGAGTGGGCATGTGGGCGCATGCTGTGTGTGCGCTTTGTGTATTTTCTTTCGGTTTCGTAAGTTCGATGTCCCATTTTCGG
>JAABUK010009268.1_pt1 | contig 13505 bp, 13 predicted proteins | sample 5559141 | NCBI WGS metagenome assembly JAABUK01 (sample SAMN10711869, study PRJNA513367) | rock metagenome | isolation source: Antarctica rocks | place: Antarctica: Victoria Land, Pudding Butte nord | collected 2016-01-03
AGCATTTATCTACTGTTAGAAATCAGCATAGAGCGAGTCATATGAGTGTCATTTAACTAATAGATAAATGCTAAGAAAGAAAAGTATCTACAGAAAAGAACTCAATTCTTATATGTGTGTTTCTCAGCTCTATGCTAGACTCGATTAGAATGAAATCAGACGAAGACTAGACGAAGAATAGACGAAGACTAGAATCATAACAATTTTGTCATTGTTTTCATTGCTTCTAAATTCAAGAAGCTTTTCAACATATCTGAATATGAAAGAGATAAAGATTGATTAAATGCATGAAAGCAAAGTCTGATACAACGCATGAACATAAATGATGATCATTATTTCTTTCATTGAGTCAAGATCATTTATATTGAGTCATGACTCATCATAGATAAGAAGACTTACAATCTAATGAATCAATATTGAGTCAATGATCTTTATATCATTTTCATCTTCGCAAATTAATAATATAAGTTGCATCATTGTTGCAACAATTCTTTCAAGACAGAAAATGCTCATTTATATCTTTGTGAAACTCTGAAGCAAAACATGAATAACTTTGTCAACTATTACAATCTTTTCTATTAAAAGAAAGAATGTTCTTTGATGAAAGATTTCTCATTGATTGACTGTTTGAAGCATAATGTTAATTATTTCACTTAAGTCATTGTTTTTTTCTAACAAAATCTCTGTTATGAGTCTGCATAGAGCGAATCATATGAGTGTATTCTAACTAGAAGTTCAAAGCTGAAGAAGAAAGAAGATGCAACACGTCATGAGTTTTACTCACGAAGGCACGCTAGATCGCTAGCGTGTCAACATCAGCTCTATACTAGTCTATGATAGTCTGACACGATTTATGTTAGACTAACTCGAAGTGCATGATCACAACATTACTTTCTCTCTTCATTTAGCAATTTTCTCATTGCTGCAGTTCAATTAATCTTTCTTAAGTCAATTTCTATCTTGACTTGTTTAAATATCATTCATGAAAGTCATTTACAATCTTCAAGCATTCTTTGAATTCACTTTCATCGACGTTGTATCAATGTAGATCGACGTCGTATTTTTTTCAATTGACACGATATTGTAGTCATTTACCTCGTTCGTAATGTCTGAAGTTCAGTATGTTCTTCATCTTTCATTCATCTTCGTCGTCAATCACTATAGAGTCAGACGATTCATTTCATTGTTCATTCAGCGAGTTCTTCAAATTTAGTTGCAGCAGATTTGATGCAAACTCTGAATGTATCTTCATAGTCAATGATAGTTTCAGTTGATAAGCATGTTCGATCTCAATCAGAATCTTGAAGAATTCTAGCATCTTATCATTTAGCTTCTTTGATGATTGTAAGATCATTATGTTTCTAGAATTCAGAAACATCATGTCATCTATCTTGTAAATCATTTTCTTTCAATGCTTATCAATCTGTTTCTTCATTGTGACTCTGACTTTTGTCAAGACTTGCTTGATCAATGCTAGTGATTGTTTCATGTGTTTGAATATATTCTCTGCTTTGTCTGCTTCGATTCTAGCTCAAGTGATCTCATATTCAATTGAGTTCGAATCGAAGCTCATATGAGGGTGAAAGTTCTTATTCAGAAAGAACATCGACTGTTCAATTGATGACGAAATAGCATTGTTATTGACGAATTCAATCATGAATAATCAGGCGAATCAATCATCTTGCATATATGAGCAGTAGCTTCGTAGATATCATTCTACATTCTGATTCACTCTTTCTGTCTAATCATCAATCTGAGAATGATAATCGATGAATAGTTTCATCTTGATGTCTAGTCTCAGACATAGAGACTTTCAGACAATTGATATGAATTGTGAATCACGATCGAACATTATTGATCTTGATAGTTCATGAGTTCTGAAGATTCATATCAACAGTAGCTTGACTGTTTGTTCTGCGAAGATTTCTTCGTCATCTGATCAACACGATATATAGTGTCGTTTCTTAGACAATTGATCTATGACTGTCAGAATCGCGTTGCTTTCATCACTTTCTGATAGATTGATAATGAAGTCTAATGATATGTTTTGTCATTGCTGCTCAAGTATAAGCAATGACTTCAGCAGTTCATTGATTCAATCTCTCGATGCTTTTGATTTACGACAAACGTAACAGTTTTGAATGTAGCGCTTGATCATCATTCTCATCTTCGATCAGCAATATGATCATCTCAGCAAGTTCAACGTTTGATTCATGTCAGAGTGATCATTGATCAAAAGATCATATGCTTCTCTTATCAATAGAATGATCATTGACTGGGAAATTCATAGTCTATCATCTTTTTAAAGTACTTCATCAAGTACTTTGCAATTGTCTAGATTAATATCTTGACAAGTCTTTCTGTTCTGTTTCATAATTATTCAAATATCAAAGCACAGTTGATTCATTCGATTTTCAACTATAATCTGATTCTGAATAGAAATCATCTCTTCGACCGAATTTTGATTAACTTTCGATTCAAGTTTCAAATTTGAGTCAGATTCTGAGTCAGATCTGAGCAAGGTCTGAGTCAGATCTTGATCAGCTTTCTGATCATCTTTTATTGACTGAAGTTCAAATCTGTCTTCTCACAATAGCATCTGATGCTGATATAGCTTACAATCATTGTTTGCTTCAACTAACTTGACGTCTGACATTTTGATCAGCGCGTCAACTTTCAGATTCTGTTTTTTCGACTGATATATGATCTTGAAGTTATATTCAGATAACTTCTCAGCTCATTTAACTTGTCATCTGATCAGTTCTTTGATGATCATGAAGTACTTTAAATTCAGATGATCAATGAAGATCTTGATTGAAATATTCGTACATTTCAATTCAAAGCATCAATGCTTCAAGCAGCGAATGATGATCAGCAGTTTCTTGTCATAGATCTCGTAGTTGCATTCTGCGAGAATCATGTTCTTGCTATAGAAGATCACTGAATGTAAAATGTCTTCATCGTCATACTGAGACAATACTTCGTCGTTGACATAGTTCAAGAAGTCAGTTTTCAGAATAGCTTCTCTGATTGAGTTGAAATGCTTCAGAACGAGAACTGTCATCACTTGTTGCTTCAGTTCTTCAAAGATCATCTGACAGATCTCTGTTCATTCAAAGAAATGATCTTTTCGAGTCAGCTTTATTATGAGTCAAGCGATCTTTGAAAAGTTCTTTATGAATCGTTGATAAAAATTGCAAAAGTCAATGAAGATCTGCATGTGAATCAACGATCAAGACACTTCTCAGTTTCAAATCACATCTACTTTTCGAGAATTCATTCGCAGATCATTGATGAATATCAGTAGTTCAAGAAATGAGATTTTCTGAATCTTGAATTTGCACTTGTCAATGTCTATCTGTAGATCGACTTCACGAAGCTTCTCTAGCACTTCTTTCACATGAATTTTATGTTCTTTCAATGTCTTACTGTAGATGAGAATATCATTCAAGTATGTTTGACAGAATTTATGCAGACAGTTGAACAACACATTGTTGATATAGTGCTGAAAGAAAGCAGATTCATTGATCAATTCAAAGAGCATTACTTTATACTTGTAAACGTTGAAGAAAGTAACAAAAGTAGTTAAATCTTTGCTTTCTGAACTCATGTGCAGTTTATTGAACGTGATGATAATGTTAAGTCAAGTCAGATACTTACTGTCTTGAATTCAAGCTAGTACTTCGTCTATCAAGAGTATTAAATAACGATTTCTTTTAATCAAAGCATTCAGTTTTCAATAGTTCATGCAAAAGCGAAGACTGTTTTTTTTTTTTTCAACAAACAGTATTGACAAAGCAAAAGAAGCTTTGCTGAATGTGATGAACTTCTTCTTCAAATTCTCTTCTAAATACTCTTTGATCTTCTGCAACTTGTAACTCAACATGAAATATAATCAACTTCTAGAGAGTTAACTCTCTTCTTCTAATTTAATCTTATGATTGTATGATTGATGCAAGAGCAACTGCGTTGTCTTTTCTCTATCAAAAACATTTAGAAAGTCGTGATAAACTATTGAAAGCTTCTTCTTCAATTCATTTAATGACATGACAGAGATCATTTCATTCAGTTTCGCGAAATCTTTAACTGAGCTAAGCACTTTGTTGATTTCACTAATGATCAAAAAGAAGATCTTGATTTTCTTATTCTTGACTAGAGTTCAATATACAATGACTTCGATCATGATAATATTGACGAGTCTCTTTGCCTCAGTTGACTGAAAAAGACGAAGTTGATCAAGATCAACTTGAGTGCTTTGCTTTGCTATGAGAACAGATTCAATGAATTGAGCAGATTCAATGAATCTATTCACTGATTTCTGATTCATGAGTTTCTTCAAGATCATTGTTGATGTAACAATCAAGTTCAAGTTCTTTTGTTTCATTTTGCAGATTTTGTTTGATTCAGATCTGTGAAATGCTGATTGACTGCTTGCTTTCAAAACAACAGATTTCGATGTTTGAATCTTCAATGATGATATTAATCGATCGTTTGCAGAATTTATCAACATTTGATTTCTTTTCAATCAAAGATTTTCAATGATTATCTTGTGCTGACCTAGATGAGTTATTAATAGAAGCATCATTTCATTCTTGTGTTCTTGTATCATGATCGATGTATACAGAGTGTATGTAATCGACTTTTGATCAGAGATTTCATCATACAATTGAATCAACTTTGATTTTGACAGCGATATTGACTGAATATCAAAGCGTTCACATAGCTTTGACATCAAAGATTCATTAATGAAAGTCATGTCAGTGACTTCAGTATTTATCAGAGCGAGAAATCTGAATATCTTTTCTAAACTACTTAAGATGATGTCAACAGTGAACGACTTGAAATCAAATGAATCATCAGACATGCTGATGAAGCAAGATATGAGTATATCGTTCTCAGTCACTACTTTGACGAGAGCAGATCATTTTTCAAATTTGCTGCAATTTCGTGCATCTGAGCTGATTCAAGACAGTTGCATGCTTTATGTTCTGACTTCTTGCATTTGAAGCAAAGTTCTTTTTTAAACAACTTCTCTCTAGCAGAATCAACGTTTGATATTCTGAGTTTCTTTTATGCAGAGATTGAAGTTGAGATCGCAGTCGTGATCATCATCAAGATGCTAGCGATAAAGCGAGCGACTTGAATCGTTGATGTCTTGAAGGCTGATTGAGCATTTAATTTCGTCAATCGAACGTCAACTTGCATGCAGATGTCAACGAATTCGTTCAAATTCATAGTTCGTTCGTTGATCATGACTCGCTGAAGATCTGAGCTAATCTTATGCTGAAGATCATCTAGTAAAGTTTCGTTATTGTACTCTAGTTTCGCACTAAGTCTCTGAAATGTTACGAGCGTATCAAGACTGAATAGAGCTAGTCAATGTCTCTAGCTCAGATTTGATTCAGTCTCTATTTTCTTTCATCAACATCTCTTTGTTCAACATCATCTTTCTTTCTACATCACATTCTACTTGTGTCACAAACATATTTTCTTCAAGCTTAGCACAGTCTCTGAATATTACTTAAATAGAAGCTTTTGTACTCATCTTCTTCTGTGTTCTTAATATTCAGTTATAGCTATCTTTAAAGATCAAGCACTATTTAACTCTGACTTTCGCTGATTGACTCATCTAGACATGATTTTGACATGAAATTTCATTCAAAATTCATGAAAGAAGATCTTGTTTTGATACAGCTTCAAGAACTGTCATTGAGTTGTATGACGTTGATTGAGATCGTCATACATCTTATTTATGATTGACAGTATCTTTTTTGCTTCAAGAAATGAGTTTGTGATCATGTTTCTCATTCTGAGTGCTATGTGTTTGATTGTCGTTTCACTGACTCGACTTTTCACATATGCAATCTTTATTTCTTCGATAGAAAAATGATTCTTGTTCGTCTTCAGCTTGTTTTGCATTCAAAACAATCAATTATTCACATTTTGTCTTGAATCTTTGAACAGAAGTGAGTCAGATAACTTGATTAACTTCAAGAATTGATCTTTCGAAATCGAAGTGCTTAGTCAACTTGATGTCGCTTCTAAATGATGTATAATCACGTTCTTTTTCTTCATCTCTTTCTGTAAACGCGTTCAAACAGCGTTCAACGTTGTCTGCGTAGCTTTCAACTTGATGTTGATAGCTTTCAATTTGATGTTGATCTTGTTGACGTCATTCAACATCTGAATCATGTCATTGTGAATCTCGATTTCGATGTCATGCTGTTGACATATGTACTTGATAAAGACAACAAGATCATCTGCTTCATGAGTGTTTATTCAAGCATTCAATTCAGTGCTGATGCTGATCTTGATCATTTCGTGATCAAAGAACAACGCGTTCATGTTCTCTTTTTCTGTATTCAATGACACATTCGTATCTTCTTCTTCTGATGCTGTTCAATTCTGTGATAGAAGTGATTCTCTTTCAGCATTTCGAAGTTCATAGCAAGCAATGCTCACTGATTCTGATTCTAATTCTGTGCTTCTAGTCATTGTGTGAGTAGAAAATTGCTGATTGAAATTCAACTGAAATTTCTAATTTCAGTTCTAGAACAATGCATTCATGTTCTTCTATTCTTCTGTTTTGACAACAAGCTCAGTAAAGAGTTAGTCTAGAGCAACGCGTTCATGTTCTTCTGTTCTGTTCTAGAAATTTCTTGGTTTTTAACAAGTCTTCTGAGCTTAATTTTCAAGTTTCGATTCTGATTCAAGTTTGAGTGATGTAGCTTGTTTTTTATATTGTTTACACGTTGATAGCAAGGTTGATGAGCTTTGAACTAATGTTATGAGTCTGCATAGAGCGAATCATATAAGTGTATTCTAACTAGAAGTTCAAAGCTGAAGAAGAAAGAAGATGCAACACATCATGAGTTTTACTCACGAAGACACGCTAGATCGCTAGCGTGTCAACATCAGCTTTATACTAGTCTATGATAGTCTGACATGATTTATGTTAGGTTAACTCGAAGTGCATGATCACAACAATCTCAATGAAATTCGATTATTTATCTTTCATCAATGAGTTTAAGCATTCTTTAACATTAATGAAGAGTTTCAGCAGCTTAAGCATCATCAATCTCACTTCATCTTCATCATCATTTCATTCATTAAAGTCAAGAGCATCTTTGCATTGACTAGTAATTCTTTGAGTTCAAAGATCATCATTTCTGTGACTGTTATTTCAACAATGTTTTCATCTTTTTCTTTCTTATTTCTTGATGAGTCAATGAATCTAAGTTTCATCATTATCATCATTCAAGATAAGACTCTGATCATTTTTAAAGTCAAGAAAATCTGCAACAAGTGAAAGCTGTGCTATTACTGCAAGTTGCAACATTCAAGCAAAATCATTAAAGAATACTCAAATAAAAAGTTCTTTACTCTGCATATCATGAACATTTATGACAGTGATGTCGTTAATATAAATGAAGAAGTCTTGCTATCTACGAAAAAAGTTTAGTTTCTGAGCTAAGTCATGCTCAGAAATCTGTATACATATCATCTTATCTACTAGTCTCAATCTTTTCACTCTCACTTCAATCATATAGAAAGTTTTCTGCTAAATCTGTCTTGAAACTCTTTGAATTCAATTTGACATTTAAAGATAGTCACATGATAGTATTTTATATTCTACGTCAAACTCAATTTAAAGTTCTCACTTTCGCTCTGATTGATAGTGAAGTCTTTGCTTATGTTTTTATGAATAAATTCTTTACGCAACAACATCATTTTTTCTTGCATCAATTAATTCACTCTTGCAGACTTCAAGAATTTGATGATCAAGTCACTTTAATTGATGACATTATTCATGTTGTTGAAATCATAATGATTCTTAATGAATACATTGAAAAACTATTCTTTTATGTCATTGAATTAAATCAGTATCTCATCATCATAAGTCTGTCATGACTTCATCATCACATCATTGATGTCAATTTTGAGCATAATATTCTCATTTTATCTTTCTTTTTCTATCTTAATCATTATTGCTTATTTCTCGTCAAGATCTATGATCTTAATCAACAAGAAGAAAATTTCTCATTCAAAGTTAACAAAGTAACTTTCTTTCAATCTCACTTTCAATTCACTCACAAGAAGCAATTCAGTTCATAAATTGCTCACAAGAAGCAATTCAGTTTACAGATTGCTCACAAGAAGCAATTCAGTTTACAGATTACTCACAAGAAGCAACTTAATTTTCAGTTTGCTTATAAGAAGCAATCTAGTTTCTCATTTACTCAAAAAAAGCAACTCAGTTTTCAGTTCACTCACAAGAAGTAATTCAGTTCTCAATTTGCTTGCAAAAAGCAATTCAGTTTCTCATTTGCTCACAAGAAGCAATATAACTCTTCATTCATTCATGAGAAGTTAACTAATACTCAGCTCATTCATAAGAAATAAACTTCATTCAATCTTGTTTCTCATCTGAAACAAGAAGCTTTTAGTTGTATTCTTCAAGTCATTCAAAAAGAATACTCATTAAAAATCAAGTGTTGAAATTCTTTTCTTTCTAGAACTTCTGTTATCTTTCAAGCAAATCAATTCAATTGATCTTTTATACAACTTGACATAGTCGAGTTGAGAGCTTGAAGCTTTGATCATGCTGTTCATGTCAAAAACATTGAAGTGTTTAACATCATTCTAAAGAAAATCAATGTTTTTTTGAATCTTGAGTTAATCTCATCTTTTAATTCAGACTTTGACAAGTCAAAATTGCATCACGCAGCTTTGACTGTTCATTCAAAGAACAGTTCAACTCTTGCTCAGTTTTCATTTTGTCTTCAAGACAGTACATATAATAAGAATCATTATCTGAATCTTCATCAAATGAAAAAGAAATTTCATTTAACTGCATTCACAACACAAGAAGATCTTGAAGTTTATTGATAAAGTAAGAACGTTGATTCAGTCACAATTCTATCATTCAAATATTTCAAGTTTTTAAATGTTTTCTTCAAGAAGAATGTTGATATCTTGTCTTTGCATTAAGCTCATGATCATGTTATACATCTTAAAGAAGATGCTCAATTCTCAGTCTTTGCTTTGTACAACATGAATCATGATGAAATTCTAGAACTTCGTCGTTATTTGAATGAGAATCTGAGCAAAGATTTCATTCAAGTCAGTCGCTTTCAGATGATTGTCTCTGTTCTCTTTGTCAAGAAACTTGAAGAAGAACTTTACTTCTGCATGAACTATCAAGATCTGAACACTATCACAGTCAAGAATTGATATTCTCTGTCTCTGATCTCAGAAATACTGAATCATTTAAGTTGAGTTAAAATCTTTATCAAGCTGAATATCATCTTTGCATTCAATCGACTTTGAATCAAAGAAGAAGATGAAGCTCTCATCATCTTTCACACTCAATTTGAATTATTCAAGTATCTAGTCATGCTTTTCAATCTATGTAATGAGTCTGTCTTGTTTCAGAAGTATATTAACAATACTCTTTGCAAACATTTAAATAAGTTTTATACAGCTTATTTGAATGACATCTTGATTTATTTTGACAATGAACTTGAGCATGAGATTCATATCAAGCTCATTCTGTGAAAGCTGCGAAAAGCAAACCTTCAGATGAATATAATTAAATGCAAGTTTCACGTCACTCAAGTTTCATATTTAGAATTAATAATCATCATTGAAGAAATCAAGATGAATTCTTCTAAAATAAACATCATTGTCAACTGATTCATCTTGATCAACGTTAAAGACGTTTAAAGTTTTCTAAATTTCATAAACTTTTATAAAAGATTCATTTATGACTATAGTAGAATAACTATCTCGCTCACTCGTTTCATCAGAAAAGATGTATCTTTTGTCTGATTTCAGAAATGTCAAATTGCATTCAACACTCTTAAGAAAGTCTTCACTTCTGAGATTATTCTTTATTATTATAATTCAGATCACAAGATTGTGATAGAAATCAATGCTTTGAACTATGTGTTCAAAGACATTCTTTCTCAGTATGATAAGAACAAGATTCTTCATTTAGTCGCTTACTTTTCAAAGAAGCATAACTCAGTTGAATGTAACTACGAGATTTACAATAAAGAACTCATGATCATTGTTTGTACTTTCAAGAAATGATGATCAGAGCTTGAAGATTTTATCTATTTTGTTGAAATGATCACGAATCACAAAAATCTTAAGTATTTCATGTCAATTAAGCAGTTGAGTCATCATTAAGCTCGTTGAAGTGAGTTTCTGTCTAGATTCAACTATCACATCGCTTATCATTTTGATAAGATCAATGATAAGTTGAATGCTTTGACACGTTGCTCAGAAGATTTCTCTAAAGAGAGAAATACATTTGATTCTCAACATCAATATCAAGATCAGACAATTCTGAAAACTCATGTTTTAAATCTTGATATTATTAAGAATCTCGTCTTTGATGTTTTTAACATCAAAGTCATGAAGCTTCAGTCACAAATCATCATTCTAGATTCAATTCAGTTACATCTGTTTTCAATTATCTCAACATTTTTGCAAATTTTAATCTTCATGAATCTAGAAATCAAAGAATTCAACATTGAAAACATTGAATCTCAGCTAAATCAAGACATTCTGAATCTTGATGAAGATTCTGCTGACACTTTCACTCAGACATTGTGAAAGTAAATTGAAATCAATGACAAATTTGCAGCTCAAATAATCAAAGCACTTCGCAATGAAGCACAACATCACAACAAGATTTCTTTAATTGAGTGTAAAAAATATGAGAATCATTTGTACTTCTGAGAAAGAAAGTACATGCTCAACTCAGATAAACTACGTCTTTGTATCATTCAGCTCACTCATGATAATGTCATTGATGATCACTTAGAAAGAGCAAAAAGCTATAAACTGATCAGTTGAGTTTACTGATAATCAAACATTTATAAGTATGTTTAACGTTTCATATGAAACTGTCATGTATGCACACGTTTTAAGCTCTTTAAACAATGAACTCAAGAATAATTGTGTTTTCTTTCAGTTCTTGAACGTCGTTGATGTGAAGTCTTCATGAACTATGTAAATTCTTTATTGCTCAGTATCTTCATGAATATCACATATAAATATGTTCTAGTCTTCGTTGATCATTTTATCAAAATGAAACATTTAGTTCTCATCACTTTTATGAAAGTTGAAGAAGTTATCAACTGCTTCTATGTTTATATTTGAAAACATCATGATTTACTTGAGTTTTTCATGTCTGATCAAGACACACAATTCATCTTTGATGTCTGAAAGCATATGTGTAAAATGCTGAAGATAAACATTAAGTTATTAATGATGTATCATTTTGAAATTGATGATCAAATCAAGAAAGTCAATGCTGTCATGAAGCATTATCTTCAAGTCTTCATCAACTACATGCAGAATGATTGAGTTAAGTGACTTTCTGAAGTCAAATTCGTCATCAATAATGCATCATCATTAATCACTTTAACATCATTCTTCTTGATTAATTTGAATCAGAACTTACGTTTAAACTTCAAGTCTTTTGAGTCTTTGTTCAAGAATTTTATGTTTCAAGCTTGAAATAAGTTAATCAATGTTGAAGAGTTCATCAAGAAAATGAAGAAACTAACTGAGCATTTACATGATGAAATGCTTATAGCTCAGATCATTTACAAATTCAATGTCAATCTCTCTTGTTGTTCTTGTTTTAAATACTTCGTTAAAGATAAAGTTTGATTGAATGCTTGCAATCTCAGCATTGTTTATCTCGCTGTCAAGTTAAATGATCATAACGTTGATCTCTTCAAGATCAAACATGTTTTCAAGAACAATTTTCTGATCATCAAGTTAAATCTTTCAGCATTCATGAAAATTCATTCAATCTTTCATGTCATTCTTCTGAGTCATATTGCAAGTGATCTTCTTTCAAGTTAATATCAAAAACTTCAAGAACTCATTATTGTTGAAAATGATAAAAGATTCTGATATGTAAACAGCATACTAAACTTCAAGCATGATAAATGCTATAATTCATCTCTGCTCAAGTATTACATTAATTGAGAAGATCACTTCTTTACTTGAAAGTCTTTTCATCTTCTGAATAATTGTGAGCAAGCATTCAATGAATATCATCTCGTCAATTCTGTCGTTGAAGAATCACATGTATTGTCATGTGTGATGTTTCAATGTCAATGTCAAGAACTTTAAGTTCAATCTTCATCATCTCAACTCAGCTCTGATCTGACTCAAATTTTGTCTAGATTTGACTCAGACATTTCATTTATATTTGACTCAGATGTGATTCAGATGTATTTCAATTTCGCTGTACATCATCATGTTAAAATGCATCTCATCTCATTTCACTCAAATTTAACTCAAATGTAACTTAGATTTATTTCAGTTTCATCTGTGCTTCATCACATTAAAATGCATTTACATCAATTCTTATCTTGTTTCAATCTTTGTCTTCAATTCTTTCTTATTTCATCTTGTTTCTTCTTATCATCTTGCAAAAGCTCAGTCTTGAAAAGAAAAGTTACTGTCATGATGTCAAATCATCAATTCAATTTAAAACATAAATCATCAATATTTTAAATAATTTTGATTCATTGAATTTGTTTTGCAGTTCAATGAATCAAGTCATTAATCTAGTCATCATCATTTTAATTTAGTCTCAGCAATTCTATTTTAATCATCTCAGTTGTATGCATGAACTTCTGCAATCTTAAGTTAATAAAACTATTGTCTAGTCTTGATTTTGCTCAATTCATGTATATATTACAAGCGTATCAAGACTGAATATGTTAGAAGTCAGCATAGAGCGAGTCATATGAGTGTCATTTAACTAATAGATAAATGCTAAGAAAGAAAAGTATCTACAGAAAAGAACTCGATTCTTATATGTGTGTTTCTCAGTTCTGTGCTAGGCTCGATTGGGTTGACGTCTTACACATATGATGCAGAGTCTCAATGATATCATCTCTAAATCAGGTTCTCACTAGACTCGATTAGAATGAAATCAGGCGAAGACTAGGCGAAGAATAGACGAAGGCTAGAATTGTAACATTATTCTTCTCTCTTGACTATTCATGTTCGCATGAATGTTGTTTCTTAGTGCGCTTTTCTTGAATATCTGGTATGAAATTCATCAATCATCTCTTGAGCGTTCATAAACTCGTTGTCGTCAGCGTTATACCAGTTGAGATTGTTGTCATAGCTCTTTCATTTGACTCGATATTGAAGTCATCTTTGATATTGTTGAAAGTTCAATATATCGTCGATTTCTCATTCGTCTTCATCGTTTATCACTATTGATTTCGAAGATTCATTCTTTTGATCAGACAAAGAGTCATTGATGACAGAACGAAGAAGTTCTGAATGAAATACGTCATGTATATGCATAGTCTCTGATAGTTTCAACTTATAGAATGAGTCAACAGAGTCTGTGATCTGAAAAGAATCGAGCATCTTGTCATTCAATTTCTTGAAGAGTCTCGCTGTAATGATGTTTCGTTCATTCAGAAACATCTTTGATTCGATCTTGTAATTGACCT
>JAABUK010009269.1_pt1 | contig 13505 bp, 3 predicted proteins | sample 5559141 | NCBI WGS metagenome assembly JAABUK01 (sample SAMN10711869, study PRJNA513367) | rock metagenome | isolation source: Antarctica rocks | place: Antarctica: Victoria Land, Pudding Butte nord | collected 2016-01-03
GAATAAAATAGAGAATAAGAAGAAATAGAAGAAGTAAGAGTAAATAGATTATCTTTTTAAGTGATCTATTGCAATTATTAAAAGTCTTAGCAGGATCTAATAAGCTTATTAATATATATGAAATCACTACTTTAATAATATCTTTTCTTTACTACAGTTCGTTTTAATATATAATAGAAGATTAAGATTAATTATAATAATTTATAGACTATTCACATACTTATAAGAGATAATTATATAATAGAGATTAAATTTAAAGATATTAATATTTACTAATATTAATTATAATTATAATAGCTTAAGTTAGATATATTTAATAGTCTATGAAAATAAATACTTAAGTTGTAAAAACTAATCTAGCTTACAGAAAAGCTGCAGAAGTACTAGATGTGTACTGAAGCCGTTAATTTTAATACAGCTCCCGAGCTCTGAGATCTCTTCAGAAGACGTAGTCTTAACACGTTAAGCTCGCATATTAAATCTCAGACATTTTATTATACCGCATGTATAATGAAATAATTAGATTTCTATCATTTAATCTGCAATCATCTCTCGTATATAACTATTCTTTATAGTTATAATAACTCGTAATATTATTTCCCGGCTTATTAAATTTATTATTCTTAATTAATAATTAGTAATATTATTCTCTCTCCATTTCTAATTACTAATCTCGTTATTATTAATTAAGTTTGTTAATAACTTCTCTTCAAAAAATAACTTAGAAATATTATTCTTATTCTCATCTTTAACTCACTTTTTAATCACTTAGATCTTAGCTTATTAGAATTTCTTAAGTAGTAATTATTAAGAATTTTCTTTAAATTCTTAAGATTCTTAATTAAATAGTAAGTTAAATTCTTTAAATATCTTACTTATTACACTCTCATCTTAAGATATCTACTTACTCTCTTAATATTAATAATATTCTTTACTTTCTATTTCGTATTTATTTCTATTTCTATAATAATAGAGAGAGATATAAAATATTTCTATTTAAATAAGAGATCTTTTAAATCTCTAAATAATAAAGTGACGTAAAAGATAAAATAAATCTTTATAAATATAAATAATGTAAGTTTATACACATCTTTTAGTCTCTTTAATACTTTATATAGATTAATTTATTTCGCGTTTAACTTCTTATAAGATCTAATTATATAAATATTCTTTATTAATAATTATATCTTCTCTTCTTTCTCAAATATTACTAATTAATAATACTTATTAACTTACTTTTTCTATCTCTTCTATATCTGAATTAAATAATCTCTTATTTAGCTTTATATTTTAGTTATTAGCTCTATTAAACTTTAAATTCTTTATAACTTAATTTATTATCTAATTATTCTTAACTTCTTTATTACATTAAAACTTATTTATAACTTATATCTCTTATTAATTATAAACAAAGATAGTTAAGTTAATTTAAATATAACTGTATTAATTATAAATTTCGCACTTAATAATAATTCCGCTTAATTCTTTTAATTAAAGTTCACGTAATTATATAAGTAACACTTTATCTTCATATTTATAATCTCTATCTATTTATTTATCTATAAATAGAACGCTATTAATAGCTTCGCGGTAATACTTAGAATCTCATATAAATATAATTATATTATGCTCATAAATTAAGAATTTCTATCTAACACAATTATATTAGATAGATCGTGAATTCTTCATACATTCTTATATAATATTCTGACTATATTTTCCGTGATTATATTCTTATTAATAGTTATATAGATAATATAATATCTTTCTTTTATTAATTAATTTATTATATTAAGAATCATATTAAACTCTTCTAATTCTAATAATTCTATTATAAAATCTATAAAGATATTCTTTTAAGATATCTTAGAAATTAAAAGAGATTATAACTCTTCTTTTAAGCACTATCTTCTTATCTTTAATCTCTAATAGATATAATAGTTTCTTAGATATTATTTAACTACTTCTATTAATCTAGAAAATTAATATAATTTTTAAATTAATCGTAGTATCTTTAATTCTTTTATATATTCGATCTCTTAACTTTTATAAATTTATTAAATCGCTTATATTTATAGCTCTTCTAACTTTATAAGAATCGCTAATCTATATTAAAAATAGAGTAGATCTTTTTATTTCTTATACAGACTTATTTAAAATTTATTATAAACGCTCTCAATCTTATTTTATAAGATCTTATAAATCTTCTTCAGATTCTAATTATTTCTATTCATCTACTTAATATTCTTATCTAGCGTGTGAATCTCTTGCATAATATATATTATCTTATAGTTCTTCTAAATCTTCTCAGATAATATCTCTAATATTAATAACGTCTGATATAAATTTGAATTATTCTTTATTCTAAAAATATTCTTCTTTCTTCTTATTAAGATATTAATCTTTTTATTAGCTGTCTTTAATTAATAAATAACTTTAAAATTGAATTGCGTTAAAAACTCTATTTATCTTATCTATTATCTAATCAACTTCTTTATTAATATAAAATACTTTAGAATCTTATAATCTATGAGTATTTTAATAATATCTTCTTTAATATTTTACAGCTCCGGCCCCCATTTCTTAAAGTATCGAATTATCGCCAATAATTCCTTATTATATATAATATAATTCCTCTCGGTCGGGCTCATATTATTTAAGTAATAAATAATTAAATATATTTCTTTATCTAATTCTTTTTATAAGAGAATTTCTTTAGTAATATAATTACTCACATTATATTTCATATAAGTCTTCTTTCTTAAATTAAAATGCTGAAGAATTAAGTCAGATATTATTAACTTCTTTAACTTCTTAAATATCTCTTTATAGAATTCATTTCATATTAAAGAGATCTCTTTTCTTAATAGATTATTTAATAATCTTATTATTTGATTAAAACTCTTGTAAAATTGTTAATAATAATTAATAAATTTAAGGAATTATTGTACTGCTTATATATTCTCTAATTTAGACATCTCTCACTTCTAAATTATCTTAATTTAAGCTGAATTTAATTATATTTTATTTATATCTATTAATAGATCTAAGAATTTAATCTTTATAATATAGAAGTTATATTTCTTAAGATTTACTTGAAGTTTCACTTTCTTTAAAATCTTTAATATCTTCTTAATATATTATTTATATTCTTCTTACGTATTACTAAATATTAGAATGTTATTCTGATATAGTATTATAAATCATCTTAACACACTCAAAAATATATCGTTCATATATCTCTAATTAATTAAGAGCGTTAAGCTCAATCTAAAAAACATCATTAAATAATAATAGTTTTCATATATTGTGCTAAATATTATTAAATCATTATCTCTAATTGTAATCATTCTAATATAGTAAAATATTTAACGCATATTTATTTTCGTTAGAAACTTTGTCTTAGTAAGCTGCTTTAACATCTTATTAATTCTAAGTATTAAATATTTATTCTTCTTTATAAGAGTGTTCAGATCTTAATAGTTTATATAAACTTGGAGTTTTTCATTCAACTTCTAAATTAATAGAATCAGAAATATGAATGAGATATCGCTTAATTTAATAAATCTCTTCTTAAGATTCTTCTTAATATATCTCTTAATCATATTAAGCTTCGCCGAATTTATACATTAATAGAACTGTCTTCTAAATAACTTAGCGCTACTCTGCAGTTCTATTTAATAATTATATCTATTTTAATATAAAGAGAGAATGTTTAACATCTTTTTTTAAAAGATATAAATATATTCGCGAAATTCAGACGGAATTATCTTTTATAAATTCTCTTCAGTCTTCTTATTATTCTTCTTCTATTTTTTAATATTCTCGAAAGTGATTATAATAATTTCTACTTTAGATTTCTTAGTCAGCTCTTTAAAAGCTGCTAGACTTATTATCTTTATATTCTTAATATTTAAAGAGATTAAACTTACATCTGAATTCATATTATCTCTTTATTTTTATTATTTTTGAATCTTTCTCATTCTTACAAAAAATATCTTTTTAAATAAGATTGATTTCTAATTAATCTTTATCTTTTCACGCTTTAGAATCTTTAATAAGATAGAGAATAATCTATTATTCTGCTCATTCTCACGATTCTACTCAGAATTACTCAGACTTCTATTTAAGTCTGCTGAATTAGATTTGTTATGATTTAATATCTTTTCTAATATTTTATTATATTATATATATAATGAAATAGTTGGATTTCCACTATTATATTAATAATATTCTGACTCAAAACTCATAATATTAGTAATAAGATTGAATATATAATTATGTAATCTCATTCACTTCTTCTCTAGAATAATAGAATATATTATCTGAATTATATAGAAGATCTGTAATATTTATTAATATAAACATGTTTAGAGAATCTATCTTTTCTTTGCTTAATAAAGTATTCATTAGAAATAAAGACTCTATTCAGTCTTTAATTATTGCGGGAATAATAATTGACAGCATTTATAATTAATATTTCTGTCTTAACTTATTTATAGTTATTTCTGTGCTCGCAGATCTATTTATAATATCTTTATAATAGACTACTTTTTTTCTAATTTTTATGAAATATTAGAATCTTCTTTCTTAATAATTATTAAGCTTAACTAGTTTCTAGTTATATATTCTAGTTATTAATATTTATAATATTAAAACTCTTTCTAATCTATCTTAATTACGTAAGATAATAATAATCTAATTAATCTAGTCTTATTAATTAGTTTATTAACTAACTTTCTCTTTTTAGATTCTGAATCTGCTTAAGTTATTTCGCGATCTTTTATAAATACTTCTATCTTTTAAATATTTACTTCATAAAATTATAGATTCTTAATTATCTTCTTTAATAGAGAATATTTATTTAAGATAATTACTTACTTTAATTTATTATAGATTTTAGATCTTATATCTTAAATCTAATTCTTTTTTAAGATGTTTATCTAAGCAGTATATCTCATAAATTTCTTAAGAAAAGTAGACAGATTCTTATTTTATTAATACAGCTATTAATATTTATCTCTTATTATCTACTTTTAAAATAGATTAATGAATTAATTTATTAATATTTATAGAAGAAAGATAATAATTACTATACTAAAATCTTTTAAATATAATTCTAGAAGATTTTCAGTCTCACTTTTAATTCTAAATCTTATATAGATTATTTAATTTATTTCTATAAAAAATTTATTTTTATTTACTCTCAGCTTTATCTTAATTAATAACAGTTATACCGCGAATTATTATAAAGTTTTAATCTTAAAGATCTTTAAATTAGAAAGCTTCTTACTTATTCTTTAATCTTAATCAGTTCCTTCTATTATAATTATTAGAGCTTCTGATATTTATTATAAGTTCTTCACTCTATTCTCTTAATATTAAGATATTGCAGATACAACTAATCTTATTAATAATCTCTTTATTAATATCTTCTCATCTCTTAATCTTTCTTTAAGTAACTAATTCTTTTAAATTAATTATTATCTTTCAGCTATTTATATATCTCTTTCTTTCTATTAATAACTCTATATATTCAGAATTATTTAATAATTATTTAATATCTTATTAATCTCTTTATTATAAGTCTTAATCATCTTATTATATAAATTATAAAATTTCTTAAATATATATAATATATTACTTATATTATTCTGTATTCTCATAATAAACTTTATTACTTTCTAATCTTTAATAAGTTATCTCAAAACTATTATCTCTTAAATCATTTCTATCTCGATGTTCTCTATTTATAAAGAAGATTGTTATTAATCTATTTCTAAATTAATTTATAACGCAGAATCTTTCTTTAATCTTTCTTAATTAAATTAAGTTATATTAATATTTAATTAACTTAGAAACTGAATTCTAAATTCTACTTTTAATCATATTATTTTAAGTATTCTTAAGATTCTTTTATTTATAAATATTAATTATTAGTTAATAGATTTTAAATCTATTTATTTAATTCTTAGATAGTCTTACTTTTTTAAAGATGTCTTTAATTTCTCTCTCTTTAAAGATAGATAATTGAACTTAATATATTAAGCTTATTTACGAAATCTATTTTATTATTAAAGAGTTTAAGAATAATTCAAAAAAGATTTAATAAAGATAAATTAGTTTACTCGAAATTTAAATTAGTTAAAGAGTGATTATTTTATATTTATTTAAATAATAAAGAGAGTGAACTTAAATATATTATAACAGCTTAAGTTAAATATATTTAATAGTCTATAAAAATGAATACTTAAGTTATAAAAACTAATCTAGCTTATAAAGAAGTAATAGAAGTATTAAATATATATTATAATTATTAATTTTAATATAGCTCTTAAGCTTTAAGATCTCTTTAAAAGATATAGTTCTAACGCGTTAAGTCTATATATTAAGTCTTAGACATTTTATTATATCGCGTGTATAATAAAATAGTTAGATTTCTATCATCTAATCTATAATTATCTCTCGCGTATAACTATTCTTTATAGCTGTAGTAACTCGTGATAATAATAGAAGATTTAGATTAGTCGCATTATTATTAAGAGCGTTAAGAAATTGAGTGATGTGATAATATAATATATAAATAATATGCGCCTTATAATATAAAGCTCTATTAATAATAATAATAGAGAAGATATTCTCAATATTTTATAAGTTAAATAATAAAGAACTTTGAGTTTTAGATTATAGAGTTTTCTATATATATTCACAGACTTAACATGTGTGTTACACACGAGTTAAATCTTAATGCGATATAACAATTATTCTCTCTCTTAAAGAGACTTTATTCTCAGAGCTTAAAGCATTATCTTCATAAATAGGCGTGTAAGTTGCGAGCGTGTAATTCCGCTTCACTCTTTATTAAAGAATGCGATATTTAATTTTGAAAGTTTTAATATATTTCTGCGAATAAAATATTTAATATGCTTATTAATATTAAAACTCTTCTCTTTACAATATTCAGAGATAACTCTTTAATATAAATAGTTAATATATTATTCTCTTGCGTCTTTCTTCTTTTTCTTTATTATTCTTAATATTTATAAGTTATTCGCGACTCACACGTAATTTATATTAATTTTCTATAATATATAAATAAACTTATAAATTACTTATATTATATATCTTACACACTTATTATTTTATAACTTAAATTCTTAATTAATAAATTTTTTTATAAGACTCTTACGCTTTATATATAACACAACTTTATTAACTTTAATAATTATTATTAAAATATTAAATGCTCATTATTACAATTCTGTTTCTGCGCTGTCTGTGTGAGCTGCGGTGGCGCTAGGCCCAATGGGGTGCTAAAGCTTTGAAAGTGCTCTAACAGTGCTGATATCTTATACTAAGACTTGCTTTTGTGTTAAGATATAATCGCTTTCGACTTTAGAACTTAAATAAAGACTTAACATAACCGCATTTTTCCTTATTTCTATTCTCCGCTTTCACTTAGATTAATATTAACAACTTAATTATCATACAGTCATATTTAATTCAATTAAGCTATTTCTGACTATTCAGCTATCTTAATTATAGCGCCTGTTATCTACTGTAATATTTAATAAACACGTCGGTGAACACTTTACTGCGCTTATTAACTTTTTATTATCTCAAATTTTGCGTAATTTTTCTATAAATTCAATTTTATTAACAGTTTATAAGATATATTATCTTAAGTAAATCTCATTTTTAAATTCAGCTTATTTTTCGAGTTAAATTTAATTCTGTTAACTCTTTATAAGATATATTAATCTTCACAGAACTCTATCAACTCTTTATAAGACGCACTAATCTTCACAGAATTCTATTAATAATCTATAAGCTATATTAGCTTCTGCAGCTTTTATTCTATAGATTCTCTACTTTTAATAGATTATAGCTTATAATTATTAATAACTTATCTCATTCTTAAAGTATTTAATACTTAAGTCTCAGTTTCATCTTATTCTTTAAGTACTTAACACTCAAATCTTATTCTATTATTCTTTAAGTATTTAATACTCATTCTATTATTCTCTAAATACTCGATATTTATTCTATCTCATACTTTAAATACTTAATATTCTATTTTCTTTCTATTCTCTTTATAATTATTAATGATCGCTAAACTATTTAGATAAATTAAAGATAAAAGAAGAAATATTATAATCATCTTTCAAGTTTAGTCAGTCTTGTCAGACTAATATAAGTTAAGTAAATTCATAAAACGAATTAATTCGATTTATCTTTATTAGTTATTAATTAGATATCGCAAATATAAGTTTTACAGAGCTTAAATAAGAAGAGAGAGAGATCTCATTATAAAAAATATATTAAAAAGAATATCTTTTTAAAGATTTAAGAGATAATAGTAGAGACTCTTAAAAAGACTTAAATTATATCTATTATAAATTAAATAATATCAGTAATTATAGCGAAGTTTATAATAATATTAAATCGGAATATAAAGAGTTATATAAAGATTATAAAAGTTATTATAACTAATCTTAATATAAAATAGAATTTCTTATTATTAAGTCAATTCTTATTAATAAATAGATTAAGAGATAGAGCTTTAACGCTGAAATTAATAAAGATCTATTTATTTAAGTTAATCTTTTGTCAAGATATTAAATCAGCTCAAATATTTCATTAACACATTATTAATATTATACTGATCTATAAAGATTAAGAGTAGAAGCTTGCACTGCTACTTCCTCATTATCTTAATAATGAAATAGCTTATATATAATATATTACTTTATTAATTATCGAAAAGAAGTATTTAGCTTTATTATTTACTTAATAAAGAAGAGTTATTAAACGTGATTTTATAAATATTAATATAGAACTTCGCTCTAATATAAATTAAAAGTATTTTTAATGAAATTAAGAATAATCTTCTATAGAATACGTTAATAAGAAGATTAATAAGCTGTGAATCGCAGATATAAAGATAAAGAAGAATCTGATTTAAAGAGTTTATAAGAGCTTTAGATAACGCTAAAATTATAAAGTGCGCTTATTAAAGAAAGTCAAAAAAGTTTATAAAACTTTTAAGATTATTTACAAAAGATATAAAATATTTAATAACGTCTTTATAAATAAAGAACTAAATCAAATTGATTAATATATAAATATTCTCAATTTTATTTAATAAAGATCTTAAAATCAGTTTATAAGAAGATATTATTATTATATCACGTCAAGATCTGACTCATGTGTAACATATATATTAAGTCTGCAAACATATATAAAAAACTCTGCAGTCTAAAACTTAAAGTTCTTTATTATTTAATTTATAGAATATTAAGAGTATCTTCTCTATTATCATTATTAATAGAGCTTTACGCTGTAAGACGCATATTATTTATACATTATATTATCACGTCACTTAATCTCTTAATGTCTTTAATAATTTCAAATAATCCTACTCTTTTAAGTAGAAGAGCTGTTCGATAATAATGTTAAATACTCATAATATAATCTAATAAGAGTAGAGAGAGTGTAAAGAGATCGAAGATTAAGATTATATTAAAGATATGAATTTCTGCTCGCGTATTATGAGTAATATAACTATATCGCGTATTAAAAAGAATGCGCTCTCTTAAATATTTATCTTACGTCTTCTTAAAATAAAGCTTAAGAATAATAAAGAGAAATTCTTAAACGCAGAATATTCTGCGAAAGAAGATAAACTAGCTTATTATATTAAACTGATATAAGAAGAACTTAAAGAGTATATTTAAAGAGTTAAGTCGTATATAATACGCAAGTAAAAAAAGCGTAAGTTAATATAATTGCGTAAAGAGTTATGAAAAGAACTTATAATTAGTTTGTGAGATGTAAATAAAATAACTGCGCTATTTAAGTGAGCGTTAAAGAGAGTGAGATTATTAAAGAATAATAATACTTAATGAATAAAAGAATATGTGTAATTTATTAAGTTCGTATATTATTATAATAAGAATATTAAAGAATTAGAAGAGTTCTTAATATTCTAAATTATTTATTAAGAGATTAAGTTAAATAAGTTGTAGATAACTTACGTGTATATTATAATTAGATATCTTTATAATACGCTCATGAAATTATAAGATTAAAGAATTTAGTTAAACACAAGTCTTATTAAGATATGAAATAAATTTAAGTAGTAATTAAAAGATTTTCTTAAGACATTAAATTAATATATTTTTAAATTAACTTTAATAATAAAGAAAACAAAATAATAAGAGAGCTAAACTTATAAAGACGTATATATTTATATATGCGAGTTAGAGAATAATATTCTTATTATAACTATTAAATAGTAAAGAATATAAATTCTAATTAATATATTACAGTTTAAACTTTATAATTAAATCGTGCGCGATTTATCTGCGATTAATAATATTAATGCGATAATTACTTGCGCAGATTAGAATAAGTTAACTCTTTTAAAGAGAATCTTAACATAAAATATACACGTATTAATAATAAATAAAAGTAAGTTGAGAAGAAGTAGTTTTCTTTTAATTTATAAGTAATTAAATTATGATTTATAAGATAATTTTAGAGATAAAGAATGAGATGCGGGAGATAATAAAACATAGATAACTCGCGAGCGAGATGCTATAATTAATCTCCGATCTATAACGATCTACTAAAACTGCGGTAAAGAAGATTATCGTAATATTAATTACTTGAATAGGAAAGAGATAAAAAATAATTAGTTCTAATTATTAATATTTTATAATTATTAGAGCTGAGCGCGATTAAGATTTAATTTAAATTTAAGAAATATATCTTTTTTAATATAAAGATTTAGATATTATAGAAGAAATGCGTGTTACACGTTCTATTAAACTTTAAAGCGCAAGAAAACTTTATTTTTCAGATTATTATATTAAAGAAGAATATAGCTCTATAGAAGTTTATAACTTATATAAGTGATATAAATAATTATTTTATAGTTGTGTATAATTAAGAATTAATTAAGATGTATGCGATTAATATATGAGATATATTTTAATTAAATTAATATTTCTATTATATAATCACTCTTAAGAGATTTAAGCTGATTTTAGAAATGTTATAATTAAAGATTATTAACTTAAATATGAAGTGAGCGGAATATAAGTAATTTTATTATAAATCATATATAAATATTATAATAAATATATTTAAGCGATTTTTAATTTAAGATAATATTATTTAAATAGAAATATTAATTATATAATTTAAAGATATACTGCGATATATAAATATCTCGCTCGCGAGTTTATAATTAAAAGAGTCAGTTCTGTTTAATAAGTATTAAAACTTCTTTAATATATTTATTAAGAATAGAAATAAATATTTATCGCAGATAAATAACATGCGATACTTAATTAAGATTAAAGGAAAAAAGTTAGTGTCTTATAAATCATTATATCTCTTATCTTAATTTAAGCTGCGAGTTTTCTATAATTATTTTAAGAATAGCTTGTAAAAGAGATGAATTTAAGAGTTAATATTATTAATAAATACTTTTATTCTCTTTATAAAGAAGAAGAATAATAGTCTGCGATTATATATTAATTATTAAGAGTTAAATTAGATAATAAGTAAGAATCGTTATTTATTATTCTTAATTAAAGAAACTCTTAATCATCTATTAAGCGCGCGTTATTTTACTGTATTAGATCTGCGAAATATATATTATCGAATTTAGATTCGAAAGAAAGATCGATAAAAGACTGCGTTTCACACGCGTTATAAATACTTCAAATATTATATTATATTATTTAAATTAATAAATACTCCGATCATGTTTTAAATCTTTATAAATAAGATATTAATAAGACTGTTAAATAATATCTATATTATGTATATAGATAATATATTAATTTTTGATAATATCCGCGAAGAATATATAACTCACGTGCGATAAATACTGAATCGATTATAACTTACACGCGTGTATGTAAAATTGCCGAAATACGCATTTTATATATAAGAAGTCGACTTTTTAAATTATCGCATAAAAATCGCAGGCGTATTAATAAATTCTTGTAAGATAATTATTATTAAAGAGTAAACTGAATTAAAGAGCTTTTATAATATTCAGATATTTATTGAATTTATTAATTTCTATTATTATTTTATTCGCGAATTCTTCGTTATTATAATTCTTATAATCAATTTATTAAAAGCTATAAAGAAAGATAAGAAAAAGAAATTCTTTAAATAGATTAAAGAGATAGCGCAGATGTTTTGCACACTAAAAGCATACTTTATCAAGAGAGTAATACTGTATTATTATAATTTGCAGAAATCATGTTATCTGAAGATGAACATCTTAAAATTTAAGATTAATGCGATTTTATTATAATTCTGCGAGATAAATGCGAGTAATAAACAAATAATCTGACGATTTATAACATTTTTCTTAAGAAAGTTAATTTCTAGTGAGCTTAATTATAATATTTTCGATCTGAAAATATTAATTATTGTGGAAAGCTGTAAGAAATAGAGATATTATCTTAAATAATTATAACAGCGAAATCAAGTAATTATAGATTATTTAAATCTGCGATATTTTTATATTCTATCGCAGATAAATCGCAGATAAGCTCATTAAGTAGAATACTTAATGATTTATAATCTTGAAATAATATATAAATTTAAAATAAAGAATCTCGCAGATAAACTCTTAAAAAGATTAGAATTTTGAGATGTTAAGTTTCTCAGTAAGAAAGAGCTCTCGCTATTAAAGATTCTACTCGCAGATAAAGATCGCGCGAGATAGAGATGAGAGCTAAATAAATATATAAATTAGAATATAATAACGCTTATGAGATTAAAGATTAGAAATAATAAAGAATTAAAGATTCTAAAAAAGTTAAGAAGCTTCTCTTAAAACTCGCAAATAATTCATGAGCGACTTATTTTATCGGCGTAAATAAGTTAATAATAAGACGCGATATTCATTTTAAGAGAAGTTTTTATTATAAATTCTTAATAAGAGATTAGATTAGTAATAAAAGAAATATTATCTTATAATAAAGTATTAAATATACTTACTAATTATCTACTTAGTTTATAATTAAGAAACATCTAATATATGTAAGTGAGCTGAAAGATATCTTTTAAAGATATTGTTAAAGAAGGTGATATAAGAAGTGAGTAACGCGAAGATCATACAAATCTCGTGTGATATAATAACGCAATATATATTTCAAATAATTCTATTACTTATACAAAGATATTACACTAAAATTATAATAATTCTTAAATAAGAGATTATTTTAAATATAAGAAGATGTTAAACGCGATTTATAAACTATATTATTAATTAAAATTAATAAATAATGTGCAAATCTACTGCAATATATGCAATATATATTAATGTATAAAAGTGTTGAGATATAAACTTTATAATCTATTAATATCTTTATCAATTTTATAAGAGCTTTAATAGAATATTACTTTAAACTTTATTATTAATTTATTCTCTTCACTTTATATATAATATATATATGACTTAATACTTAATA
>JAABUK010009270.1_pt1 | contig 13502 bp, 11 predicted proteins | sample 5559141 | NCBI WGS metagenome assembly JAABUK01 (sample SAMN10711869, study PRJNA513367) | rock metagenome | isolation source: Antarctica rocks | place: Antarctica: Victoria Land, Pudding Butte nord | collected 2016-01-03
CTAGAACCCGAATCCCACCCGCCGGCTGTTGCCGCGCTGCAGGTTGCGGAACCGCGCCAGCGCCAGCAGCGGGAAGAACAGCCTGTAGCCGTGGTATCGCAGGTAGAACACCTTGGGAAATCCAACGGCGGTATAGGGCGCCTCGTCCCACTCCCCGTCCTCCCGCTGCGTCCGGGCCAGGTAGGCCGCGCCACGCGCCACGGCCGGGCCGGTCTCGCCGGCGGCCATCAGGCCCAGCAGCGCCCAACTCGTCTGCGACGGGGTGCTGGTGTGATACTCGCCCCGCGGCGCGGCGTCGTAGCTGTCCTCGTCTTCGCCCCAGCCCCCGTCCTCGCGCTGGTGCGCCAGCAGCCAGGCGGCGGCGCGGAGGATCGCCGGGTCGTCATGCGACAGCCCGGCGGCGTTCAGCGCACACAGCACCGACCAAGTGCCGTAGATGAAGTTGGTGCCCCAGCGGCCGAACCAGCTTCCATCCGGCTCCTGATCCCGGCGCAGATACTCGATGGCCCGCGCCATCGCCGGCTCCGTCGCCTCCATCCCGGTCTGCGCCAGGAAGGACACGCAGCGCGCCGTCACGTCCGCAGTCGGCGGGTCCAGCAGGGCGCCGTGGTCGGCAAACGGGATGTGATTCAAGTAATGATGCGTGTTGTCGGCGTCGAACGCCCCCCAGCCGCCATTGGCGCTCTGCATTCCCAGCACCCATTCGCGGGCCTTCGAGATGCTGCCGGCATGGGCCGGGTCTCCATTTCGGTGCAGCAGCATCCCGACGACAGCGGTGTCGTCCACGTCAGGATAGTGCGCGTTCTCATACTGGAACGCCCAGCCGCCCGGCGTGGCGTCCGGGCGGATGTCGGCCCAGTCGCCGCGCAGCTCCGTCACCTGCCGGTCCACCAGCCAGGCGCAGGCGGCGTCTATGGCCGGGGTCGCCGCGCCGTCCGCCTCCGCCACCGCATGCCCGGCAAGGCTGGTGTCCCAGATCGGCGACAGGCACGGTTGGCAGTAGGCCTCTGCGTCCGTCACCACCAGCAGCTTCTGCACGGCGCCCCAGGCGGTGGCGGCATGGGGATGGTCGGCCGCGTAGCCCAGGGCGTCGAACATCATCACGGTGTTGGCCATCGCCGGGTAGATCGCGCCCAGCCCATCCTCGCCGTTCAGCCGCTCGGTGATGAAGGACACCGCTTCCTCGATGGCGCGGGTGCGGACGCCAGCGGGGAAGGCGGGTTCGGCCACCCGCACCATGCCGTCAATCGCCTTGAACACATGGCCCCAGCCGCTGCGGTAGGGGCCGCGTATCCAGTCGCGCACCTCCTCCGGCGGGATGCGGAACAGCTCCGGTATCTCGACGCCGCGCGGGTTGCGGGCACGCGGATGCAGCGCCATCAGCACCAGCAGCGGCACCATGACGGTACGCGACCAGTATGACACCTTGGACAGGTGGAACGGGAACCAGCGCGGCAGGTGCATGATCTCGACCGGCATGGCCGGGACCGCGCGCCACGGCACCTGGCCGAACAGGGCGAGCTGGATGCGGGTGAAGACGTTGGTACGCTCGGCGCCCCCCGCCGCCAGGATGGCGTCCCGAGCGCGCGCCATGTGCGGCGCGTCAATCGAATCGCCAATGGCCTTCAGGGCATAGTACGCCTTGACGCTGGCCGACAGGTTGAAGACGCCGCCGTGAAACAGCGGCCAGCCGCCGTGCTCGCCCTGGATGCGGCGAAGATAGATGCCGATTTTAGCCTGCAGCGCCGGGTTGATCCGGTCGAGGTAATGCTCCAGCAGCACGTATTCGGCGGGTATGGTGGCGTCCGCTTCCAGCTCGAACACCCAATGGCCGTCCGCCTGCTGCCGGTTGCCCAGCGCGGAGGACGCACGGCCGATGGCGTCCTCCAGCAGGTCCTCGGAAAGGGTGTCAGGGATGCGAGGCAACGAAGCGGCGCCGTAGCGTGTTGGACGGGTCAGGGTCTCGCTCGGCATTTCGGTTCTGTCACGCCTACTTGGGAAAACAGGGATGCTGCAGTGCAACCAGACCTGATTGCACCTTCAATCGTTGCGGGCAACCCGGTCGCCGTCCAGTCTCCGGCCAAGGCCAAGTTGCCCAGTGCCGTTTGGGCCGGCGGGCGTCGTCGGTCCTGATCGGGGGTAGCGGCGAAAGTCGCCCGCTTCTCCTTTACCACGCGCCAGGGGGGTATGGGTTCTGACAGACCCGTCACCGCCCTGACATCCGCCCACACCCGTGTCGCCAAAGCCACAGGTGGCAGGTCCACCCAGCGGTTGCCGGCACTGATGGTGACGCTGACGACGCCTGGCTTCACGAACACCCATTCGGCCGTGCCGCCAACCAGGCCGGTGAAGCCTGCCTCTCCCGGGTCGGCGTCACAGCGGTAATGCACGTTTAGAATAGCTTCGAACCGGTCCGGCCCCCCCAAGCCCGGCAGCAGCCCGGCCGCGACCGGGGCGGGGACGGCCAGCACCACACCTTCGTTGTCCGCCAGCGGACGGTCGTTCACGGCGGTCACGCGGCCACCAGCCTGTTGCAGGCGGGCAACACGGCTGCCCAGCAGCACGTCGGCGCCATGCGCCTGCAGCCAGGCGACGGCAGGGTCTATGAAGCTCTCGGACAACCCTTCCTTGGGGTAGGCCGGGATGCAGGCGGCGCCACCCAGGGCCAGGCTCTCGTTGACGATGGCGCCGAGCAGGGCGGCGCTGGCGGTTTCGGGCGGGGTGTTCAGGGCGGCGATGGCCAGCGGCTCCAGCAGCCGGCGATACAGCTCGCCCCCGTGCAGCGTTCCGGCCACGGTGGCGTCCGGCCCGCCGCGGGACAGGGCCAGCACCGGCAGGAACTCGCGCAGCCGGGCGCCAGGCACGCGCCGGTTGCGGCTGAGCAGCCACCAAGGAATACGGCCCTCATTGGGGCGGACGGTCCAGCGCTCGCCGGTGGACACGTCCATGAACGGGAACACCGGCGCCCCAGGGCCGCCCATCGTGCCGCGTGCCCCGACGCGGTCCAGGAAGGCATAGGCAGCCTTGTTGCCCGAAAGCAACAGGTGGTTGCCATTGTCCAGGCGGCAGCCCAGCTCGCGGTCGAAGTAGGAGCGGCAGCGCCCTCCGGCTGCCGGGCCGGCCTCGTGGACAGTGACGGCGATGCCCGATTCGGCAAGCTCCATCGCGGCGGACAGCCCGGCCAGGCCGGCGCCGATAACATGGACATGTTGGACCTTCATCGTACGTAACGTAAGGCGATCAGCAGCTTTTGCCACCTCGGCACACGGACGGGCAGGTCCAGCCGGTTCCAGCCGCGCCGCTCCAGCCGGTGCAGCAGGGCGTTGTAGGCCGCACCCATCAGCCGGGCCGGGCGCATGGCGGCAGGGGAACACAGGCGCATGGCGGCGTGGGCGGCGTCGAAGTGCCCCCGTGCCTCTGCCGCTACCCGGGCGCAAACCCCGGGCAGGGCGGGGTGGTGCAGGGCGTTGGGCGCCGGGGGGATGCCGGCCTGTTCCAGCCACTCGCGCGGTAGATACAGCCGGCCCCGTCCGGCGTCTTCCGCCACGTCGCGCAGGATGTTGGTCAACTGCAGCGCGCGGCCGAGGTGCCAGGCCACCCGGTCCGCATCCGCCGATCCGTCGCCGAAGGCCCGGACGGACAGGCGGCCCACTGCGGCAGCCACGCGGTCGCAATACAGGTCGAGCGTCGCCAGGTCCGGGGCGATGATGGCGTCGGTGTCCATCGCCATCCCGTCAATCACGGCGATGAAGTCTTCCTGCCGCAGCGCGTAGGTGCGTATGGCCGGCAGCAGCACGCGGGTCACGGCGTCGTCGGCCTGCCCGGCATAAAGCGCCGCGATCCGTGCGCGCCAAGCCGCCAGCCCTGCAAGCTTGTCCGGCACAGGCCCCGGCTCGTCGGCCACGTCGTCCACGATGCGGCAGAAGGCATAGACCGCATACATCGCCGCCCGCCGGTCCGGCGGCAGCACCTTCATGCCGCGGTAGAACGAGGTTCCGGCGCCCTTGACCAGCGCCTCGACCTGCCGCAGGTCGTCCGCCGCTGCGCCTAATGCGGTTTCCGGAGTCATTCCCATGGCCGTCATCGCAGGAACCGCGCCGCACCGAGCAGGCTGCCGGCCACGTCCGTCTTCCGCAGCTTGACCCGCGTGGCGACGGGGTCGCCGTTCCGCAAACGCCGGGCCAGACGGCGGGACAGGCCGAGGATCACTGCAACCTCCAGCCGCAGCCGCCGGTCGCGCACCTGCAGCGGCAGGGCGCCGGCGGCGTCGTTCAGCTTGTCCACCTCGTCCAGCAGCCGCGTAAACACCCGGCGCAATCCCGGCGTCTCCCGCGGCCCCTGCAGGTCGGCGACATGCGCGCCGGCCTCATCCAGCGCATCGGCCGGCAGGTAGCAGCGGTCGAGCGCTTGCAAGTCCTTGGCGCCGTCCTGCAGGTGGTTCAGCACTTGCAGCGCGGCGCATAGGGGATCGGAGGGGGCGTGGGTCGCCGCATCCTCTCCATGCAGGTCCAGCACGTGGCGGCCGACCGGCATCGCGGACACGCGGCAATAATCGTGCAGCTCCTCCCAACTGGCGTAGCGGGGCTTGGTGGTGTCCTGGCGGAAGGCGGCCAGCAGGTCCAGCGAGTGCCGGGGCGTGACCCCGGTTTCCGCCAGGCTGGTGCGCAGGGCCGCGGCGCTCGGCGACCCGCCATCAGCCTTCCCGGTCAGCACCGCCTCCATGTGGTCCAGGCGCCGCAGCTTGTCCGGGGCGTCCAGGTCTCGGCTGTCGGCAATGTCGTCGGCGTTGCGGGCGAAGGCGTAGAAGGCGTGGACGTGCGGACGCAGCGCCGGGCGGATCAGGGCGGAGCCGACCGGGAAGTTCTCATCCGTGCGGCCCTTGCCCGACCAGGTCTCGACAGAGTCCAGGGTGGTCATGCTCCCTCTCCCTGCGGGAGAGGGTTGGGGTGAGGGGGTCGTTCGGCACCGTGTGGTCCCGTGCAAGGATGTCGTCCAGCGGCGCCGGATGTGCACCGCTCCGCAGCCAAGACCCGCTCACCCCGGCCCTCTCCCGGAGGGAGAGGGAGAAGGAAGCGGGTCATGCGCCGAGGCCCCGGTAGGCGCGCTGTTTCCATACGGCGCCGCGGCCCCGGTGGTAGTCCCAGGCGCTGCCGAGCGTCGCGGCCATGTAGAAGCAGGCGATGCCCGGCAGCGCCAAGGCCCAAGCCGGAGACTGCCGGAACCGGCGCAAAGTCGGCAGGTAGGACGCCGCCGACCCGGCCCAGGCCAGCGCCGCCATCCCGCGCGCCGGCCCGTGCCCGAACAGCGCCAAGGCGGGCGGCGCCAGCCACACCAGCGCCAGCCCGGCAACCGTTCCCGCCAACACCACCGGCGAGTGACGCAACTGCACATAGGCCGTCCGCGCCACCATGCGCCAGATATCGGCGGCGCCGGGATACGGGCGCAGGCTGCGCGCCAGGGCGCTGTGCCCCAGCCAAACCCGCGCGCCGCGCTTCACCGCCGCGGCCAGGGCCACGTCGTCAATCAGCGCCCCACGCACCGCCGCGATGCCGCCGATGCGGTCCAGCCCCCGGCGCCGCAGCAGCATCGTGCCGCCCGCCGCCGCGGCGGTGGCGTCCATCGGGTCGTTCACGTGCGCGAAGGGATAGAGCATCTGAAAGAAGAACACGAAGGCCGGCACCAGCGCCCGCTCCGCCAGGGACTGGCAGCGCAGCTCCACCATCTCCGACACCAGGTCTAGCCCATCCCGCTCCGCCTTGGCGACGAGGGTGCGGACGTGCGCCGGGTCGTGCACGATGTCGGCGTCGGTTAGCAGCAGCAGGCCGGCGCTGGTCGCTCCTACGCCCTGCGCCACGGCCCACAGCTTGCCGCTCCAGCCCGGCGGGCGCGGTCTGCCGTCCAGCACCAGCAGTTCCCGTGTGCCGCCAACCAAGCCGCGGGCGATCGCGCCGGTGCCGTCCGTGCTGCCATCGTCCACGACGACCACCCGCAGCGGCCCGGCATAGTCCTGCGTCAGCAGGGAGCGCAACGCGGCCTCAATCCCCTCGGCCTCGTCGCGGGCGGGGATCACCACCTCCACCGCCGGGCAGGAACGCGGCTGCGTCGGCGCCAGCACCGGGCCGGCCTGCCAGAAGCGGCCATGCGCCAGCAGCAGATAAGCCCAGGCCAGCAGGGCGGCGGCAGCAATGGCGGTCATGCCGGCAACAGCCCGTTGGCGCGGAACCAGGCCACAGCGTCCGCCACCGCCTCACGCGCGGGACGGGGCCGGTAGCCCAGTTCCGTCGCGGCCTTCGCGTGGCTGAAATACATGCGCTTCTTCGCCATCGCCAGCATCTCGCGCGTCACCCGCGGCTCGGTGCCGAAGGTGCGGGCGACCGCCTCCGCCCCAATCGCGACCGGCCACAGCAGGGACTGCGACAGGCGCAGGCGACGCGCGGCCGGGCGGCCCATCACGCTGTCCACCAGGGCGAGCAGCTGCGGCATGTCCAGGTCCTCGCCGCCCAGGATATATGCCTCGCCGATCCGGCCCCGTTCCAGCGCCAGGGCGTGGCCCTCCGCCACGTCGTCCACGTGGACCAGGTTTAGCCCGGTGTCCACGTAGGCCGGCATGCGCCCGGCGGCGGTGTCCAGCACCATGCGTCCGGTAGGGGTGGGCTTCACATCGCGCGGGCCGACGGGAGCGGTGGGGTTCACGATCACCGCTGGCACGCCCTCGTCGCGCACCAGGGCGCGGACGGCCTGCTCGGCGAGGTACTTGGACTGCTTGTAGGCGCCGACGATCCCCTCCGGGTGGACCGGCGTGTCCTCGGTGCCCGGGGTGCCGTCGCCGACCAGGCCCAGGGCGGCGACGCTGCTGCAATAAACAACCCGCTCCACCCCGGCGTTCCGAGCCGCAAGCAACAAGGCCCGGGTGCCGTCCACGTTGGCGGCCATCATCGGCCCTGGGTCGGGCACCCACAGGCGGTAGTCGGCAGCGACATGCGCCACGTAGCGGCAGCCCCGCACGGCCGCCGTGAGCGAGGCCGGGTCGCGCAGGTCGCCCTCATGCAGCTCGGCCGGCAGACCGTCCACGTTGCGCCGGTTCCCGCCGCGCCTGACCAGCAGGCGCAGCGCATGGCCGCGGGCCAGCAGCGTGCGGGCGACCGCAGAGCCGACGAATCCGGTCGCGCCGGTAACGAGTGTAGGGGTAGGGGGCAGGGCAGGCAGTCCTACTGGTGAAGGCGGTGTCTATAGCTGGATGGGCCGGGCGGGTGTAGGGGGCGCCGGGTTCGGTTCGGGAGCAGGGCATTGGCCTAGTACGGCACGGCTCCCTCTCCCGAGGGGAGAGGGAGCAGTCAGGGTCTCTACGTATGAAACGCCTGTCGCTTCTTCTGGCCCTAATCGGCCTGGCGGTGTCGGCGCTGTTGGTCGCATGGTTCGACGCCGGGCAGGTGCTGCAGGCCGTGCTGTCGGTGGGGTGGCGCGGGTTCGCGCTGCTCTCGCTGTGGCAGGCCGGGCTGTTCCTGGTGCTGGGACTAGCCTGGACGGCGACGCTGCCCGGGGTGCCGCCGGGCTGGCTGATCTGGGGCCGCATGGTCCGGGATTCTGCGACGACCTGCCTGCCGTTCTCGCCGGTTGGCGGCTACGTGATCGGCGCGCGAGCGGTCACGGTGCTGGGCGTGCCCTGGCCGACGGCAGCGGCCGGCACGGTGGTGGACGTGACGGCGGAGATCGTTGGGCAGACGCTGTTTTCCTTATTTGGGCTGCTGGTATTACTGCTGCTGCGGCCGGAATCGCCGCTGCTGTTGCCTCTCGCGGCCGCAATAGGGCTGGTGCTGCTGGGGATAGCCCAAGCAGTCCGCTTCCGTGCCGCCATCGGCCGCGGGCTGCGCGGGCTGGGCGCGCGGCTGCTGGGCGACTGGTTCTGCCGGCAGGGCGGGCTGGAGCAGGTGGGCGCCGAGCTGTCCCGCCTGTATGGCAGGCCGCGCCGCCTGGCGCTGGCCGCCAGCCTGCACCTGCTGGCCTGGTTCGGCACCGGCGCCGGCACCTGGATCAGCCTGCACCTGCTGGGCCATGACGCCGACCTGGTCGCCGTCCTGGCGCTGGAGGCGCTGCTGGACGCCCTTGTCGCTGCCGCGTTCGTCGTGCCCGGCGCGGCAGGGGTGCAGGAGGCAGGCTATGTCGGCCTGGGCGCCGCCTTCGGTGTGCCGCCGGACCTAGCGCTGGGCGTGTCGCTGCTGCGCCGCGCACGCGACCTGGCCCTGGGCCTGCCGATCCTGCTGGCATGGCAGGGAACGGAGTGGCGCCGGGCTGGAGTTCCCAGCCGGGCTGGCCGGGCTGCGCGGGATGGCCTAGACGGTGCGGCCAAACTTGCATGGAAGGGCCGCCCGATGGCCGACACCCCCGACTACACCACCCTATCCTCCGGCCTGCGCTACCATGACGAGGTCGTCGGCACCGGCGCCCAGCCCCAGGCCGGGCAGACAGTGGATGTGCACTACACCGGCTGGCTGAACGACAATGGCAAGCCCGGCCGCAAGTTCGACAGCTCGCGCGACCGCGGCGCGCCGTTCAGCTTCAAGCTGGGCGCCGGGCAGGTCATCAAGGGCTGGGACCAGGGCGTGGCCGACATGAAGGTCGGCGGGCGCCGCATGCTGGTGCTGCCGCCGGACCTCGCCTATGGCGCGCGCGGCGCCGGCGGGGTCATTCCGCCCGGCGCCACCCTGATCTTCGACGTCGAGCTGCTCGGGATCCGTTAGCATCGCCGTGCCCCCCATCCCGACGCTCGTCACCCACAGCGGCAAGTTCCATTGCGACGAGGTGTTCGCCTACGCCGTGCTGCGCCACGCGCTGGGCGTGCACCAGCCCGGCATAGATCACATCCTGATCCGCACGCGGGACCCCGCGGTCATTGAGGATGGCGACGTGGTGTGGGACGTGGGCCTGCACTTCGACGCCGCCGCCAACCGCTTCGACCACCACCAGCGCGGCGCGCCGGAGCGTCCGGACGGCACGCCGTTCAGCTCTGCCGGGCTGGTCTGGCAAACCTATGGCCGCCGGGCCGTGGAGTCGCTGCTGGGCGGTGGGCGCCTGGCGGGTGCCGTCGCCGCCGACCTGGACCAGAGCGTCGTCCGCCGTATTGACGAGGTGGACAACGGCGTCTCCGCCGGCCCGGACAAGCTGGGCCTGGCGTCGCTGGTCGGCGACTTCAACCCGCCCTGGGACCAGCCGCGCGGCGACCCGGCGGAGGATGCGGCCTTCCTGCAGGCCGCCGCCCTGGCCGACGGCGTGCTGCGCCGCCGGGTGGACCAGGTCCGGGCGCGGCTGCTGGCCGAGGCGGAGGTCGTGGCCGCCCACACCGCCAGCGCCGACCCGCGGGTGCTGGAGCTGGACCGCAACATGCCGTGGAAGAACGCAGTGTTCGTGCACGGCCTGCCGGTGCTGTATGCGGTCTATCCCGCCAGCAACGGCAACTGGATGGTGGACACCATGCCGCCGGACCCGGCCTCCTTCGCCCAGCGCCTGCCGCTGCCGGAGGCTTGGGCCGGGTTGCCGGAAGCAGAGCTGCCTGCAGCCACCGGGGTGCCGGATGCGGTGTTCGTCCACCTGCGCCGCTTCGTCGGCGCCGCGCGGTCGCGCGCCGGGGCGGTCGCAATGGCCCGGCAGTCCATCGCCTTGGCGGCCGGGGCGGCTGCCGACGCATGAAGGCGGTCTCATGCTTCCAGGCGGCGGCTGGTCCCGCCGCCTGGAAGCATGGGACCGCCGGGGCTGATCCGACGCCGGGGCGATCACAGGGTTGTCGGTTGCACATTCCCGCCCCTCGCCCGAACCCGGGTCACCGCATGACTGCAAGGAGCACGGGATGACGGAGGCAGGCGTGCAGGACGCGGCGCCGGAGGACATTGACGGTCCTGGGATGCTGAGCATCGTCGTCCAGGGCGCATTGTTCCAGGGCAACCTGATCGAGACGGCGAACCACTGCCGCCATTGGCGCCAGATGTTCCCCCAGTCGGAGATCATCCTGTCGCTGTCCCTGTCGGACGTGGTGTCCGGCGCCGTGCAGGACGGGGTGTTCCAGACCCTGCGCCTGGCGCCCGCCCTACGTCACGACGGCCACCTGCTGACCGCGCTGGGCATCATCCAGGGCTGCTGCGACACGGTGGCACTGGCCGACCATGCCCTTCCGCTGCCGCCGATCAAGGTGGACACGCCCAAGCTGAACAACGCTAACCTGCAGATCGCCGCGGCGCAGCGCGGGCTGGGCCTGGCCAGCGGCCGCTACGTGCTGCGGGTGCGCAGCGACCTCCTGTTTCTCGACCGCGACTTCCTCGCCCAGCACCGGGAAGCGGCGGCGCTGCCGCGCAGCGTCGCTACGGTCTTCAAGCAGCGGGTGCTGATCTCGCCGCTTTATACCCTGAACCCCTACACGCTGGAACGGATGCCGCTGCACTTCAGCGACTGGTTCCACTTCGGGCTGCTGGCGGACGTGCGGCGCATCTGGGACGTGCCGCCCATGACGCTGGCGGACGCCATGCACTACCGCACCCACCCGCACGCCCCCGGCTCCAACGCGCGGGAGCGGCTGTTCAACACGCGCCTGGGTGTAGAGCAGCACATCATGTATCACTGCTTCACGCTCAGCTTTCCCGCGCTGGTGCTGGAGCATCACAACGACCGCACGTCCATCAAGCTGGCGATGGACATCCTGCTGGACAACTTCGCCATCGCCGACATGGCGCGGGCGCGCTGCATGTTCAATAAGTACTCCGGCGAGTTCACCGACCACACCAAGCGGTTCCACTGCCTGACCCACGAGGATTGGCTGGCGATGGCGCGGGCGCGTACGGTGGACTATCGGAAGACGCTCGCGCACAAGGTCGAAGAGGCCGATGACGAGGCCGCGTTCCAACTCCGCCAGGATTTCCCGCGCAGCTACTCGGCTGCGCGCCTGTCGCCTAGGGATGCCCACCTGCTGAACGGCAATCTGGTGGCGGTTTCCTCCACCGGCATCCTGTTCTTCGGACCCTACGCGACGCTGCCCCGGGGCCGCTACCTCGCCACCCTGCACGCCACCACCCTGGAAGGGCCGGGGTCGGTACTCCTGCAGGTCTCGGCGGATGGCGGCGACCGGATGCTGGCCGAGCGGCGGCTGAAGGTGGACGCCGGCACGGCGCCACCGCTGGACATCCGGTTCGACGTCACCGATGCCAAGGCGTCCAAGCTGGAAGTGGTGTGCAGCATTGAGGGCCTGCGCGGGATCGCCGTGTCCGGTGTAACCATCGCCGAGCGCCCGCCGGAGCTGGAGCCCGAGCCTAGTCCTGTTGCAGCGACCGGCGCGCCGAAACGGCGGGGCTGGCTGCGGCGGGGCGCCTGATGGCTGCAAGGCCAGCATCTGGCCAAGACCCCGCGGCTTGCCCAACCGGAGCGGCGAGATGCCCACCATAGTGATGGACCTGGACGGCACCCTGACGGTGGAGGCGCCGGGCGTGCCCTATGCCGAGCTGTCCCCCAACCTCGCCGTGGTCGCCAGGCTGCGGGAGTATCGGGCGCAGGGCTTCAAGATCGCGATCTACACCGCCCGCAATATGCGCATGCACGCCAAGTCCATCGGCGCCATCAACGCCTACACCCTGCCCGGCGTCATCGCCTGGCTGCAGGCGCACGACATCCCCTATGACGAGATCCACGTCGGCAAGCCCTGGCCGGAGGCCGGCGGCTTCTACGTGGACGACCGCGCGATCCGCCCGGACGAGTTCGTGCGCCTGTCCCACGCCGAGGTGATGGCGATCACCGGCGCATCCTTGCAGTGACCGCAGCGTCCGAGCGCCCGCTGGTCCTCATCAACTCCGGTGCCTATGCGGTGCAGGAATTGGTTGCAGAGTTCGGGGAGCTGCCGCCGGCCTTCCTGCCGGTCGGGCTGGGCCGGCTATATGAGCTGCAGGCCCGGATGCTGGAGCCGCTGGGGGGCGACCTGCATTTGACCCTGCCGGACAGCTTCGACCTGCCGGCCTGGGATGCCGGGCGGCTGGCGGCGCTGGGCTTTACCCTGATCCGGACTCCGGACGCGCTGAGCCTCGGGGCGGCGCTGCTGTATGCGCTGGGCCGGCTGGGATTCCGCGACCGGCCGCTCCGCATCCTGCACGGGGACACGCTGGTCGGCGGCGTGGACCTGAGTTTGGACGACGCGGCGGCGGTGATGGACGGCGGCGACGGCTACCGCTGGGCCACCGTGCAGGTGTCCGGGGATGGCCTGGTCGAGGCCGTGACCCCGCCGGACCATACTGGCGCCGGTGCGTCCGGCCCGCGGCTGTGCGGCTACTTCGCCTTCGGCAGCGCGGCGCGGTTCGCCGAGAAGCTGGCGGTGTCGGAGGGGGACTTCTACGGCGCGCTGAACCTGCAAACTGCAGAAACCGCCTTGGTGGCGGCGACCCCAGCCCCGTGGCTGGACTTCGGCCATGTGCAGACCTTCTTCCGCTCCCGCCGGATCGTGACGACCGAGCGGGCCTTCAACAGCCTGCACATCAGCGAGATGCGGGTGCGCAAGCGCTCCGCCTCCGCGGCGCCCAAGCTACGGGCCGAGGCGCGTTGGCTGCGCGAGGTGCCGCCCGCTCTCGCCCCGTTCTGCGCCCGTGTGCTGCAGGAGGGGGAGGACGACGACAGCTACTTCTACGACAGCGAATACGAATACATGCCGACCCTGGCGGAGCTATATGTGTTCGGCCGGGTAACCCCCCCGGCATGGTCCCGCATCCTGGGGTCCTGCGCGGATTTCGTGGACGCCGCCGCCGCTGCGGGAACCGGCGCCGAGGTGGATGGGCTGCTGCGCCGTCTGGTGGTGGACAAGACGTCGGAACGGCTGGACGCGTTCGCCGCCGATGCCGGCCTGGACCTGGATGCGCCCAACACGCTGAACGGGGCGCCGGCGCCATCCCTCCGCTGCTGCCTGCGCGACATCGAGGCGGCGCTGGCCGGATGCGGCGACCTGCCCTCGGTGATGCACGGGGATTTCTGCTTCTCCAACATCCTGTTCAGCTTCCGCACCGACCGCGTGCGGCTGATTGATCCGCGCGGGATGGATGACCGCGGCGGGTTCAGCCTGTACGGCGACCGGCGCTACGACCTGGCGAAGCTGATGCACTCGGTCTGCGGCCGCTACGACCTCATCATGGCCGGGCAGCATTCCGGCGGCCGAGTGGGCGCGCAGGCGTTCGAGCTGTCGTTCCCGGCGGACCCGCGGCGGGCAGGGACCGAGGCGATGGCCGCGTCGCTGCGCATGGGCGGCGTCCGGCTGGGGTCGGAAGTGGTGTGGGCGGCGATGACCTCGCTGTTCCTGTCCATGCCGCCGCTGCACGGCGACCGCAGGGACCGGCAGGGCGCCTTCATCGCCAATGCGCTGAGGCTGCACATGGAGGGTCCGCCGTGATCGTCATCCCGATGGCCGGGCTGAGCCGCCGGTTCCGCGAGGCCGGATACGACCGTCCGAAGTTCATGCTGGACCTGCACGGACGCAGCCTGTTCGCCCA
>JAABUK010009271.1_pt1 | contig 13501 bp, 21 predicted proteins | sample 5559141 | NCBI WGS metagenome assembly JAABUK01 (sample SAMN10711869, study PRJNA513367) | rock metagenome | isolation source: Antarctica rocks | place: Antarctica: Victoria Land, Pudding Butte nord | collected 2016-01-03
GGCTGAGCTGGAAGATGGCGCCAAAGGCAATCAGCAGCAGAGATAACACCAACCCCATCACCATCTGCATCACGCCAACAATGTCATGTGACAGCACAAGGTCACCTAAAATGTGACGTACATTGCTGAGCTGGACCAGAATCTGCAATGCTTTTCCCAACGTACAAATGTACAGTTGCTACAGTAGCTGACTGCTGTGCTGTAATAGGATCTCACACATGCTGTATAGGGATTTCAGACACACATTTGCGGCCACGCCTGCCACATGAAAGTGTGTCTGTCCAGGTAAAGAATGTCGGTGTTGCCAGAGAACCATGCAGGTGTTGGTTGCTGGGCACCTCAAAAAGCATCCAGGAGAGCCAGTAGGCGGAGTCCAGCATGCCCATGGTGCGCAGCATCTGGCGCAGCCCCACCTCCTGCTCCCCCACCACCCCACTGATCTGTGCATACACATACCTTGTCACTTGCCTACATACCCTAACCTCTTCAAGATCACTCGCCACACATTGACTATTTGCACTGGGTCACATACGCAAATTTGTGTTGCGGTTGACCAAGCCTATGCTTCAAGTAAGCTTGCTTGCATGCAATTGGATTAACAGCCAGGAAAACAATGACCTGTGTAAGCAGAAGCAAAACAAGCTGACAGACCACCAATAGCACTAGCACAGGTGTGATTGTGTTTTGCAGTTGACCAAGCCCGTGCTTCAAATAGGCTTGCTTGCATGCATTCCAGGTCAGCCAGGTTGACCTGTGTGAGAAGAAGCAACACAAGCTGACAGAGCACAAGTAGGACTAGCACAGAGGTGCGTGCAATGTGCATGAAAAGAGACCCACCACAGGCACATAGCTGAACATGCTGGCTGCAAAAAGGAAGGGCCCAATGACCTGGCCAACCAGGCTGTTTGCTGACAAAGCTGGGTGTGGGAAGCCCTTCAGGCGCACTGTCCAGTCAGAAAGGGGCTGCTGCCCTGCCAAGCTGTACTGCTGCCGAGCAATCTCCCTCTCTGTTGCCACTTGCAGGGGGAGCTCAAACATGGTCAAGCTGTCCTGGTACTTCCCCTTGAAAAATTTGGGCTGCAGGCACAAGTGTACAAAGTGAAGCAATGATGTAGCTGTGAAACCTTTGCTACACGCGTGTCTCATGCTGCCGTCAGCTTCATCAAAACTTGATGACGTTGGCCAACAGCTGCAGATCAGAATGTCAACAGGTTGCATGCTGTGGGGCCACTGAGCAGGACTTACTGTAGAGTTGGTTTGTAGAGTAAATCCAACAGCTTCTGCCGAGGTAACATCCAGATGCACAGCTGCAGTGACCTTGTTGGGGTTCAGGGTCATGAAATTGTTAGCTGCTACCCTGTCTACAAAGCCCATAACCTGCAGAACAGAGTAAAACGCATGGCTTGCAAAGCAAGAGCATGATAAAAATGCTGGATGCGAGCAACCAGATAAGTTTATGATGTTAGCTGATTTGTATGCTTCTACAATCAGCAACAGGGATACAACTGCTGCAGGGTTAGATTGAGTGCAGTCTGACAAAGATGCTTTGTCAATATACCACATCAAATGGGGTCGCATGCGCATGCCAGGTCATGCCGACGGTGACGAAGAGCATGACTACATTTTTGGCAATCAGCAGGCTGTAACAGCACCAAACACACCTTGCTGCTAGGGATGACTCTGCCAGGGTTGTTTGCCTGAATGCCGGCAACAATGGCTTCTGCCACCGTACTATTGTTGGGCGAAAACAAAAAGTCCCAACACGGGGGCACTGAGTATAGGTCACTCTCACAAGGTGCAACAGCACCGATGGCATTGGCAGCAGTGTGTGGCTCCAGGCTATTCTCTACAGATCACATGCGAGCAATGACATTGGCAGCATAAAGCTGCACAAACACATCTTGTGCAGAATTCAGCAAAGAGTCTAGTAGCGTGGCTTTGCGATGCACTACACAAATGGATTGCAAGACAAGAAGTTCTCACCCGCAATTGACTGGTTGCCTGAAGATATGGCTTTGTCTATCACATATACCAAAAGAATGAACAAAAAGGGAGCAACCACCAGTCGTATCAAAGTGGAAGTCCTGTTTCGAAAAGCTACTCTGGCTGCAGACAGCACATGGTCACTTAGTAAGCAATGACTTGTGCATAAGCTGACAAATTGACAAACTCAGAAATGCAAGCATGCCTTGCTTGTGGTACAAAAGGGTCCACAATTGCTTGGAAAAGCGCTTATAGTAGGGAGGCTTGGCCAACACTCCTGGAGAGTGTTCAGCTGTCTGCTGCGGGCTGACTGCCGAAGGCTCGCCTGCCGTGGTTGCTTCAGCCTTTGAGACCACCATTGTTAACCCCAGCTACTTCACGATGCCAGTCACCGGACTACACGGGTTTGGCTGAATGCTTTTGCTACGCATGCAAGAGCCGTGCACAACAATACACACGGCTTTTCACAACAACACACAAAGATTGATTGATCGACACAAACAACCCATACAGGCTGTCTGTTGCAGACTGTGACATCGGGTGATCACAAAGTCACAGAAGGTGGCAAAGTAGATCACAGTTTACTAAATTTACTAAGGCCTGCCGAGGCAGCAGCTGTGTCAAGTCACAACTGGGAGCTGCGCGGCTTGCTTTGCAGTGATGGCGTCCATAGCATCGCAATTTTGGGGGCTACAAGCATGGGCGGGCAGAGCCTCGCAGGCCCCAGCCCGCAGTTAGCTTGATCAGAGGTTACACACCATACAACAAACACGCTTGCTTTGGCATGGACGCTAATGATGCTGTGAGCCATAGCGAGGTTTCTGCAACGCCAACATCGCGTAGGGTGAGTTCAACATGCTGTACAGTAGGCCTTGGCAAAGGCGGTGGCGGTCGTCTCAAGCCGGTATCTGTTTGCAGGCCACGTTTGGGACGCAAGCTAACGCCTTATGCCGCAAAAATCTGGTGTATCAAAAGCGAAACACGAGAAGTAATTGCTGCATTATCCTGTCTCCTATCTTTGTGAGCCTTTTGCTGTTGGTCATACAAGTAGCTGTTGACCATGCCCTGGACAAGCCTGCCAATAAAGTAAGTAGAGCCTGGCCCTGCAATAATTCCTGATGTGCACATTGGGGAGCATGCGTGGCCAACAGACCTGAGCAAGCACCTCTTCTGCCTGCAGTGTGGTTGTTTGTGCCTGAATTGTTGCAAAGACACAGTGGAAGGTGGCAAAGTTTGCCATACTGCAACCACTGACAATCCGTGTCTGCCAGGTAGGCAGACATATATGTGGATTTCATATGGATGCTCTACAAGTGATGTTCTGCATTGACGGGCTGCATCAGGACAATGCTGAGCCTGGCCATTCTAGACCTATGTCAAAAGGCACACCTGTCACTGCCAACCAAATTTCTGATACTGTCCCTTGTACTTGACCTCCAGCCTCAAGCTGGCTGAAGTTGCAGCTGTGTCTTCAGGCTCATATGATGACTGCAACCAGTACGACGACACCATGTGTGGCTTTGAGTACAGCAACAGTGGTCAAGCTGCATATTGTGCTGTGCCCCAACCAAGCAGCTGGCCAGCCCTTATGCAGGTGATGCCTGTGCTGAATTTATTGTGTTGTTTCTGCCCCTGGATCTGAAGCACAGCTCAAAGTCTTTACGAATTCTGTAATTGTCTTGTCTTTCCACCCATACAGTTTGTGTCAGTCAACCTCCACAATGATTCAAGGGTGCGTGCTGTGGGTCTACAGGTACCGTTGCCAAGGTACAGGGCTGCTCCTGAAAGCCCTGCTGCAGCAATGCTTTTCACCGGGGAAGATGAAAGCACTGCAACTGCCCTGGCTGGGAATTTGTTTGTGCAGCAATCTCTGACTGCAGCTGACTTTGCGGGCCCTGTGGCAACCTTCCAGAGCCAAGCTGCCCAGGTATCTGATCACACTGTACCTGTTAGAGACTCATTCTGCTGATTGCAGACCATACCATGAGCATGCAGTCATGAGAGTGGATTGCGCACCAAAACATGTACAACTTCCATTGCTGCATTTCTGGCTTTACACTGATGTGCAACTCATGGGAAACTTGCATGCAGAAAGAGCCTTTTGGGTACACAATGCAAGAACAACAAATGTAAATGCGGGCCCACTTTGTGTTGCAGGGAGTGTTCTATGGGGAGCTGTTTGGTGAGGTTGGGCTGGTTCTTGGTACCAGCCTGGACCCAGTCACCACTTACTTCATTGAGCCTGCCTTTGTCAACAGCACGGTGCGTCTACCCCCAATTACATATGCCTGCACTTGCAGAGATGACGATTTTCATTATGTTTGCAGCAATCATCAACACAATATGCTGATAGAAAGCAACTTGGCTTGCAACACGGGGTTTACCTGCTTGGTCACTGTATGCAGCAGGCACGTGTGGAACCTCCAAGGTCACTGCATTCTGACATTGTGTTGATGTTAAGCGAGATAGCTCTGCCTGTGCATGTCAATGGGTTCCTAGGGTTTATAAATCCTAACCCCCAGGCGTACTGGCAATCTGCAGAGCATGTTGAACATGGTGAATGGCAGCTGCGCAAGCGACACCTCCACAGCTCTGCTGAATGAGGCGACAGCTGGCTTTGCAGACACCTACTTCCGCAGCAGCTTCAACTGTACTCAGGAGCTTCCTGTCTGGTCTACAGACACCAACACTCTTGACCGCACTATCTTCTGTGGTTACAAAGAGGCAAGACGCTGTCAACAGTAGCCTGACCTGATGTGATGTACTTCACATTGCAAATGTCTGTCGTGGCTACACTCTGCAGCCAACATGAGCACAAGTCCCAGTCAGCAGCATGTGCCTGATTCAGAACTGCATGCTTCTGCAGCAGCATTTGCATTTCTTCAGCTATTGTTTCTGTAATTGCAGTCTGAATGTGATCTGTGATGCAACTGTAGGCAAACTGCAACCAGACAAGCTCAGTGCTGACCTTTGGTGAGTACAGCCAAGCTTGGGACTTCCGCAACAGCGTGGTGGGGCAGCTGCAGGTTGATGCCTACTATAATGCCAGCAAAGACCCCAATGCTGGCAACTCTTCACCTCTGGCAGTCCGTGTCAACCAGGTAGGGCTCACATGCACAATCAGTCATACATTTGGATGAAAATGAGTACACCTGACTGCAGTCTCTGCCAGTCTTGAGATGCTGATTGTGACGGCATGCTTTGCAGCGCTGAGCACAGAAGTGAAGCTCTCTGTCTATGCTGCTTCTCTTATACAAGCATACAAATGCAAAGTGTCAATGCTTATCAGCGTTGCCACATCCAAGACTTGTGACACTGTTCTGATGCTTGATCTGTGTCTGCGTCAGGGCTTGAATCTGGCAACTAACGCCTTCTTAAGGTGGTCCCTGGGGTCTCAGTACAGTGCCAAGCTTCTAGCAATCATGGAGATGCCAAAGCAGGAGACGCACCTAAGCCTGGACTTCAGCAGTCTGCTGGGACCCATCTTCTACTGCTGGCTGTCACAGCTGTTGCTGCCCCTGCTGCTAGTCACCCTTGTCTATGAGAAGCAGCGCAGGTCAGCTCACACCTTGTCTCTCACCAGAAAAGCTTGTTGGGACTTCCCAGCTTATGCTTGACAGCTACCATGTATGCACAATATAACAAGTATGCAGTGTTGGATGATAATGGCTCTGCAGGCATGCTGCCCCCATACTGTTTCTGAGGGCTAATATCAGGTCCATTCTGACAGCGCCTTCGTATATATAATGTACTCAAATTACACAGGTCACTACAGCTGTAAGCACCAAGAGCAGTGACGCTTGCAGACGCACACCACAGACTGTATGTTGTCGCATGTCACAAAAGAGTTTTGTCTACTTCTGTGATAGTACTTGTCTTCACATATCAGTTTCATCGGGCTCTGTCGTGACTGCTCCTAGTCAGCGGTCTGTCTGTGCCAGGCTGCGTATTATGATGAAGATGCATGGGCTGGGCGACAGCGCCTACTGGATCATTCAATACACCTGGTTCCTCTTCATCTACTGCTGCTACATTGCCATTCTTCTTCTTGTTGGCTCTGCCATAAACCTCAAGTTCTTCCGCCTCACCAACTATGGCCTCCAGATCATCTTCTTCTTTGTATGGGGCAACTGCTTGATCGCCTTTGCTTTCCTGGCCAGCATCTTCTTCACCAACGCAAAGACAGCCAATGTGGTGGCCTTCCTGTGGGTGTTTGGGACTGGCCTGCTCAACAACCTGCTGATGGAAAACTATTACAAGGACCACCATTCTTGGGTGTACATCGTGGAGCTCATTCCTTCATTTGCTTTGTACAGAGCACTGTATGAGCAGGTACACCTCATCTTTCAGCCCCTTTCTGCCTATGTGGCTCAAGCTGAACATGATTGTAACATGTCTGTTGTGCCTGCTGGTGCTTATGATCAACAGTCTGGTTTTGCTGTCTCAAACCCCTCCCTGCACTGGGACTCTTCCCTTAAAGTCTTGCTCATGCCAAGCTGTGCATCACACCAGAAGCTATTTGTGAGCAATCATGATGCCAATCTGATGATGAATGCACTGATGCCACTTTTTTGTACTGCAGGCCGCATATGCATTCAAGGCAACATACCAGAACGGGGGCCACGGTCTCAACTTCAGCGATCTGCACGACTACAACAACCACTGGATCTATGTCACATGTGTGTGTGCTGTTGAGACTGTGCTAGCAGTGGTGCTGGCCTGGTACCTGGAGCAAGTCTTGGCTTCTGGCACTGGTGTGCGCCGCCATCCACTCTTCTTCTTGCAGAGGAGGAAGAGCAATGGAGGCAGCGGTGAAGCAGCACCCACAATGAACAGGTCCTGGTTTGGTTGGCTGCACAGGCAAGGCCATGCAAGCTCTCAAGCTATGCCCCCTAACAAGCTTGTCAAGGTGAGAAAGAGTCTCTATCTAACCACTGCTAGGGCTGCTCTGGGTTGTACCCACACATAACATCGCAACGTCTCGCTACACTATGGCTGGTGTTTATGAATTGCTCAAGTTAGGATTACCTTGTCTGTATCAGAGGTTTCTAGCTTAGGGGGTTCCAAAGAATGGCAAAGCCTGGCTAGTCATACAGTCATGCCAAAGCCCCCTTTCTCACTGCACACAGCGCATCAAGGCAAGTGCTGTCCAGTGCCATGACTGTGATCCTGCAGGTGGCTCCACGTGACACTGTGGTCACAGCCCATGACGTTCAGATGGTGGGGCCAAGCACACTGAGCAATGGTCTGCAATATAAGCTGCCAGACAGGGGCCTTAACACTCTGAAGGCTTCCAAGTTGGAACCAGCAGCTGCAGTACAAGACCCTGAAGTGGCTCTGAATATGGAGTCAGCAGATGTGCAGGCTGAGAGGGACCGCGTGTCGGCAATGACCAGCTTTGAGAATGAGTGCATTGTCATGCGTGACTTGCGCAAGGTGTATCCGTCACAGGTGCCTCTTTCGTTCTCCTGCGCTTTACGTGGCGCATCATGAGAAAGATCTGCTATTGTGTGCAGTGCTTGACTGTTTTCAAAACTTGCTATGACCAAACATTGGTGCAAGCCTGCGGCAAGGAGTGAAAGCCCCTGAGCTGGTCTACATTCAGCCCCCATTCAAAGTCTACCACATACTGTACATGTTGGCAAGTAGAATGCACCACTGTGTCTTGAGGTTGCTGAGATCATGTCTTAGTTTGCAGGATGGCAATCCTGCAAAGCAAGCTGTGAAGAACCTGACAATGGCTGTGGAGAGAGGAGAGTGCTTTGGCCTGCTGGGTCCCAATGGCGCTGGCAAGGTCACAAACAACTCCTTCACCTCATGTCTTTGAGGCTGTTTTTGGTGTATCTGCATGCTTACAAATTGCATGCACTGTGCTGTAAACCTTGAGCCCAATGTGATGCCGCAGCACCTGCCTCGTGCACTACCATGCCTTTCTTCATGCACCATGCACCATGCACCCTGCTCTTTTGAGCAGTCAGACCATTGGACAGCTGCTACTTTGAAGTTGCAAGGTTGTGACATACATGAGCTGGGAAGTGCAGCCTGCCTGCTTGCACTAATCATTGTCAGTGATGTCTTGCTGTTTGGCTGCAGACATCTGCCATCAACATGCTGGTGGGCCTCATGGAGCCCTCCTCAGGTAAGCCTTTGTCGCATTAAAGCCAAACTCAAAAATAAAAAACCGTGCCTTGCTGATCCTGATCCAGGCCTCCAGGTTACATTCATATAATCTTGTAGTTGCAATGCTGAGACAACCACCTTGCATGACTGCACACAGCGTATCTGCAGTCATCACGTGCAGCTTGATGTGTGCCACAAACACCAACACTTTGCCAGGTGTGTGCATGGGAATGCACTTTGCCTTGTCAGAGTGTTGTGTGACAAGGAGATCATGGTTGCAGGGACAGCAACTGTTGAGGGGCTTGACATTCGCTCAGACATGGCAGACATTTATGCCATGATGGGTGTGTGTCCGCAGCATGACCTTCTATGGGAGACGCTGACAGGACGAGAGCATCTGCTGTTTTATGGCCGCTTGAAGAATCTCAAGGTATCACCACCCTGCTCTGCTCATACACACTCTTCACCTGGATCAGGAGTGTCGCCCCTGCCTGTATAATACTTGGCTTCTCGTCAGGAACTGACGCCCAAAGGCATAGTCGTTTCGTTTCTTGTCTTGCCCCTGGCTGAAGTTGTAGCAGCCCTAGCTGCACTGTATCATTCTCACAGGAGCGGTTCGGAAACTACACATTTTCTGCCATTTTCATGTTTTTTTCAAGTTTGGTTGGCATCTGGGAATAGCCTTCCTGGACTAAAGGTCAAATTGGAAAGAAAAAAAAATCCCTATATTTACTCATTGTTCTAGGTAGCCAGAGTGTGTCTTCCAGAAGACTTGATGCATTGGCTGATGGAAGGATGGCAGCCAAGGCAAGCGTCTCTAAGACACAACCACTCCATAGTGACTGTCTTGATACCTCTATGCAGGGTCTTCAGCTACAGGATGCTGTCACAGCTGCCTTGCGCAGTGTGAACCTGTTGAATGGCGGGGTGGGGGACAAGCAAGTGCAGACCTACAGTGGGGGGATGAAGCGGCGGCTGAGCGTGGCCATCAGCCTCATGGGCAACCCAGCTGTTGTCTACCTGGACGAGCCTAGCACTGTAAGCAACACCCTATCACCTGTTTGTGCACTAGCAGCTGACAGAAATGACAAGTGCTGTCTGTGGCTTTCAGCAAATGTTGTTGCGGTAAGCTGTGGCAGCAAACTGAAGCGATGCAGGGTTGCATCACGGCACTGCAGCTTGCATCAGCTGAGGTGAAGAGACTTGACAGAATGCAGTAGTATTGGTGATTGGGTGCAGGGGCTGGACCCAGCTTCAAGGAGGAATCTGTGGGATGTGGTGAAGGCTGCTAAGCGCAACAGGGGCATCATCCTGACAACCCACAGCATGCAAGAAGCTGAGGTCAGCCTCCCCACTGCCTGCTCACCCATGTCTTTGGGGACACCAAATGTGTTGCTGTCAGCATGCAGTCACTACTTTGCACATCAATGCTCTGTTTGTTTGCCATATCAAGCTTGCTGCGTTGCAGGTGCTTTGTGACCGATTAGGCATCTTTGTGGATGGGCAGCTGGTGTGCATTGGTAATCCCAAGGAGTTGACTGCCAGATATGGCGGATACCTGGTATGCCATCAGCCATACTGCTGCTCTGTCTTTGCTTTCATGTGTGCAAAGCTTACTCAAGGCATACGCTGTTCCGCATAGGCAGGAGTTGTGGTTGCTGTGCAAATGTGAAGGCAGCCTCTCATTTAGCATGCAGCTCGCAGAAGCTGACAACAACCACGGCTCATCTGTCTGCCGTGATCTTCCAACTGCCTCATGTTCTGCCCACACAGTTGTTACCCAGCCACTTAACAAGGCCAGTCAGGCTCACTGCTCTTTCTGTGGCAGGTGTTTACGGTGACCACTCCTGTTGGGCGAGATGTGGATGAAGCAGCTGCCTTTGTGCAGCAGCTGTGCCCATCAGCACGAACCACCTATGCAGTAGGAGGCACCCAGAAATACGAGCTGCCAACATCTGAGGTTGCATCATTGGCTTGACTATCTCAGGCTGTGCTGACAAACCTGGGACCAGGCATTATGAGCTGCACGCCAGTGCTGCAGTGTGAATGCTTTCTTTCATGTTGCTTGTGTGCAACATCAGTGCACTTTTGTGATGCAGGGAGGGATCTGCAATGAATGAACAGCGCAGTGTTGGTACCTGAAACAAGCAGTCTTACAAAATGTGCCCTGTTGTACTGCAGGTGTCTTTGAGCCAGGTGTTTGTAGGGATGAGGCAAGCTCAGCATCAGCATTTGTTTGTTGTGCTGGATTGGGGTGTGGCCAATGCAAAATTGGAAGAGGTGATGCAAGCACTGCCTATTTTGCGTCCGTTTGCTGAACAAGTGTTGCAAAGCATTTCTTTCTGTGAGTGTCACAATCGCAAAGAGTTATATGCCAGCAAGTGGGCAGGGTGTAGGCTGCTTCAGGGAACAAGAGGAATGTGAGATAGAAGCACTGAACATGTAAGAGCTTGAGCTTCATGATGCTTTGCAGGTCTTCATCAAGTTTGCAAAAAGCATAGGAGCAGAAGGAGGCAATTGATCAGCGAGGCCTGCCCTAATCAGTAATCTGTGACACATGCTCCACCTTATATCAGATATATAAGACCAATCACCCCAACCACTACGCAGTACTGTCATATGTATCATGCCAGACAACACGTCTCACGTATGTGCAACATTTTTGCACACATCTTATGCAAAGCTGTGATTGGTTGCGCCATGCATACAATGGTGATGAAGCATGCTTTCTTATCTTCGACCACGTGTATGCACACATGCTGCTAAAAAAGACTGGTCATGCAGGCAGTCTAAGTAACCTCATTTGCACTTGGCAGATCTGTCTCAGACGTCACTCGCAATTCTGCTGCCAGATCAAGGGCACATACCTTCAATCAGAAGCACAGTGCTCCTTAGACTGTGACACCACATGACGCTGACATGTCATGTACAAAACGTCTGCAATGTTGCATATAATGTCTACAGGCAGTTGTGGCACAACAGAAATTGTGATTTGGAGACATGGTGCAACCATTGTGTTTATTTGCCTGAACACACCTCAGAAGTCAAGTGGGGCCCTGACTTTTCAGGACACAAACAAGTTGTGCCTGCTGTGATAGTGAAAAAAGCTAACTGCCAGTAACAATGCTGCATTATGCACATAGAGTGCACTTTCAAAAGTTCAGACATGACCCACTTCAGGACAAACATTGTGCAATGGCGTCAGCAGTCAAAGACGGCACACATGAGCCAGGCGCTAAAACATATGAGCAAAACGGTTGAAGCAAAGAGCACCATACCAACTCTGTTCAGACACAGGGCATCGATATTTGACAATTCCCATGCAGTCTCAGACCATCCAGGAAGCACCACCAAAATGCCACATTTGTCAAAATGGAGGTGTCATTGAGATGGAAGTAAACATGCATCCACAGCCAACTATGGGGCAGAGCAAGGCGTGCACTGTCCTGCTACGGAAACCACTTATGTTTGTCAAATGCTCAATGTACATCTCGACGCACGACGATCAAAATTTTGCTGCTTTGGTCAAAAGATGTGATAGCAGACGCCTTGTTCACCACAGCTGGACTGCAAGGCAATATTGACTCCAATTGTCGACAGTATCCTATGTCTCTGCAAATTTGCGCTGGGAATGTGCAGAATTGCGTTGGGCCTCTGCAGAATTACGTTGGGCCTCTTTCTCGATTGTCAGGGATTGCTTCCGACCTGTGCGTGCTTCCCTGAGCTCTAGTTCCTTACATACCCTCCATCTGATGATAGCGTCACAGACTTCCTTTGCAGTGGGCCTTTGGAAAGGGTCCGCATGCATGCATCTACTGATGAGGTCGTCAATCTCAGCAGGACACTCTTGTGGAACTCGGCAATCTCTCACGCCTCCCCGTGTTGGCTGCTCATGAGTCACAATCTCCCACAGCACAACTCCATAGCTGAAGATGTCAGCCTGCACAACAGCATGCAGAAAGCAGGCTCGTCTACATGGTAGCAGTCTCCACATTTGAAAAGTACAAATGACCATAGCATGCAACCTGCTGGTGTCAACTTCTCCTAGGCAGTTCAGCTTGCAGACAAAACCCAGTGTCACCTCAACCCTGTAAGCTGAAAGACACATGTCCTTGGTGGCGGCAAATGCAGTTGGTGTGTGCATGACCAGCAGCTGGTACAGGGCAAAACCATCAATTTAATATTGCCAACATGGCTGTATTAAGACAGGCAACAAACAGGGAATGCACCTTTCCATCACAGAAGCGGCCCAGCAAGACTTCAGGCGCTGAATACTCAAGCGTGCCAGGCGTGAAGCCCTTGTTGCTGCTGGCCATGCCGCGTGACAAGCCCACATCTGTGATTTTGGCCACAGTGTGGTCTCTGTCCAGCAAGATGTTCTTGGATTTTAAGTCCATATGTATCACCTGCAAGTGTGCCACGCTACCTTTATGCGACTGTTCCTTGGGAGTGCTGCATCTTGCTGTAGCAGATCACATAGTTGGTCAGACAAATCTGCAACATGCATAACAATACAGTGCCCAGACATGTTAAGCTAAAGCCTGCTCAACATGCAGTGCAGCCCAAGAGTCAAAAGCAGCTTATCTGAAGAGAGCTTGCTATCCCTCTCTGTCACATGTGGGTGGTGTTGGGTACAGGCTAGCCTAAGTACCTTGTGAGTGTGAAGATGCACCAGCCCCTTTGCAATGTCCAGGGCAAGCAAAGAGCCTTTTCTGGACCACCTCAGCAGATTCTTGCGATCAAGAGCTATAGCATCCATGAGGTCCCCTCCCTGCATACCCATTTGCAACTCAAACAATTCCTGACAGGAGTCGTGTTTTCAGTCACAATGAGTGGCCAAGTCAGCAGGCTGCACCAGTCAGAATACTGCTTCTAGGGTCTGATGCAAAAACACTGAATTGACGTGCAGGTATGCAGGCAGTCTGTTGTGATTGGCAACCCACTCATCGTACACTCTCAGGGAAACAGACTGTGTGCCACAATGAGGCATTCTGGGCTTGCAAGTTGACCCAGCAGTCCATGCAGCACAATGACAACTTTGGTGGTGTTGACTTTTCGACAGCATTGGAAATGCAACACAACAGGATGTCTGAGGGCAACTTCTTGCTATATATTCCAACACCATTCTGGTGATTGATTTTTGCAGACAGGCCCAACAAGTGGATGCGAAGGATGACCAGCATAAACAATTGCTGACATAAATTTAGATACGCTGCTACAGGACATGACCAGCTGCAAAAGCATGGCAATGAAGCAAGAGAGACCTCCATATACTCCAACACCATCATGGAGTTCTCCTCTTGTAGGCATGCACCATACCTGCAAGCCATCACAGTTGTGCAGTGGAGCAGGACAAGTGCGCAATGTTGCGGTCAAAGCCAACGCTTTGCAGCAGCCT
>JAABUK010009273.1_pt1 | contig 13499 bp, 1 predicted proteins | sample 5559141 | NCBI WGS metagenome assembly JAABUK01 (sample SAMN10711869, study PRJNA513367) | rock metagenome | isolation source: Antarctica rocks | place: Antarctica: Victoria Land, Pudding Butte nord | collected 2016-01-03
TAAGATATTACTGACTTCTCTAATAAATATGCTTATCTAAAACTTCTTCTATTTCTTACTTCTCATCTTTATTCTCTAGTAGTATCGATTTAGTATATTATGCTAAATCTTTACTAACTCTATAATAATGAGATTTCAAAAGTAAGATATAAAAAATCGAATAAATCTTTTAATAAGATGATAGCTTTAACTAATATATCTGTTATTCTACTATCTTAGTAATCTAAAATAGATTAATATATCTATTTACTAACTTTCTACTAGAATAGATCTATCTTAGATTTCTTATAAAAAGTATTATTCAGTTCTTTATCTTAAAAGTTATTAGTTTATACTTTTCATTATATTATCTTACTTAATATTCTACAACTTTCTTTTAGCGCTTTATCAGTTCTTCTCTTTATTTTTTTATAATCTTAATTCTTTTTTTAATACTTAATATCTTCTCTTCTAAGATCTTATCCGCGAGATTTAATAATTTTTAAGAATAGAAGCTTATTAAAGTAAATGCTGAAGTTATATTAATTATGAAATAAATGCTATTATTATAATAGAACTGAGCGCGTGATAATAGCTTATATCAGTCATCTTAATAATAAATTGAAAAGTATTAAAGATATTATTTAAGCTCTTAATTCTATTATTCAGTTTAACTATTAATTTAAGAATAGAATATAATTAAAAGTCTTCTCTTAATCTTTAAATAAAAATATAGTATTAATTAGAAATGTGAGATAAAGATAGAATCTTAATTAGAGATAATACTATTTAATATATTAAAGTTGCTGATAATATGTTTCTTAAATATAAAAGATAATTCTTTAGTAATAATAGTTTTATTTACAGTAATATATCTTGTAAATTTCGTGAATCTATTTATTATAATAAGAATAGAATTAAACGCAGTCTTCTCTTTAATACTAGAAAATAAGTTAGTATATCAACAATTCGAAAAGGTCTTCTGGGCTGAGACTTTCAGCTCAGAATACTCAACAGCTCTGAGTATTCTGAGCAGTTCTGAGTAACTTATCAAAATTCTGAGTCATTCTGAGCTCATTCTATTTATAGAATTAGCTTAAAAAATTAAAATGAATTAAATTGAATATAAATAATATTAATATACACTAAAACATATTAGATTAAAAACACGAAACTTGATTCTAAGTGCTATAGCAAGTTAAGAAGAAGATATTACAGCTCACTGTTTTCTTTATCACTGCGTCACTCTCTCAAATAACGGTGCTCCGGCCTGCAGCACGTGAAACGCGTGCGAAAAGCGGCCGCGAAAATATTAACACTCAGAATTCAATCACTAACAGCTTAATTAGAGAAGTTATAAGTATCAGAATCTCTTTCAATTTTATTAAAGAAGTAAATGAGAAAAACATTTCATATAAAAGAATAGCAAAATTTCTAACAAAGATGAAAGAACTTGTTAGTTAAGCGCAGGCGTATCATCGGAATAACGCGCTTATATAGATGAATGAGATTCTCACTCGTTTAAAGAAAATCATAAAGAAATTAGACACAAAAATAATAACATCCTCCTCTATAACAAGTTACGCGCAGATGACTCGCAGAAGAATCATTAACGCCCGTTAATCAGAATCTTCTAAACTCTCTATTCCCCCTTAAGAAAAACTTAACAAGAGTAGAAAGATAGTTATTCAAATTAAGAAAAAGAAGAAGACTGAAGCGATCAGACGTCTATTAATAAAGGAACTTATCAAAAGAATAATAGAATACACAGATAACACGCCTGCGTCTCGCGAGCTACTCACAGCTCGTTAGCTTAGAAGCGGAAATGTCATTATATACATAAAAAACGCGGAAAAAAAGAGAAGACTCGAAACTAACGCAATATAAATAAGAGCTCTAAGTCAGTTAGTATTTATTAAAAGAAAAATGTATGTAGTGATTGTTTATAATATGAGAGTAATCAACTTTCCGCGTGAAACAGGCGAGATAAACACGCGTATAATAGAGGAGAAAAATCGCAGACTTCATCTAAGTCTCAAGATTCACAGTACCGCCTGAATAAACAGAGTTGAGAATATTCAAGATTACGCATTATTAATCATTTAAGTCGCCAGCGCAGAATAGACAAATCGCATAATAACTGAAGACATTATACACGACTACAATCTTAAAACAACTGAGCTATATAATTATACTTACAGAATCACTCAATACTTTATCTATTAAAAGTATAATTATATAAATATATTCTACAAAGAGAGCGCAAGCTGCGATTATTATAATAGCAAGCACGCTTTAAATAATTACATAAATAAAACGCGCGCGTTTAATAGACACTGCGCAGTATATAAAGAAGAAGATCACCTCTTATAATTAAAGATATATTCTATAAAAGTAATAAAAATAGTTTAAACTTAGTTAGTAAGGAAAATTAAAACTCTGCTTTACGCGATCTTCGGACCTATTAAAATAATCTTCTCCTCAATAATCTTAATAAATAAATTTATTGCAGAACTTTCGCAGACACTTAATATGCATCTCTCAGACGATTCTCATAACTCATCTTAAATAATAATAAAGAAAAGTAAGAAGAGAAAAACAATCTCAGATTGTCTATAAGACGCAGACAAGATGCGAGACTTCTCTTCTCTCCTCTCATTCTTTTAAATTGACTTAATAATATCCTTCCTCTCTTAACGCAGTAGTAACGCAGACATCTCGCAGACGTTAATAGAAGCAGATTTAATAAAGATAATCTCTCTCACATCTTCTAAATAATAGAACATTTTATTCTCTCGAATAAACTAGATAAGCACATGCTTAATCTGAAGATTCTACAATATAATATTAATAAATTAAGAAATAAGATTATAATACTCTTATTTTATAATTTAAAAATTCAGATCTTCAACATCTTAGCTATTTAGAAATCATAATAAAACGTCTTTAACTCGCATGTATATAACCCGCTAATAAGCGGCTTTCATATTATTAAGAAGAAAGATTCCAAATTTCGTGTTTACATATACGTGAATAAGCGGCTATTCACAAATAACTAAAACGCGCATTTTAAGTTAAACAATCTCTACACTCTTCGCTTACATCTTACAGGCGACTCGTTAGTCTTATATATCATTTTAATTCATAACATCTATAATCTCTTCTTAATAACTCACGAAGAGATATTTAATTAGAGCAGTTTAATAACATTGGCGAATACAGTACAAGAAGACGATGAGCAGATTATTCTAAACAACTTTAATTTACATCATTCTCTCTAAATTGACTTGTTATATTTATTTCAATATCATCTAATAAACACTCTACTAAAAAGCATGCGAGCCGCACGCGCTTTATTATTACTTCCCTCCGATTCTATTACAAGAGAATGCGGTAGCGAATCACGAACAGAGCTAATCACTATTAATCTAATCTTTCTTACTGAGATCCTTCTCAACAGCGTTATCAAATATAACATCTCTCGAGAAATGAAATAATTCTCCAATCATCTATTAATTAAAACAATTCTTAATTTACAGAAAGTCAAGATATTGTCAATTATACGCACGCGCTATACTTTTGAGAAGCTAAATAGAGAACTTTTTCTTTCCGCATTTCAAAACGCAATTGAATTATTATATCGAGCTTCTATTCAGTCTTTCACGCAGTTAAATAAGACGGTAATCATATTAATCGCAGGCGTATAATAAATAATAAGCGTATTAACTTTAAAAAAGCAGTTATATCATTTCTTAAGAAAATTCTGAAGTTGAGAATATAAAGAGACGGTAAGATTATTAAAATACTTATAACGCATCTACTTAAAAACGTTATTATAAAGAGTTTAATAGAATTATATATAAGTAAAAGATCTTAAGAGAAAAATAATCTTTAAAATTAAAAGAGAAGAGTTTTGTTTCTATATATAAGACGCCGGCGAGTCACAAACAAATCTCTAAAGAACTGCGAGATGAGCGAAGAGACGAGTACTGAACATAAATACTTAAGTGAATATTTCGACACTATTTAAGAAGAACATTATCGCAAGCATCTCTTAAGAAAAAGTTAATCTTCTTCATATAATCTTATTTCCTTCTTCTTTAGAAGCTGATCTCTCAGATATAATCACATATAATTATTCTTCGGCGTTTAACATATTAAACGCATTATCTGAGCAGAAGATGATTAATACATTCTTTCATCAGACAAAAGACAAAACCCCAAACATTAACGAGATTCTAAATAACATTATACGTCTTCTCGTCAGCAAATCTTCTGCGCTTCTCACGCGTATCTTTCAGATCTATTTAGATTTAAGAATTCATCTAGATTATTTTAAAAGAGCTTCTACAGTAATATTACGCAAATTAAGTAAAGCAGACTACTCTAATCTCTTAATATATTGATTTATCATCCTTCTAAATATATTAGAAAAGATCTTGGAAACAGTTATAATAACTCGCATGCGCGATTTAATTAAGACGCATGTGCTTCTTCCAGATATTCAGATAAACGCGAGAAGATATAGATTAATAAATACTACATTATAACTAATTACTGAAAAGATTCACATCATCTAAAAGAAAAATAGAAAACAAGTGATAAGTATGTTCTATTTAAATGTAATAGAAGTCTTCAATCGCGTCTCGCACGCAAGACTTTTACACAATCTGAGGCGGAAGAGTATATTGAAACAATTAATTAGATAGACTGAGAGTTTTCTATTAAATCGCAGTATAAAGATAAGAATTGGGAAATACACACAGGCGAAAAACATAATCTTCGTAAACATCTCGCAAGAATTCTCAATATCACTAATTCTCTATCTCTTCTATAACGCAGAGCTGTTAGAAAACTGCGAAAGTATTTAATTACGCACTAACTTAACAAAATTTGTGAATAACGTGAATATGCTTATACACGAATACTCAACTAAGAAAAACTGTTAAAATCTGAAACACATACATCTCGCATGCGAGTTATGAACGAGATAACATAACTTTATCTTCTCTTTTAAGAAATACAATCTCATTCACTTTTCAAGATCTTTTAGAAGATTTAATATAACTATCACAATTAAATTAAGCATATACTTAATCCAATTTAAGATAAACATTTACGTTCTAGAAATTATTCTCGACTTAAAGCTGTAGTAGAAATCTCATCTCCGCGCGATAAAAGCGCGCGCGATATAGATGCGTTTCATTCTCGACTCTCTAATCAACTTCATATAAAATATATTATAACAGATAGATAAGCGAGTGTATAAGACTGTTATTCGTTCAGCTATAATATATAATTATAACATCTAATACACCCCGATAAATATCAAGAATTATAAAAAGAGAATAATCAAAAAGCTTCAATATATATAAGATTAGTATCTCTAACACATCGCAGGCGCTTATCATGCGATCTCTACAGAGATAATAAAGATTGAAATAAATATTCTCTCGCTCGATCTATATATGAAATAACTAGTGACATTAATCTCTAATAGACTTCAAGTCGCGCAGATATTCCGCACGTAAGCAATAACTAAAACAATCCTTATAACTCAGATGCGAGAACGTTAAGAAAGAATAGTAAGATAGAGAAAAACTTTCAAGAAATATAAGAGTTGCTGACTTAAGAAGCTAAATTAAAAACAGTCGCAGACGTCTCTTAAGTAACTCACCGGCGAGAAATGAGTTCAGCGCTGATAGAGAGATGAAAAAGACGTCTATTTACGCAAAATTCAAGACTACTCATTAAAGAAGATCGCTAAGCTATATAAGAAACGTCTAAAAGAAGTAAGCTCACTACTACTTTAATTAAGAACGGGCAAGATTGACTTTAACATCTTTCTTATAAGAAGGCGTGTTTCGAGGGTATTTAGTAAGTACTGCGCATGCGATCAGGGCGCGATATCCGTGCGTCATATATTACTGATCTGCCCGTTATGAAATCAGAAGAGAAGGAAGGAATTAGAAGGAAGAAATACTAATCTTAAGCACATATTAATAGACAGAGAATGCGCTTCAGCTGTGATTCACCTCATTTTACGAACAAGACTGCTTAGATAGTTTTAAAAGATCACAGCAGTAATCGGGGAAGAAGCAGGCGCAACGCAGACGCGAAACATGCGAGAAGTATAAGAATTAAGAGATTTCATCTGAAACATTCTCTAATAATAAGATGAACGTAAGACGGAGAAATAATATAGTGTTTAAATTGAGTAGATCTGTATCAGCTAACTTTAATATAATATCAGATAATAAGAATTTATTATTATTATTATTATTATTATTATTAATATACACTAAAATAAATATACACTAAAATAACACTAAATATAAGCTTAATTTTAAAGTTTTAATAATTCGGAAGTAAATAGCTCTTTCATTAATAACGCTAATAAAAGTAAAATTTTAAATTTGAAAATTACAGAAAAATCTATATTTAAAGATCAGTCAGTCTATTATATAATACTATATATATAAATATTATTAAACTAAAAATATAATTTATTTTTTCTATAAGTAGAATTATATATATATTATCAGGGCGCTCAGAGTAACTTAATATAACTCTGAGTACTCATAGAAATTACTAATTTTTATAAGTACTCAGAGAAATTCAATTCAGCTCTGAGTATATAAGATCTGAGCACTTAAGAATTTAATAACGAGTACTCAGAAAACTTCGAAGAACTCAGAAAACGATTTTTCAAATTATCAATATAATAAAGTTTATAGTGATTTCTTTTTATAAAGTAGAGAGACGAAATAATGATTATAACGCGCTATATAATTAATATCACTTTATCTTTATTCTTCAATAAATATTATAACTTATAATAAAGTTCTTTACTTCTCTATTCATATCTAATTAAAAGAAGTTCTGATAAAGTAATACTAGTATTTTACAGACGCTAAAATAATCACTTAAAAAATCATTATATTTTATTAAGAGAATCTTATTATAAACTACTGAATTTATAGAAATAAAGATATTATTATGTCTGCGAAATAGATTATTTAAATCTACTTATTACTTATTAATCTTATTAGTAAGTTACTTACTTCTTAATATTATCTTAGTTTTCTTTTACTAAATAAAGTTATTATCTTATTATAATATTAGAAGGAGTTCTGAGAGAGAGATATTAAGCGGCTTATAAGTTATTAATCTTATTATTATTATAGTAACGCGTCTTAATATAAGAAGTTTATAATCTTTAATATTAATAAGAGAATTAAATAATACTCCCGCTATCTTATTAATATATATTATATTATTTATATAAGATACTGAAAAATCATTAGCTTAAGCTTCTTTAAGACTTATAATATTATTTAAGCTAATATAATATAATATTTATGTAGAAGAAGATCTCATATCTTTAATTACTAATTGTTACAGTGAGTAATAAACGCTATAACTGGAATAGCTGGAGAGTTAGAAATAGCTTGATTAAGCTAAATATAACTGTATGATTATTAAGTTATTTTTATTAATCTAAATGAGGGCGGAGAATAGAAATAAGAAAAAGTGTGATCGCGCTAAATCTTTATCTAAGCTTTAAGACTGAATGCGACTATATCTTAGCGTAAAAGTAAGTCTTAATATAAGATATTAATATTGTTAAAGCACTTTTAAAGTTCTAGCATCTTATTAGATCTAGCGCTATCGCAGCTTATATAGATAGCGCAGAAATAAAGTTGTAATAGTTACTCATTATAAAAAAGATTCATGACTTATAAATAGCCTTCTTAAGAGTAGCCTATTTCTACTATCTTCTATAATCATTATCTAATTATCTATTTTAGTCTAGCGCGTTAGCCGCTCTTAAGACTTAATATATAATATAAATTTATCAACTTATCTACATTCTTATAATTAAGAGCACTTTAGAGCATCTTTATATATCTTTACAATCTATTAGATCTGAGCTAATACCTCTTAACCTTCTTAAATATTATCTTCTTCTTCAAAATCATATTATCGCATCTTATATATTATTATCTTATTGTTAATAAGCTTATCTACTATTTTATCCATCTTCTAATACTTTATTCTCTCCTTATTAATATGATCTATCATAAAAGAAATATTTTAATGATAGAGATTTCAATTAGAATTGATTATAAAATTAAAATATATCTTACTAATAATAGAATAGATCTTTTAGATCGCAGATAGATCTATTTATAGTATGTTTCCCTTATTAATCATCTTAAGTATCTTGAAGATCTTAGTATATTAAGAGGATAACGCGAATTTTCGGATAGAGAGTAGAGAGTAGATCTTTAGAAATAAATGCAGTTATACTCATTTTAATTCAAATAAATAATTCTTTATAATCCTACTAATTATTAAATCAGTTATGACCTACAAATCTTCAATAACTATATCTCTTATCGCCTCTCTCTTCTGAATAAGCTATTCAGGCGCCTTAGATGTTAAGAGAATTAGTTATATGCTCGAGCTAAACTTATAAATAATCTAAAATAGCGTCTGATTAATAACAGATAAGTAGCTATTATTAAAATAGAATTTTATAGTAGATAGAAATTCTCTTTAATTAGTCTGAGTAATATTAATATAAAATTAGAGTGCTATCTTAAGCTCTTAATTTACTCGCTCTAATTAACTGTCTGCGAAAGAGTGATATGCTGTTATATAGATCAGTCGTGTTCTAGTAAGCTTAAATATCTTTTTCTATAATTTAGTTATAAATTAAATATCTTAATTAGTAGTAAGTGTATTAGATAATTTATAGTCTCTTTTATAAATAATATTATCTTAAAAGTACTTAGTCTATTCTGTAACTGATTAAGTCTTTTTCCTTATCTTAAAAGCAATTCTTTTAGACAGTCTATTCATTATAATAAGAATCATATCATGATCATTCTTAAAAGATAGATTAGTAATGAAATTTATAATAAGTAAGTAGAATGATTTTAAGAGTATAGACAGTAATTATAAGAGCGGAGTAAAGTCTATTTAATAAGACTTATTCATTCTATAATAACTGTAATGACGTATATATTAAAGACTATCCCTATTTATTTTTAATTATTATATATCTGTAAGGATCTCTCGTAATCTCATATAATTATTATAAAGCTGATTATTGTGCGTAATCTATAATATAATTATCCGGAAGCTCTTGAGAATAATAATATGAAGTTACTCTTCTTTATTAATTCAGATTAGATTCACACTATCTTCTTAATAAAGTAAGGCGTAAGAACGATTAGCTAAATACTGTATTCTTAATAAGAGTAGAGACAGCTATTAAAACTAATTAAATAGCTTAGTAAATTTCTTCTTCATTTTCTAGCGCAGACAGATAAGCTCTATATCTTCTAAACTAAGTAATATAATTTTTATAAAGATAAGATTCTTATTCTATAATTCTTAATTATTATAAAGTTTAATAAAGAGTCTTAATAGAGCGTTAAACACTATTATATCGCGTTCCTTCTTATAAATAATAGTTATATTATTCTAATATTAACTCAGAAAAACAGTTCATTCTTATTATTAAGTATTCATCTTCAGAGATGATATAGTGCGTAATAATCTAGCCGCTATAATAATGAGATTTGCTTGATGATTAGTATAAATAATGATTCTTATCTGCTTAATATAGATTTATAGATGTTTAACGCCTCAGATCAGTCCTATCAATTCAAGATCTGTTAATCAGTAATTACGCTCTACTGATGTTAAATATTTAGATAGAAAGATGATTAGTTGTAGAAGAGTTCTTAATAGCTTTAGAGGATCTATAGAATCATCATTATTAAGTTAATAAGTCATCACTTCAAAGCCTAACTTCTTTAAAATATTAAGAAAGATATATAATATCTTCTTTAAATCAAAATAGCGCAGAATTCCAGCTGTTTTTATAAAGGCGTCTTTGAGATCTTTAAATATAGTTATGTGATCATTCTTTTATAACTTTATTAAGATCTTAAAATCTTAATTCTTTCTCTTCTATATCTTCTTTAATAAAGATCTTTTATCTTAATAAGAAGCTCGAAAAACAGTCATTTTAAGCTGTTATAAACTCTTAATATATTAAGCAAAGAAAGACATCTATTATTAATACTATCTAATAAAGCCTATAAATCTCTTAAGACTATAACTATCTCATAAAGTATTCTAACGCTTTATAGTCTTAAGCTTCTTCTTATCTATTAAGTAATTAAGTTTTTTAATAAGTTTATCTAAAGAGATTAGCTTCTAAAAGTCTAGATAGATCTTTAAGATTTTAAAGATATATTCAGAATTAATAAGTTATTAAAAAATAATATCTAAGTTATAGAGATGCTGTTTAAATTTCTCTTTTATAAATATATTAATATTATTAATATAGATATTCATAATTTATTATAATAAGTCATATAATAGGCGTTTAAAAGTTCTCTAATTATAAGCGAGTGAATTCTTGAATCTTATAAATAATATTTGAAAGATCTTCAGCTCTTAATAAGAGGCTATTACTGTTCTATATTGATTCTCAGAATGAATAAAGTATTAATAGAAGCTGCTAATAAAATCTATTAAGAATATCTAATTAGTATATATAAGAGCGGTAAGAATGTTCTTCTGTAAAGACAGTAGATATATATTAGATTTTATAATACTGTTAAGAGATCATAAATCTATTATAAATTAAGCTTTTTTAACTGTATCTTTAGAAGTGTATTTATATATAATAAAGATAGATAATGAGTACGGGAAGTACTTGACCGATATTATATGTTTTAGGCGGGTATTCTCATCAAACATCTTATTAATAATCTGTTTTACTCTTAAAGCATTTTAATATAATACTCGCGACTTTAAAGCGCGTTTTAACTTTTCAGACACTTAAATTCATAATCAGTTCTCTTCTAGCTAATAAGTCATTTCTAAAGTATTATTAAAGAGTATAGAAAAACGCTTAGTAAGCTGTTAAAGACCCTTTTATTAATTAATCAGTAATAGCTTATTAATATAAATATTTTAATATGTGAAGATGAATATATCAGAAGTGATAACACTCTTTAATAGATTATATTGATACTAAGAATAATATGTCTCTTATAACTAATTAAGATCTATATTCTATTTATTTTCGTTCATATTTTATTCACTTCCCTTTCTAAGAAATCTATTCAGTACTGCTATAACTTAAGTAGTATAGACAAACTCTTCTTTATTAATAGATGCGGCAGTGCTTATAATGACGCCTTAATAAACTATCTATAATATAGAGCTCTGATTAAAATAGATTAGAGCGGTTTATAAAGCTAATACTATTCTATTAAATATCTTAGGCATTTAAGATAGAAATAGTAGGTCTGTCTTATTTAAGTATCTGAGATGAACTGATATTTAACTAATTAAGTTTGCAGGTATTTCTACTTTCTTAATAGCGCGGAGAATGAGATTAATACTTAATTAACGTGTTATTTAAATACATATTATAATTATTAACTTATTAATCTTACTATTCTTATAAAATATTATAAGTTAATATAAAATATTAAGTACTATATTTCAGGCTCTAATATAATCAGTGCTGATAAGCAGCTCAGTATTAAGATTATTAAATATTAAGGCTGAGATTTATAGCTTAAGCAGCTTACCCTAAATACTTTAGAGATAGAATATGAAAGTAGCTAGTTTACTAATTCTCTATCATCTACTAATATCTTAAATAGTTAATAGTTTAATAATCTTAAATATATGAGAAAGCTAAGTAAGTAACTTTTGATTAATAACTAAACGGCCGAAATCAGAATTAATAATTACTGTAAATAACTCTAAATTAATCGCTCGATATATATTAATATAAGTTTCAGTGTAATTAGATATATTCTCTAAGTATTTCTCTTTTAACTGCGCTATAAGATTAATAATAATTAAGAGTTATATAAAAGAAGTAATCTTAGTAGTATGAGTATTAAAAGCTCTTAAATAATTATGAAGCTGATTATCTAATAGAAATAACTCTTTACACTTCTGATAAATAATATTGAAGTTGATCACAATCTCTTTCTTTTCTATAGAGCTTGATTCATTATCACTTAATTTATTAAGAGCATTCTGAAGAGCTAGATATCTCTATTACATATAATAATAATTCTTATCAGGCTTCTCTTCTAAAGAAACTTTCTTATTAACTATAAAGACTTTCTTCTTCTCCTTCTTTAATAGATAATTAATTATCTAATAGTTGGCCTTCAGATCTTGAGCAGTATATTTCTTATAAAAATAAGAAGGATCGGTATTAAAATGCTTTTCTACGGGTATAAAAGACTTAAAAGGGAATCTGGTTAATATTATAGATGTTAACTTAATATATAATATCTTCTTATAAGTTGGTTTTAAGATCTTTATTAGACGGGATTAAGAATACTTATATATTGATCGATTCGGCCTAGTTCTCTATTTATAGAGGCGTTATTAAATATTCTGTATCTTTTATAGATGATCTTAAAAGTTCTATAAACTCTTTTAACTTTTCTTAGTAAGCGCACTCTATAGCTTTGACGTTATCTGAAAGCTCTTATAAACTCTTTAAATCAGATTCTTCTTCGTCTTTATATCTGCGATTCACAGCTTACTAATCTTCTTATTAATATATTCTGTAGAAGATCTTTCTTAATTCTAATAAAAACACTTCTGATTTATATTAAAACAAAGTTCTATATTAATACTTATAAAATCGCGTCTGATAACTCTTCTTTATTAAATAGATGATAAAGCTAAATGCTTCTTTTCAGTAATTAATAAAGTAGCATATTATATATGAGCTATTTTATTATTAAGATAATGAGGAAGTAGTAGTGCAAGCTTCTGCTCTTAATCTTTATAAATTAGCATGATATTAATAATATGTTAATAAAATATTTGAGCCGATTTAATATCTTAATAAGAGATTAGTTTGAATAGATAAATCTCTAATAATTTTAGTGTTAAAGCTCTATCTCTTAATCTATTCGCTAATGAGAATTAACTTAGTAATAAGGAATCCTATCTTATATTAAGATTAATTATAATAGCTCTTATAATCTTTATATAACTCTTTATATTCTAATTTAATATTATTATAAGCTCTATTATAATTACTGATATTATTTAATCTATAATAAATATAATCTAAGTCTTCTTAAGAGTCTTTACTATCATCTCTTAAATCTTTAAAAAGATATTCTTTTTAATATATTTTCCTATAATAAGATCTCTCTCTCTCTCTATTTAAGCTCTATAGAGCTTATGCTTATAACATCTAACTAATAGCTAGTAAAGATGAACCGAACTAATCTATTTCATAGATTTACTCGACTTATATTAGTCTGACAAGACTAACTGAACTTAAAAGATGATTATGATATTCCTCCTCTTATCTCTAATCTATCTAGATAGTTTAGTGATCACTAGTAATTATAGAGAGAATAGAAAGGAAATAGAATATTAAGTATTTAAGATATAAGATAGAATAAGGTTTGAGCGTTAAGTACTTAAAGAATAAGATG
>JAABUK010009274.1_pt1 | contig 13499 bp, 8 predicted proteins | sample 5559141 | NCBI WGS metagenome assembly JAABUK01 (sample SAMN10711869, study PRJNA513367) | rock metagenome | isolation source: Antarctica rocks | place: Antarctica: Victoria Land, Pudding Butte nord | collected 2016-01-03
TCCACTGCGACAAACGCGGTTGCGTCATTGCACGACATCGAGGTTTTGTCGGCTGCCGCAATGAATTGCGACATGACGCACGTTCGTCCGCTGATTGCGACGGCGATGCGCTTGTTGCGACAATCGGGCGTCGTGGTGTCGGATCGTCGCGTTGTCAAAGCGCAAAAGCTGGTGGCGGCAGCGGCGGTTTTGGACGGACGCCAAACGCCGAGCGAAGCCGATTTGTGGCCTCTGGTCTTGGCGGTTCCGACGCGCGAAGAACAAGACATGGCGCGCGAAACATGGCGCGATTTGCTGGCTTTGTCGCACAACGCGACGTTGCCCGCAGCCGCCGAAGACGCGTCGCACGGCCCGCTGGCTCGCGCCGCACGATTGGACAAAGCCGCACGCGAACTGTTGCAAAACGTGCCGCAGGAACCAATCGAGTACTCGAATTGGAAGCTGAAGTTGGAAGGCATCGCGCGCGAAATTGACGCCGGTTTTTCAACGGAAACGTTGCCGCCAACTTTGGCCGAATCGCGCGCGCGTCTGGTGCAACTGCTCCATCCGACTTCACAAAATAATGATGTTGCGGTAAATGGCGCTGTTCTCAATGCTGGCACGCCCAATGGCACAACATCAAACGGCGCATTGACTTCGACTCCCAACGCCGCGCCATGATGATTCCCATTGTCTGGAAAGATCGTGAACCGCCCTTGCAAGCGTGCGCCGTCGTCGCGCGCGGCGAAATTGCGCATCGTTTGGCGCATCGAGTACTCGAAGCGAGCGACGAGCAACTGGCGCGATGGCGCGGCGTGGCGAACGACGAACTCTTGGTTCTGCTGGGCGAGCGCGACGAACTGCCGTGGACAGATGGAGCAACCTATCTGGGACGCGACGAACAGGCGCCTTCGCTGCTTTTGCCGACGACGAAAACCGTCACTGTTCCAGTCGCGTTGTTCGAGCGCGCGTTGCTTTTGCAATTGGCCGGGCACATGCCACCTTTGGCAGTTTTCACGGAAGGACAAGTCGTTTCGCTGGTGGGCGCGCGCCCAATTTCGCGCGAAGTCTTAAGTTATTGGCTGGACATATTCCGCAAGTCAGCCTAACGAACCCCAAGCGTAAGCGCGGGGCTGACGTAGCAGTTATGTCAGCCCCGCGCTTACGCTTGGGGTTCTGTGGGACATTAAATGCGCAACACCATGCGCAACAAACCTTCCATGATCGAATTGCCGCGCGCCCTGCAACCGTGGGCGCAAGAACTCGAACTTTTCCCATCCGAAGTGGCGACCGCCTTCGCGCCGTTGTTGCCGCGCCTGGATCGCCTGATAGGGCCGTTGCGCGCATCACCGAAACAGGGACAGGGCGAGCCGGACGGTTTCGATGGGTTTTCGCGGCGCGGCATCTATGATCGCTTGCTTGTTTCCGAATGGCTTTTGGCCGAAGAAGACTGGCTGGAATTTGCACGACGCGCCGCGACTGGCGAGCACGCTTTTTTGAAACTGGCGCAACGCGAACCGCAGGGCGCGCCCCTTTCGCTGGTGGTTTTCGATGCCGGGCCAAGCCAACTGGGCGCGCCACGATTGCTGCATCTGGCCAGTCTGGTCGTGCTGTTTCGTCGCGCAGAAAATAGCGGTGCCTATTTTCGCTGGGGCGTTTTGCAGCAGCCCGACATCGCGCCGCACGAGACGTTGAACGAAAGCAACATTCGCGCTTTGCTTTTAGCGCGTTCGTCGCGCGAAGCCACGCCCGCCGACTGGCAAACCTGGCAGAGTTTCGCTGCTCACATGAGCCAGATGCCGCAATACCGGGCAGAAGCGCCCGATTGCTGGATTGTCGGCGGTGAACGTTTGCAACGCGCGCTTCGAGTACTCGATTCACAAGAAATCACGTCATCGCTGTTGTGCGTGCGCGAAAGTCTTGAAATTGAAGGCGAAACGCAGCGAGCGGAAATAGAAACGTCGCAATTTGGCGCGGCGCAAGCGGAAACACGACAAGTCGAGACAACGCAAAACGCGGCGCGACAGCTTCTGGTTTCAGTCGTGACGCGCGAAAACTGGCAATCGAAACCGCGCGAAATCGCTTTGAATTTGCCGGACGGCAGAATTGGCGCGCGATTGTTGCGCGATCCGTTTTCGGTTGTCGCGGTGGAAACGCGGCGCACGCCGCCCAGGTTCGCCTCTTTCTCAAATTTGCTGTGGGCGAGCGCGACCAAACTCATGGCGCGTTCCGCCGATGGCGCGTCGCTGATCGTTTATGCGGTTCCCAATTCGCCGCGCGCTGGAGTCGGCAAGCCGCGCCTTTATCGGCCTGACTGTAGCGGAACCGTCGTTGCGGCGGGACGCGCGCGCAAAGCGGTCGTTGTCGTCTCGAAAATTGACGAGAAAACTTCGTCTGTATTGTATGTTCAAGCGTGGGGCAAAGGCAGCGATAACGTTCCGCAAGGTCGCTTCGAGTTGCCAATCGCTTTGCCGGAAAGCCGCGATGAAACACTTTTGCCGTGCTGCATCGTGCCAAACACATCGCCCGCGTCTTTGCTGGCTTTGCTGCCCGCGCGACGTTTAGCAAAATTGATTTCGCGCGTCGAGCCTCTAACAAACGCGACGCGACGAGAAGCGAGTTATGAAAACCAGAACGCTCTGGCCTTGAACGCGCGCTTCGAGGACGCCGTTTTCGTGGCTGCCAATCGCGGCGTGGTGCGCGTGAAAAAAGCAGAAACAAGCGATGTGCGCAAGTTCGGCCAGGAGATTCAGCAGACATTTATCGGCTGGAGCGAGAAACCCGAACAAGCTGATTTCGGCCTTGTCGCGGTGCGCTTGGATAAAACAAGCTGGTTCGTTGCGTCGCAACACACCGAGATTGCGTCATTCAATTGGACGTGGAACATCCCGTCGAGTACTCGAATCATCGGCGTGATGAACCTGCAATCCTGGCCGACGCCCGCTTTGATCGCCATCGAGAACGAGCGCACCATCGTTTTGCGCGGCGCGGGCTGGGAACAGGAACTTTTGACCGCCAGCGCGCCGATTGAACACGCCAGTGCCAGCCCGTTTTCGTCCGACATCGCGCTGCGTTTGACGAGCGGCGAAGTCGCCGTCTGGTCTTTGGCGCACAACGCCTGGACGCTGCGACTGGCGCCCGAAACCGCCATTTCAGAACCCTAAGCTTGAGCGCGGGGCTAAAGCGGCAATTACGTCAGCCCCACGCTTACGCTTGGGGTTCTGTTCAAAATCGAGTACTCGATTGTCTTAATAAGATGATTTCCATAAAATCGCCCGTTCTGAACTCGCACAACCAAACCATCGAACACAGCACCAATGCGTTAACTACCAAGGTGCCAACTGCGCCGCTGCGTCCGCGCCAATTGGTGTATCGTGGCGTTGTTCAGGCGCGCGGTTTGTGGTTCGATCTGGACGTTTTAGATGAAGCAACGGCGCGCGAACGAGTACTCGATTGTTGGACAACGGGCGCGACAGTCAGTCGTTTCCCCGATGGTTTACTGTCATTGTGGCCTCATGCACGACGCGTCGTCTGCGAACGCGTGTTGGCTTTGCCTTTAGTCGAAAGCGAAGGCATTTTGCTGTCGGCGCCGCTGTCGCCCGCAGAACGGCGGCAATTGTTGGGCGAAGAACCTCGTGCCGCGCTTTCGACATTGGTTCTGGTGCGCGCGTCGCAAGCCCAAGTGCGCGCAGTTTCCGATGCGAAAAGCGAAGACATCGCGCGCTGGTTGGATGTCTCAAACTTCCGCGTGGAAGCCGTTCAATCGTTGGGCGAAGCGCCTGCCGCACCGTTGATGTTGGTGCAGCCGACAGATTTCGATGCGCGCCAAGCCTTGACCGGACAGGAAGCTGATCCACAATTGCAACGAGTACTCGATGCGTTGCGCGGCGAGAATAGCGCCATCAAATCCTCGAAAAGCGATTCTGTTTTGCAAATGTTGCAAGGCCTGGGTGCAAGTTTGTTGAACATGGTTGACGGCGTGCGCTCGTGGCAAAAACCGCGTTTGGGTTCTCGCAGACCTTTGTCGTTGTTGACGTTGTGGCTTTTGGTTGCGCTTGCAGTCGCGGTTTTTCGCGGCGACATCTGGAAGATTCTGCTGGCGATGTTCGCGGTCTGGCTGCTGCGCGAAATCCTGCCGCCGATTCAACTGCCAGGAAGTGCAACACGGGTTTCTACTGCGCCTTCGTCGGCAAATGTGGCTTCGGGTTCAGTGATTTTATCGGCTTTGGCGACTGCTTTGGCGCGATTGGTTGCGCGCTTTCCGTTCGCCAATCGCAAGAAACCCAAGCCGCCGAATGCAGCGAAAGAACCTTTGGGGTTCAAGCCCAAGGTCAAGCCCAAATCGCGCGACAACATGAACGACATGATGCGTCGCGCGCTGGCGCAAGCTTTGATGTGGTCGAACCTGAGCCGCTTCATCGGGCGGCATCAGGCGCGTTACATGGCGCAGATGATGGAGATGTTCGAGCGCGGCGATTGGGACAAAGCGTTGCGCCACGCGATCCCGATGGGCGCTTTGCCCGGAATCGGCGACAAAAATTGGAATCCGCCACCGTTTCTGGGGCGCTTGTTTGCGCGCAACGACTTGAAAATCCAGCCGCGCGTGCAGACTGCGGGTTCTTCAGTCGGTCTGGGCGAAGAATTGAGTACTCGATTGCGCGCGCTTTATCGTCGCGCTTTCGAGAACCTGAAAGAACGCGAACGCTGGGAAGAAGCGGCTTTCGTCTTGGCCGAACTGCTGGGCGACAACGAGGAAGCCGTCGCGTTTTTAGAAGCGCACGACCGCAAGGTTCTCGCGGCGGAAATGGCCGAAGCGCGCAATTTGCCAGCGGGTTTAATCGTGCGCCAATGGTTCCTTGCGGGCGACGAAGCACGCGCCATTGCGGTTGCGCGGCGACACAACGCGTTCGCCGATGCGGTTTTGCGCTTGGAGCAGAAGCAAGACGAACGAGCCGAATGGCTGCGCGTTTTGTGGGCGCGCACGCTGGGGCAAAGCGGGCAATATGCGGCGGCAGTCGAAGTGCTGTGGCCAATCGAAAGTTTGCGCGAAGCGTGTCGTGCTTACGCCGAACTGGCGCTGGAAAGCGGCGGCGAAAGCGCTTCTCGCGTTCTGGCGCGCTTGCTTCAACTAGATAAAAACGCATTTCAAGACGAATCTCTGCGACATCGAGTACTCGATTTGCTGGAAGACGAAGAACAGGAAAACGCCCGCGCACGTTTGGCTTTCGCGCAGGTTTTGCGCGGCTACAACGTCGCGCTGCTTCACAACAACGCTATACGAAATGCGGCGCGATTGGCGGCTCGCGCGCTGTTGCGAGATGCGGCCAACGGTTTTTCGGTTGTCGAACCCAAAGCCTTCAACGGCCTGCTCGATTTATCGCGCGATGGCGCTTTGCGCGCCGATGTTCCGGCTTTGCCCTCGAACACCAAAAGTCAGATATTGAGTACTCGAACCACGCCATTGGATATTTCGATGGCCGCGAATGACACGGGAACGACGCCGATTTTGGATGCCGCCTTCTTGCCCGACGGCAAATGCGTGGTCGCTTTGGGCGAAGCGGGCGCGCAGTTGCTGAACCGCGAAGGTCGCATCGTGCATCGCTTCGATCAGCCGTGCCACAAGTTGGTCTTATCCGATAACGGTGACCGCGCGATTGCCCTGGCGCCGCGCGGACAAATTCAAAGCGGCGTTGACGCCAACGGGCAGGCCGAAATTGGAACTGTTTATCGGTTGGCGCATTTGGATTTTGCGCGGCGCACCGCCAAACATTGGTGCGAAGCGATTGTGGGCGCGCACGTCGATTCGCATGACGGCTCGGTCTGGTATGCGAGCGTCGGGCGCGAACTGTGCGCGATCGATGTTTTGAACCCGCAGTTCGCGGCTCTGTGGAAAAGCGGCGATACGGGCGGTCAGGTCATTATTGCGTCACGCCAGGGCGACTCGTGCAGCCTGATGACGCGCAAACAAGAAGCGATTGGCGCTTGGGGACAACGCTTGGCCGAACCGCGCGTCAGCCTGGAAATCTGGAGTTTTACCCTTTCCGGCGGGCCGACTTTGCGACACCGCAGCGCGCCGGTTTTTCCTGCCGACGACCTGGTGCAACCGCATCTGAATCTCCTGCCTTTGCAAGTTCTGCTGATTGCCTCGTTCAAGCCGGAAGCTGTCGAAACGGATGCTGCTAAAGCCGTCGCGCAGAGCACGCCAACACCACGCGCAGCAGAACCCTTGGCGCGCCCGATAATGCTGTTTTACACCGGCAGCGGTCGCACCGAAATGGTGCCGCCCATTGCACAAAATGCGACACCGAAAACTTCCCCGTCATTGCCGCGCGATTTTGTGCTCCTTGCGTCCAAAGAGATGCGTTCGCCATTCACGCCCGTTTTCGGCAACAATTGGTACGCCGCAGCCATGCGCGACGAAAGCGGCATTGTTTGCTTTTTGCTGGATTCTGCCAAGCGCCAGGTTCGCGCCCGCGTTTGTCTCGATGGCGCGACGGATGTTTCGATGCGATTCGCGCCCAATTATCTCGTTCTATGCGACAACCTGGGACGGCTTTTGGTTATCGACCTGGAAAACGGGCAACTTGTGCGCGACTTGCGCTTGTAAGTTTTTGCGTTTCGAGTACTCGATTTGAGGTTGCACAATTCGTCGGATGTTGACACTTTGGGGATAACAGTAGGGATAAGTCGAAGATTTATTCTTCTGGCAATTTGGGCCGAACATAACCGACACATTTGCGCGAGAGCGACCGGCGCGACGCAATTCGAGGCACCGTGCGCCGGATATAATTAAGCGCATTGTCAAACTCGGATGTTGCGGCTGACGCGCATCCAAACAGTTCGACGACTTCTTTCCAACAAACGATATTTCAGACGGATTCATTTTCAGGAGCCACTTTATGAGCGACGCAGCCGACGCCAACGGACAAGCCAACGGTTACACGGATGGACACATTATGAGCGAACAAAACAAGGAATCGAACACGGAAGCGGCCATCGTAGAAACAGCGATTGCCGTTGCTGAGCCGGAAACCAGCCCGCATCCCGCCACCACACAGGCACCCGACATCACGGACGCCAGCATCACTACCAAATCGTGGACGCCGCAATCGAGTCCTCGAAAGGCGAAAAAAGACGCCGCTTTGAAGTTCCAGCGCCGCTTTACGCGCGCGGGCGAAGACCCGTTTTCAACCGTCGATTGGGAGTTGCGTAACGCCACCATCACCGGCGAAGACGGCAAGGTCGTCTTCGAGCAAAAAGACTGCGAGATTCCCAAAACGTGGTCGCAGTTGGCGACGAACGTTGTCGTCTCCAAATATTTTCGCGGCCTGATGAACAGCCCTCAGCGCGAAACCAGCGTGCGCCAGGTCATTGGCCGCGTCGCCGATACGTTTGGTCGCTGGGGACGCGAAGGCGGCTATTTCGCCAGTGATGAAGACGCCAGCGCCTTCCGCGACGAGTTGGTTTATCTGCTGCTGCATCAATATGGCAGCTTTAACTCTCCGGTCTGGTTCAACATCGGCGTCGTAGGAGCACATGCGCAAGCCAGCGCGTGTTTTATCAATTCCGTGCATGACAACATGGAAAGCATCATGGAACTGGCGGCGACTGAAGCGCGCTTGTTCAAGGGCGGCAGCGGCGCGGGAAGTAACCTGTCGCGCATTCGCTCCTCGAAAGAACACTTGAGCGGCGGCGGCATTGCGTCCGGGCCGGTCAGTTTCATGCGCGGCTGGGACGCTTTTGCGGGCGCCATCAAGAGTGGCGGCACAACGCGGCGTGCCGCCAAAATGGTGATTCTCAACGCCGATCATCCCGACATCGAAGAGTTCATTGCGGCGAAATCCATCGAAGAAAAGAAGGCGTGGGCGCTGATCGAAGCCGGTTATAACGGCGGTTTCAATATGCCGGGCGGCGCTTATGACAGCGTAGATTTTCAGAACGCCAACCACAGCGTTCGCGCCTCTGATGAATTCATGCGCGCGGCGGACAACAACACCGAATGGAACACGCACAGCGTGACGACAGGCGAAATCGTCGAGAAGAAGAATGCACGCCAAATGCTGCGCTCGATTGCCGAAGCGACGCACATTTGCGGCGATCCGGGAATGCAATACGACACGACGATCAACGATTGGCACACCAGTTCCAACACGGATCGGATTTATGCCAGCAATCCGTGCAGCGAATTTTTATACCTGGATGACACCGCGTGCAACCTGGCCAGCATGAACCTGATGAAGTTTCGCCAACAGAACGGCGAGTTCGATTCGGAATTGTTCGTTCACGCCAGCGAAGTTTTCATTACGGCGCAGGAAATTATCGTTTCCAACGCCAGTTACCCGACCGAAAAGATCGCCAAGAATTCGGAGAAGTTTCGTCCGCTCGGCTTGGGCTATGCGAACCTGGGCGCGCTGTTGATGGCGCAAGGCACGGCGTATGACAGCGACGAAGGCCGCGCTTTGGCCGGAGCGATTACCGCGATTATGACCGGCGCGGCCTATCGCCAGAGCGCGAAGATTGCGGCCAACATCGGCACCTTTGAAGGCTACAAGGAAAACCGCGAGCCGATGCTGCGCGTGATCGGCAAGCACCGCGATGCGGTGGCCAAGATTCCGCGCGCCACAGTTCCCGTCGATACGCTCAACACGGCGCAACGCGTATGGGACGAGGCGCTGGTTTTGGGACAGAAGCACGGTTATCGCAATGCGCAGGCGACCGTGTTGGCTCCTACCGGAACCATCGCCTTTATGATGGATTGCGACACGACTGGCATCGAGCCGGACATCGCGCTGGTGAAATACAAGAAGCTGGTCGGCGGCGGCTTGCTCAAAATCGTCAACCAGACAGTGCCGGAAGCTTTGCAGAAACTGGGCTATTCGAGTACTCAATCGGACGCGATTATCGACTACATCGACAAGAACGACACCATTGAAGGCGCGCCCGGCTTGAAAGAAGAGCACCTGCCGGTCTTCGATTGCGCGTTCAAAGCGCAAAGCGGCACGCGCTCGATTCACTACATGGGACACATTCGCATGATGGCCGCCGCGCAGCCGTTCATCAGCGGCGCCATCTCGAAAACCGTCAATGTGCCTTCAGAAGCCAGCGTCGACGACATTTTGCAGGCGTATATGGAAAGTTGGAAGCTGGGATTAAAAGCGGTCGCCATTTACCGCGATGGTTCAAAACGAACGCAGCCGCTTTCGACGACAACCGATGCAAAAATTGCCGAAGCGAAAGAAGCCAGGGACGCGCCACGCGCTCTGCGTCGCAAGCTGCCGGACGAGCGCCACAGCATCACGCACAAGTTCTCGATTGCCGGTCAGGAAGGCTATTTCACGGTCGGGCTTTATGAGGACGGCAGTCCGGGCGAAATCTTCATCAAGATGAGCAAGGAAGGCAGCACCATTTCCGGCTTGATGGATTCGTTCGCGGTCGCCATTTCGATGTGTCTGCAATACGGCGTGCCGCTTCGAGTACTCGTCAACAAGTTCTCGCACAGTCGTTTCGAGCCAAGCGGCTACACCACCAACAAAGAGATTCCCATCGCCAAGAGCTTGATGGACTACATCTTCCGTTGGTTCGATTTGCGCTTTCACCCCAACGGCAGCAACGGGCATCTGGGCAAAGAAGCGCACGCAAGCGCATCGAGTACTGGATTGTCGGCGGGCAGTTCGCAACCGGCGTTGATGGCCGCGCCCGACGCAGCGAACCACAACGATCACATGATGCACGGCCAGTTGTCGCAAGCCCAAAGCGACGCGCCGCCCTGCACCGAATGCGGCACGCTGATGATCCGCGCCGGTGCCTGCTACAAATGCCCAAATTGCGGCACGACAAGCGGCTGCGGCTGAAAATCGAGTACTCGATAAAGGGGAAGCGAAGCCGTTGGTCTTCGCTTCCCCATCGTTTTTCGCTAACGAGATGTGAATGCTAAACTTTGAATGGGACGAGGACAAAGCGGCCAGCAACCGCGAGAAGCACGGCGTTTCGTTTGAAGAAGCGACAACAGTTTTCGGCGATGTTTTGGCCGCGACGTTTGACGATCCCGATCATTCGTTCGGCGAACAACGATTCATTACCATTGGCGAATCGAAAGACGGCGATTTGTTGGTTGTCGCGCACACCGACCGCAACGGCACGATTCGCATTATCAGCGCGCGTGACGCGACACGACAGGAAAGGCGATTTTATGAAGGACGACCAAACTCATTCCGCTGAAGACGAACTGCGCGAAGAATACGATTTTTCGCAAATGAAAGGCGTGCGCGGCAAATACGCGGCACGCTATCACGAAGGCACGAACCTGGTTTTGCTGGCGCCCGATGTCGCGGCAGCTTTTCCTAACAGTGAAATTGTCAACGAAGCTCTGCGCCGATTGTTGCACCAAGAGCGCGACGCGGCGTAATTGCACAACAAGCGGCTGCGGCTAAGAATCGAGTACTGGAAAGGGCGCAGCGAAGTTGCTGCGCCCCTGAATGGAGAATATTGTGACCGATTACGAAAAACTTAAATATGCCATCTTGAACAAGAAGCAAGTGGTCGCATTCTACGATGGCTGTCGCCGAGAAATGTGTCCTCATACTTTAGGAACGAAAAAAGGACACCAAAGCTGCCTGTTTTACCAATTTGGGGGTGAGACGAGCAAAGGTCGTGTTCCGACAGAAGTTCCCGCTGATTGGAAAGCAATGTTTGTAAACAAGCTAACAAATGTTGTAGTTCAAGATGGGGAATGGCATACCAACAACAATCATAGCCGTCGCCAAACTTGCATTGATTACGTAGATGTTGAGGTAACACACAACTAAAATGTTTCTCGAATCTCTTACCATTCGCAATCTGCGGTGCCACGCAAACCTGAGTGATATTCTTTTTCACCCGTTGACTATATTCATTGGTGAGAACGATGCTGGAAAAACTTGTATTACAGATGCCATCAAATTTCTCCTTGAGGCAGAAGTTCCTTCGGAGCTTTACTACAAGAAAATATCCGACGAGTGCGTTGAAGATACAATCACTATTTCCGGCACATTCTCGCTTTCGGAGAACGATACCTTGCCTGACAGTTATCGTTGTATCGTGTCTAACAAACTTGTACTCACAAAAACTTTTTTACTCAATCAGCCTGTTAAATGCGAAGTCGTAGGACTTGCGTTTGAGGATGAACGTATTAACACGTTCAGTACGCAATCGGCTGGAGTACAAAAAGAGATTTTGGAGAAGTTGGGGTTTGATGCACAGAAATCCAATCCAGCAACTCGCCAAGATGCTTTGCAACAAGCTTTAGCTGATGGGCGTTTGCAACAGCAGAGCAAAACTCTGTTAGTGAAGTTCAGTGATGTGAAACCTCACTTGCCATTGTTTCAACGCATCTCCTCAAACGAGTATCAACAACCAGATTCTCTTGTACAACGCGTTTTGCGTTTAGCAGTAGAGGATTGCTTGTCCCCAACAGATGAACAAACAGGTGAAAAGAAGCCACGACCTGATTTGATAGAAATCAAAAATCTTGTGGCGCAGACGATGAACGAATGCATAGCACAAGTTAAAGAACCTCTTCAAAATTACAACAATAAGTTGAGAGATGTTCGCGTAGCTGAGCCTAACATAGATTTTTCTCGTGGCGTTTCGATCCCACCAATTATTCTGGATATTGAAGGTCAACCCGCCGGGCCACTTGAAACGTTTGGTGATGGCACTCGCAAGAAGACTTGGCTAGGTCTTCTTGAGTGGGAACGTAAGGTTCGTCAAGAAATCGAAAGATCAATCATTTTGATTTATGATGAACCAGATGTTAATTTGGATTACGCATCTGAACGCAAGCTATTCGATAGCATTTGCTCTGTTCCGCAAGGCGCGGGATCAAAAACTCAAACTATTGTTTGTACTCATGCTGTGACATTTATTGATCGCGCTCCAGCGTCATCAATAAATTACGTTCACGTTGGCGAAAACGGGAAAAGAAGCCTAAAATCTTTGAGTTCCGATGGAGATGCCGACGTTAGAGATTTTCTCAATGTTGTTGGGCGTGGAATGGGCATACCTAATTCGGCCTTGTTTTACGAAAAAGCTTTTCTCATCGTTGAAGGCCCAACAGAAGAAAATGCCTTGCCTCTTTTGTACCGTCACCTCTACAATCGTTCTCTTGTGGAAGACGGCATTTTCTTGATCAATCTTGAGGGCAACGGTTCTTGGAGCGCTCTTCTCAAGATTTTATCCAATCATAAATCCAGAGTCACGACTCTATTTCTGGATCAAGATTCGACTTGCGAAGATTCGGGCTGCAATATCAATCTTTCCAAGTTACAAGACATTGGTTTTCCATCTGATTTCTTAAAGGAAAACTGCGTCTTTATCGGAGATAGTGAGTTTGAGGATGCTTTTCGTACAGAGGACATCATTCAAGTTGCCAACACACATTGGCCAAGGAAGGATGGACAACTTTGGCAAAAACAAGACTTTGATACATTGCGCAAGCAGAAATTTAAGTTCAGCAAGGAATTATGCAGACATATTTACGCGAACTGCGCTGATGAGTTTAGGCCTGTAAGAAAACCTGAACTTGGAAAGCATCTCGGCGCGTTTTGCACAAGTCCGACGCAAATTCCTCAAGCTATCCACCAAGTCTTCGAGAAAGTGCGAACCCAGGCGGGTTGCTTTAACAGTTAGGATACTCGTGCCAGAGGAGTATATCGGCGATATAAAGTTTGACTATCGAGTACTCGAACACGCCCAAACTTTTTTGCTCCTTCCATCCACCGAATTCATGCGATTTGAATCTCTTTTTCGCTCTAAGCTTTATGCGGCGCCTTTGACGGCTTCGGCTTGTGCGTACTGCGTTCTGGTTTTTCTGGCGCTCAATTTATCGGGCGACAAGTCGTATGCGTTCTCCGAACATTGGGGTTATTTTCCCGACCGCGCGATTTGGGAAGGTCAGCCGTGGGCGCTCCTCACCTCGGTTTTCGTGCATCTCGAAATCTGGCATATCGCTTTCAACCTTTATTGGCTGTGGATTTTGGGCGGCATCTTGGAAGAAAGCATCGGTTCGCTGCGCTTTGCGCTTTTCTTCGTCGGCGCGGCGTGGGTCAGTTCCGCAGGCGAACTGCTGCTGGGCGGAGACCTGGGCATCGGGATGTCGGGCGTGGGCTACGCGTTGTTCGGTTTTGGCTGGGTCGCGCGCCGCAAAATGGCGGGATTCAAAGCGATTTTGAACGATCAAACCGTCAACGTTTTTTTGGTGTGGTTGGTTTTCTGTATCGTCCTGACCAAGTTCGGCGTGATGCAAGTCGCTAACTGGGCGCACTTGTTCGGGTTGCTTTTTGGTGCGAGTGTGGGCGGGCTTTTCGTGTTGAAGTGGCGACAGTGGCTTTGCGCGGTCGGGCTGATGGTGCTGCTCGGCGGTTCAGTTGTTCCGCTGAAATGGTGTCCTTTGTCGCCCGAATGGACAAGTTTGCAAGCGATGGCAGCGCGAAGCAGCAGCAACGAGAAACAGGCGATTTATTGGTATCGACGCACCATCAGTC
>JAABUK010009275.1_pt1 | contig 13498 bp, 11 predicted proteins | sample 5559141 | NCBI WGS metagenome assembly JAABUK01 (sample SAMN10711869, study PRJNA513367) | rock metagenome | isolation source: Antarctica rocks | place: Antarctica: Victoria Land, Pudding Butte nord | collected 2016-01-03
ACGCTGGCCGGCGTCATGGACGCGTTCTCGGTGTCCATCTCCATCGCCCTGCAGTACGGCGTGCCGCTGGAGACCTACGTGGCGAAGTTCACCAACATGCGCTTCGAGCCGGCCGGCATGACCGACGACGCCGACATCCGCATCGCCCAGTCGATCATGGATTACCTGTTCCGTCGGCTGGCGCTGGACTACCTCGCGTACGACACCCGCGCGGAGCTCGGCATCTTCACCGCCGCAGAGCGGGCCGCTACCGTGGCCGGGTCGTACGGGTCGTCGGGCGCCGTCCAGGATGAGCTCGACGTCGAGGGCTTGGCGCAGTCGGTTCCGGTGGCCGCCGCCCCGGCGCCCGCCCATGTCGGGTCGTCGATCGAGTTGCTGGAGGCCCAGCAGGGTTCGGTGGCCGACGCGCCGCTGTGCATGACCTGTGGCGTCAAGATGCGCCCTGCCGGGTCGTGCTATGTGTGCGAGAGCTGTGGTAGCACCAGCGGCTGCAGCTGATGAAAGAAATCGTCGGAATGTCCGGCGTGAAAGGCAAGGAATGTCAGCGATGAGCACTGGAATGTCAGTGCGAGCACGGTGACATTCCTTGTCAAGGTCGAGAAGAACTTGCGATCTTGACAAACGCTTGACCAAGACGTCGCCCCACCCCCCGCACCCCGGACTGGGGCGACGCCCGTTCCGGACACGGCCCTCGTCCGTGCCAAGTGCCCGACCCCCTGGTCGCGCGCAACTGCCGACACCGGACAGCCGTCAAGTCCGCAGGACGATACGAACTGGAGTTGGGCATGAGTCCGCGAAAGCTGAGTGAACTCAAGGCGGTCAGCGCCGACGGCTCCCGCGTCGAGGTGACCGAGACGGTCGCCCGTCGAGTCTGGACCGCTGCGGGTGGTCGCTGCAGCATCTGCAATCGCTACTTGCTGGTGGACGAGCACACGGGGCAGGCGGTGTTTATCGGGCAGCTGGCACACATCGTGGGTGCGACGAAGGCCAAGGGCTCCCCGCGTGGAGACGAGCCCTTGGCACTGCCCGACCGAGCGATGGCCGCGAACCTGATGCTGCTGTGCAACGACCAGCACAAGGTCGTCGACGATGGGACGTTGTGGAAGACCTACAGCTTCGAACGCCTGCGTGAGCTGAAGGCTGAACATGAGGCCGACATCCGTAGGCTCACGGGCCTGCGAAAGCGCAACAAGTCCACGGTGGTTCGACTGGTCGGGCAGATCCGCGGCAACGCCGTGGACCTGTCCACTGACGCGGTCGTTGGCACGCTGCTCGAGCAGCAGCTGTTCCCGGACACATCCCTACATGACGGCGACGACTTCCTCGTTGACGTGCGTCAGTTGCCAGGCGAGCAGGAAGGCGCGGCCTACTACTGGCAGGCCGCCGAGGCCGAGCTCCGCCGGAGGATGTCGCCGCTGCGCAAGTACATCGTTAGCGGCAGCATCGAGCACATCTCGGTGTTTGCTCTCGCCCGCATCCCGTTGCTGGTCCTCCTAGGTACGCTGCTTGACGACGCCGTCCCGCTCGTCGTCAACGCGAAGGACCGGTCGTCCCCAACTGGATGGGGATGGAAAGGGCGAGACGGCTCGCCGGTGACCTTCGCCGTCGAGACGACCCAGGGAGCGGGGGACCCCGTCGTCACCTTCAGCCTCAGCGCACACGTCCAGCCGTCGGCGCTCCCGCCAGAGCTCGCCGGCCGCCCCATCTACGACCTTCGGCCAGCGGAAGCCGCGCCGTCGGTGGAACTGCTTCGTAATGCGGCAGACCTCGCGGCGTTCACTTCGTGCTGGCGGGACCTCCTGACCCAGCTGGAACGCAACCACCGCGGTCGTCCCATCGCGATCGTCCCGGCGGTGTCCGTCACAGCCGCGGTCAACATCGGACGAGCCCTGATGGTTGGCGCCCACCCAGCCCTCAACGTGTACGACCTCGAACCGACCACAAGCTCCTACGCGCACGCCCTGGACGTGAGCGCGTGACTCTTGCAGCGGCCTTCGACGACTTCCTGACCAGCAAGGTCAACCTGAGTGATGCGCAACTCATTCGACTGAACGATCGAGTGGATGCGGTGACCGGCTACCTGCGCGAGAAGTCGCACTTCGCCGCGTACATCGACGACTTCGTCCCGCAAGGATCCCTCGCGCAGAAGACCATCATCCGGCCGCTGAACAAGCCGGTCTTCGACGCCGACGTCCTCATGCGCGTCAACGCCATCCCAGGATGGTCAGCCAAGGACTACGTCGAGGAGTTGAAGCAGGCCTTCCTCAACAGCAGTACCTACCAGGGCATGGCACATCGGCGGACGCGATGTGTGTACGTGGACTACGCGGACGAGTTCCACATCGACGTCGTCCCTCACGTCATCGCGAACAGCTCCGTCACCAACAGACAGTTGAACGCTTACGAACTGAGCCTGCCCGAGAACTTCAACAGGTGGCTCGACGGCAAGGACCGCATCGCGTCGGGCAACCTTCCCGAGGTCATCCGCCTACTGAAGTGGCTACGCGACAAGCGCGGCAACGCCACCAAGTCCCTGTTCCTGAGCGTGCTGGTTGGTCACCGCATCGACGCGTGGAAGACGAGCTTGGACTCCGGCTACTACGCCGACGTGCCCACCGCCTTCGCGCACGTTGTCGCAGACCTTGCGACCTACCTGCAGGGCCAGGTGTCCCTACCTGCCATCTACGACCCTGCTCAGACAGGCTGCGACCTCGCCGATCGTTGGACACCCGAGGGCTACACGGCCCTGCGGAACTGGGTCACTCTCACGCTCGCTCCGAAGGTCGCAGCAGCATTTGCTGCGGACCTCAGCTTGGCTGAGCCACTGTGGCAGGACGTGTTCGGGACCGACTTCAAGCTCACGTCCACGGCTCTGGGGACTAAGGCCGCCGGTTCCCTCGCTCCCCGAACGGAGCAGTGGCTCGACAGGACGTTCGGCATCCCGATGCGGCTGTCGGAGAAGGTCGAGCTGGTCGGGCGGGTTCGTCAGCATGGGGTTGTGAACAAGGCCTATGACCTACCAAGCCGCGGCAACCGCGTCGGGAAGGGTCGAGAGATCGACTTCGAAGTCCGTTCAAGCACCGTTTCCGGCCCCTTCGACCTGTACTGGAAGGTCCGCAACTACGGCGCCGAAGCGTCCGACCTTGATGCGCTGCGTGGGGGGTCATCAGGTCCGCTAGCGGAGTGCTGAGCCGGTACGAGAGGACCTCTTACCGGGGCTCTCACTACGTCGAGGTTTACGTCGTCAAGGACGGGGTGTGCGTCGCGAAGGACCACCAGGAGGTAGTGGTGACACGGTGAGGCTGGAGCCGAACCAACCTCGCCACGTCCCGCGATGGGGGAGACCCGGCCAGTTCCGCTAAGCCCGGATCCACCGTTGGGTGATCGTCGAGGCGGTCTGGGCGGCGGCGGAGCCGCTGCCTGGTTGAGGGCATCGTTGTGGGGCCGGGTTGGCCGGTGGTCTCCACGTGGTGTTCCGGTTCGGTCCTGGTGGACGGGTGGTCGGGTCAGGTCGTGAGCGGTGGCCCGTGCCTGGCGGCGGTGGCCAGCTGTGTCCAGGCGGTCTCCCAGGGCCATCGTGTTGGTAGGTGCAGGACGAGCCGTCGGGCGGAGCGGGCCAGTCGGGCAGGGACATTGATGAGCTGCGCCCGGATGGTGCCGGTGGTCGCTTTGGCGTGGAAGGCCGAGGCCAGGGTGCCGGCGGTGCGGGTGAGGTTGAAGGCCAGCGCGGCGCAGACCAGCCAGGCACTGTTGGCCCAGAACTTCCCCGACGGCAGGTGCGCCAAGGGACCGTCCTTCAGATCGGCGATGACCTGCTCCACGATCGCGTGCCCGCGATGGGCCTTCTCGGCCTGGAGCATCGGTAGGGGGCTGTTGGTGAAGACCGCGTGGTAGCGGTAGACGGTGAACAGCGGGTTCTGGTTCGCGGGGTTGACGTCCGGGACGCGCCGCACGATCAGCCGGCCGGTGACCTGCTTGGCCTTGGAGGTGAACGCGGTGAAGCCGACCTCGGCGACCTCAGCGTCACTGATCCAGCGCTGGGAATCCTGGTCCCAGATGGCGTTGGTGTACTTGATCGGCGTCCAGGCATCCGCGCCGATGCTCCCGATCGCCTTGCGGACAGGGGGAAGCTGCCGGGCGGTGATGGAGAAGTAGGCCTTGCGGCGCAGCACCGCGGCGATCACGTCGGAGGAGAAGAACGCCGAGTCCGCCCGCAGCACCAACGTCCCGGTCGCGCCGCACGAGCGGGCGGTGATCAGGGTGTCAGCGACCAACCGGTGGGCGCCCTTAGCGCTGTTCGTGGAGCCCTTGCGGAGCCGGGCGGCGCCGATCACCGGCCGACTGCCCTCGGTGCTCAGGGTCGCGAGCAGCACGTTCAAGCCCTTGACGCCGGTGTAGCCGCGGCCGGCGCCGTGCTTGGCGTAGCCGAACGTGGGCTCACCGTGTCATCCACATCCAGGTAGGCCAGCTTGTCGGCGCCGGCCAGCAGCGGCGCCGAGGTGGACAAGCCGATCAGGAGCCGGGACGCGACGGCGTCGAGCTGCCGGACGTGCCCGAACGTGAACGTCCGCAGGAACGTCCCGAGCGTGCTCGGGGCCCGGGCGCCGGTGAACAGCCGATCCATCGCGCCGTGCCGCAACAACGCCATGTCCTGGATGCTGTCGGCGCCGGCGACCATGCCCGCGACCAGCGCGGGGACCTTCAGCCGGCGTTGCCCCACCGGGCTTGCCGATCCGAACGTGCGCCTCGACCAGGTCCTGCAGCCCGGCCCGCTCAGCAAGCTGCAGGACCGGCGCGAGGCCCGCGCACGACACGAGGTTGGGATCATCGAACACCGCCGCACTCACATGACAGCCTCGCACCTACCGGGTGCCCTTCTGTTGCTGAGAATCTTTCCCTGAAGACGATTGATTCTCGCTTAACAGCAGGGCATCTCGGCTTTACGACCCGCACCTCACACCAACACTTCCGGTGGATCCGGGCTAAGTCGCCCGTACCCGGGCCGATTCCGCCAAGGACCCGCGGGGGGTGTTCTGTCTGAGTTTGCCCGCAGAGCAGCAACGGGGGGAGGGTTCGGCCGGACCCGAGATGAGGTCAAGGGCTGCGTCCTCCTTCGGACCACTGCCGCGCCACCGCTGATGAGCCACACTGAGCCGCATGCCGACGGACGCGGACCTGGACGCGCTGCTCGAGCACATCGCGAGGACCTTGGGGGCGCCGAAGGAGTGGCCTGAGCCCGACGGGTATCCGGACAGCCTTGCGCTGTGCGTGCTCGATGCCATCTGGTCCATCGGCGTCCGCTACCGCGGCGTCCAGAACGTCGTGGCCGAGTACCGCGCCCTCAGGCGCTCCGCCGGCGCGGACCCAAATCGCGACGGTGCCGTTGAACTACAGGACGCCATCGCGGGCGTCGGAGGCCCCGAGGCGTTCGCTGACGCGGTCCACAACCGCCAGCTCACCTCGACCCACAACGGCCTCCTGAAGGCCGCCGCCGTCGATGAGGCATGCACTGCCCTGCTGAGCTCAGGCATCGCGACCACGGCAGACCTACGCAGCGCCGAGGGTGACAGCCTCGAGTCGGTGAACGCGGCCTGGCGGGGAGTCCCCGGTCAGGGCAGCGGCATCTCGTGGCGCTACCTGCTGCTCTTGACCGGGAAGCAGGAGGTCAAGCCGGACCGGATGATTGTGGGTTTCGTCGAGGACGCGCTGGGACGCCGGCCCACGACTGACGAGGCAGCTGACGCCATGACGGCAGCGGGCACCAGGCTGGACGTGTCCTTGCGCGCCTTGGACCACGCCGCCTGGCGGCACCAGAGCGGCCGCTCCTGACGCTCACCACACCCACGGAAGAACACCTCACGGAAGGCGCGACATGAGCGAAGAACGCTGCGAGCTGACTGAGTTGCTGAAGTCCTCCTGCGGCCACTGCGACAAGCGCCCCGGTGCCGTAGACCTTCACCGGGCTCCTGGTCAGTCCGGGAACGGGCAGGGCTACGCGAACGAGGTCATCTGGACGGAGTGGATCGACAGCCAGCCCTTCGGCCTGCTTGCCAGCGGTGGCAAGGCGTACGTGTTCGGCTCCGGGCACGGTCTGCACCACCGTCGCGACTGCGTGCAGGGTTCGGACACGCCTGACGACCGGATCATCGAGTACGACGACCCGAACGGTGACCTGTGGCTCACGGTTGCCGCGCCGGCCCGTAGCGGTGTGCCACCGGCCACCGTCGTCAACATCGACGGGCGGCCGGTCACCGTCGCCTGCGGTCTTTGCGCGTTACGTCCGCAGAGCAGCTAGGGCTCGGCGGGCGAGCGCGATGCGGGCGGTGGGCGGCGCGGCCGGGGCCTGGTAGATCGACTTGCTCGGCCCTGGTGAATAGCCCCTGCCGCCAGTGCCAGCAACCGCGTAGCGTCCGGGCCGTGGATGCCTTATGAGCATGGAGTTCGGGTTGTGGCGGCTGGGGGCGAGCCCCGAGCGCATCACCTCGCAGCGGATGCCGCAGGAGAAGCAGCTCGAGGACCTCATCGAGGCGGACCCGAGCGTGCTCGGCGCCCCGCTGCTCATCATCGGCCGCCAGGTCCCCACCGCGCACGCCCACTTCATCGATCTGCTCGCACTGGACGAGTCCGGACATGTCCACATCCTTGAGCTCAAACGCGACAAGACGCCGCGGGACGTCGTCGCTCAGGTGCTGGACTACGCCAGCTGGGTCACCACACTGGGCCACGCCGACATCACCGCGATCTACTCCGGATACGGCTCCGGGGCCGCTCTGGAGGAGGCGTTCGCTGACCGCTTCGGTACTGCGCTGCCCGAGGAGCTCAATACCGACCACCGCCTCACGGTCATCGCCAGGGCGCTCGACGCCTCGACAGAGCGGATCGTGCGGTACCTCGTCGAGCGGCACGGGGTGCCGGTCAATGTCGCGTTCTTCCGGTACTTCAAGGACGGCAACAGCGAGTACCTGGCGCGGACCTGGCTCCTGCCGGAAGTGGCCGCCAGCGACGAGGTCCGCCGACCCGCCGTGCGCAGCGCTACTCGCGAGCTGTGGAACGGCACCGACATGTACGTCGCGTTCGGCACCGACAGCGGCAACAGGGCGTGGGAGGACGGTCGCAAGTACGGGTTCGTCTCCGCATCCGGCGGCCGTTCGTACACGAGCAAGATCCGCGGTCTTCCTGAGGGGATGCGCGTGTGGGTCTACGTTCCCGGGTGCGGGTACGTCGGGACCGGCACCGTGAGCGGCCCACCGGTGCTGTTCCGGGAGATGCGCGTTGGAGCCGATGACAAGCTGCTTGCCGAGCAGCGGCTGCAGGGTGCCTACCGTGACCGGGACAGCGACGATGACGACGCAGCGGAGTGGGCGGTGCCCATCACCTGGGACAACACCGTCGACCTGAAGGACGCGGTGTGGAAGTCCAGCATGTTCGCCAACCAGAACATCGCCTGCCGGATGACGAGCTCATTCACCCTCGCCGAACTTGCCGGGTCAGCGCTGGGCCTGAGCTGAGCTCGCCAGGAGACGGCGCACGTGACCGTCGGGGCCTCTCTGCACGTGCGGCACGGAGACTGCTGGAATCCACCCGGCTCGCTCAGGAGGCTCCAGGGACGTAGGCGCGGCAGGCCGCATCGGCGGCCCGGTCCGCCTCCGTGAGGTCCCCGACGACGTCGGCCCAGGCCGTGCGCTGACTCCAGTCCTCGGGCGGCAAGGAGCTCCACCAGCTGATGTCGGTGTTTTACGACCAGCGTCCGGTACCGACGCCGGGGTGGAGGCCACGGCCGCGAGGCGGCTGAGGCGCCCCAGCGTGCCTGCGAGGTAGCTGGAGGCGGTGTACCGCTTCGCTGCGATAGCCGTGTGGCCCCACTGCTCCACCATCCGCGCCCAGCCGTCCGGGCAGCGGCTGGCGCAACTGCGCTCGACCAGCCCGTACTTCCACCAGCCGGCTCCTAGCGCTGCCAGTGCTGCGGGCAGCTCGCTCTCGAGGTTGAGCTCCTCGGCCAGCCCGGTCAGCCCGTCAGTGTCCTTTGGCTGAGGGACCTCCAGCCAGTGCCAGGTCCCGCCGCCCGGATGGCCCACGGTCCGGTCGCAGGAGTGCGCGTAGGTGCCGTCCTGCTGGCGTACACCTGCCGACCACTCGTCAGCGTGGAAGTGGCAGACCATGTCAGGCATCGCGGATCCGATCATTCGGATAGCTGATTTCACCACCACCCGAGCTCATCGGCCGGAACTTCAGGGGCAGTCGCAGCACCTGAGGCGCGACTTCAGCGGTCCGCTCAGCTGCTTCCAAGAGCGCGAGCCATGTCGTTCAGCACGCCGTCGGTCCCCCTCCGGGGGAGAGGGCACCTGCGGAGTCCAGACCTCATACGGGAGGATCTGGCGACCGTTGGAGGTGGCCGTGGCCGAAGAGATGACCCCGTACGACGCTGCCGCGTATCGGAGCGTGCAGGACTGGAAGGCAGACCAAGAACGCAAGAAGGATCGCCTGCCCGCCTCGCTCCGCAAGGGCATCGACAAGACGAAGGGCCTCGCCTCCGCCGGGTGGGAGAAGGTCCCGGGCAGCGGGCTGGCAGGTGACTTGGTCATGAAGGCCGTCGAGGGCATGCACGAACTCGTCACCGAGACGGCTGTCCGCAGCGTCCAGGAGAGCCGAGTCGTCGCCCGGTACGTCAAGGCTGGGCACGAGGTGAGCTGTCTGGCTGACATCCGCAAGCTCGACTTGGCGGACATCGACGCGGCCCGTCCGGCCCTGCGGCTGCGCTACATGGCTGCGATGGGAGGTAGCGGAGCGCTTGCCGGTGCCGTAAGTGGCGGAGCAACTGATGGTTGCCACTGCCGAGACCGCGGCAAGCGCGGGAGCTGGCGCCGTGCCCGGTGTGGCACTGACGGCCGGCGTGATGGCGGCGGACGTGGTCGCGACCCTCGCCTCAGCGACCCGGCTGATCGCGCGGATAGCTGCCTTCTACGGCTACGACGTCAAGGACGAAGGAGAGAAGGCGTTCGCCATGGCGGTGCTCGGGTTGAGCGCCGCAGGTGAGGCGACCGCCCGGCAGGCCGCCTGGGCGCAACTGCACAAGCTCGTAGGACAGCTTGCTCGGGACGCCACCTGGAAGGAGCTGAACAAGGACGCCTTCGTGCAGCTCACCAAGGTCACCTTCACCTCGCTCGGGGAGAAGCTCACCAAGCGCAAGCTCGGACAGGCCGTGCCCGGAGTGGGTGCCCTCCTGGGCCTCGGGCTCAACAGCAAGATGGCCGCCGACGTCGCGACGGCTGCCAACATGGCCTACCGGGAGCGGTTCCTGATGGAGAAGTACGGCCGCGCGGCTGGCGAGGTGGTCGCGTCGGGCACCTGAGGAGGCCGGGAGCTTTGCGAAGCAGACCCGTTCGGGAAGTTGCTCCCGAGTCGGCTCGCCGACGCTCAAACCCTCAACTTAGGCACGAGATCTTCGCGGTGGTCCCGCGAACGCCGAAGGCCCCGCCTGCGTAGGCGGGGCGGTCGGGTTGGCATTGCTAGGCGGCCGGGGCCTCGGTCACGGCCGCGAAGATCGGGGCGAGCTCGGCGGGCATCCGGAAGCCCTTGGCGCGCTGGAATGACGGGTTGCTGGCGTCGTAGACCGGCTCGAGGGGGCTGACGGCGGTCAGGGGGAGGAGACCCTCGGCCTGCATGTCCGCCATGATGCGGCTGACGGGGCGGGTGAAGCCCTTCAGGACCCTGTCCTCGGAGTACCCGCCGAGGCTGTAGACGGTCTCGCGGTCGCAGTACCCGCCGTTGTGAGCCTCGGCCGTGATGGTGCCGGCCTGGACGGGGCGGTTGCCGGACTGGAGCCGCTGCACGAGCGTGGCCGCGGAGGTCTCAGTCCAGCCGAGGATCGCGTTGGGGTCGGGCGTTGCGGTGTCGAAGCTCGCGAGGGTCTCGGTAATGACCTTGCGGAGCGTGGCGACGTCCTCGGGCTCGAGGTCGTCGGTGGCGATGATGATGGCGCTGCTGAGTGCGGACATGTGCGGGGCCTCCCGGCGGTGTTGTGTGGGCTGAACTCTGTCCACTCTATATCGGTACAGTGAATACACAAGTATCCACGCAACATTCGTACCCGTAACTACGTCAAGCCGGACCCGGAACGCGCGTGCAACGCCGCCAACAATGGGCCGCTCGCCACGTGGAGCGCTCCCGCCATCACGATCCGCAACTGACGTCAGGGACGGCCCCGTCGCCACCGCAGAGGACGCTCGACGGGCACCCGCTCGAGCGCTCCCAGGCCCTCCAGCCCGGTCAGCAGCTTGTGCGCGTTCGGCGGCGTCAGCCCGATCGCGTTCGCGACGTCCCCAGCCGCGAGCCCGAGCTCGCCGTCGAGGCCACCGAGGGCGAGCACCGCCTGCTACCGGGGACCGAAGCCGCCCCGCGACAGCCGCGAGCGACCCGCGTCGTCGCCGGCCCGGGCAGCGGGCTGTTCATCGAGGGACGGCGCGCCCGCCGCGGCCGGTGCGTCGGGTTCGTGGACCGCACGCAGCCGCACCGACAGCGTGGCGGCCACCCGAGACAGGCCGGCGAAGGCCTCCGCCCACGCCAGGTCACGCTGCCGGGCTCGGTCCTCAGGCTCACTTGTCACGCTTGTAGTCTGCGGTCCATCTTGAGTACAAGTAGTCGGAACGTGACAAGGAATGTCAGCGGTGCTCTTGGAATGACACTCGGATGACCCTTTGCAGCTGACACTCGGGTGCCCGACGGTGTCACCACCCTGAGCCGGGTGATGCACCGTAGTGTCAGTGGTACCGCGAGGGGCTGTCGGGGCATCGGTGTGTTCACGATCGAGACAGTGCCAAGCCGGCGAGACGGCGCTGGCACTATGCCTCCTGGCTAGGGTGAGTCGAACACGGCGTGGTCTCCCACTCGTCGCCACACGCAGTGGTCACTGCCTTTGAGTACGGTCTGCAGGTGGTTCAGGGCCAAGTGGTGCTTGTCCCGTACGACCCGGCCTGGGTGACCGCCTTCGAGGTGGAAGGTGAGGTGCTGCGAGCAGCCCTGCAGCCGTGGTTGCGCGGTGGTGTGGAGCACATCGGATCCACGTCGATACCGGGCCTCGCCGCCAAGCCGATCATCGACATGTTGGCCGGTGTCGCGGACTTCAGGAAGGCGAGCGCTGCGGAGGGAGCGCTGCACGACCTGGGCTATACGCGGGCAGAGCATCGGCCCCATGAGGCGCTCTACTTCTTCAGACCGCACGTGCCGGTCGAGCGGTGGTGGCAGAGGACCCACCACCTCCACCTCACCGAGACCACCAGCACCCTGTGGCGGGAGCGCCTCGCCTTTCGTGATGCGCTGCGCAACAACCGGGACCTGCTTCAGCAGTACCAGAATCTGAAGGTGGATCTTGCCGCAGACCATGTGGACGGCGAGCACTACACCGCCGGCAAGCACGACTTCGTCCGCAGGGTCCTCGCCTCCGTCGGCGTGCCGCTCGTTGACTGGCGCGCCGCGCTTGCGGCGCGCGAGGTGTAGGTCGTCCCCAACCCGAGCCTGGCCGGTTCTCAGGCGGTGACCGCCGCGGAGCGGAACACGTCGGTGGGCATGGGGTGCCGGAGGCGCCAAGTCACCGCCATCGGTCGCTCGCCCTCATGCGAGACGTAGGACGCCGGGCCGAGGCAGCGGAAGGGCCGCGGCCCACCCCAGTCCGACGTCTTCTGCTCACGGGCCAGGATCAGCACGTGCGAACCCTGCTCGCGGTGGTGGACGTACCGCTGCCCCGTCGCGGAGGCCAGCGCCGTCGCGTTCTGGGACTCCCAGTGGAACAGCTCGGGGCTCAGGGCGAAGTCGCGGTACATCGTGCGCGGCGAATAGTCGCGTTCGCTCTTGCGCAACGTCACGAAGAAGGTGTCGGTCTGGACCGGCTCGGACCAGACCACACCGGCGACGAAGGCCGACGGCTTGCGGGTGAAGCAGGCCCAGTCCAGGGCTGCGAGGGCCTCTTCCCGGCTGTAATGCGCGTTCGTCCGCATCGTCACCTGCTGCAGGCCGGCTTCCAGCGGTCCGCTCACGTGCTCGGCGGCGGCGAGTGCGACACCGAGGACCTGTCGGAACTCATCGCGGGCGGCCGGCGTCGAGGCAAGCACGTCGAAGCCCTGTTGGTAGTCGCTGAAGCCGCCACCGTGGGGCCAGAGCGAGAAGAACAGCATGCGCGCGAAGCGCTGCTCCCGCTGCGGCAGGTCGGCGTAGACGACGCTGTCACCGACCAGGCGCAGGTACACACTCGCTCGCTCGGGGTCATCGACGTGCGCGAGCGCGCTGGACCGCTTCAGCAGCTGCTCGTCCGCGGGCGCGGGAGCCGGAGCCGGCATCCCGGCGGCCCGGCGCAGACCGGTCCAGGATCCGAAGCGGAACACGTCCGCCAGCTCCCGACCGCTCTCCTGCAGCCACGCGGCCAGCTCCAGGTCGCCGTGCGTGCACACCTCCGCGACCACCTCCTTGCGGGACAGCCGCAGCTGCCGGCGGACGTTGTCGAGCACGACCTGTCGGGCGACCTGGTCGAGCACGAGCTCACACCCGGACGGCAGGAAGCCGAATCCGGCCTCGAGCTGCCGCTCCAGCCCAGTCCGGCTCGTACCGGTCAATGCGCGGTACTTCAGGTCGAAGCGGAACTCACGGCGCTGCTGACCGATGAAGTCGAGCACGGTCAGCACGGGCTTGCCCGCCGTACGGCGAAGCCCTCGGCCAAGCTGCTGCAGGAAGACCGTCGCGCTATGCGTCGGCCGGAGCAGCAACAGCGTGTCGACGTCCGGCACGTCGAGACCTTCATTGAACAGGTCGACGGCGAACAACACGTTGACCTTGCGGTCCCGCAGGTCCCGCAGTGCGGCTGCACGATCCGGCGCGGAGGTTCCCGCGGAGACGGCGCGGGCGGGTATGCCGGCGTCGGAGAACCGCTGCGCCATGTACTCCGCATGTCCCACCGAGACGCAGAAGCCCAGCGCCCGCATCGCCAGCAGATCGGGCACCTTGTCCCGCAGCTCGCGCAGGACGATGCGGACCCGGGCGTCGTCACCGGTGAACACGCGCTCGAGCGCCATCGCGTCGTACTCCCCGCGTCGCCACTCCAGTCGGCTGAGGTCGGTCGCGTCGCTGACGCCGAAGTAGTGGAACGGGCAGAGCAGGTCGTTCTCGAGGGCGTCCCACAGCCGAAGCTCCACGGCAGCGCGGCCGTCGAAGAACGAGCGGACGTCGATGCCGTCGGTGCGCTCCGGTGTCGCGGTCAGCCCGAGTAGCTCCTTGGGCGCAAGGTGCTCGAGCAGGCGCCGGTAGGACGCGGCCTCGGCGTGGTGGAACTCATCGACGACGACCACGTCGAAGTGCTCCGGCGAGAGTTGCTGCACGCCGTACGCCGCGAGGCTCTGCACGCTCGCGAAGACGTGGCGCCACCGCTCAGGTCGCTCACCGCCGACGTACAGCTCGCCGAAGGAGCCGTCGGCCAGCACCTCCCGGTAGGTCCGCAACGACTGCTGCAGGATCT
>JAABUK010009276.1_pt1 | contig 13498 bp, 23 predicted proteins | sample 5559141 | NCBI WGS metagenome assembly JAABUK01 (sample SAMN10711869, study PRJNA513367) | rock metagenome | isolation source: Antarctica rocks | place: Antarctica: Victoria Land, Pudding Butte nord | collected 2016-01-03
ACTGTGGTGCTGTGCTCAGCATGGCTGACTGCTGCAAGGTGGTGTATGATCAGGCACCGCTGCGGAAGGTACGTCAGTAAGTGAGTCAGTGGTACTGTTGGGTTGTGGTTCCTGGGCTCTTGCAGATAGTGTTGAATGTATGTGCATGTAAACCTAGTAGACCCTGATACACATGTTTTTTTAATCACAGGCGTGTCTTTTTTCTGTGTGTCTGTGTGTACCAGGTTGCACAGTTCTGCTGAGAGCTGTGTGAGATCTTCAGAGGCATGCAACATCAAGCTTTGCACATTGCTGGGCTAGAAGACAACTGAGATTTGATCTGGAGTGCCAACAACAGCTGTACTGGCAAGAGAACAAGTGTAGACTTTTTTGCAATATTTGCCATTTTGCTATATGACAGTTGCGCATGTGCTGCAGCTGGCTGAGGAGGCCGACATCCCAGACTCAGACAAGTTCTGGCGTCCTGTCCCCAGCTGCAGTCATCTGATGGTGCTTGCTAAGGGGCCAGCAACACCAGAGGGGGAATGCTCAGCATGCCATGCAAAACTGTTTTGAGCTGCCGCAGCCTGGGGCATGCAGGGATGACATGTGCAGAAGCTCAGGACAGCAAAATTTGTGTGCTAGTGATAGATATCATGTTGCATATCCAGCCAGCATGCTTGACTGCTCAGAGATGGCAGTTCATCTTGGCTGTCCGGCGGCCACAAGCTACAGCCATGAAGTGGTGATTCTTTTCCTAGCCAGACCGGGTACAGTGCTGCAGGGCAATTTTGGCACCTTCACACACAGCTCATTATGTACCACTCTGATGGCTGAGAGTTATTTTCGGTTCCATTGTTCACGCAGGCAAGTAGGAAGACAGATGATGCTGGTCTCCCGGCTCTTGCAAAGGAGAAAGGCTGGAAGCAGTGCAAGCAGTGCAGGTGAGACATCTCTTGGCAGTTTGATTGCAGATCCACTGTTCATATGATACAATTTGCATGCTTTGCAATTCCCGACAGCTGACTTGCTGCCCAATCCCATAGCAAAACTGGACAGCCTGTTTTGTGCCCATGCAGTTTGAGCTGCGGCCATGTTGCTGGTAAATGTGTGACCATCATTGGTTTTCAATTGTTGGCAGTGCCAACTTGGCACATTGCATTTGCAGGCAGATGATTGAGCTGGAAGCTGGCTGTCATCACATAACATGCAAGTGTGGGGAACAATTTTGCTACAGGTGTGGTACTTCCTATCAGGCTGGACGGCAGCAGTGCAGGTGATCACCCAGGCTTTTACATTTACATACTAGTCTCAGAGTTGCATGCATCGTTCGCACTCAATATCACTTAGGGCATATACAAAGTCTGTTCTGCTGATGCATATTGCCAGCTGTTCAAGTCTTGGACAGCATTTCCAAATGCGCTGCCCTGAAGCAGTGAAGCAGCCTTCATCCACGAACATTTGTGACTCCTGTGATTGATGCAGGTGCGACTTGTTTGATGCAAGAGCTGCCTTGGGTCCAGATGCTACTCTGCAGGAACGTGTTCTGTACCGCAGGTGGGGTGCTAGCTTCTGTGCTTTGTCAAGAGCAAGCAATGCAAGCACACCCTGTTGATGTGCAGATGTTGTTCCTCATTCCTCGTTGCTCTCAAACGGTTTTCATGTCTGTGTACTGCAAGCTGTTGGGAATGTAGCAGCCTGGTCAGCATGCTGCCCCACTTGACAGCATGTTGCAGCCAGAACAGCATGCATGCTGTCAATATACATGATGGCCATGAAGTATGTTGCAAACATGTCTGATAAGGCATTGTGACAAATATGATGCTATACATGCATACTATCATGCATGTGCTGACTTGGCATGACCCTGGCTGCAGGCGGACTTTTCCTGCATATAAGACTCAGCTGTGCTGGGATTACAATGCAAATGACCCTGCCAGTCGTCCTCGTGGTGTCACTTGCAACTTTGCGCATGGAGATGAGGAGCTTCCCTAGCCAAACCACCCAGTATGCTACTGTTAATTGCAAGGGCCAAGCATGTAGGCCCTGATTTACAATAGAGATAAGGGCAATTGAGACCTGCAAAGTCTAAAGCAGACTGTCCCTTTCTGTGCTCCTTAGCAGCTACTGCCACAGGTTTTGCCGTGGTTTGCATAGTGTTGTATATGTTTGCACATCAGCGCAGGTCACAGGAAGTTCAGCCTTTCTGTCCTATCTGGGTGAACACCGTCTGCCCAGCGGTCTGTGTCTACAAGCAGACAATGACATCTAGTTCCAAATTTACTATTCAGCCTTCTATCAGACACATACTTGACAAGAGACAGATCCTCTGCTGATCTGTACTGAGGCCGCATTGTCCTATAGAACATCAAGCTGCTGTGCTGAACATCTGAGAGTGTTCAAATGCATAGCCCTTGCCATGACAGATGCAATGTCAAAACTGTGCAAAAGCGGCTGCTGTCCCGACAGTGTATGACCATGCGAAACATCACCTACATAATGCTGTTAATTGTCTTTGCCTGCTGTCTGATCCGAAGCAAAGCCATCAACCATTGCGTGCTTGAGAAAACGCACGTTGCCTAGTGCATTTGCCATTTGATAACAATGCTGAATCTGCAAACTTGCAATGGGAAGCGACCCAACCCAGCTAAGACTACCTAGTTCGCTGCAGACTTCCTGAGAACCTAACAGACCTTTTAGAAAGTCCCAATGCAAAGCTTTTGCTGCTGCACTGCATTTAGTGTCCACTCCCCGGACCTCCTCTGGCTGGTGATAAAAATACAAATCTTTCCAGCTCATGACAAGCTAGGTACGTGCACAAAAAAAAGACTTGTTACAAGACTTAATCTTGTTTCTCAAGAGCAGAGCATCAAGTAAATTGCACCGCAGAGCTGGATTTTGTATGCCCAGAAGACTTCTTAGTGCTCATCACCGGCTCATAGCAAGTAGAGCCTGTTTTGCTAGAACCACCAGAGCATATGTCCTGAGGACCAGCAGACAACAGACAAAATGCAACACATAAAAATGCCTTGATATCATACCTCATACCGGTACATAGATAGTCAATGGAAAACTGTCAACATTACCTTCTGTTGCTTCTCCATCAGTGCCTGTACCAACATCTGACTGAAATGTACAAGTAAAGTACCAACTTGCAGCTGGTTGGCAGCTTTGCAGTGAACAACCAGTACCATCAGCTGCCAAGCTAACCAAACCAAGGTGGCTGTAAGGGTCAAGGCTGACATGCATTCTATTTCCGACGAGCTGTGCGTGTTTTAACATAAAGCGTGCCCGTGTCCTTGCTGATGCCCAATCTGAGCCTGGACATGCCTTGAACACCCAAGATGGCATCAAACCCCTGCTTGTCCTTCCCATTGCGAAAAGGTGACAACACCCTGATGGTGAGAATAGCTGGACTTGCATCTGCAAAGGAAGAGGCAATCAGGAGACTGTCACAAGTTTGCAATGGCCACTTACACCCTTTTCAACCCATGACAGTACCACAACAGTCTAAGCCACAACCAGCAAGCCATGTAAGTATGCAAGTCTCACCTGCAGATTCCTTATGAATTACGTTGAAACCGGTGACCTGGGGAATGGAACCGCTGTATTATTGCTAGCAGCGATTCCATTGGCCAAGTCATCAGTGCCAACATCTGTGTACACCTCCAGATATGATTTCCGCATTGGATGACACTGTTGCCTTCACCCTCAAGCAAAAGCGCAATCTTCACTACGCACCTGCAAAAGACAAATCTGTTATGTCACTACATTGGTGCAAAGGGATATGTATCTCATAAATCTGTGTTCTTCATTGCACTGTGTAAAATGCATGCTATGATAGGGACAAATGCCACATGTGCCAGTCAGCACACTGAAACCCCGTCACGGGCTGCATGCCTCCATGCTTAGGGCTGCGTGGGAGACACCACAACTTTGTCCATAAAGCATGTGTGCAACCAATTTTACATCACTACACAAGCACTCTGCTGCACTCTGCTTTACCTGCACTGAAGCTGGTCTGTGTGGAACAGTCTCATCCCCAATTGCACCACTTTGTCATCAAAAGGCAATCCCAGTTGTGCTGCTTTGTGTTGACTGATGCTGATATCCATGTCACAACCTGTGTCCACCAGCTTCCATGCTGCAGAGCGCCATGCCCTGCAGGCCCAGTCATGACTAGTCAAGAGTGGAGCCGTAAACCAAAATAGTAAATAATTGCAATGAAATAAAATGAATTAATTTAAAGCAAAATATCTCACCAAAGTGTTTTGCTGCTGTATCACTCTCACGTGTGACCTTGCCTTGTGTACACTTCCAGATCTCATTGCAGCAAGAGCGTGATGTCACGCAACTTCTCCATAGCGACACTGTCTTTGGATGTGCCTGGGTGCACTAAGCATGCGTTACATTCAGAGCACCACTACTGACATTGCATTCACAACAGACACAGTCATGTGTCCATGGATGCAAGCCTGCAGATGTTGTGATAACACAAGGCATTTGGATTGCAGAACTTCATAATACAATCAGGCAAACTCATAGCGCTCATGAGTCGCCTTGAGTTGGAGCCACATCTGCAAGTATGGCCTTGGCATCAGCAATACACATGCATCGTGTCTGTTCTCAGCAACCCTCAAGCCACAGAAAACGCTGCAAAGCTGCATTCAGGATGCGTCGCAGAAGTTACGACCTGATGTCAAAGCTGGAGCAACTTGACATCCCAGCTGGAGTTGTGCCAGGTCTTAGCAACACAGACAAACCAACCCTAGAGGGTCTGAAGAGATTACGCACGCTTTTGCCAGATTACCCATCAGCGTGTGTAATTTGGCAAAAGCGTGCATAATCTCTTCAGAACGTCCATGTGCTGGCCTCGAAAGAACAGAGGCCTGTCCTCAGCAGAAATCTGCAGCAGTTTACCCTCTAGGATTGGTTTGTCTGTGTTGCTAAGACCTGGCACAGCTCCAGCTGGGATGTCAAGTTGCTCCCGCTGTGACAACCAATCAACCATTTCCTAGCAACTAGATCCTGCACAGAATGTAAACAGTGCAATCAATTGTCATAAGGTTGGTCATGCACCTGAACGACAATGAGACATATCAGCCTGGCTCAACAAGACAAGATAACCAGATCTGAGCTGCACAAACCCAGGCAGCCTAGGTGTGTTTGCTCTGTCGTTTGTTGGGAGTTGATAAGGGAAGAATATGGTGTCATGCAAAAGCCGTTGTTGGATCATCTTGCTGATATGCAAACTTGACAACCACAGAAACCATGTGATATAACAAGCCAGATCCAATGCATGCATCAACCCTGTTTGTTCCCACTGTGCACAGGGCAGCCATCAGTTGTTGATATTGTGGTTTTGAGTTTGACAAGTTAAGCTGCCAAACGCACCTATAACGTAGTTTGTCCCGAGCAGTGGCAGACCTTCTATACCAGTGAAATCTACCTGGGCCCTTCCATGCATTAGCCTTGACGGAATATGGGAATAGCATACATCTGCGGAGCTTCGTAAACGCCTACGATTTTGTGTATCCTTGCAACATGCAGTAGCGTACGCAGGCACTTATCAGGCACATTCTGTGTTGAAATGTTTGCCCCCACAGTTGGCTGTCATCGGCAACATCAGCTTGTCTGGAAAAGTTGGTCAAACATGTCACATCCACCTGTGGTGTTGTTGTTAGAGCACAACAGTGCAGAGCGGTCTGGCAATGATGGGTAGATCTATAAGAGCAGCAGTGAGTCATGGACGCATGCACGTACGGACTGATGGCCGCTGTCTGTACGTGCATGCGTGCGTACGTACATGCGTGCGTACGTACATGCGTGCGTGCCTGTGCGCGTGCGTGCGTGCGTGCACACGAAATATACAGCTGTTTTCTCAAGCTTGTGATTGCAGATGTGGCAGCGCTGTTGCGTCCGGTCCCCGTCGTGCCATGGGGAGGAGCAAGCTTGGTTCCAGTGATAAAGACCGACGGCCACGTGTGGACACGGCAGCTTCTGATGTCCCGGAGACTGATCCCATAGCAGCTGCTGCGCACGCTAAGAAAGCTCGAGAAGGTGTTTACTTGAATATCATATACAGCTTTGTTACCTGTATCATCTACTCACGATTGGATTGCCTGCTATGCAGAGTCCAGAATCAAGGCAGCTGCTGCAGCAGCAGCAAAGGCGTTTGCAGGCAAATCCAAGACAGTGTTTTTCGAGAGCACAGGTGACGGGTCTCACTTTCCGGGCGATATACATGAAAGAACACTGGTGGCTGGCGAAATATCCCTGTTCAATTGACTGACGAGAATTTCCTGGACACAGGTGCCAGCACTGCTACAGACAACACCCCTGAGAGCAACAGTGCTCTGACCGGCTCAAGCACAAGAACCAGCCTCAACCCTCTAGCTTCCATTCTTGGCTATGAGTACGCCTTTAAGCTCTTGCATCTGCATCTGCCCGAACAAGCCTCTTATGACTGTAGCCATAAAGTATGGTTCTTGCAGTAATGACGACTCAGCATCAGAAGATGGATCAGAGCCACCAAGTCCAAGGGCAAACACAGCAGCTCAGGCACCGACCTCCACTGATGCTGCTGAGTCAATGACAACAAATGTAGAGCCTGGCAAGGATAATGCAGAAGAGGAAGACCCCATGGTAAACAGCAAGCCTGGAAACCTGGTCAATATGCAGATTGCACGCATCAGTGGAAGTGCAGCATTGCTTGTCTGTCATTTACAGCCTGGCCTTGCAGAAAGCTGCGCACGCATAATACCAAATGCTGGTGCTCCAGAAGACAGATCTATGTTGCAAAGACTGCACTTGCTGTAGTCACAATCTATGCTTGGTTGTCTCATAAGCTGCTGTTTGCTCTGCAGCTGGCAAGCTTCATGTCAGAGCTGGAATCCAGTGGTCTTCTGGAAAGAGACTCTGCACAAAACTCAGATCAGGACACTTTGCCTCATGGTACGAACACAGCACAAGCTGACAGCAGCATCAGCACAAGCCCAAAGCCACAGACTGCGTCTGAAGCACAACCAAGCCTGGCAGCTGCAATAGTAGATGCTGTCAATGACGACACAGCTGAAGTGCCCAAGCAGCAGGACTTATCCAGCTTGCCTGAGCAGGAAGCAGCTTCGTTAGCCAATGCTGATGCTTCTCCGAGTGAGCCTGCTGAGCAAAGAGTGCTAGGCGACCTTGAGGGTGCTCCTACCTGGCGTGAGGTACTGCTGCCAAGCATCTTGTTAAAGTCTCAAGACAGCAACAGAATGCTGATCATGCTTGTGCTGGTGTTGTGCCTGTGCCGTGCTGGTACGCATAGCAAGGCATGATTGCATATGCATGACACCACCAGCTTCTGTACAAATCAGAATCAGCAGTCAGCTGTTCTGCTGCACAGCACCATGGCATGCATGCAATCTTGCATTGGACACTGTGCAGCTTGCAGAATGGTCATGATCATTTCTGATCCTTGCTGGTCAAAGATATTTTTATCAAAATTTGGTATTAAAAATCCTGAGAGTTGGCTATCCTCTAACGATGAGCATCATTATGTGTGTTTGCAGGTCATGGACATGGGCAGTGGCCAAGTATATTTCTGGGAGCATGACACTGATGAAGTGGCATGGGAGCCTCCACCTGGCGGCAAGCCCCGCAGCAAACAGGCCAATGCTGTCACCTTTGCTGCTCACTCCTCCCCAGCTGACCCACCCATCTCACTTGCCACCCCTGACTTGCCAGCAGCAGATGCTGCTACTGTGCCAGCACACGCCAATGGGGATGTTGAGGTGCATGCTGAGTCAGACAGCAGGCAGATGGGTCAGACTGATGGTCCTGATGTTGGCAACACGAAGAGACAGCAAGGCAGTGCCAGTGAAGGGTCCTCAGAGCATGCTGACCAGCGTAGCAGCGAAGAGAAAGAGGATGGGCAGCTGGCAGAAGTAGGATCAGCGCAGGCTTCAGCACCAGCAGCAGCATCATCAGAACAGCTTGATGCGCCTGACACCCAAGTGGGCGTTTCTGGTCAGCAGACTTGTGATGAACTGCGGCAAGCAACCCACAGGCTGTGCTGCAATGTGCCGCAGCTTGTCAGGTTAGCTGTAGAGGCTGAAATTCGGCTGCAAGACTGGGGCATGTTCTCCAGCAAGCAGCAGCGAGCAGTGGACCAGTCTCTGCCTCAGGGAGCACTGTCTTGGACAGATTTTCAGGATCATATGCAGTGGCGGTGGCAGAGCATACAAGCAGCGCTCCCTGGTGCTCTAGCAGAGGCAGAACAGCTGCAACAGCGCATGGACCAGGAGCTTGAAGCAGGAGAAATGCCGCCTCTGCCATCAGATGAGATCATGCCTGCTCCCTCAGTTGATGCTCTTGCACAGGCCAACAGCATCACTGCTGAGCAGCCTAGCACAGCAGCTGGCAATCCTGCAGCCATTGACCTTGATGAGCCTTCAGGCTCAATAGAGGCACCTCCACTGCCTGCTGACACACCGCCCCCTGGTGCTTCTGCTTCCGCGGTAATTTCTGACGAGCCTCCAGCAGCAGCAGCAGCAGCAGTAGGCAGTGCAACAGATGCTCATGAAGCTGCTGTAGTAGCTGATCATGATGGTGACAAAGAAGATATGGAGCTTGATATGGATGTTGACACTGACGTGAGTCCAGAAGCAAAAGTCATTCAGGCTAGCTCTGCTGAGACTGCAGGCACAGGGGCTGCTGGGGCATCTACCAGCTTACCCAACTGGGCGGGATATTACATGGCTCATGGCTACACCTATCCCTACTATGGTGTGCCTTCAACATGCTTAAGCATGTCTATGTCATAACATTGGCTTTCTTGTGATTTGTTTGCTTGTTGCATGCTCCTCTGATTGTTGTCAACGCTGTCCTCAGCTGTTGCGCCATGTTTCAAAAGCATGTTGTCAGCCCCTTAAGCAACCCTGAGGCCCGCAAGGTTTTGTACTTGTTTTTCTACATCATCTTCCCACTGCTGTCCCTGTCTCTTTTGGGCTGACAATCTTGCAGTTCTCTTGACTTTGACAGTGCAAGAGCCAATATTCAGGCATACAAGAGGTTAGCTTGTCCCATGACATTGTATTGCATGCTGTAGGTCAGGCTGCAGGTGCAGGCACATCACAGCCAGCTGCAATGGCTGCTGCAGGGTCAGTGAGCCCTGACCCCTCCGCAGCCCCAACAAGCCATGCAGCAGACTTCCTGGCCACCCGCCTTGCCAAGGACCCCTCCCCCACCCCCCAGTCTGCCGTCCAGATGCCTGCTCCTGTGAAGAAGAAGCAGTATACGGCTGAGCCAGCGCCTGCACCTCCTGTTGATCCAGATGAAGCTGCTGGCACTGCTGACGCTGTCCTGACTGCACTTCCTGTCCCCACTGCTGTCCCTGCTGCAGACAAGCAAGTGAGTTTCGCCTAACCAGCTCAACAAACATGTGTTTGCTTGCCTGACCCATGCCTACTACAGAGTTGCCAGGATGTGCTTCAGATTACAATCTGCAGCACATATGTAGCATGCTTTGCATCTGCTGCAGTGTACATCATTGCTGCATCTTCTCATCTACAGCACACAATGTGATCTTCGCCCTGGCACCTCAAGTTAAATTTGACAATACCGTCAGCAAGCATGTTCTGTGCAAACTCAGTGTGTAAATGTCAGTTATGACTCATGCAGGCTCAGGAGGCAGAGGCCAAGAAGCGGAAACGGCCCAAAGCCCCTGTGGGACTGGGCCAGCTGGCAGCCAAGAAGAAGAAAGGCACCAAGGGCGTCAGTGGCCTCATTGACAAGTGGCAAGCCGTCAGGAAGGACTTGGTATGTCGCCTGCTCTTGCGCTGCTGCATTGATTGATTCATCCTGTTGGCAAACCATTGCCAGACCTTCTGACCTGTGATTCACTTTGATTGCAATCATGCTTACCATTGATCTGTGTCTGTTGAACCCTTCCTGCTGCAGCAAAGCTGTTGCATGACTTTGTGTCAAAATATTTTGTTGGTACTATCTTGTGACGTGATCAAGCATCAGAATTGCTTGCACTTGTTCACCAGCAGCCTTGTCGGCAACAAGCACAACACACAGCAAGTCGGGTTTGTCCTTCTCCTCACTGTTGCACTATCTCAGCAACACAGGCGATACAGCCTCTGTGGCTGCTGTTTCAAAAAGACCCACCTGTTGCCGCAGGAGGAGCAGGAGGCAAAGGCAGAAGAGGAGCAATTCCCTGATCCAGCTGCCCAGGAGCGCAAGCGTAGCGAGGAGGCTGAGAAGTGGCGCCTGCACCAGCTGCAGGCTGGAGCCTCCTCTGAAGACAACGCCAACTTCCAGGTGGCGTTTTATACTGTGTGTGCTCATCAGACAGCACCTGCCACAACAGCTATATCTTGGCGCCAATGGTCTGAGATAATTTCCAAATTGCAGAAATGCCTGATACAAGTTCTTGTGCATTGTTGACTTCAGGTTTGCACCATGAGATGAACCTTGTTTGTCTGAAAAGGTGAGGTTTTTTGTGCTTTGAGAGCTGCCTGTCTGTCCATGATTGGACATAATGCACCATTGCTGATGTCTTTCCTGGAGCAGAATGCTCATGCTTCGCTTTCATCACTGTTGCTCCAGTGTTGTCAAACCACTCAGCATGCTGTGTGGGGCCTGAGAGGCTTTCAAGTGGAGGGAGCTTGCCTCAACTTCACTTCCATCAGCATCACAGATGTTGCTGCAGATCCATCTGCACAGATGTTGTCTGCGCCCATCTGCTGATGCGTACCCCGCAGCCTCATCGACCAGCAGTGCAGCAACATGACACAGTCACTGTGTCCTTTGACAACACTGATGTTCACTGCAGCCTTTGGCAGTGGACTGGAGGGAAAAGCTGAAGGCCACGCGCAAAGGCAGCAAAAAGGGCCCCTCTGCAGTCCCCTCCCCTGAGGCAGCATCCCCTGCTGCCCCCTCTCAGGCGGCCACCTCACCCCCACAGCCTGGTGAGGCAGCTGATCTAGGGATGACAGCTGATGGCAAGCCCAACCTAGGCCTGCTGTCAAAGGGGCTGCCAGCAGGGTGGCAGGCCATGTGGGACAAGAACACAGGGGACATCTACTATGGCAACCTGAAGTCAAGGGTGCGCTTTTGTCTACCTCAGCTCAGAGGTCATACCAGCAGGACTTGGCACTTGACACTTGAAAACAAGAGTGCAGTGAAATGTATCCTGCTGCTGTGTTGGCCTGACATTTTGTCTGCTATTACCGTTATGGTGATGTGCAATGCAAACTGCATGTTCTGGTTGCCTTGTTCTTCTGCTAGCGCCATTTCTTGTGCTAGCAAATGTGTGATTTGGGCAAGAGCAGACCAGGGATGGAGACTGTGCTGAATGGGGTGTCACAGCATTTGATGATCTCAGCCATGAGGGGTCAGGTATGTCAAGTCTGGTCTCAAATGAAGGTAAGAGAAATCCAGCTGGCTCACAATTTCACTACCGTTTGGGTTTCCTCAGTGCAGCATTGCATACTTTTGTACAGCATTGCGTTGGCAGCACACAGTCTGCATGATTGCTCTGCTGTTGTCTCTGTCGCTGACTGTGAACAAGGTGTGCAGGTATGCAGTTATTTGATAGTTTCTGTGAATTATTATCCTTGACGCTGTCAGCAAGCTGGTTAGTATGGTATGCAGGCTCATTTGCTGCAGGCTGCAAGGTGCTTGTGTTCGGCAACCAGCTCTACCAACTGTGCAGCCTGCCAAAGCTACAAAGCCTGTCTGACGGTGCAGGCATTGCTGCAAGTTGCTGCTGCTCAGGCTGCATGATTGGCAGCTGGCTAAAACATTTGCATGGCAAGTGGTGCTCACAAATGGCTGTTTTCTGCAACAGGAGACGTCATGGGACCGGCCAAGATAGGCTGCCTGCAGATGACAAGGATTGGTGCTGAAATTTGCCATGTGACAGGCATGGTCAGCAAGATACAGAAGAGGTTGACTGGACTTTTCTCTAAGTATGCTTTGGCTTTGCTTATGTTTGCTTGCTGAATGTACAAATTCGCTGATAGAGTCTCAGCAAAAATCCCTTGTAAGGCTCTGTGAATGCTATCAAGTGCCTACGCCGTGGGCCACATGGCTGACATTGCATCTTGCTTGCATCGATTGCTGTGCATCACTTCACTGAAGGCGTGCAGTACAACCCAATGGCTTTTGCAAGGCAGTTCGTAATGCAAGCAATCAAATTCACACAACGCCGTCAGCCTATCTTCTTGACAAAGCGGTAAATTCTCGCCCACAGATATAAAGCAAAGAAAATCGCTAGACAGAAAACAGCAAGATACATAAAGTGATTGCTCTTGCTCTGTTGCAGAGCTCGATTGACACGCCGCATCCCCTTTTTCATTGCAAGACTAGCTTGGTCCAAGACTTCCTCCTGCAACAAGCCATGATTGTTTTTCATTGTACACAGCACAGAAATTGAGTGAGCCACCAGAAACTCAATGAGGCACACCTTAGTTGGGGGTTGAGCGTAAGGCTCATGCATTGCACGCAAGCACAGAGCAGATGAGCAGCAGCAGTGCATAGTGACACATGCATACCAGGCTATTTGCTGTTTGCTGTTGCAAGACATTCTCTTCTCCAATTGCGCGAGCAACCTGCAGATTGGCGCTAACACACCTTAGTTCAATGCCAGTTGTGAAACAAAGGAGTTTGAGGTTCACAGTGATTTGTACCTGTTTGAGTCTGCCAACTTGGCTTCTTAGGCCCTCGACCTCAGTGTCCATGTCGAAAGACTCCGGCATGTTGATGCTGACCTGATTTTGATCATTTCCAAATCCTGTGCTGGTGCCTGAAGATCTTGCATGCAATGCGTCCCTATACATAGTGACATGAGCAATGTCAAGCCAGGGAGCATTGCTCAGAAAGCTGAACAACGATTAAACTGCAGAGGGGAGTGCATCTGTCCACGCTCAAGCCAGGAAGCTACCTGCTGGGAAAGCCTCCTCCACCTCTGTACGCTGCCATTGCAAAACTGCCACTACACAATGCTTGGCGTCAGTCTGTCTACTGCTTTCGAGCTGAAAGCTCGCATCTTGCCTGACACGCCCACCCCGGTGATAGCATAAAACAGCAGCGGACGTCGTGCCCTTTATTGCACTGCCGGATCAACCTGCTGAAAGCACACGAGAACGCTCGAAAGCAGCTGGAGGATAACAAGAAACCTCTGGCTCTCAGCCTTCAGGGTCACGCACGTTGATCGTGCGGCAGAGTGATCATAAGTAGTCACTCAGCTGGGGATGTACGATGACACGCCGTGCGGGACTCCGTACGTAGTAATAAACCTCAGTCTTAGTCACCACAGCAATCAAATGTGCCAGACAAGATGTCAAGGCCAAAAGAAGTGTCATGACTGATCAAGTGTGTTCTGCAAGTAATCAAATCATATAACTAAATTGAAGCTCAAGCTGTCTCCACAGTACCGAAGTGCTGCACTTTAATCTACAGTATTGTATACGCCAGCAACAGTACTGCAACGCCAGCAAGACTCTACTGATCCTTGTTTGCCATGGTC
>JAABUK010009277.1_pt1 | contig 13498 bp, 14 predicted proteins | sample 5559141 | NCBI WGS metagenome assembly JAABUK01 (sample SAMN10711869, study PRJNA513367) | rock metagenome | isolation source: Antarctica rocks | place: Antarctica: Victoria Land, Pudding Butte nord | collected 2016-01-03
TTGTATCAGAACTAGATTTTCGTATGAATTTCAGCAAAGTGACAGTCATAGTCAGCTGAATCACTTCAACCAATCTAAAAGAAATTCAGAGCTTCGTGAGATTTGTTAACTTCTATCGTTGTTTCATTAAGAACTTCTCGAAGCTAGTCAAACCGTTCACTCAGCTGACAAGAAAGAACACGTCTTTTGTTTGAAACAAGATCTGTGTTCAAGTCTTTGACAATTTAAAGAAACAAGTCAGCTCGATCTCAGTACTTCGTCACTTCAATTTCAAACAACAAGCTATTCTGAAGATTGATGCTTTGAACTATGTAAAAGGTGAAATACTATCTCAGTACAATGACGAGAAAGTTCTTCATTCAATGATCTTCTACAGTAAAAGCATGATTTTCGCTGAAATCAATTATCACATCTATGACAAGAAATTGCTAGTCATTATTCAATGCTTCGAACACTGACGACTTGAGCTGAAGTGCACTGAACTACTCATTCAGATATTCATCAATCATCAAGCTTTGAAAATCTTCATGAAAAATAAACAGTTGAGTCGATGACAAGTCAACTATCTGAACATTCTGTCAAAGTTCAACTTTCAGATCATCTTTAGATCAGGCAAAATGAATACTAAAGTCGATGCTTTAACTTGAATGTCTTTAGCAAACGTCTCTGAATCAGCTCAACAACTTGAAAATCATTTTCAGACTATTCTGACTCTTGATAGAGTTGATGTTCTACTCGTTGAATCGAAAGCAAATCTCTATCAGCAAGTGCATATGATCAATCAAACGAATGAGTTCTGCGACGAATATAGACAAGCTATAAATGAGAACAAGCTCAAATTTCATATCACTAAATTGAAGAACTGCAAAATCATTGACAGCGTTCTCTTTAGAAAGAACTTACTGTGAGTTCTCAAAAATATGCATACAAAACTGCTACAAGAAGTGCATGATCAATCTTCAATCTCTCATCTTGACAATAAATGAATCATTGATCTAGTTCAACGTTTCTACTATTGATCAGATCATTGAGCTACTATTCGATGATACATTTGAAACTGTCATGCTTGTCAACGAAGCAAAGTCTCTAGAAATAGCATCAATGAACTTCATCATTCTCTTTCAATTTTACAGAAACGCTGAAAAGATATAACTATAAACTTCATCATTGAACTATCTCTGTCAGAAGACTATAACGTCATTTGCACAATCATATGTCGTCTCATCAAAGAACATCACTATGTTTCCTGTCATTAAGAAGACGATGACATCTCAGTCGAAGAAACGGTTTGAATCATGCTATGAAACGTCTATCAACTGCATGATCTACTCAGTTCTATTGTTTCAAACAGAGACTCTTAATTCATATTGACTATGTGAAAGAGTCTTTGCAAGCGACTGAGAATTACAGCTAGTCTATTCACAGTCTATCATTTGAAGATCAACAATCAGACGAAACAAGTCAATCAAGACGTTGAACGCGAACCTAGAATCTACTGCAATTACATGCAGAACGACTGAGTTAAATGAATATCTATGATGAAATTCAGCGACAATTTCAATATCTTCTCGATCATCTCAATGATCTCTTTCTACTTCAATAAAGAATTTCACTCTCGAATGAGTTTCAATTCAGATACGACTGACTATGAAACAACTCATGAACGACTTGAAGCTAGAAAAGCAGACAATATTGTCATTTGAATGAAAGAGCTACTGAGCTTCGACCGTCAACAATTGAAAAAGATGAAGCTGATCATTGAAGTTCAGATCAATAAACATAGACGAAACATCATTTATGAAGTAGATGACTGAGTTTGACTATCTTTCAGAAACGTCAAGACAATGAGACTCTGCAAAGAATTGAAAGACAAACAATTAGAATCATATCAGATCACTGTCAAAGCGAAGATCTTCTATCATCTTCATCTATCAATCAGCATGAAGCATCTGCATTCAATGTTCAGCTCAAAGCTACTGCAATTGTATTCAGAAGACTCTTTATCAGAACAGCATGCAGAATCTCTCAGATTCATCATTATTGATGATGATGATGATGAACATTGAAAGATAAATGACATTCTGAACTTCAGACGCTATCAAGGTCGAATACAGTACAAGATCAAATGAAAAGATCTAGATAGAAACAATGAATGATACTATGTCAATAAAGATGAATTCGATGACTTCAAGAAAGTTTTGAACGAATTTCATGTGCTATACTCAAGAAAGTCACGCTAGTATCGAAATAACTCAATAAGAAAGCAAGCAAATGAGCAACATTCATGCAAACATGAATTTTTGAAGAGAGAAGTAATGTTACGAGTGTATCAAGACTGAATAGAGCTAGTCAGCGTCTTTAGCTCAGATCTGACTCAGTCTCTATTTTCTTTCATCAACATCTCTTTGTTCAACATCATTTTTCTTTCTACATCACATTTTACTCGTGTCACAAACACATTTTCTTCAAGCTTAGCGCAGTCTCTGAATATTACTTAAATAGAAGTTCTTGTACTCATCTTCTTCTGTATTCTTAATATTCAGTTATAGCTATCTTTAAAGATCAAGCACTATTCAACTCTGACTTTCGTTGATTGACTTATTTAAATATGATTCTGACAGTAGCATTCTTGATCGCAGATGCAATCAGTTTAAGCAATGCATGAGTACATGTTTCATCATTTGATGATCTCAGTTGCAGTTGCATTGCATGCTATCTGCGTCTGAAACATTTCTGAAGTGCAAATAAGCATTCAAATCTATGCATTTGATTCTGATGAAAGTAACAAGAATGCTTTCAATCTTCTGAAAATCATTTTGCATCTTTATCATCTTGTTGAACAGATGCAATCTTTGTGTCAAGATGATATAAACATCTGCGATGCATTTTCTATATTTTTTTCATCATTGCTTTCATTGACTTCTGTGATACTGCGCTATTGCGATGCTGTCACTAGTCAGAGTCGTTGCAGTGAGAGTTAATCATTCATGTCTCAACTGTATTTTTGCATCTTCTTGAATTAAGTTGTTCAGAAGCATCACTTTCTTAATGATAAAAAAGCGAAAAATGATGTGATTGACACTCATCAGATGAGCGCGTATCAGTTTGCATGCTTGTCTGATTTTCTGCATACAATCATTAACTTGACTGCATAATGTGATCTTGTCTTGCAGCATGTTCAGATGAACATGCAGCGAGCTTATGTACATTTCTGCTTTCAGAGTCTTGATGCTTATTCTTTTGAACATCTTTGCAACATGATGCAGAGTCTGATTCTGTAATGTTTCAAGTTTGCATTCTTTGTCTGACAGTTCTTTCTCTTTTTCTCACTGATGTCAAACTGATGCTTTGAATGCAATTTCTGATCTTACTACTGCTGAGTATATTTATCTTGCTTTTGTGAAGATTGCTCTTCATATGAAGACTTCAAGTCAACTAAGTGCTAGCATTCATGTGACGTGATTCACTTCGATTTAACAAAGATGCACGTCTCATTGCAATTTCATGTTCAATTATACTTTCAGAACTTGCATGTCTGATTTCAACTTAATAACTGAGCTTTCTATTTGTATGCTAGTCATTATGTCAAATCTTTTTGATTTTCTGATGAAGTGCGTAAGTTCATACTTTTCTGATGTAAATGTTGCGTCATGAGTGCAAGCTAATTTTGCACAGACATCATGCGCTTTGCTCAATGTTCTGCAGATTTCTTCAATGAATTTATTATATGCTAGAATGTTAATATCATTTATGAAGTTGAACACTTTGATCTTAATTCTCAATGCTTTGCACTTCTCAATCAGACTTACGTTGAAGAATAGAAAGAGAATTGATGAAATAAAGAATCTTTGCAATATGTTTGCGTTTATCTTGTGCATGTCACTTGTTTACTCATTGAATCTCAGTGATGTTTCTTGATTCTCAAGAAAGCTGCATGCTCATTCAACTATATAGTCTGAAGTTCTTTTCATTTTCAGAGTATGCAGAAGTCTGACATGCAAGACTTGATTGAATGCTTTGACAACATTTAAACTTAGCATAAATGCTACGTATTTAATTTTGCAGTCTCATATCATGTGAATTTGATCTACTAGTAGATCTAATGTCAAGATCATGAATTGCTTGCATTTTGCTCTCATTTGAGCATCAGATAGCATGTGATGAGTCTCAGCTATATTGCTCAGTCTTTTAATCATGATCAACTTCAAAGCTTTTTTCATGATATCAAGCAAAGCAATGAGTTGATATGTCTTTGAATCAATATAATTGCTCTTCTTTGATTTGCATAGTACTATTGTTTGAGTCTTTTTGAACTGCTTCGAATGATATTTGTATGTTACACATGCATTGAATAAACTCGTCAGTATCAAAGTCAGTTCTGCGAAATTTGTTTACAACGCTCTGTTCAAAATGTTTGAAATATCTGATGCTTTGTCTGCTTTTACTCTTTTGATTATCTGTCTCACTTCATCTTCTGAGATGTGTAAGTCAGATGATACTGTCAAGAATATAAATGAGTTTGCAATGTTGTTGATATTTGTCTGAGAGAGTAAGAGAAAGAATTTTTCTCGCAATATCTTGATTTTTTTCTCAAACGTCGTTATCATTTGATCAGTGTCACTTCGCTTCAATGATGAAAACTGAGAAAGTTTTTTAAATAGCTGACTTTCGATTCTGACTCATTTTGCAAAGCATCATATTGACTTAAGTGCATCACTCAGCTCATGCATTTGTGATCTGAAATGTACGCGTTTCGCTTGTTGAATGATCTTGTTTTTATGATCATTGTGTTTCAAATATTCATTTCACGCATTTAGTGTGCTTTGTGTTTTTCATACAATTTGCAATCATCTTGATTTTGTTACTATCTCTGAACAGTTTGAATTTCAGAAGTTCTTTGCTTAACTTGATGACTTTGTTAAGAAAGTAGATTTCTCAATGATCTCTTGTAGCATCTTGATAACTTTGCACATTCTTTTGTTCATCATCATCTTGCTGTTCAAAGAATGATTTGACAAAAAATGCATATGCAGATACGCGCTCAATGCTTCTGTGTTCATTTTCTTTCATAATCATTGAGTTGAAGATTATACTGAAGTTGTTTATAGACAAAGTTCTGTGATAATTGAAAGATGATTCAATTCTTAATGCAGATCAATGTGTATCTTGCACTTGCATATCATGAACTGTATTTTCTCGCTGCTAAAGACTAAATCAATAATTGTGAACTGATTGTGAATCTTGCGAGTAATAATGTTTGATTTCAGCAATAATTTCAGCTTAGCATTAGTAATGATATCAAGTAAACTGTTGATCGCTGCATATTGAGTGAAGCATCTTCGTTTCTCTCAATGAGAGTGATGTAGATTGAAATCTTTCATGATCAGTTGTTCACAGTTGTCTTTAAGTAGCTCGCTTAAGCGAGAAATGATTGAAAATCTCTTTGTAGATGTAGAGAACAGTGAACATGAATTGTAAATGTTTATAAGTTGCAACGTCTGCATTTCATCATCTGTGTTGTGAGTTAATATTCTGATTAAGCAAATGTCTGACTCAGCTGTTTCTATCATTCATTGATCGAGTTTTAAGCATTTGTTCACATATATGCATGTTCTTGACTGTGATGACGTGTTTTTCACTAGATAAAAGAAGTTGTGAGCTGAGTTAAATAATTGAGTGTTGTTAATGTTGCAACTCTGCTTCTGTATGATTACAATGTTGAAATCATGAACTTCTTTGTTGATTAGAAACAATTCTTGAATTTTCAATGATTTTCTGATGTTGTACTGCAGTATTCATAGAAAAGATTGTTTTATCATAAAGTTATTTGTAGCTGTTGTTGACTCTGCAAAGAGAAGACTCTTTGAATGCTCTCAATCATTAAGAATCTGTCTCATTTTCTGATTTTTTATTTCTGACTCTGCTTGAGCAACATCTCATTTGAGTTGCTACTTACATAAGAGAAATGATCAATGCATCTCTTCTTAACTTCTATCATCTGTTATGTTGATTCATGAGCGACTAGACTGCATGTTTTCAGCACAACTGTCGTTGAGCTCAAAGAGTTCGCTGAACTGAGAGAATTCGTGAACTTTGAAAAGTTCATTGAACTTGAAGAGTTCATTGAATTCGAAGAGTTCATTGAATCTGCAAAGCTTGAAGACAGCGAAGAGCTCAAGAATTGTGAGAATGTGCAATTGTATTTAAATGCTTCTGAATATCTGAACAATCTGTTTCTATAGATTTCGAACATTTGTTTCATCTGCTGTTGTCATTTGAGACAGATGCGTCTTCAGAGTTTATGATTTTCGTTGCAATTAATGCAACATCTTTTATTTGAAGATGTCATGCATCTTTTAGTGTGATGTTTATCTGCACACTTAACACAACGTTGATTCTTTCTGCAAAATCTGATCATGTGATCAAATTCTTGACATCTGAAGCACTGTGTGATGCAACAGTTCTTCTTGAACAATTTACATGCACATTCATGATATGCATTTAGCATACTCACGTTCATCAGTCAATTCATCATCGCTTCGATTGTTATTTTCATGATGAGCGACGAATGAATCTTTTCGCTCTCTGCTACTTTCTTGAGTCAGACTATTCTTAGAATCTTCAGATTCTCATGAAATCTTACGTTATTCTCTATCAGCTTTCTAATGACTTTCTTCTGATTGCTTGTGTCGATTGTAGTGCGCATCTCATGTATCAGCATTGCGAAGATTCGTCGCAATATGCGCGTTGAGTTTGCAATTTCTTTTGCTCATTCTTGAGTTTTTTCCAGATTTGCTCATGCATCTAAACTGACTGCGTGAAGAAAAATGTCTTCGCTACTCAGCTTGTGAAGAGACATGATCAGATTTCGTTGACTTGTTGACACGTCTGCTATTTTCTGAAGAATCTGCTCAATGATCTTCTTCTGCATCTTCTTTATTTCTTCTCTGTCTGCTATCTTTATCATGATTTCGCGTTTCTTGCGAAGCGACGACAATCTCTCTCTGAGACGTTGCTTTCTCATTGATAATTCTTCTCTTGTCACGTTTGCTCATGACATGATTTTCAATGAAAAACGCGTATTTTTCTGCGTTTGTAACTGCTTACTTAACAGTTGAACTTATGTCTTCAGTTTCTATATGTTTTTCGCGATGAACGCGTTCTGAGTTGTGTGATGTTTTTCTTCTGATTCAAGTCAAAGATGATGCATCAGCTTCAATGCTATTTCTTTTCATGAATAATCTTTGCTCATCTTTTTCTCTAACGTTGATGTCTTTATTAGTAAATCGATAATGTCAGCTATCTTCTCTTCATCATTGCGTGTGTTGTGATTGTTTTATCATGCAACGTTATTCTGATGTAAATCACATTCATTTCAAATCTTGTTTGACATAGTAGAATCAATGCTCACTTCAAGATTATGACATTGTTCAAATTCATATCAGTATAAATCTTGTCAAAATTTAGATTCAATATTATTTGAATATTCAGTTTCTTTTGATCATAATGTTTTTGCTTCATTGCTGTCTTTTTCTTCAATAAAGTTCTTAAATGTTTAAAAATAATCAACATCAATTGATATGTTTTCTCATTCTCTTTCTTCAATTCAACATCATCTTTCTCATATTCAGAATCTTTCTTTTCTTTCAATGAAACTACTGTGATATCATCATTGAAAGAAAAGTCAAGATCTGCGTCATTAACATACTTTAACTTCAAGACATTGAACTGTTTTTTTCATTTCTTCTGCTTATTCAACAAGAGATCTGCATAATTCTTATCTTGTTTATATTCATTTCAGATATTTGCAAATTTTAGTATCTTGCAATCAAAGTGAGTGATAATTATTTGATTAAAGAATTCAGACTGATTAGAAGAATTTTTCATATTTATATGAAGATTTGAAGTTTTTACAACTGTTTGAGTCAGCACTTGTCTTGAATCTTCATCTGATTCATGATTAAGCATATTAGTTGAAATATCATTCATAAGTTTTTTTTAAAAAGCATATGCTTTTGAACTGTCTTGAATTTTGCAAACATTCTCATTGATTGCATTCAAAAGCATAATCAGAAGTTCTTTAATGATTGAATCATTCACTCAAATTGTTAGTTCTGATTGAACTTTCTTCATGATCTTGAAATTTTTATATTGATCATGATTGTTGAAAACTTTGATTTGAATGATTGTTACATTTAGTGATTGAAACATCTATATTCAGTTAGCACAGTCTTCATACTGATATGAAAGTGTAACTTGCTTTCAGAACATGTTCTCATGTCTGAATCTTTATAATAATGTTCATTGCTGATGCTGCAATTAAAACTCTTAAGTAACAAGAATCAAGATTTAAATTCTGAGCATTAACAGCATACATGATAATTGTCAGAAACTGAACTAAACTAAAGATACTATTAATATAAAAGACTGATATTATTATTACTTTAATAAAATCTAGATACAAGACAATACATCAAATAATGTATAAGATGAAAGACAAAGAGTAAAAGAAAAGAATGAAAGTTCAACTTTTATATACATAAATTGAGCAGAATCAAGACTAAACAATAGTTTTATTAACTTAAGATTGCAGAAGTTCATGCATATGACTGAGATGATTGAAACAGAATTGCTGAGACTAAATTAAGATGATGATGATTAAATTAATGATTTGATTCATTGAATTGCAAAACAGATTCAATGAATTGAGATTATTTAAAATATCAATGATTTATGTTCTAAATTAAATTGATGATTTAACATCATGACAGTAACTTTTCTCTTCAAGACTGAGCTTCTGCAAGATGATGAGAAGAAACAAGATGAAATGAGAAAGAATTGAAAATAAAGACTGAAATGAGACAAGAATTGATATGAATGCATTTTAATGTGATGAAGCACAGACAAAACTAAAATAAATCTGAGTCACATTTGAGTCAGATCTGAGCAAGATGTCTGAGTCAGATCTTGACAAGATTTGAAAGATGAAATGAGATGAAATGCATTTTAACATGATGATGCACAGCAAAATTAAAATACATTTGAGTTACATCTGAGTCAGATTTAAACAAAATGTCTGAGTCAGATCTAGACAAGATTTGAGTCAGATCTGAGTAAGAAAAAGACGAAATGCAATTTAATGTGATGATGCATAAATGAAACTAGAATACATCTGAGTCACATCTGAATCAAATTTAAACAAAATATTTGAGTTAAATTTAAACAAGATCTGAGTCAGATCTGAGCTGAGTTGAGATGATGAAGATTAAACTTAAAGTTCTTAATATTGACATTAAAACATCACACATGACAGTACATGTGATTCTTCGACGACAGAATTAACGAGATAATATTCATCAAGCACTTACTTACAATTATTCAAAAGATGAAAAAACTTTCAAGTAAAAAAGTGACTTTTTCAATCAATGTAATACTTAAGCAAAAGTGAATTATAGCATCTATCATGCTTGAAGTTTAGTATGCTGTTTACATATCAGAATCTTTTATCATTCTTGACAATAATGAGTTTTTAAGATTTCTAATATTGATTTGAAAGAAAGTCACTTGTGATATGACTTAGAAAAATGATATGAAAGATTGAATAAATCTTCATGAATGTTGAAAGATTTAACTCAATGATCAGAGAATTATTCTTGAAGACATGCTTGATCTTGAAGAGATCAACATTATGATCATTTAACTTAACAGCAAGATGAATGATGCTGAGATTGCAAGCATTCAGTCAGACTTCATCTTCAACGAAGTATTTAGAACAAGAACAACGAGAGAGATTGACATTGAATTCATAAATGATTTGAGCTATAAGCATCTCATCATATAAATGCTCAGTTAGTTTCTTCATTTTCTTGATGAACTCTTTAACATTGATTAACTTGTTTCAAGCTTGAAATGTGAGATTCTTGAACAGAGATTTAAAGAACTTGAAGTTTAGACGTGAATTCTGACTCAAATTGATCAAGAAGAGTAATGCTAGAATGATTGATGATGATGTGTTATTGACGATGAATTCAACTTCAGAAAGTCACTTAGTTCAATCATTCTGCATGTAATTGACGAAGACTCAAAGATAATGCTTTATGATAGCATTGACTTTCTCGATTTGATCATCGATCTCAGAATGATACATCATTGATAACTTAACGTTTATCTTCAGCATTTTACACATATGCTTTCAGACATCGAAGATGAATTGTGTGTCTTGATCAGACATGAAGAACTTAAGTAAATCATGATATTTTCAAACATAAGCATAGAAGCAGTTAATAACTTCTTCAACTTTCATAGAAGTGATGAGAATTAAATGTCTCATTTTGATAAAACAATCAACAAAGACTAAAACATATTTATATGTGATACTCATGAAGATACTGAGTGATAAAGAATTTACATAGTTCATGAAGACATCATGTCAACAATGTTCAAAGACTGAAAGTGTTACGATTCTCGATTTATTCTCGACTTTATTCTCACTTTATTCTCATTTTATTCTCGATCTCAACTATCTCTAATTGAGTCTAGTGAGCATTCAAGCTAAAGATGATGTCATCAAGTCTTTGCATTATCTGTGTAAGATGTCAACTCTTTCGAGTTTAGCATAGAGATCAGAAACTCATATAAGCTGCAAGTTCTTCTCTGTAAATACTTTTCTTTCTTAGCATTTATCTACTAGTTAAATGATACTCATATGACTCGCTCTATGCTGACTTCTAACATTAGATAAATGCTCATCAACTACTCTGCTATTGACGTGTAGATGATACGAAATAACTTACTTCGTTCATTCAGAAATTCGCAAGAAATTCTTTGAATTTGTATCACTTTTTATTCGCAAGAGATTCTTCGAATATTGTACTCATTTGTTTATCAGAAAATTCACAAGAACTTCTTTGAATTACATTTATCAAATTTATCACAATCTATCTATCTTTACCTTCAATTTCTTATCATGACACACAACTTTGAATCAGTTGAATCTCAAACAACTTGTCTGTTTAGAAGCATTGCAAATAAATGAGTTTCTCTTCTTTCTTTCAATGTTTCAGCTGAATCTCAGAATGTTGTTATCTCATAAAACATCAAGATCAAAGAACAACTACGTCAGTAAGTTCTTGATCAGTTGAATGAGATCATCAAGATGTTAGATGAGCTAAGAGATCAACGAGACATGACTTTGAAATGCAACAAGCATTAAATCGTTCTACAAGTCAAACATACTCAGAGACTGAAACAGCTAAAGATCAATCACATGACAATGAACATTTTAAAAGAGATTAACACTCGACTATGAGAGACAATGTTGAAACTCAAAGAGAAACAATGTTCAGCTGATCAGCTTCAACCTCAACAGTCTACTGAGTCTCGATCTACTACAAATCATCTATCTCAACAAGATATTGAGTTGCATGCTTCTATCGAGAATCATACTTGACGAGAGACGTCTACTAAGTTTATCTCATTTGAAAATGAACATCATCGATTCTACAAATTTTCAAACTCATTTATATTCACTGAAGAAGATGAATTGACTTGAAAAGACTGAAGAAACAAGATGAATAACAAGCTGATTGTCAATATCAATCAATTCAATGATGACATTATCTGTATTGTTTACATGATGTCTAGGCTGAAAGATGACGCTGCAAAGCACATCTTCGCTTGACGTTGTTTTGATTCTTCAAATTCATTCACTTTGATCTACGAGCTATTCGATCATTTGAAAGAAATATATGATGAACTGAATAAGAATCGAAAGTCTCGACGTGAATACAATGCTCTGAAACAAGCAGACAAGTCTTTCAATGTCTTCTACTTCAACTTTATGAAGTTATTCAGCTATCTCAATTATGATGATCACATTCTGATGAATGATCTTCAGAATAAAATCAACAATCATCTGCAGAACACTCTATCAGTCTGTTCAGAGAATTTTACTTCGCTTTCTCGTCTTAAGAAGTTTCTTCAAGATGTGAATAATAAACAGTGAGTCAACTATTAGCTACGCAGCAAACGTTGCACTGTCATCGTCAAAGTCACTGTCGTATCTGACAAATGTGCTACTTCATTGTCAATGATGACTTGATTAATTGATTATGTTAAGTTGACTATCTTTTCTATCTCTGAGTCAGTGAGATCGTTTATCATCTGCTACATCTGCAAGACTTCAAGTCACTTGTTCAAGAATTGCTCTCAGAACAAGATCAATACTTTGACTTCTTGAGATTTCATCTCTCGTCTGCATGAGATCATCATTTCGAAGAATAAAGAGAATGAGAAAATGTCTTCTTCTTCAAAGAATAACGAGGCAAAAAACTAGTGACTTTCATCAAAGACGCAGTGAAAGATGTGTTAATTTCTTCAATGACAAGCATGTCAGATGACTCTTTTGCTTCTGAATCTTTGACTACTGAATATGTACTTTCTAGTAATGAAATTAGTTACTCATTGAAGTCATTGATTGACATTGAAGCTGCTGACTATTCATTCATTGATGAAGTGATTGCGCAGATTGTTTGTGATCAGTTGCAAATTGAGTCTCTAACTTTGATCAAAGCAAAGTCAATATGAGAATTTGATGATCATTATGCAAAAAAACTCATTACTCATGTCATTTATTTGAACCTGACGATTCAAGATCACATGATTGACATCGCTTTTATGTTGATCACTTGATTAAATCAACATCAAATGATTCTTGAAAAAATATGAATGAACAAAATTAATCTAGTAATTGATATACAAATCAATTCTCTTCGATTTTTGAATTTCAACTCTACTAGTCAGAAACTGATTGCTTTATTCTTAAGCAATAAATCAATCATGAAACGAAAGAGCTTGACTTCTACTCATATACTGAAGAGATCTTTCACTTTCATTACATCTCAATTCAGTCAAAACAAGAAGTTCATTAAACAGTTAAAACAGCGCGACGCGACTTTGACTAACGTTAATTCTAAATCAACGTTCAGTCTGAAATCATTCTCTTTCAGTTCAATGAACATAACAATGATAGAAGCAGCTGCATATAAAATGTTAGTCAAACAATCAGATGTCAAGATCTTTGCTGTTATCATCTTGAATAAACTGATCATTAAGTTGAGTTTTCATATCTACATTTTGACTCAACTCAATTACTTAAGTTGAATCTTCTGACTTGACTCAATTACTTGAGTTGAATCTTCTGATTCAACTTGATATTGATCTTAAGTCAAAATTCAATTCAAGTTTTTGACTTAACTCATCAAGCAATCAAAAATAACATCAAATGTTAAGATTTACTATTTTTGAATCTATTACGTCATTATATTTGAAAGACTTTCGTGCAACAAACAAATCTATTTCTCTTCTCGTTGTTTGCATTATCTTGTTGCATTATCAATAAAATATATTGTGTGATGTCTGATTCTGATATAACATACGAATTGTCAAGATCTTCAATTGAGAAAGAGTTTAATTTCTTGATCATTCATTCATTTACTTT
>JAABUK010009278.1_pt1 | contig 13497 bp, 10 predicted proteins | sample 5559141 | NCBI WGS metagenome assembly JAABUK01 (sample SAMN10711869, study PRJNA513367) | rock metagenome | isolation source: Antarctica rocks | place: Antarctica: Victoria Land, Pudding Butte nord | collected 2016-01-03
CGACTCTACCGCACTCACCGCCCAACGGCAGGCGCGTCGGGTGGTGTTCGTCGACGAGTACCAGGACGCCGATCCCGCCCAGGAGCAGCTGTTGCAACTGCTCGCCGGCGGTGGGCGTGATCTCGTCGTGGTCGGTGATCCCGATCAGTCCATCTACTCGTTCCGCGGATCCGACGTCGAGGTCATCAGGCGCTTCGGCGAACGGTTCCGCTCCGCGGACGGGACCCCGGCCCGCTCGATCGCGCTGCGGACCTCGCGTCGGCTCACTCCTGAACTGCTGGTCGCAAGCCGACGGGTGGCTGAGCGGCTCGGCGGCCCAGTCGCGCACCGGAACCTCGTCAGCGTCGAGCCCGATGCCGAGAGCCGGGCTGGTGCCGACGGTGCCGCTGCAACGGGGGGTTGGTCTGCGGTCGGCGTGGCGGTACTCGGCTCGGCCACCCGCGAGGCCGCCCACATTGCCGGCGTGCTGCGCTCGGCGCACCTGCGTGACGGCGTGCCCTGGTCGTCCATGGCGGTGCTGGTGCGAACCGCGCGTCAGCTCGGTCCGCTGCGCCGCGCGCTGTCCGGTGCCGGCGTGCCCGTATCGGTCGAGGTGGACGCGGTGCCGTTCACCGACGAGCCCGCCGTGCGTCCACTGCTGTGGCTGCTCGAGGTGGCGCTCGATCGCCGGCGCCTCGACGTCGTTCTCGCCATCGACCTCGTCACCGGTCCCTACGGCGGTGCGGACGCGCTGGCGCTGCGCAGGCTGCGGCGACGGCTCCGCCTCGACCACGCGGTCCGGGAGACCACCGGGGACGACGCGGTCGCCGAGGCCGCCGACTCCGAACCCAACTCCGGCCAACTGCTCGTCGAGGCGCTCGCCGACGCAACCCGGCTCGAGGATCTCCCCGCCGCGGTGGGTGCGCCGGCCCGCGCGATCGCCCGCATCCTGGCCGCCGCCCGCGCGGCACTGACCGAGCCGGGCGCGACTGCCGAGACCGCACTCTGGGCGATGTGGTCGGCGGCATCGGTCGCCCAGCGGTGGGTCTCGACGGCCGTCGGGCACGATCCCGGCTCGCCCACCGCCGACCGCGACCTCGACGCCGTGCTCGCACTGTTCGACGCGGCGTCGCGCTTTGTCGACCGGCTCCCGTCGGCCGGGCCCGAGGTCTTCCTCGACCATGTCGCCGACCAGCAGTTCCCGGCGGACACCCTCGCCCCGTCGGCACCCACCCGCGACACCGTCGCGCTGCTCACCGCGCACGCAGCCAAGGGACTCGAGTGGGACATCGTCGTGGTCGCCGGCGTCACCGAGGGCGTCTGGCCCGACCTCCGCGTCCGCGACTCCGTGCTCGGCGCCAGTGAGCTCACCCACCGGCTCAGCGGTCTGCACGAGACGCCCGGGGCCATCCTGTCGTCGCTGCTCGCCGACGAGCGCAGGCTCTTCTACGTTGCGGTGACGCGGGCCCGGCGGCAGTTGCTGGTGACCGCGACCGCGGACGAGGAGACCTCCCCGTCGCGGTTCCTCGACGAGCTCGACCCGATCGGAGCGGACGCCGCCGCGACCCCAGGGGTCCCCAGGACGGAGTCGGTGCGACCGATCGAGCGGTCCGAACGCGGCCTCGACGTCGGCTCTCTGGTGGCGCACCTGCGCAGCGTCGTCTGCACCGAAACGGCGGACGACGCGGCTGCACTCAACCGCCGGCTGGCCGCCGCCCATCAGCTCGCCCGGCTTGCTGCGGTCGGTGCCCCCGGCGCCGATCCGTCCACCTGGTACGGCATCGCGGCAGTGTCGGACCCGAGCCCGCTGGTGGGTCCGGACGAAACTGTCCGGGTCTCGCCGAGTCAGGTGGACGGCCTGCTGCGCTGCCCGCTGAAGTCGGTGCTCGAGCGGCATGTCGGCGAGACCGCGGAATCGGTGGCACAGCAGACGGGCGTGCTGATCCACCAGCTCGGGCACGAGCTCGCGCAAGGCCTCGACACCGCGCAGCTGCGGGCTCGTTTCGACGAGCTCTGGCGCAACGTCGACGCCGGCGAGGGGTGGGTGGCCGAGCGGCAGTATCGGCGCACCCGGGCCATGGTCGACCGGCTCGAGGGCTGGTCACGCAAGGACCATCGCGAGATCCTCGACTCCGAGCGGGAGTTCGACGTCGTCATCGGTCGCGCACGCGTCTCCGGCCGGGTCGACCGGCTGGAGCGTGACGATGCGGGTCGCCTCGTCGTACTCGACCTCAAGACCTCCTCGACGCCGGTGCGCGCTGCGGACGTGGGCGTGCATCCGCAGTTGGGCATCTACCAGCTCGCAGTTGAAGCAGGTGCCTTCTCCGAGGGACTCGAATCCGGCGGCGCGAGCCTCGTCCAGCTCGGCGCCGATCGCAAGGAATCAGAACAGGCGCAGGGTCCACTCGCCGACGCGCCCGATCCCGACTGGGCGGCCACGGTGCTGGCCGAGGCCGCCGAACTGGTGGGGGCTGCCGTGTTCGAGGCCAGGCCGAACGAATGGTGTGACCGCTGCACCATGCGCTGGTGCTGCCCGGCTCGCCCCGAGGGCGGGCAGGTGTTCCCGTGACCGCCACCCTGCGTCGAGCCGTCCACCTGAGCCCCGAACACATCGCCGACGCGCTCGACCTGCCGCAGCCCACTCCCGAGCAGTCGCTCGTCATCAGCGCACCCGTCGAGCCGGTGGCCGTGATCGCCGGCGCGGGGTCGGGCAAGACCGAGACCATGGCCGCCCGCGTCGTCTGGCTCGTCGCCAACGGTCACGCACGAGCGGAAGAAGTGCTCGGGCTCACCTTCACCCGTAAGGCCGCCCGCGAACTCGGCGGCCGCATCCGTAAACGGCTCGCTCAGCTGCGGGCACGCGGGCTGGTCGATGACCTCTCCCTCGACGGTGAGGCCAATGTCGCCACGTACGACTCCTACGCCCAGCGGGTGGTGGCCGAGCACGCCGTCCGGCTCGGCCGGGAGCCCAACCCGCGACTGCTCTCACCGACCGTCGCCTGGCAGTACGCCCAGCGGGTTGTCACCAGCTACGCCGGTCCGATGGAGGTCCGTGACAGCGCACCGACGACAGTCCTCGACGACGTCTTGTCGTTGCACAACCAGATGTCCGGGCACCTCGTCACCGCCGATCAGATCCGAGCGCACCATCAACAGATCGCCGACAAGCTGCTGTCACTCGCACCGGCTCCACGCGCGACCGGCGGCGTCTACAAGCAGACGAAGGACCTGCTGCTCTCGCTCCAGGAGCGGCTCCAGATCCTCCCGATCGTCGAGGAGTTCGGCGACGCCAGGGCCGCCCGGGAGACGGTCGACTTCGCGGATCTGTCCGAGCTCGCCGCCCGTATCGCGGTCGAGTGCCCCGAGGTCCGGGTCGCTGAGCGCGAGCGCTACCGCGTCGTCCTGCTCGACGAATACCAGGACACCTCACACAGTCAGCTGGTCATGCTCCGCGGGCTCTTCGGTGACGGCCACGCGGTCACCGCCGTCGGCGACCCGTTCCAGGCCATCTACAGCTTCCGTGGTGCGAGTGCCGGCAGCCTCGTGCGCTTCGGTGCTCAATTCCCGCGTACCGATGGCTGCGTCGCGCCCACGCAGTCGCTCTCCACGAGCTTTCGCAACCGCCCGTCGATCCTGCGGGTCGCCAACGCGCTCACCGGGGCACTGCGGACGGGCCACGGCGAGGTGACCGTCCAGCAGTTGCAGGCGAACGAACCCGAGCGGGATCCCGGCCTCGTGCAGGTCGGCCTCTTCCCGAGTGCCGAGGCCGAGGCGGATGCGATCGCCGACCGCATCGATGCGCTCTGGCGGCACGACCCGGCGGTACAGTCCGTCGCCGTCCTGATGCGTAAGCGCCGCGGCATGGAGACCATCGCCGCCGCGCTCCGTGCGCGGAATCTCCCCGTCGAGGTCGTCGGCCTCGGTGGCCTTCTCTACGTCCCGGCCGTCGCCGACGTCGTAGCCACCCTGCGGGTCATCGCCGACCCGTCCCGCGGTGACGCCATGATGCGGCTGCTCACGGGCTCGCGCTGGCGTCTCGGCGCCCGCGACGTCGCCGTGCTCGGGCGGCACGCACGCGCCCTGGCGAGGGCGGCGCGCGTCGAGGGCGTCGCCAACGTCGACCGGGCCGATGCGGTCACCCTGGTCGATGCGGTCGACGACGTGGCGAAGGTCGGCGGGCTCTCCCGCGCCGGTCGCGACCGCGTCAGCCGGCTCGCCACCGAGCTCCGGGCCCTGCGGGCGCGAGCCGGCGCGCCGCTGCCCGACCTCGTCGCCGAGGTCGTCCGCACGCTCCGGCTCGACATCGAGGTCGCCGCCGGCACCGGCGACGTCGCCGCCGCCCGGGTAGATCTGGACGCGTTCAGCCAGGTCGTCGCCGATTTCGCCCAGGATGCCGACGACAGCCGGGTGACGACGTTCCTCGCCTACCTCGAAGCCGCCGAGGTGAACGAGGACGGGCTCGAGCCGGGCACCGTCGAGCTGTCCGACGACCGCATTCAGATCGTCACCGTCCACGGGGCGAAAGGGCTCGAGTGGGATGCGGTCTTCGTCGCGGGAATCGCCGACAAGGTGTTCCCGTCCACCGTCGGCAACGCCAAGTGGACGACGAACGAGGGCCAGTTGCCCTACGTCCTGCGTGGCGACGCCGACAGCCTGCCCGTCCTCGACTTCAGCGGAGCGACCGACCACGTCGGTGCCCGCGATGCCATCAACGACTTCGACGACGCGTGCAAACTGCACAACGTCCTGGAAGAGACCCGGCTCGCTTACGTCGCGCTCACCCGGGCGCGACGGGTGCTGGTGTGCACGGGGTCGCGTTGGGACGGCGGCAAGAACCCTCGCGGTATCAGCAGCTTCCTCGAGACCGCGCGTGAGCAGGTCCTCGCCATCTCGGCCGACGGGCTCCCCGCGGATCTCCTCGATTGGTGCGACGACGAGCAACTCGAGCGGGTCGCACCCACCCCGCCGAGCGCGATCCGCGACTCCCGCTGGCCCTACGACGGACTGGCCGCGCGACGGTCGCAGGTCGAAGCGGGTGCCGCGCTCGTGCGCGCGGCGCGGGCTCGCCTGGCCGACGATGCCGAGACCCTGCCGTTCGAGCTACCCGACCTCCCCGAGGCGGCGTCGGCCCCGCCGGAGGTGCCCGACGCCGTCGCCACCGCTGGTCTCGAGTGGTCCGGTGACGTCGACCTTCTCCTCGCCGAGCTCGCCGCCCGCTCGGCGTCGCGAGACGTCGTGGTCGAGCTGCCGGAGCACCTGTCGGTGAGCCAGCTCGTCGAGCTCAGCCGCGATCCGCAGGCGCTGGCCCGCCGGTTGCGCCGACCGATGCCGCACGAGCCCGACGTCGCCGCCCGGCGGGGTACCGCGTTCCACGCGTGGCTCGAGCAGCGCTTCGGTCAGCCGGCCCTGCTCGACGTCACTGAATTGCCCGGTTCGGCCGACGACGGCAGCGTCGGCGACGACCGGCTTCCTCAACTCCAGCAGGCGTTCCTCGATTCGGGCTGGGCGCAGCGTCGTCCTGCCGAGGTCGAATCGGCGTTCGAGCTGGTGCTCGACGACATCGTCGTCCGCGGCCGGGTGGACGCGGTCTTCGACGACGGCGACGGTGTCGAAGTCGTCGACTGGAAGACCGGCAGACCGCCCGCTGCCGGACCGGCCGAGCGGGCAGCCTCGGTCCAGCTCGCCGCGTACCGGCTCGCGTTCGCGCACCTGCTCGGCCTGCCGATCGAGCGTGTCAGCGCCGCGTTCCACTACGTCGCGCACGGCCTCACCCGGCGTCCGACCGACCTGCTCGACCGCGTCGGGTTGCTCGCGCTGGTGCGATCGGTCGAGGCCGCGGCGACCGCCCCGCCCAGACCGGCGACGAGGCGGTCGCGGCGGTGACGCGAACGTCATCACCACGTCACACCGGCGCGCCACCCTGGAGGCGTTACCGGCCTCGCGGACCTCGTGGTGACAACGCTGGGTGAACCGCGCCACGATTCCCCGCTGGCGGGTTACGTCGCCGGCCGCGAAACCAACGAGCACTACGTCGACGAGGACGACCGCGTCCTCTACGACGACACGATCGACCGGCTCTATCGACGCGGGCTCGAGCGCGACGCGATTCCGAGCCTCGAACCCGGCGGGCCGCGGCGACGGCTGTTCTTCCCACCCGGCGCGACCCGCGTGGGCATCGTGACCTGCGGCGGCCTGTGCCCCGGCCTCAACGACGTGATCCGCGGCCTCGTCGTCGAACTGGTCCAGCACTACGGCGTCACCGAGGTCATCGGGTTCCGGTTCGGCTTCGCCGGCATGGTCGCGGCACTCGGCTACGACACCGTCGAGCTGGACGTCGAGACCGTGCGCACGATCAACGAACAGGGCGGCACGATCCTCGGCAGCTCCCGCGGCGGGCAGGACCCACAGGTATGGTCGACCGGTTGACCGAACTGGGCATGGACATCCTGTTCGTCATCGGCGGCGATGGGTCGATGCGCGGCGCCGCCCGGATCGCTGGCGCGCTCCGCGAACGCAAAGCGCCGGTCGCAGTCATCGGCATCCCGAAGACCATCGACAACGACATCCCCTACATCGGCCAGAGCTTCGGCTTCCAGACCTCGTTCACCGTCGCGGCCCGCTCCATCAACGCCGCGATGGTCGAGGCGCGCGCGGCCATCGGCGGCGTCGGGTTGGTGAAGCTGATGGCCGGCACTCCGGGTGCATCGCCTGCTACGCCGCTCTGGCGAATCACGACGCCGACTTCGTCCTCATCCCCGAGGCGCCGTTCGCCCTGACCGGCAAGGACGGTCTGCTCGCCGCGTTGGCCGAGCGGGTCGCCGAGCACGGCAGCGCCGTCGTCGTCGCGGCCGAGGGTGCCGGCCAGGACCTGCTCGAGGGGACCGGCGCGACCGACCCCTCGGGCAACGCCGGTCTCGCCGACATCGGCGGTTTCCTGAAGCAGGCCATCACCGACGACTTCGACGCCCGCAACCAGCCGCTGACCTTGAAATACGTCGATCCCGGCTACGCGATCCGGTCGGTGCGGGCGGAGGCTCCCGATTCCGTCTACTGCGTGCGGCTCGCACAGGCCGCGGTCCACGCCGGCATGGCCGGGCGCACCGACATGGTGGTCGGCCGACGACACAACCGCTTCGTGCACGTGCCGATCTCGCTGGTGGTCTCCGAACGCAACCAGGTCGCACCGGACGGCGACCTGTGGCTCAGCGTCCTCGAGTCGACCGGCCAGCCGATGCGGATGGGCGTCGACTGATCACGGTCGACAGAGCACGATCGACTCGACTGACCGGGCAGCAGGATCGACGGCGCATCCAGTCAGCTGGTGACGGCGGTCAGCGCGATCGTGATCATCTCGGCGAAGGTACGTTCCCGCTCGTCCGAGCTGGTCGACGCGCCGGTGGTGACGTGATCGCTGACCGTCAGGATGGCGAGGGCTTTGCGGCCGAACTGGCCGGCCAGCGTGTAGAGCGCGCTCGCTTCCATCTCGACCGCCAGCACGCCGTGGTCGACCATCAACTGGGTCACCTCGGGCCGCGGCTGGTAGAACGCATCGGAGGAGAGCACCGACCCGACAACGACCGACTGACCGGCATTCTCAGCAGCCTGATATGCCTTCAGCAGGAGGCCGAAGTCCGCGCACGGGGCGAAGTCCCAACCGTGGAAGCGATTACGGTTCATCCCCGAGTCGGTGCAGGCGGTCTGGGCGAGTACGACGTCGCGCAGTTCGAGGTCGAGGCTGAGCCCTCCGCAGGTACCGACGCGGACGATGGTCTGCACGCCGTACTCCGAGAACAGCTCGTGGGCATAGATCGAGAACGACGGCAGCCCCATTCCCGAGCCCTGTACCGAGAGCCGGGTGCCCTGGTAGGTGCCGGTGAAGCCGAGCATGTTGCGGGTGCGCGAGTAGCAGACCGGGTTCTCGAAATACGTCTCGGCGATCCACTGCGCGCGAAGGGGATCGCCGGGCATGAGGACGATGTCGGCGATGTCGCCGGGCTGGGCTGCGATGTGGATGCTCACGGTGTCATCCTGCCCGATGGTCGTCGCCCGCGCTGACCGAGCCGATGACTAGGGTTGGGGATCGTGCCCGCGCTGCCTGAACTCCCCTTGAGCCACGGAACCGTCGACTTCGCCTCCGAACGCCGGGAGGACGCGACCTGGCTCGCTGAACGCATCGCTGATCCAACGTCGCGTGTCCTGCTCATGCGTGGCTTCGAAGCGGTCGTCACCGCCGACGGGACCGCGGTGCACTGGCTCTCGCCGGCCGGGGCCGGCACCGGAACTCTCGGTCCCGTCTTCCTCGGCGTCGGCACCGACGAAGCCGACGCCGGCGTGGCCTACTTCGCGGTGATGGACGCCGCCGACGCGCCGATGCCCGAGATCGAGGGTCTTGGTGCCGACGGCCCGACGACCGCCGCTCTCCGCGACGTCGGGATGCTGCTGTCGCCCACCGATGCGGGCCTGTTCGTGCACGCTCTGGCGTTGGCCCGCTGGCACCAGAACCACAGCTTCTGTGCCCGCTGCGGCGCGGCCAGCAACGTCGCCAGCGGCGGCCACACCCGTCGTTGCCCGGTGTGCAACGCACAACACTTCCCCCGCACCGACGCCGCGATCATCGTGCTGATCACCGACGCCACCGACCGCGCGCTGCTCATCCACGGAGCCGCCTGGGTCGAGGGCCAGTACTCGACGCTGGCCGGATTCGTCGAGCCCGGCGAGTCGCTCGAGGCCGCCGTCATCCGCGAGGTGGGCGAGGAATCCGGTATCACCGTCGTGGATCCGGTCTACGCGGGCAGTCAGCCGTGGCCGTTCCCCGCGAGCCTGATGCTCGGTTATTTCGCCACCGCCGCCACCACCGACATCAACACCGACGATGTCGAGGTGACGGCGGCACGCTGGTTCACCCGGGACGACTTCAAAGCCGAGATCGAAGCCGGCAACGTCCGGACGTCGAGCGGGTTGTCGATCTCCCACCAGCTGATCAAGCAGTGGTACGGCGGCCCGCTTCCGGTCGGCCCGCGGAGCGTCTGATCAGCGGGCGCATCACCGAACACCGCCGGCGACGGACGACACCTCGCCGGACATGAACCGGGCGTCGACCGCGTAGCCGAGTCGGGCGTACATCCGCAGGCCGGGGGCGTTCGAGCTGTAGGCGTCGAGCGTGACGGTCGGTTGGCCGGCAGCCAAGCCGGCCCGGGTCAGCACGGCGGTGACCGCGCTTCCCAGTCCGCGGCCTCGAGCCGATGGATGAGTGGCGATCCCCGACAGGTGGGCCGACGGTGCCCGGCTCGTGCGTACCGCGCCGACGGCGAGCAGCCGCGAGCCCGCCTCGTCGAGGACGCCCCACCATCGCGAGTCGTCACGGCCGGGGCGTCCCCACCCCTGCGGGCTCGACTCGTCCAGGAACGTCGAGATGGCGGGCGCCCAACGGTCGAGCGGGAGTGCGATCACCGCGTCCATGCCGACGACCGCGGGGACGGTACCGATACTGAATGCCGTCCAGCCGGTCCATTCGTGCACCGGCCAGACGCTCGAGAGCACGTCGGCCGCCTCCGCCGTCACGCTCACGTGACTCGGCGTCGGTCGTGAGGTGGCCACCTTCGCCAGCAGGTCGGCCAGGTCGTCACGGTCGCCCAGACACACCAGCCCCGGATCCTCGCCGATGTCACGGATGGGTTCGAAGACGGTGGCGCTGCGGTACCGCCAGATCCCGCGGACGGCACCCGGGTCGACGTGTCGCCGCAGATAGGGACGGTCGGCCCCGGCAATGGTCGTCGAGCCCGGGATGTCCGCCACGTCGACATTCTCGCAATGTCGTAGATGGCTGAGGCGACCGGCTCGGACCGGCGGGATCAGACCAGCACGGTCGCCAGTGGCAGTCAGACGGATGGCGTCAGGCCGCGGCCAGCTCCGCGAGCTTCGCCCGGACCTGGCCGGCGGCGGGGTTGGTCATCGTCGTGCCGTCCGCGTAGACGACCGTCGGGACCGTGCGGTTGCCGTTGTTCGCCGCCGTGACGATCTCTGCTGCCGCGGGCACGTCCTCGATGTCGACCTCGAGATACCCGACCTCGGCCGCGTCGAGCGCGTACTTGAGTCGCGCGCAATAGCCGCACCAGGACGTCGTGTAGATCGTCGGGGGAGTCGGGTCGGCGGCGCCGGGGGGAGTGGGAGCAAGCATGCGGTCGGCCTCTCGCGAAGATCTCGGTCAGTATGGTCAGTACGGTCAGGAGGTTTCAACCCTGGCCGGTGGCGCGACATTCCGTCCACGCCGGTGGCCTGTGGACGCACTGTCGGCGGGTCTTGCGAAGATGCTCGGGTGTCCTCCTCCAGTCAGCCGACCGTGACCGGTCCCGCCGACGCCGGGCCGATCACCGCCGACTCCGTCCTGGCCGCTCTCGACCCCGAGCAGGCGGCCGCTGCGCGCGCGGTCAGCGGCCCGGTCTGCATCCTCGCCGGCGCCGGCACCGGGAAGACCCGCACGATCACCCACCGCATCGCTTATGCCGTGCACGCCGGCATCTGGCGTCCCCGTGAGGTCCTCGCCGTCACGTTCACCACCCGCGCCGCCGGTGAGATGCGCACCCGGCTGAGCGCGCTGGGCGTCGGGGGCGTGTCGGCGCGCACCTTCCACTCCGCCGCCCTCCGGCAGGCCCGCTTCTTCTGGCCGCAGGTCCACGGCCGCGATCTGCCGGCCATCCTCGAGTCGAAGATCCCGCTGGTGGCCGAGGCGGCGTCACGCAACCGGGTCGCGCTCGACGTCAGCGGCCGTCGCGACCTCGCCAGCGAGATCGAGTGGGCCAAGGTCAGCAACGTCTCCCCCGACACCTACGCAGCACTCGCGCCGAAAGCCGGCCGGGATGTCGCCGGCCTCGACCCGTCCGTCGTCGCGAAGGTCTTTGCCGGTTACGAGGATCTGCGCCGCGACCGGGATCGGATCGACCTCGAGGACGTGCTGCTGTGCGCGGCCGGGCTGATCGCGGGCGACGAGCGCGTCGCCGCCACCGTCCGCGGCCAGTACCGGCACCTCATCGTCGACGAGTACCAGGACGTTTCGCCGCTCGCCCAGGCCCTGCTCGATCTGTGGCTGGGCAAATCCCGCGACATCTGCGTGGTCGGTGACCCGACGCAGACGATCTACTCCTTCGCCGGCGCGACCTCGGCACACCTCGTCGGCTTCACGAAGCGCTATCCGGACGCGACGGTGGTGAAGCTCCGGCGCGACTACCGCTCCACTCCAGAGGTCGTCCGCGCCGCCAACGCACTGATGGCGCGAGCCGACGCGGCCACCCGCAGCGCGCACGTTCCGCTGGAAAGTCAGCGCGATTCCGGGCCGGCAGTCCAGTTCGGCGAACACCCCGACGAGGTCGCCGAAGCAGCGTCGGTAGCGAGCCGCATCCGTGTGCTGACCCGGGGTGGGCTACCGGCCGGGCAGATCGCGGTCCTCTATCGCATCAACGCGCAATCCGAGGCTGTGGAGCAGGCGCTTGCCGACGTCGGCGTCGCCTACCAGGTCCGCGGCGGCGAGCGGTTCTTCGACCGTCGCGAAGTCCGTGAGGCGGTGGCATTGCTGCGCGGCGCCGCGGTGGCGGAGAGCGACGAGCCGGCCGACGACCTCGGCGACTCGGTCCGCACGATCCTCGGCGGCGCCGGCTGGAGCACCACCCCGCCGGCAGGGACCGGTCGGGTGCGCGAACGCTGGGAGTCCCTCACCGCGCTCGTCGATCTGGCCGAGGACATGTCCAGTCCGGACAGCGTGGTGCCGGGCATCACCTCGCTCCGGGCGTTCGTCGGCCTCCTCGCCGAACGCGCCGACGCCCAGCACGCGCCCGGCCTCAACGGCGTGACCCTGTCGACGTTGCACGCGGCCAAAGGCCTCGAGTGGGAACAGGTGTTCCTGATCGGCCTGCACGAGGGCATGCTCCCGTCCATCCAGGCCAAGACGCCCAAGGAGATCGAGGAGGAACGCCGGCTCCTCTACGTCGGCATGACCCGGGCGGCGGTGGGTCTCTCGCTGTCCTGGTCGCTGTCGCGGACGCCCGGAGGTGCCGCCCGTCGCCGGCCGAGCCGGTTCCTCGACGGTGTGCGGCCGGTCAGCTCGTCGGGCCGCGACGGTGTCGATGCGCCCGGACGCGGATCCCGTGCGCGCGCCTCGGCGAAGGTGCCGCGCTGCCGGGTGTGCTCGACGCCGCTGACCGATCCGGCCGAGCGCCGGCTCGGCCGATGCCGCGACTGTCCGAGCAATCTCGACGAGGCGCTCTACGAGCGATTGAAGGCCTGGCGTCTCGAGACCGCCCGCGAGCTCAAGCAACCCGCGTTCGTCATCTTCACCGATGCCGCACTGACCGCCATCGCAGAACGCAAGCCGACCGACGACGCGGGCATGCTTGCGATCCCGGGCGTCGGCGCGCACAAGCTGGAGAAATTCGGACCTGACATCATCGCCATCTGCGCAGGCTGACAACGCCGAAGAGCTGGAATCGTCATACGGGCAAGCGATTCCAGCGTTCGCTGACCGCTCCGATAGCGAGCCGCCCGGGCGGTCCACGAACGACCCGAAGATTTCTCCGTTATTCGTTGGACGTCTCGCGAGGACTCGACGTACTCTTCAGAGACAACTTCCCACGGGTCATGTGTCAGATGCCCCGCCCGACGAAGACAGACCAAGGAGGTGCCTTTCGATGGAGATCAACAACCGCATGCAGACGAGCCCGGCCTATGGCCACGGTTCCGCCGGCCGCGTTGTCGAAGGCGCCCGTCTGTCCATGACGGGCGCGTCTGCACGTCAGCGCATCAGCATCGTGCCCACCGGCGGAGCCGTCGCCGGCGATAGCTCTGCCCCGTTCGGTGTCGTCCGTTTCTCGGAGCCGCATTCGTAGATCCCTACGCTGCAAGGCTTCCGAGGCCACGGACCCCCTACCGGGATCCGTGGCCTTTTTGTTGTCTCGAGCCTTCGGTGGTCTAGCCGTGATCAGTTCCACGTCCTTCACCCCATCCATCCAGTCCAGACCAGTTCAGCCCAGATTTCTGGCGCCGCGTCACAAGGAGGTGACACCGATGTCCCTAGCTACTCTCGAGCGTCCTCGCGTCGTCGAGCTCTACGACCAGCTTCCGTGTCGTGTCAGCGACCCGGAGTTGTTCTTCGCCGAGTCGCCCCGCGACGTGGAGACCGCAAAGGCCATGTGCGTGGATTGCCCGCTCCGCCAGGCCTGCCTCGAGGGCGCGCTCGAACGCCGTGAGCCGTGGGGTGTCTGGGGTGGCGAGCTGTTCGTCGCAGGTGTCGTCGTCGCCCGGAAGCGGCCCCGTGGCCGTCCCCGCAAGGACGCCGCGGTCGCATGACCCTCAACCCAGGCACGGATGACATGCCGGCATGACCGACGTCGTCCGCAGTCCATCCAGACCAGTAGGAGCTTCACATGCATCTCATCCAGCACGACCTCGCACGCGCCCATATCGAGAGCCGGCTGGCAGAGTCTCGCCAGCGGGCTCGGGCAGCAAAGGTGCGCCGCTCAGTGGCCACCT
>JAABUK010009279.1_pt1 | contig 13493 bp, 12 predicted proteins | sample 5559141 | NCBI WGS metagenome assembly JAABUK01 (sample SAMN10711869, study PRJNA513367) | rock metagenome | isolation source: Antarctica rocks | place: Antarctica: Victoria Land, Pudding Butte nord | collected 2016-01-03
GGTGCCGTCGTCCGGTACCGACCGGATCAGCACCGACAGCCGGGACCACGGGCCGTCCTCCACCCCCTGCTGGGCCAGGAAGGCGCCCCACAGCTCCACGCCGCTGTTGGCCGAGGCCTCATCGCCTAGCGACAGCCCGGGGTGGACCAGCCGGGCCGTCGCGGTCCACTGCCGCGCGCCGGGGTTGTGCGCGATCCCGACCGGCAACGCGTCCACCGTGGCGGTGTGGAACGCCAGGCCGCCCAACGGACCGGGCAGGTCGGTGGCCGCCCCCGCCGCCGGCTCAGGTGCGGTGGTGCCGGTGGCGTTGCCGAGCATGAGGGCGTCCCCGTTCGTGGACTGGAAGATGGTCTCGCGCCGCAGCCCGGCGAGTTCGTGCCGCACCGCCAGCCGGGTCCAGGCCAGTGCGCTGTAGCCGGCGACCCGGGTCAGCACCCCGACCGCGAGCACCGCCGCCAGGGGCACGGTCAGCAGCAGCCGGGCGAAGTGCTGGCCGGCCAGGGGCAGCAACACCAACATCACCGCCGCCCCCAGCACCAAGGCGGCGCCGGGGGTCAGGCCGAACACCCACGCGTCGCGTTCACTGGACCAACCGGAGAACCGGCGGGCCTGGGCCGGGACGGTCACAGCACCACGACCGCGGCGGCCGCCGCTGGCGGTGCGGCGGGTGCGGCCACAGCCGGCCCGGCACCTCCGCCAGGCCCTGCGCCAGCCGAGCCGCCGGTCGGGGTGCCACTGCCGCTCGAGGTGCCGGCCGGGCTGGGTGGGCCGGGGCCCGCCGGCGCACCGGGTGCCGGCGCACCGGGGGTTGCGGGGCCGGCTGCCGTCGCCGGGGTGCCGGCAGGGGCCGCGGGCGGAGTCTCCGCTGCCGCCGGCGAACCGGTCGCGCTGCCGGCCGAGGCCTGCGCCGGGGCGGGGTTGCTGGCCTGGTTGGCTTTCACTCGCTGCTCCACCTGGGCGATGTTGTCCTGCTCGATGTGGTTCATCAGCTGCTCACCGCTGAGGTCGGCGTCCGGGGAGAACGCGCCACCGCCACCGCCACCGCCACCGCCACCGCCGCCGCCGCCGGACCGGGAGCCGCCGGGGACCATCCCGCCGAGGGACTCCAGACCCAGGGCGCCGACGGCTTTCTGGCCGATCGCGCCGAGCCCGACGTCGTCGACGAAGGAGAACAGCTTCAGCAGCATGAACGGGGTGATCCCGGCGACCGCCAAGATCGCCCCGCCCAGCAGCACCCGGGTCAGGTCGGTGGCCTCACCGAACCGGGTCACCCCGATCGCCAGGCACAGAAACAGCACCGGCTTCATCACGATGAACGCGATCGTCCAGGACATCGTCTTTTTCGCCCACGAGCTGGTGGCCTGGTGCATCGAGCCGGCCGCGGCGATCGGGCTGGTCACCACCAGCACCACAATCGCGGCGTTGCGGATGAACAGCTCCACCCACAGCAGCAGCGTCAGGGCGGCGATGACGAAGGCGAACAAGAACATGAACACCAGTCCGGCGCCGCCGCCAGAGATCAGCGCCTGGCCGCCGAACAGCACCGCCATCTTGGTCTGCAGCCCGGCGGTGTCGCCGAAGGTGGCGGCGACGATGTAGCTGCTGACGCCATCGGCGGCGGCCAGGCCGGCCGAGGCCAAACCGACGATCGCCGCGATCGACACCGCGTACCGGACCAGGCCCCGCACCGCGAAGCCCAGGCCGGCGCCGTCCCGGCCGACTGCGATGCTCGCGGTTTGCAGCAGCAACACCAAAAACGCCACCGACCCGCTGATGTACAGCGAGATCCGCCATGCCGAGGACGTCTGGACGTCGCTGAGCGACAGCCCGCTGGCGCTGTTCAGCACCTGCGCGAACTGCTTCATCAAGAACACCGGCAGCTTGGCGAACTGCTCCAGCAACGGATCGACCGCACTACGCGCCACCCCCGCCACGGCCCCACTCAGCGCACCGGCCGGATCCGTGATCGTCCCGAGCACCGCATGACCGAGCTGGCCCAAGCGTCCGCCAAGGTCGTGTCCGCTTCCCCCGGCGGGCGGCAGGGTCAGTGGCGTGGCCGTGAGGTCAGGACGCATAACGCAGCACCTTCCAGCCGGCGGCGACCGAGGCCGAGTCGCCCGGGGTGAAGACGGTCGCTGGCTGGTCGGGGCCGTCACCGACGATGTGCCAGTCCCCGTTGACCCACCCGATCAGGTAGCAGCCGGTCGCCGGCGCGTTGGTCGGCACCGGCACGCCGGTCACTTTCAGCACCCCCCAGGTGCACACCGTGCGCTGGTCCCCGCGCGAAGCGACGATCTTGGCCATCGAGTCGGTGATCGAGGACAGCACCCCGGCCGGCAGCGGGCCGTCGGCCGCGATCCCGGACTTTGCTCGGCCATGCCGGACGACCGCGATGACCTCCGCGACACCCCCGCGGGCGGTCGGCGCCAAGGTGCGTTCGATGCTGGCCTCCCGGTCCAGATCGAACGAGGCCCCGAGGGCGGTGTCGGCGGCGACGTTCATGGCGACCGCGCCGGCGTCGGTGTGCGGCCACCCGACCGCTAACCCGTTTTCCAGGCCGGCGGCGTGCGGGAGCACGATCATTCCCGGGGTGGCAGTGGCGTTGGTGGCTGGCGGCGAGCTGGCCGCGGTCGACCGTGGAGCGTTGGGAGCGGCTGGCAGGGCGGGGGAGGTGGGGGAGTGGCTGGGTGAGCCGCCCACCACGAACCCGATGGCCGTGCCGGCACCGATGAGCACCACGGCCAGACCGGCGACAGCTGCGATCCGGGGGCCCCGGCGGGGGGTGTGGTCGGAGAACGTCATGATCGGCTCCTGGCTCGGTGGCCGGTCAGTTCGACAGGCCGACGAGCAGGTTGTAGCCGACCGCGAACAGCACCGCGGCCCCCAGACTGGACAGGATCACCTTCGGTCCCTGGGTCGCCGACGGGCTGTGATGGAAGATCTTGCCGGCGGCGAACAACCCCACCCCGACCAGAAAACCGATGAAGATCGCGGCCTCCACCCCGAACTTCACATAGCCCACCAGGGCGCCGACTTTCCCGCCGACGCCAGGAGGAGCCTGCGACGGGCCGTTGGGGATGGCTAGGTGCGGCAACGCCGCCAGCGCACTGTGCACACTCAGCAGAACGGTCACAGGAGCTCCTTCAACGGGACATCAGAGTCAGGCAGGGAGAAGTACAGATCACGACCGGCATCTCAGAAGGACTGGCTGCCAGGCTTTCCTGCCTGCCAACAAGATCAGTCAGAGTAGGAGAACACATCCTCTGACTGACGCCTCACCCTAGACGCTGGTCAGCCGCACTCGTCAAGGTTGGGCGCGGCGAGTCGCCGGGAAGAGCGCGCATCCGGTGCTGCTGACCCGACGTCCATGAAGTACGGCTTCTACGGTTCCGGTGCCGCTGGGGCGGACAAACTAGTTGGAACACCCGTTGCTCGATGGGCCGTTGCAGGTGCAGAACGATTGGGACCGGCCTGACCCAGTGGGCTGCCCGGCACGACTACTTTCAGCCGAACTGCCACAGACGGAGAGCCCGATGACCGCCGCACTGATTGGCTCGTTCGGCCAGGCGCTGCCCCCGGTCCGGCGGCAGGCCCAGCTCTGGGATGGGTTCTTCGCCGAGTACTACCAGCAGAACAAGTTCGCCGAGCGGCTCTTTCGCAACGTGGGAGTCGAGATGCGACATGGGGTGGTCGACCCGGGCGTGGAGGACGTGTCGCAGTGGCCGACCGGTGCCCGGATGGAGCGGTTCATCACTGAGGCGCTGCCACTAGGGAAGGAGGCCCTGGGGACCGCGCTCGACTCAGCCGGCGTTCGCCCGGAGGAGCTGGGAATGCTCGTGGTGGCGTCCTGCACCGGCTACGCCAGCCCGGGCCTGAACGTGCTGCTCGCCCGCGACATGGGCATGAGCCCCGATCTGCGGAGCCTGATGATCGGGCACATGGGCTGCTACGCAGCGATCCCGGCGTTGGGAGCGGCCGCTGACTACGTGGCCGTGCACCAGCGGCCGGCGCTGCTGCTCTGCCTGGAACTGACGAGCCTTCACCTGCAACCGGCCCAACAGATTCCCAGGCCGGTCACTCCCGACGCCGTGCAACAGATGGTCGTGCACGCCCTGTTCGGGGACGCGGCGGCAGCCGTCGTCGTCACGCCAGAGACGACTACCGGGTCTCTGGAGGTGCTGGAGGTAGCGGCCATGACTGACACCACCACCGCGGACATGATGACCTGGGACGTCACCGACATGGGGTTCCGGATGGGGTTGTCGACCCAGGTACCAGCCGTGCTCGCGCGACACGTGCGACCGGCCACCGAACAGATGCTCGCCCGGCACGGCCTCACCCTGGACGACATCGACGGCTGGGTCGTGCACCCAGGCGGCCCGAAGATCCTCGAAACTGTCGGGGCTGCCCTCGACCTTACCGACCAGGACCTCCAGCCGGCTCGGGACGTCCTGCGCGAGCGCGGGAACTGCTCGTCGACGACAGTGCTCATGATCTTGGACAGGGTGCGCGGGCAGGTGCCTGCGGGTGGTCACGTGGTGACTCTGGCGTTCGGCCCAGGCCTGACGCTCTACGCCACCCTGCTGCGCATGCAGTGAGGCCGACGATGGGCGACGGCAGGACGACGGCGCGGCAGCGCAGCATCGTTCGGGCGGGGAAGTAGCCATGCCAGACGAGGCCCCTCCTGGGGCGCTGTCCCTGGCCGACAAGCTCGACCGGCTGTTTCGGGTCGTTCGGCCACCCGGCCAGGACCGCGAGTACACCTACAAGGAGGTGGCTGCGGCGATTGCGAGCCGCGGTGGCCCGGCGACGACAGCGAACTATCTTTACTTGCTGAGGTCAGGACGCCGAGACAACCCGGCCAAGAAGCTGCTCGAGGCGCTAGCTCAGTTCTTCGGCACGAACGTCGCGTACTTCTACGACAACACAGCGTCAAGCCAGGATCTCGATGAGGAGATGCGGCTGGTGGTCGCGCTGCGGGACAGCTCCATTCGACAACTTGCCTTGCGTTCAGTGGACCTCTCGCCGGGCAACCTCAGCCACATCATGGGCATCGTGGAACAAGTCCGCGCGCTGGAGGGGCTGCCGCCCGGGGCCCCTCCTCCAGCGGAGGCATGGACGGGCGAGGCACCGGACAAGGCGGAGGACCAGGGCAATGCCGGGCAGTGACCACCGCCAGCTGGAGCGAGTGTGCCGGCGCAGGATCGCCGAGCTCGACCTGCCGTCACCGCTGCAGCTCGCTGAGCTCAAGACGCGGTTAGAGACGCGGCGCGGTCGGGAGCTGTGGGTCCTGCCCGACCAAGGAGAACTGCCGCCCGAGATCACTGGGCTGTGGATCGGTACGGCTACCAGGGACTACGTGTACTACCAACACGGGCTGGACGGCTGCCTGCTCGAGACGACCCTGCTGCACGAGTTCTGCCACATGCTGTGCAACCACCGTTCGGCGAACGTCCAGGACCAAGCCTGGCTGCAGCAAAGGGCTCCGGCGCTGACCAGCCTCGGCGCCATCGAGCACATGTGTATGCGCAGGGACTACGGATCCAGCGATGAGCGTGAGGCTGAGCTGATGGCGTCACTGATTCTGGCCCGTGCGACCAGGCGCTGGCACCGGACGCGCACAGAGGCGTCGCGACCTGATGAGTTGGCAGCGCGGCGCGTCGACAGCATCTTCAAGACGTGACAAGGCCCCTGTGGGCGGACCTCACGCCAGGCACGATCAGCAAGGCAGTCCTGCCGGTGATCTACGCAGGCACCTGCCTGCGGCTCCTGGCCGCGCGCCAAGAGAGCCAAGACCCAGCGGTGCGGGACATGGGGGTCGCGTTGGCCGCTACCGCCGCAGCTCTCAGTACGCTGCCGGCCGCCGCGTTGGACACGTTCGAGGAGCTGTTCGGGGACGCCAACTACGGCCGCTTCCTCAGCCAGTTGGGAACTGTGGTGGCAGCCGGCGCTGGGAACGGCGTGATCCTGCGGTCAGCGTATGAGCCCAGCGAGGCCCGCCCGCGGGTGCGGAGCCGTCGCCAACGCATGCTCGGCACGCTCATCGTCATGACGGTGCTGTTCTCCCGGGACCACGCCTTGGCCGGCGAGCTGCAACTACCGACCGGGCGGCTCTACCGGCCCTTGCCCGCGCTGTACTGGGTCGTGTTCGCGGACTTCATGATCCTCGCGGCCGGTGAGACGAGCTGGCTTGCGCTGCGCACATCACGCTTGACCGGGGACGAGTTCGTGCGCCGTGGTCTGCGTTGCGTCACCGTCGGGACGCTGATCCTCAGCGGGTTCTACGGGCAGTACGCCGGTGGTGTCGTGGGCCGGTTGATCTCCTCACGTCTACCAGGGCCCCTTCGCGGGGTTCCGGCGCAGGCAGTCATCGGCACGTCCGCCGCTGTGATCGCAGTCGGCGCAAGCCTGCCGGGAGCGATGTGGCGATGGCGCACCCTGATGCAGGCAGTCGAGGACGCCCGCGCCTGCATCCGCCTCGACGCGATATGGCGGGCGTTGCACAGCACGAACCCGGGCAACACGCTGTCAGTAGGGAGCTTCCGCAGCCCCGACGTACGCCTGTTTCGGCGGGTGATCGAGATCCTCGGCGGCCTTGACCAGCTCGCCCTTAAACGCGACCCTCAGAGACGTTTTCGCGCAGCTGCTGAAGGAATGAGGCGAGAGGAGGGCCTCAGTGAGGACCAGGTGACCGCTCTCGAACGCGCTGCACTCATCCGCTACGGCGCGGACTTCGACGAGAGCGTCGACGGGAAGCATCGCGAGGCTCAGACGGAGCCTCTGCCCGGCACAGCGGTGAGCGAAGACTTTCGGGAGGAAGCCCGGCGTCTGGCCCTTACAGCAACGTACCTGCGTTACTCCCCACTCCCCAACCTAATCGCCCAGCACGTCTGGGAAGCGGCTCACCAAGACAAGAAGAGGACCCTGCCCACCATGCCCTTGCAATCCGACCCCACTGCACCCGGCCCCGACTGCACCTGCCTTGCCCGTAGCTCAGACGAGATGGGCTACCTCGAATATGTCGGCGGGCGCGATGAATCAGAGAAGTACTTCGCCGAGGAGCGGGCCCGCTGCCCCATTCATGGAACGACACCGCTCGCAGAGCTGCGGTAGCAGTTCCACGGAGCCCGGACTCGAGCGCGACTAGTTGCTTCGACCTGAAGAAGTCCCAGGCCGGTGAGTGAGACCGACGGGCACTCGCGGCCGAGCGTTGATCTTCGATCCGGTTCCGATTACCCGGCCGGGTCCCGATCTTGACCAGGTTGTGGGCCAGGACCGCCTGTCCGGTCGAGATCCGGGCTCCTTCGGTGCCATTCCAGGCGGGCCCGATCCCAGCCGTAGCACGCTTGCGACGCTGATCCGGCCCTCGCTGTCGGTTCTCCAGTTGATCATCTTGCGGAACGCGGGCCTTCGTTCCTCGGCTTGCCGGGCTTGCCCGTATAGCCGAACTCCGCCGGCTTGCCGAGCCGTCCCTTGGCGATCGGTCGGACATCGCGTTCCTGCAGGCTCACCCGTCGGGTCGCCCCGCACGGGGTGATGCTGGTCGGGGTGCTGTTGCCTGGGTCAGCCGGTAGCTGAGCCCGGTGGACTGCAACGCGAGCGTCATGGCGCTTGAGGGCCGGTCCAGGTGGAGCCGGCCGCCGCGGTGCCGGGCTGCGCGGTCGATGAACAACAGCAGTGCCTGCGCGGCCGGGGACAGCACCTCGACGTCGCTGCAGTCCAGGTCGAGGTCGGGGTCGCGGCGCAGACTGGCGAGCAGCTCGCGGCGCAGGGCAGGCAGGTGCCGCCCTTCGACGTCGCGGGGGAGCTGTCGGGTCAGCGTCATGTCTGCCTCAGTTCGGCGGGCTGTGCGCTGCGGCGAAGGAGCGGCAGGGTCAGAAGCGTGGACAGGCACACGGCGCCCAGGGCTGCGGCCAGGATGGCGAGCAGCCGCAGCCAGGGGAACGTGAGGCCGCCGACGGCCCCGGGCACCTGCGCGACAGCGGTGCCTACGATCGCGGCGAGCAGCAGGGCCGGTACGGCCGGGAGCAGCGACTGCAGCAGCACTGCTCGGCGCAGGGTCGCCAGCGGCACGCCGGCCGCCCACAGGCTGGCCAGGGTCCGGCGTCGCTCGAGGACTGCCTCGCAGGAGGCGACCAGGAGCCCGGCTGCCGCGACGACGAGCGCGACGGCCAGGGCGAGGTCGACCAGGTCGTAGGCGTTGCGGTAGAAGACGTCGCGGGCGGTTTCAGAGCGGAGGGTGGCGGAGCGCAGGACGCTCGCGCCGCTGGCGACCAGGACAGCCAGGACGACCCCGGACAGGGCGCGGCCCTGCCCGTGCGGGTCGGCCTGCAGGCGGCGCGCGGCCAGCAGCAGCGCTGGCCGGCCCGTCCTTGGGGCGACCAGCGCTCCGGTCCGGGCGGCGAGCCAGCTGCCGGACGACACCACGGCCACGATCACCAGGACCGCACCGACGGCAAGGGCCGGCAGCGCCAGCGCTCCGGCCAGCGGCGCAGCCACGAGCAGGACCAGCCCCGAGCCGAGCACGAGGAACGCACTTGCGCGCGGCTGGCGGCGCGCTCGCCGTGCGACCCCAAGCGGCGTGGTCTGAACCTGCCGGAGCGCCAGGACCGCGCTGGCCGCGCACAGCATGGGCACGAGCAGCAGGACGAGCAGGCTGCGCCCGAGCGGCGTCGCCACGTCGGTGGGCAGCGCTCGGGCGGGCACGAGGGCCAGCGCGCTGCGGTACGGCGACGAGGCCTGTGTCCCAGCGGCGAACGCTGCGCGGACCAGCTGGTCGGCGTGCTGCTGGTAGCTCCGCTCGAGCAGCGCTTTGGTGACCAGCAACCCGACCAGGCCCAGGACGGCACCTAGCGCCGCCGGTGTCGCGGTGTCCGCGGCAGCCAGCAGGCGCACCTGACCGGGGGTGCCACCGGCCAGGCGGATCGCTGCCAGACGCCGGTCGCGTTGGGCTGCCGAGATCCGCGCGCACATGCCCAGGAACACCAGGACCGGGACCACCATCAGCACCAAGCCGGTCACGACGCCGGGCCGCAAGCCGGCCTGGTCGAGCAGGTCGGTGCGGTACAGCTGCCCGTGGGTGCAGCCTTGGCGGCAGTCACCGCCGTGGATGGCGGTGACCAGCGCGGCGCACAGCAGCAGCACCGCGGCCAGCGCCCCGCCGAAGGCGACCAGGGCGAACCGGACGACCTCGCCGCGGCCGCTGCCGCGTGCCAGCCGACCCGCGAGCCAGCTCACCGTCGTACCCCGGTGGCAGCCCGGCCGTCGCGCAGCACGAGCTCACGGTCGGCGTACGCGGCGACCCGGGCCTCGTGGGTCACCAGCAGCACCGCCGTGCCGGACTCCCGGGCGACCCGCATCAGCTCGCCCAGCACCTGTTCCCCGGCGAGTGAGTCCAGGGCTCCGGTCGGTTCGTCGGCGAACACCACCCGCGGTTCGCTCACCAGTGCCCGGGCGACCGCGACGCGCTGCGCCTGTCCGCCTGACATCTGCCCGGGCCGGCTGTCGCACTGGTTGGCGACACCGAGCCGGTCCAGCCAGGTCCGGGCCGCGGCCAGCGCCCCCTCACGTGGCCGCCGGTCCAGCAGCAGTGGCAGCGCGACGTTCTCCGCCGCAGTTAGCTCCGGCACCAGCTGCCCGAACTGGAACAGCACCCCGAACGAGGTGCGGCGCAGCGCGGACCTGTTCCGCTCGCTGGCCCGGTCGACCCGGAGCTCGCCGAACTGCACCTCGCCGGCGTCCGGGAGCACGATCCCGGCCAGGCAGTGCAGCAGGGTGGACTTTCCGCTTCCGCTGGCCCCGGTCACCGCCAGGACCTCGCCCTGGCCGACCTCGACGTCTACCCCGCGAAGCGCCGGCGTGCCGCCGTAGGCCTTGACCAGTGACCGGCCGCGCAGGACCGGCATAAGGACAGTGCTCATCGGGAACGGACCTCCGCCGTCAGGGCCGCCAGCCGCTGGGAGGTGGTCTCCACCCAGCGCAGATCCGCGTCCAGGTGCGACAGCGCCCAGTCCGCGGCAAGTACGTCCGACAGCGCCGCGCCCGGCGCCGCCTTCAGCATCGTCAGCTCGTGCATCCGGGCCAGGTGCGCCTGGCGCTGCGCCGTCAGGTAGTCCTGCGCCGGGTGGTCAGCGAGCAGCGCCACGACGACCTTGGCCAGCAGCGGGTTCGTGACGTAGGGAGCGGGCGGCTCGACATCGCCCAGCCACGCCTCCAACGCGGCCTGGCCGGCCGCGGTCAGCCCGTAGACCCGCCGGTCGGGGCCGGCGCCGGCCTCCGGCTCGCCCTCCTCCAGCAGCCCGTCACGCAGCAGCCGGCCCAGGGTCGCGTAGACCTGCCCGTATGGCAGCGGCTTGGCCTGCGCGAACCGCATGTCGTGCTCGCGCTTGAGCTCGTAGCCGTGCCGCGGCCCCCGACTGAGCAGCCCCAACAGCACGTGAGGAGTAGACACCACAGGACTACACCACGTGAATACACCGAGTGTCTAGACTTGGGGCGCACGATCGTTGTTGCCACCCTGGACAGTGTGGGCGACTCCGCGGGCCCTGAAAGGGTTGCCGCGGCCGTTCAGCTCACGGGTCACCCGAGATCCGCAGCCGCGGCACCCCACCCGAGCCCCTGTCAGTCGGCGCCCTCATCCGGAGCTCGCCTCACTTCCAGGGTGGCTCGACAGTAGGGCTGCCCAGTAGCACGCGTGTCATCGCGTTGCGGGTGTCCTGCAGCTCGATCAGGGCCGCGTCGAGCTGATCGGCGGTGACGCGCAACCCGACGCTCACCTCGCTGGTCGTAGCCGCGCTGAGCACAGCCGCTCGGCGCAGCAGCTCCTTGAGGAATGAGGCGGTGACACCGCCGGTGCGTTCGAGCAGATCGTCCAGCCGGGACTCATCGACGGTGAGGTCACCGCGGTAGAGCTCGAACAGCTGCCGGCGGGCCGCGGCGTCGGGCAGGGTGAGCTCGACGGCCTGGTCGATGCGGCCCGGCCGGGCCGCGAGGGCGGGCTCGAGTAGGTCCACACGGTTGGTCGTCAGGACGAACACGACGTCGGCGTCCTCTGCCAGCCCGTCCATCTCGTTCAGGAGCTGGAACAGCAGCGGGTGCTGGCCGGGGTGCATCCCACGGTCCTCAGCGATCAGGTCGACGTCCTCGATGACGACCATCGACGGTTGCAGGGCCCGCGCGACTGAGCAGGCCTCCGCCACCAGGTGCAGCGCGTTGCCGGTCAGCTGGATCACGGTGGTGTCGGTCAGGCTGCTGGTCAGGTGCCGCACGGTGTGGGTCTTGCCGACCCCGGGCGGCCCGTACAGGAGCAGCCCGCGTTTGAGGTGTTGCCCGGCGGCCAGGAGCTGCTGTTTGTGGTGGGCGACCTCGACGACCTGCCGGCGCACCGCCGCGAGCGTCTCAGTAGGCAGCACCAGCCCGGCGCTGGTGAGTTCCGCACGCCGGTGGAACTGCAGCAGCGTCTGGCCGTGCCCGAACACCTCGCCGCCGAAGGACAGCACCTGGCCTCGGAACACGTTGTGCGTGACCGCCAGCTCGCGTAACCGCTTGGTTACTGTGCCGGCGTGGTCCGGGTCGCTGCTGACCACCTGAACCGTCACGAGCGGCTGACCGGAACTTGGGTCAGCTTCGCGGATCAGCAGCGCGACGCGGTGCGGGCCGTCGGTCACCAGGTACACCGCGCACTGCACGCACGCCAACGCCCGCCCGTCCGGGCCGGTCGCCACATTGATGCGGGCGACGTTGCCTGGCCGCGGGCCGTACGGGTCCTGCCCAGCACCGGCGGCGAGCAGCTCGGCCAACCCGAACTGGCGGTGCTGGAAACCGATCACCCCGACGAGCTCGTGCTCCACACCGGGTGCTGCCAGCCACACGTCCAAAGCCGTCTGCACGTTGACGTGCTCATAGGACGGCCAGCTGTCCTCCACCACCGGCAGCCCGGCAGCGTCCGGCCCCAGGTGAGCGCCGAGCAACCCCGGCAGTGTGACGACCAGATCCGCGCGGGCAACCCCCACCAGCCCGCGGCTCGCCCGCCGGACCAGCCGCACGACGTCCGCCAACTCCAGCCGGCCACGGGCACCGCTGTCCAGGTCGCGTCGACCCAAGCCAGCCTCAGGCCCGGTCGGATACCCGACCACCCACCCACCCGAAGCCGACATGACCTGTCCTCTCCCAGCGCAGCCGAGGTACCTCGGGCCGGCAGGCTGACCCTACGGCTGGGCGCCAGAGCCGACGCCGCCGCGGAACGACTGGCGTCGCGCCGTCGTGTCCTGTGACGCGCGGCCGTCGTCCGCGACCTACCTGAGGAGTTGGGACACAACGCGTCTGCCACTACTTGCAGCAATACGGTGCGATCCACCTTCCGGATGGTGCGGTGTGGCGTGTATGCACCCCCGGCCCCCGCTCCCTGACCCCGTTCCCCCGACTGTGGGCCGTCGGCGTGCGACGTCGGTGTCTAGGCGGAGCGGAGCCGGGGCGCGGCGGCCAGCACTGCCAGAGCGAGTACGGCGCCGGCGAGCAGATAGACCGCCCGCAGGCCCAGGGCGTGCGCGACCAGCCCTCCAGCGAGCGCGCCGAGCGGCATCGCGCCGAGCCCCACCAGGCGGTACGCGGAGGTCACCCGCCCCAGCAGCCCGGTCGGGACGAGCTGCTGGCGCAGCGTGATCGTCACCACGTTCCACACCAGCGAGCCCAGGCCGCTAGCGAACAGGCCCGTGAGCACCACCGGCAGCCGGGTCGACAGCCCCAGGGCCAGCAGGCCCAGCGTCATGAGCGCGGCCGCCGTCGCGATGAGCGGTTGTGTCCCGAAGCGCTCGCGCAGCCGGGGGGTCAGCGCCCCGCCGACCAGGGAGCCCGCCGCGAGCACCCCCAGCAGCAGCGGGTAGCCGAGCCGGCCCAGGTCCAGCTCCTGCAGGGCGTACAGCACGAGCACGCCCTCGCCCGCCGCGTACGTCAAGTTGATGACGGCCAGCAGCAGGGCGAGCGTGCGCAGCAGCCGGTGGCGCCACAGCCAGCGCACGCCCTCCAGCACGTCCTCCCGCAGCCTGCTCGTGCCGGTTCGCGCGGAACGGAAACTGCCGCGAAGCCCGAAGACCAGGACCGCGGCAACCGCGAAGGAGCCGGCGTCGACGGCGAAGGGCGCCGCGTGCGACAGGCCGAAGACCAGCGCGCCGAGCGGGAGCCCGACGAAGGAGGAGGCCACGACCTGGCTGGAGCCCAGCCAGGCGTTCCCCCGCTCCAGCCCGTCGGGCGCGACGACGTCCGGGATGATCGCGGCGGAGGCGTTGAGGAAGGCGATGTCGGCGGCGCCGAGCGCGAAGGCGAGCCCGCACAGCAGGGCGACCGTCAGGGGGCCGGTCAGCACCAGCAAGGCGAGCAGGGCGGTCAGCGCCGCGCGCAGGACGTCGGTGGTCCACATGATCCGCCGCCGGTCGGCCCGGTCGGCCAGCGCTCCGCTGTGCAGCCCGAACAGCAAGAAGGGCAGGGACTGCACCGCC
>JAABUK010009280.1_pt1 | contig 13493 bp, 12 predicted proteins | sample 5559141 | NCBI WGS metagenome assembly JAABUK01 (sample SAMN10711869, study PRJNA513367) | rock metagenome | isolation source: Antarctica rocks | place: Antarctica: Victoria Land, Pudding Butte nord | collected 2016-01-03
AATGTTTAAATGTTCAATATCATTTCATTTGAAGTTGCTTTTGCATTGTCAATGTATGTAGTATGATAACACAGTTACAAGATAATGCAAAAAGATAATGCAGTTCATAGAGTGTATTGCTATGCTAGATAACTTGATTTGATCAAGATATCATGAATGTTATTTCTATTCATGATTCAACTGAATTTCAAGATTGCACATCAAAGTCTTCATGAGTATCAAATCTCTTTGCTGAAGAGTTATTCACTTGACATGAATAATAAGAAGATTGCTATCTGCATATGTAAAGCATTATATCAGTAAGTGTTGTAAAACATCAATGATAATGCAAATGAGTAATGCACTTACTGACAAGAAATTCACATAGAAACGCTTCTGTGATCTTCTGAAGAGTAAGCAGTGTTGAAGTCTGAATTTTATAATTCATATCACTCATTTTCTGACTCATCTTGTTTGTATCAATCTCATTCTGCATGATTTCATGAACTATTCTTTTGAATGAGATCTTCAATATCAACAAATCTGCATCTCTCTGATAACAACATATTTCTTGAAGTGTAACAATTTCTGACTTTCATTTTCTTTTTGACTGTCGCGATAAATTAACTGTTGATAGCTTGATGCATTATTTATTTGCATTATTTTCTGAACTCTATTGATTTTGCTTTCAGATAAAGTCTTTAAGTTTGCTCTTGATTCATTTGTGATTCAATTATCTGATGTCATATCATCATGAGTTTGAGTTCTTAAATCATCATGCAATGTGTCTTTAAACTTTCATTTTAAATCAAGTCTGTCAGCAATGTGCAACAAGAAATGCATTATTTAAATGCATTATTTATTTGCTTGCAATGAGTCATGATGTATATCAACTGACAATGATTTGAAAAATTGAGACTATTGAGTTGAGTAAAAGCAAAGTGAAGTACGATGTAAACAAGAGATGATGTGTAAACAAGAAATGATGTGTAAACAAGAGATGATGACTGTTGACTGTGTTTATAATAAAATCAATATGATGAATGTTTTGATATTAGCACTAATATGATGAATGTGTTGATCGCAGTTTTAAGATGATGAATAAATTTTAACATTCAGTTCTAACTTTAATTTTACTTACATCTCATCTTATATCTATTCTAATTCTAACTTTATCTACGCTCAATGTTTATTTTAACTCTAACTTTTTCTACATCTCATATTTATTCATTGCACTCATCTATTGTGACTAAGTTCATTAGAAAAAGCACTTCAACATCACTATCAAATAAGAAGATTATTATGCATTATTTATATGCATTATCATTGAGACTAATCAAAATCGCAGAATGTTCAATCTATTAATTAAGTTGCAGTCAATTGCAAGTAGAAATTGTATGATGAGATAAAATGAAGATCAGAAAACTCTTTATATCAAACAAAGTGCAGATCGAGTGACTCTTTATAAACAACTCATCAAATTGAGAAGCATCAGCGTTTATCAGAAAGTCATCAAAGCGAAGCAGATGAAAATGAAGAACAATATACAAGATATGATCACGAATGATCAAGTAAGAAAGAGTCTGCATGATAATGCATTTGAGTAATGCATATGTGTTTCAAAAGCTGATTGTATAATAGCTCAATGCTTCAAAATGAATTTGATGAAGAAGATGAGAAAGAAGAAGATTGCGAAGCAAGCAAAGCTTGAAGCAATAGTCATGAAGACAACATTCAATACTACTTCTACTGTTGATGTATATACTGTGTTTGATGTGAAAGACAAGATTAACGTATGCATTAAACTATTGCACAACAAGATGAACTTGGGAAAAACATGTCAAGATACATGATATCTACTATTGAATTAATTCAGCAACGCATTTTACATCACGAAGAATTGAATGAATTAAAGATGATGAACAATTCAAATGTCATACAAGAATTTAACAAATTCATGAGCGCATTTTTGAATGAAAAAAATGCGATTGATCAAAAGATAGTTAATTCACTAGATTCATCAGATGATGAATCTGATGATATCATTGAGATTGATGATGATGACAAGAAGATGAAATTTAGCAAGAGAAATGATGATGCAGATATAATTGAGAACGAGAATGAGTACAAGAAGAAGTACAAGAAGAAGAAGAAAAAGAAGAAGAAGAAGAAGAAAAAGAAGAAGAATGATGAGATAATAGTGATCTCAGATTAGCAGTAGTAAATGAACAAGCATGAATTTTCTTCAATCAATTACATTATTCTGTTGCATTATCAAACACTCAGATAAATATTAGTAGTACTTCGCTTCATGTCTTGACGAGTCGAATCGAAAATTTCAAGTCGATACTCGATTTCAATTCTTTAATTCAACTCAATTACTTGAGTTGAATCTTCTGACTCAACTTAAATACTTGAGTCAAGAATTCTGACTTGAATCAAGTCTTGATGAGTCGAAAACTCGACTCGATCTCGATGACTCAATTCAATGCAATCAGTTTACAGAAGATTAATATTGAGTACTTAAGCTGAGTTAAAAGATTGATATCGAAACTCAACTTGATGATCAGTCTAGCAGAATTTATCAAAATTTAATTTCTTTTCAATTTAAGATTTTCAATGATTATCTTGTGCTGATCTAAATGAGTTATCAATAAAAACATCATTTCATTCTTGTGTTCTTGTATCATGATCAATGTATACAAAGCATATGTAATTGACTTTTGATTAAAGATTTCATCATAAAATTAAATTGACTTTGATTTTAATAGTAATATTGACTGAATATCAAAGCATTCACATAGTTTTGACATCAAAGATTCATTAATGAAAATCATGTCAATGACTTTCATATTTATCAGAGCAAGAAATTTAAATATCTTTTTTAAACTACTTAAGATAATATCAATAGTGAACAACTTGAAATTAAATGAATCATCAGACATGCTGATGAAACAGAATATGAGTATATTGCTTTCAATCACTACTTTAATGAAGACAGATTGTTTTTTGAATTTGCAGCGATTTTATGCACTTAAGTTGTCTTAAAACATTCATATGCTTTATGTTTTATCTTCTTGCACTTGAAGCAAAGTTCTTTCTTAAACAACTCTTTCTTGCTGAGATCAAGATTCAATATTCTGAGTTTCTTTCACGCAGAAATTGATGATGTGAATCAAGCAGATGATGTGTTAACAACAAAGCAAGCAGCTGAGATTGCTGATGCTTTGATGATTGATTGAGCATTCAATTCAGTTAATCTAACATTGACTTGCATGCAAATATTAATAAACTTATTCAAATTCGTGATTCATTCATTGAGCATTGCTCATTGAAGATCTGAGCTGATTTTATGCTGAAAATCATTTAGTAAAGTCTCATTATTATATTTTAGTTCTGCACTAAATCTTTGAAATTTCATTTAAAATTCAAGAAAGAAGATCTTGTTTTAATACAGCTTCAAGTACTGTTGTTAAGTTATATGATGATGATTAAAATCATCATACATCTTATTAATGATCAATAGTACTTCTTTAACTTTTAAAAATAAATTCAAGAAAATATTTTGCATGCAAGAAGTTATGTACTTAATTACAGCTTCGCTGACTCAACTTTTGATGTAAACAATCTTCAACTTTTTGATAGAAAAGTGATTCTTGTTTATCTTCAACTTATTTTGCATTTGTAATAGTTAATTGTTTACATTCTGTGATGAATCTTCAAACAGTGAAGAATTTAATAACTTGATTAACTTCAAGAATTGATCTTCAGAAATTGAAGTGCTTTGTTGACTTAATGCAGTTTTTAAATGATGTATAATCACGTTCTTGTCTTTCATTTCTTTCTGCAGACACGTCTGCTTAGTCTTCAATGTGATGTTTATCTCATTGACATCTTTTAACATTTAAATCATGTCATTGTGAATCTCAATTTCAATGTCATACTGTTGATATATGTACTTGATAAAAACAATGATGTCATCTGCTTCATAAGTGCTTATTCAAGCATTCAATTTAGTGCTGATGCTGATCTTGATCATTTCATGATTAAAAAGTAACATGTTCATGTTCTCTTCTTCTGTATTTAATAACACATTCATGCTTTCTTCTTCTGATGCTGTTTGATTCTGTGATAAAAGTGATTCTCTTCTAGCATTTCAAAGTTCATAATGAGCAATGTTCACTGATTCTGAGCTTCTAGTCATGATATGAGTAGAAAATTGCTGATCGAAAGATTCTGATGTTACTGTTGAAATTTCTGATTTTGATTAAACTTTTTGAATTCAAGTTCTGCTGAAATTTCTGATTTCAATTCTGATGATGAATTCAGTAAAAAGATAATCAAAAGCAACGCGTTCATGTTTTTCTGTTCTGATTCTACCGAAATTTCTGATTTTAAATCATGATTCTTCTTTAGAAATTTCTGATTTCTATTAAGCTTTCTGAGCTCAAGTTCTGATTCTGCTGTCAAAATTTCTGAGTTCAACTTCTGACTTAAGTTGTGTAGCTTGTTTTTATATCATTTACATGTTGATAGCAAGATTAATGAGCTTTAAACTAATGTTATGAGTTTGCATAAAGCAAATTATATCATTCATATGAGTGTATTCTAACTAAAAGTTCAAGGTTAAAGAAGAAGAAAGATAAAACACGTCATAAGTTTTATTCATGAAGACACGCTAGATCGCTAGCGTGTCAACATCAGCTCTATACTAGTTTATGATAGTTTAACATGATTTATGTTAGATTAACTCAAAGTGCATGCTTGTAACAGAAAGATGCATGAAAGTTGAACTTTCATCATTTCTGAATCAAGACTTAATTTCTTGATAAAGATTTGCAATGTCAGACAAGAATGTGAAAAATGTTACAGCAAATGCATGCATCAAATAAAGCAGTTTTTAAAAATGCTTCTTAGTTGAGATTCAATTGTTGAAAATATTTCAATGCGCTGAGCGATCAAGTTAAAGCTATAGCAGCAACTTCTTAATCAAAACTGAACTTTCTGAGACATAATTGTAGCTTTCAATCAGCTAAATTCAAATCTTTAGAAATACTTGAAAAATATGAAGATTTAACATAGCAGTTGAGATTGAAAGTATTTTATTGTGAGCGTTAAAGTTCAACATTCAAGCTCATCATACAATCAATGTAAAATCAATATAATTCAACAGATAACAAAGTTATAATTGAAGTGATTATGATTCAAATAATGTCAAACTCATTAAGTTTAATTCATTTGCTGTAAATCAAAATGTTAAAGATTGAATATACTAAGCTTTTTAGAAATTATTCAGTCATTTATGAATCTCAAACAGAAGACTTGATGTAATGAAAAGATCATTGACTTGAATAGAAATTGCATGAAAACTCTGCTATGCTGATGATAAATAAAAAATGATTGTTTTCGTGATGAGAAGTAGACTGATCGCGTCGAATCAAGTACTCGAGTTTAAGTCGAGTATTCAACTCATCAAGACTTGATTCAAGTCAGAATTCTTGACTCGAGTATTTGAGTCGAATCGAGATGTTCGACTCAAGTATTTAAGTCGAATCAGAGAATTGAAATCAAGTATCGACTCGAAATTCCCGATTCGGCCCGTCAAGACATGAAGATAGATAGGTAGATATTCTATTATGACTTTCTATTATGACTTTCTACCATAGCTTCTCTTCATGACTTCTCTTCATGACTTTCCTTCATGACTTCCCTTCATGACTCTCTATCAAACAGCCTTCATAGTTTCTCGTCATGACTCTCTATCATAGCTTTCTACCATAGCCCCCTACCAAAGCTCTCTACCAAACGGCCTTCATGTTTCCCTTCATGTTCCCCTTCATGTTCCCCTTTATGGCTTTCTACCAAAAAGGTAATGCAAAAAGGTAATGCAAAAAGGTAATGCAAAGGCGAAAAACCGGAAAAATTTCTATATTTAGCCCTCTTGACGTCATATTCGATTCCTTGGCGAGTTGAGTCGGGAACCCGGATCGAGTATCGACCCGGGGTCGATACCAGGCCGGGTCAGAATGTTGGAACCGAGTATTCGGGCCGGGTCAGAAGGTTGGTACCGAGTACTCGGGCCGGGTCAGAAGGTTGGTACCGAAACCCGGCCCGACGGTCAGTCTAATGAGAAGTGACTGTCTAGAATGAAACTGCGCTGATCATCTATATAGCATTGCGTGTTTTTCTATCTTTGAAACCTAGTTCTTTCGCCATATTATTTACAATTATCTAGGCTCAGTTCTACGCCTCTGCATATGAGTCTGTTCGATGTTTTCCAGCATTTTCTCTAAGTTCACATACCTCTCGACGGTCAGAATCAATAAACAAATTTCGTTAATGCTTCTTTTCTCATGTCACTTGAAAACTTGCGTGTGTAAGTCATGTATGAGCATAAGGAAGCTCTGAAAGATGAAAAAACATGCAGTTGAAGCAGGAAAGCAAATGGGTTTCGGAAGGTGCCGCAAACCAAGTCTCAGAATGTTCTTCCGCAATAACATCAGCGGCGGTATGCTTATTCATGAGGCGGCCTAATTGCTAAAGAAGACGATACTTGAAAGGTTCCGCAAGGAACGGAATCTGCAGGTCTACGTATGCGAAAAGCGAATTACTTCAGTAAACGTCGCTTGCCTCATTCTGCTTGTTTGAGAGCTAGCAGAGCGTCTTGACGATCGATGCATTGCGATAGAAAATAGTTCTAATACATCGCACAGATCTTTCGGCGCTCAAAACAGTCAATCTCGGTCGCCCAAAATCTGCAACTGCAGCGACGAAGCCTTGAAAGTGAAGATTCGGGTAATAGTCTTCGCCGACGCAAACCCGTTTGCTCTCTTCCTTGCATTAAGCCCGTCATGCGCCGTTGGCGCAGATACTAGAATTCGTAGCATCATAACCGTAAGTCTTGGCCCACTTGGAAATAAAGTACCTTGGAGCAGCATCAGTAATAGCTTAGTAGAGATTCCAAGGATTGCTTCCTTACCATCCACCCAGAGGAGCGTCAACATTCCCACAGTCGCCGCCCAACGAAGCGAAAGCAGCCTGTGCTTCACTGGGGACACAGTGGTTTTTCTTGCCATAGTTACACACGTACGCGACCGAACCGTTGGAAACGAAGCTGACGTGGGTTTTCGAGGGCACATCCGCGCTCCCTTCATTCGCGGTCCCTTGGCAATACTCTTCCAACGTGTATTGAGCATTGGCGAGATCTAGACCGTCGAGGATGTTGGTTGTGCAGCCTGATCTGCCTGCAGCAAGAGCTACTCGACGGAATTTGGCGCTGGCTCCGGAAGGTGTGAGAGAGTCGGGGTGCTCCAGGAGCGGTGCGATTTGTGTCATTCTGTCGTTACCGTCGGCGTCAACATCATGAACATAGACACCGTTGGGAGTGCCTTCTGGGACGATGATGGCTTGGCAGAGGGCTACGGTAGCGCTTAATATGAGAATGATCTTTGAGAGCATCGTGGGAACTAAGGTGGAGCTTGACGTCCAGGGGCTTCAAAAAGGAATGCTTGGGACAATAATGTAATAGATGTTAGTTTTTGTGAGATCTTGAGGTATGAAATTGTAGTGAAAAGCGAAGATTGTCAGTCTGAAGAGAGAAGCGAACGGCTCTTATAGAAAATGGCTCAAGGAAACGGCAGTTCGTTGATAACACGGCTTGGATTACGCCATGATATTGAAAATTATAGGCGCAATGAAGTCGCTATACTTTCATCAGACGTGGAGTAAGAATTCCTAGTGGGGATAGACGCAAGTCGCTAATAGAGGTTATATAGGTCTTATAGGATATCAGATCTTGTCTCGGAGCTCGAAGAGCTATGTAAGCAGTCTTCTAGCCCGTGGAGGCCACGCGAATATACCTTGTCTCAGAGTCAGTAAAACTAGACGCAAAAATTGCCGACAGGCGCAAAATTTGGACACTCAGGCTACTATTGCCTACAGGCCCAATCCCCCCACGCCGCGTTTTGAAGGTCGCCTTCGAGCGCAAAAGTTTCATCTTCAAGCGCATTAACTGATAGCCTGCCTTGGGCTCAGGTTGAGCCGAGGTTTTGCCACTCAAGGCGTGCTTCATACCAGACCCAAGTGACCGACGTGGAAGAGAAAATAGTGGTCATGTATCAAGAAATTAGGACCACTGGGTTAAAGGCCAGGGTCGGGTATTTATAAATCAGATAAGATAAGATAATGTCAGATAACAAAGTTATAGGGCTAAGGCCTCGTGGGTCATAAGCAACAACATGGCTGTGCAGGAAGCATCGTATGTGCTCGCAGTACTACAACAACACCAATCCGCCTAGTGTCATCGCCAGAGCCACCAAACCACAACCATACTGGCTCATAAGCGCTGCAGAAGCATTCCCTGCAAATGGAGCCGGGGTCTGGGTACTTCCCGCCCCTGGCCTGACAAAGGAGCCGTTGGACAATTTGCCGACACCTTCGACCGGGTTGCAGAGGACATAGGAGAGATCGGTGATTGCTGTACAGCAAACCCTCCCAGTCAATCATTGTACACTATCGACATTTGGATGGAACAAGGTGGAACAAGGTGGCTAAATTCAAAGAGGGAAAGCAGGTCGCGCAAGGAGAATAAGGAAGGGTTACATAGGTAAGCCGGACGCATTGCATGTAGCCCGCTCACAAGACCCGATATTGTCGTCGAAATTGAAGTCTTGGCACACGCACTTCCGATTAGACAAGCCACCGCACCCCGATGACGGAAGGTACTTGTTGATGCATTTTTGCCAGAACGGAGGAGGTTCTTGTCAGTCACTCACATGAGACTGAAGATAAGAGATTGAGATTGAGATTAAGACTTAGGCCACAGAGTGGAAAGCTCGCAGGGTCAGTGACATCTTTTGACGCTACAGTAGCGACGGCGAAGGAGGTTGCCGACGCAATCGCAGAGGAAACAGGCTGAGCTGAGGGATGTTGAATTATTATACAAAGAACCACACAGCTTCTGGGCAAGTAGCTGGGTTCCTGCACCAAGGAATCGGCAGTATGGTGAAAGACAAATATGAATATCACTCCTTTGATCGATTTTTGAGGGATCAGAGAGTAGGAAAGGACTGGCATGGCAACGTACGCTGGTAATCGGCGTCGCTACACGTCACTCGCTCGCAAGCAGCAGTAATGCTCCGAAATTCTGGACCACACGCACAGTTGAGGTCCGTAGTATCACAATCGAAGCCAGGAGCAGCGGTTACGTTTGAGCAAATTTGCTAATCACCTTCAATCAGCCGCGGTCCGCGCATTAGCAGATTTCTGAGTCCCACATACAGCACACACTGGGTAAACCTGGATATTCGCAGGATTACCCAGATGAGGGGCTAAAATGGCAGAGGCCAGCACACTGGACGCAGCACTGGCGATGGTTGGCAGAGAGGTGGGAATCGCGAAGGCGGTCGAGGAAGAGCTGGTCCCGGATTGTGGTGCGGTAGTAGATTGTGCTGATTCCACGCCACTGAGACCCAGATCAGCGAGACAGATAACTCGGTGAAACAGCATGCTGACGATGGATTGTTAAATTGGAGTGGAAGTAAGATCGATGTGTGCAAAATTCAAAGAAGAGAATGTGAAAATATTGCTAGAAAGAAATAGGGGAAATACTTACCATTTAAGTAAAGGATTCTCTCATTGCCGTAGCAAGAGCGTCACTTTCAATGACGCTCAATTGATGCACCCCGCCTGAGCCTTCAACTTGAAAGATGCACAATGTTGCAATAAACTTCCAAACCGCAACCATCGGCTCTTATACGGAAACGCTCGCCGTCAGTTCAACCAAGCATCTTCCTCAGACTACTGCAAGTCCCCACCTTACCGCAGATCCCCACCCTATGCTGGGGGAAGCCCCAGAAATTCCGACTGATCTTTATGAAAGGTCTCTACTTCAGATCAACGGTCGCATTGAGTTTACATCCCTATGTATTGGTATGAACTCATTGTGGCAAAATCCGAGCCGTCTCAATCCTTTCAAGAGGAAGCAATCGCTCAACTCTTCCAACCACTACCGACCCGACGGAAGGAAGTTGACCGGAAGCCTAAGCTGGGGGTAGAATCATGGAAGGAGGTGAGCAATGAGACAGTCGAGCGGTTCCATGCCAGGACATGCATTCAGCAGAGCAATATGCCGACTTTGAGAAGAGGTAAGGGCAATTGCATAGGGGTGACCTGGCCTGGTCGTCACCATTGTGGGGTGTTCTTTTCTTTCTTGACTACGAAGGGATGGGGAAAGATGTACGATACAATGACACCAGGGAAGCCAATGAGCTTGCGACAGGTAGTAAGCTACTTACATTAATTCGTTTCCTATGGAGATGGTGCATCTAATACTCGCTTCCGATGTCAAACCTCCCCATTTATTCTATGTGTTCTACCCATGCATCTTATCCCCAACCCTGCTCGCTTTGGACGCCGTTTCTATTTAACTATACCTGCTTCCGCTATGAGATGGCAGCCGGGAAAAAAAACGTTCCTCGCGGACTTTTGTCACAAGAGTGGTTCTCTGTCGAGAAGCGCGAGCTGGGGGAAGAAGAGGAAGGGATTACCCCGCTGATCTTGGAGGTTGAGGCTCTGTTGTACGCTGTCCTGTTCGCCACGAGAGACGAGGTAAAGGTATAGTGGTCGGTAAGAGAGAGGAAGGTACGGAACGATACGGATCGCTGCTTGTACGGAGTACGCTGCTGTTGAATCAGCGGGTAAGGCGGTGGCAGTGCTCTTGCTTCGCCCTGTTTCGAGGTTGCTGATGTTGGAAACAGGGAACAGTACTCCGTACTGTTACTCCTGTGGTTAGTAATCTCCGCATTCATCCGGCGCTAGTCCGGCGCTAGGGGATTCAGGGGATTCAGGGTATTTGACCTTCCTCCCACTTCTTCCTTCCTCCGTAGTTCCTACCTACTAGATAGTTCAGTCAATATACATATGCCTATCTACCCTCGTGTCCTCGTATACCAAGAGCTGATTAGTCACTTAGGCTTGATGGCTATCAAAATTATATGCCAAACACAAGAAACTCCTCCTTTAATCTCGGTCGCGGAGTTATGAATTGAAGTTGGCACCGAAACGCCTAAACCCGGATCACCGAAGTAGTAGCGTGTCATGATATTAGAAGTGAAGGATAGATCCATCTTCTTCTAAATATAAATCCGAGGTCGGACCCCAATCACTTGGAGGATTATTACCCTCTTAATTGACTCTGAATTCCCGTCACCGAAAAATGAACTCTCCGAAATATGCCGGGTTTGACATCTCCGAGGTGACTTATAAAGTCGTAAATGGCCAAAACATTCAAGCTTTTGTATTTGTGCCCAAAGGGCTCACCCCAGGGAAATACCCAATCGTGGGGAAGTTCCATGGCGGTTTCTTCGTGAGTTGCTTACTTCTTAAGCTGCAACTCATAGCCGACAACTATAGGTGACGGGAGCGTCTTTATATCCTGACTGGTTCCCTAAATGGGCATTGGACTACTGCCTTCAGAACTCGGCAATGATCGTAGCTGCAGACTATCGCCTGATGCCGGAATGTAATGGCTCGGATATCATGGAAGACTTGTCCGATTTCTGGACGTGGGTACGGGTTGGTTTCCAAGGCCACTTGTCGACGGTCAGACCTGGAATTGAAGCCGACCTGAAGAAGGTCGTTGCCTATGGTGAAAGCGCAGGTGGAACTTTGGCTATTCAATCTGGCTTCGTACAGCCTCCAGGCTTCATCAAAGCAGTTATCGCTGCTTATCCAGGACTGAACTCCGGAGTGAAGCGGACTGCCCCAATATTGGGTGCACCAACTATACCTCCAAGTATTCTAGAGGAGTTTTTGAAGTCAATTGAGCCTGGAAAGATCGTCACTTCAGCGGAACCCCCTGCGAGAATGCATATAGCGTTATCCATTGCTCAACAGGGTCGTACGTTAGAATTTTTCGGAGCGGACGAGAGGTTGTTCCCAGTATCGGTCTTGCAGACTCTTGATGATATGCCGTTTGTTTTTATTCTTCATGGCAAGGACGACACGGCGGTGCCAGTTGAGGGAAGCGTTCAATTTGCGGAATTGGTGAGGCAGAAATTTGGCAGCGGGAAGGTAGATCTCCGCATCGAGCCAGGTGAGCACGGCTTTGATGGTTCTGCTACATTGGATATGCCTTGGCTGAAAGAGGGCCTGAACCGTGTGACTGAGTTGTGGCTCGGGAAGACGAAAGATTCTCGATGATTTTCGTGTTATAGAAAGACTTAATCGACAGTGATGAAGTGCGCAAGCTGCAAAACCCCTCTGGGGACTGATGCACTGAACATACTCTGCGAGACAGTGGTGGAGTCGTACTTTGACAGCGCTCGCGTTAGCTTGAGACGTGAGAGGAATGCTGGTCCATGACGCATGGTGTACTGTATAGTGTGCTCTTAGGGTTTGGCACCACGCATGATTGAGTGAAAAATTTATAAGACCGATGCACTGCCCGTTTCATAAATAAACGACAGAAATAGCTTCGCCAACCATCTCACCACCCGTCGGCTACTGCATCTCTAACGTGCTTCTCGCAGTCCCACGGTACGGGATCTCCTTCCCTGGCGCGACCCCTCATTCCTTTGTATCGTTCATCAAGCATCTTCCACTCCCTTTTTGTCTTCTCACTCACTTGCCCATTCCGCACCTCGGAAAACCATCTCGACACGCTCGAATAAGAATTAGCATACGTCAAGCGATCCCTGCAATCCGTCTGCTCCTCGCCAGGAAAGTCGAGTCCCGGTCGCAGTTCCTTCTTTGCTAGATATTGAGGTTCGTTAGCCTCATCACCGTCGGCGTTGCGTCCTCTGTAAGGAGCGAGCCATACAGCTGTAGGCAATGGCTGCATGTTCTCAACGTTAGGTGGATTGTCCGTCTGCCCTTCGAATTGCATAAAGACGGAGAGGAAGTTGCCGCTGCAGATATAGTTGAGATTCGCAGAGTGCTTAGCGGTACCCTATTTCTAGACGTTGGCGCGAGGGTCGCTCACTACGCCCAAAGTATTCTTGAGGTTGGTCCAGACATCAGTCACGTTAACGAAAACGTTGGCAAGGGGTATTTTGATGTCGCGAGCAAGACCGACATGCGTAATCCGATTCTCTGAGCCCTTACGCGGAGATCGGACGGGCTTCAGGTAGTGGTTGTATTGATGGCCGCCATTCCTGGTGTATAAGTTGTAAGCCGGATCTTCCCAGCTCTGCATCACCACGTCGACGCCGTAGATAGCCTTGGCCGGGTCCTCGGCGCATTCACAAGCAATAAAAGCGGACCTACAATTTTGATGTTAGAAAGCTGGTGAGTGATATTGGCAGAGAAAGGTATTATTGCTAGACTTACTCGCCGTCTTGACCGCGATTGACGTCGAGTGCTGTATTGCTAATGCCCTAAATGACGTCGTTGTCTGGTCTCGAACCGTAAACTATCTACGTGGAGTGCTTCTCAGTCGCAATTTCGTTTCATTGAGATGTCAGGCGCTTACCTTCAAGTCGGAAATATAGCCCATGACTTAACGATTTCCTTTC
>JAABUK010009282.1_pt1 | contig 13492 bp, 13 predicted proteins | sample 5559141 | NCBI WGS metagenome assembly JAABUK01 (sample SAMN10711869, study PRJNA513367) | rock metagenome | isolation source: Antarctica rocks | place: Antarctica: Victoria Land, Pudding Butte nord | collected 2016-01-03
GCCCTCGCCGCCCTGGCTGCCCCTGCGGCGGCGCTGACCATCAACGCCAGCTATGACACCTCGATTACATCGCTCGCGAACGCCAGCCTCATCGAGGCCGCGTTCGGTCAGGCAGAATCGAACATCGGTTCAATGTTCTCGACCGCGGCCACGGTCAACATCAACGTCAGCTGGGGCAGCGTCGGCGGCCAGGCGCTGCCGTCCAATGCGCTCGGCACCAGCATCAGCTCGCTCTACGGCTACTACAGCTATAGCCAGGTGAAGTCGTTCCTGACCACATCGGCCACGACCGCCTCCGACCGCTCGGCCTTGGCCTCGCTTCCATCGAGCGCACCGGCCGGGCAGAGCCGCTACGTGATCACCGCGGCGCAGTCGAAGGCGCTCGGCCTGGTATCGCCCACATCCGGCGTCGACGGCTCGATCGGGTTCGGAGCCGGCAGCAAGTACTCGTTCAACCAATCGGGCGGAACCGCGCCGGGCACCTATGACTTCGTTGCCGTCGCCGAGCATGAGATCACGGAAATCATGGGCCGGATCAGCGGCCTCTCGAGCGCCTCGCCGAGCTTTGCCACGATCGAAGACTTGTTCCGCTTCTCCAGCACCGGCACTCGGAGCTGGGACTACAACACGTCGAGCTATTTCTCGATCGACAATGGCGCGACCGACCTGGCCAATTTCAACCACTCCAGCAGCGGCGGCGACCGGGCGGATTGGCTGAGCACCACCTCGACCAACGATGTCGCCGACGCGTTCACCTATTCCGGGGTGACCGGCGTGCTCTCCGGCCTCGATCGCACCGTGCTCGACGTGATCGGCTGGGGCGCCGCGGGCAGCGGCACCGGCAACGCCTCCGTCGTGTCCACCATCAAGGGCGCCGCCGACCCGGCCAGCGTGCCGGAACCCGGCAGCATTACCCTGCTTGCGATCGGCATGCTGGCCGCCTTCAGCAAGCGCCGGCCGCTGTAGGATCTACTCGACCCGCAGTTCCTGCTCGACGATCACAGCGAACATGCCGGCCCCGTAGGGGATCGCGGCGTCGTTGAACGCATACCCCGGGTGATGCGGCGCAAAGCCCGGGCCGTTGCCGATGTTGAAATAGGCGCCGGGCACCTTCTCCAGCATGAAGGCGAAGTCTTCCGAGCCCATCACCGGTGGCTTGTCGTCGACGAAATGCTCCGGACCGACCAGGGCGAGCGCCGCTCGGCGAACCGCTTCGGCCGGTTCGGTCGCGTTGACCGTCGGCGCGAAGACCAGGCGCCAGTCCAGCTCGGCCGTGGCACCGAAGCCGGCCGAGACGCCTTCGGCCATCCGCCGCATCGACGCTTCGATGATCTCGCCGACCGGACGCGAGAAGAACCGCGCCGTCCCGGAGATCTTGGCCGTCTGCGGGATCACGTTGTAGGCGTCGCCGCCTTCGACCTTGGTGATGCTGACGACGACCGGGTCGCGCGGATTGACCTTGCGCGAGACGATAGACTGCAGCGCCGTAGCGACGTGGCAGGCTGTCAGCACCGGATCGATGCTCATCTCCGGCCGAGCACCGTGCGATCCCTTGCCGCTGATGGTGATGTCGAAGAACGCGCCGCCGGCCATGGCCACGCCGTCACGCACGAAGATGGTGCCGACATCCATGCCGGTGCGGTTATGCAGGCCATAGATGGTGTCGCAGGGGAAGCGCTCGAACAAGCCGTCCTGGAGCATGGCCAACGCGCCGCCGCGGCCTTCTTCGCCGGGCTGGAAGATGAAGTGGACGGTGCCGCTGAACCGGCGCGTCTCGGCCAGGTATTTCGCGGCACCTAGCAGCATCGTCGTGTGCCCGTCATGGCCGCAGGCGTGCATCTTCCCCGGCACCGTCGAGCGGAACGGCAGGTCCGTCATTTCCTGCATCGGCAAGGCATCCATGTCGGCCCGAAGCCCGAGCGCACGATTGCCCGTGCCGGACCGCAGCACGCCGACGACACCGGTCCGCCCAACGCCGCGATGCACCTCGATCCCCCACGCCTCGAGTTGCCGCGCGACGATCTCCGCGGTGCGATGCTCTTCGAGTCCAAGCTCGGGGTGTGCGTGGAGATCGTGACGGATCGCCTCCAGCGCGGTTTGATCGCGACGGATCGCCTCGACGGCCGACATGGTCGCGCTCAGATTGGCGCCGTCGCCGGCACAGGCCTGTTGGAGCACGTGAACACCAAGCGACCCGGCGGCGAGGCGATCGGGTTGAAGCCCGATGGGCACATCTGGTTCGCTTTGACGTTGCAGTCGAGCTTGCTGCCGAACAGGCCGCTACCGAACAACCCACCGCAATCGACTTGGTAAGCCGACCCGCTGGCGGTCGCGACCGTGCTGGTCGAATTGCATCCGGCAAGGATGAGCAGGAGAGGGAGGAGGGCGCGCATGCAGAATGATTGCGCGCCCTGCGGCGGGCGGCAAGCCTGTTTAGGACGTCGGTCCGAGAAAGACGCTGTCACGGCAGTGATATGTCCAAGCTGCCCGCGGCGGACCGCGTCGGGCCAGGCCGCACGATCCAGCTTCCGCCCTCGCCGGCGAGGCTGTGTGCGAGCGTGGCAGCCGCATCCTTGTCGGCGGAATTGTAATACGTGATCACCGGTGCACGCAGGATCGTGCCGCTCGGCCGGACGTCGACGGCGCTGGCGGCGCGCTCTACACGCGCCGCGATCCGGCGCGCCTCCGCCTCCGATGCGGTCGATCCCCGGCGATAGATGATCGTCACCCGCGCGAAGCTCGGCTCTGCGACAGCCGGCGCCGGGTTGGCTGCGGCTGGGGCGGGGGTGGGTGGCTCGGGGGGCGGGACCGGAATTGCGGGCGGCTCGATGCTGGCCGCGGGCGCCGGGGACGTCGATGGCTTGGTCCCACCTTCGGTGGCGGGCGGATTGCTTGCCGGCGGCGGGGGCGTTGGCAGGTCGGTCTGGCCAGACGTCGGCGCAGGCACGATCGGCGCAGGCACGGCCGGGGCGGGCTCGATCGGGGCGGGCGCGATCGGGGTGGGGTCGACGGGCGCAGGCACGGCAGAAGCCGGCGGGCTCGACGGCGATACCGTCGCGCCCGGTCGGAACGGTGCCGGCAGGAGGCTGGGTGCGTCGGTCGCGGGCCGGGGCTGGATCTGCAGCATGGTCCGGTCGATGAAGTCGCGGATCGCGCGCGGGTCGAGCATCACGATCCCGGTCGCCACGACCGCGCCGAGCGGGATCAGCAGGATCCAGGTGAACGAGCGCGCCGTCCGCTTGCGCTCGAAGTTTGGCCGCGGCGCGAAGGCGTCTGGCCAAGGCAACTCGCTCGAAGCCGGCTTGCGGGTTTTCTCGGTCCGTCCTCGCGCGTCGCGACGGGGCTTCTCGCGTTCTGGTGCGACCGGCAGCGGCGGCGAGCGCGGCCGTGCCGGACGTGGCTCGGCGGGAGCTGCAGCCGGGGTGGTCGCATTCGGTGCGGGAATCGTCGCGGGCGGCGCCGGGTCCGGCAGGGGATCGGGCGATGGCAGCGTGACGGCACGAGCGGCCGGTTGGTCGTTGACAGGGCGGGGGGCGGCGGCCGGGTCGAGCGGCGTGGTCGAGATCGGCTTGACGTCAGGGGTGGCGGCCGGACGCACCGGCGCTCCCGGAGGCGGCACGATCCTGCCGAACAACGATGTGACGTCGTCGAACTTACGGCGGCCCACCTCGCCTTGCTGCTGTTCTTCGGAATTCAATGCGGCTCACTCGCCTGGCTATCGCGTGATGGACGCCAATTTTACGCGTCGCTTCCTGCGCCCGAACCTTGGGTCCGCACGGCAAACAGTATAGCTGAAATCGATGGTGGAGCCGAGGGGAATCGAACCCCTGACCTCCTGAATGCCATTCAGGCGCTCTCCCAACTGAGCTACGGCCCCGTCCGTCTTGGGACGGCGGGCATATAGCCCGCCCATGATAGAGGCCGCAATCCCCAAAAGCTGGGGTTCCTCAGCCTGCCGCGCGCCGTTCTGGGACCCCTTGCGCGCCGAGGCTCGAACCGATCCGGAACTCGGCCTCGGTCTTCTGCCGCAGCTCCTCGATCGTCACCCCCGGCGCCATTTCCAGCAAGGTCAGCCCATCCTCGCCCGGCCGGTCGATCTCCAGCACGCATAGGTCAGTGACGATCAGGCTCACCACGCCCGCGCCCGTCAGCGGCAGGTTGCAGCGCTTGAGGATCTTCGGGCTGCCCTTGGCCGTATGCTCCATCAGCACGACGCAGCGGCCGACGCCGGCCACCAGGTCCATCGCGCCGCCCATCCCCTTGACCATCTTGCCGGGGACCATCCAGTTCGCCAGGTCGCCGTTCTCGGCCACCTGCAGCGCGCCGAGGATGCTGATCGCGATATGCCCGCCGCGGATCATGCCGAAGCTCTGCGCGCTATCGAAAATGCTGGTCGTCGGCAGCAGCGTCACCGTCTGCTTGCCGGCGTTGATGACGTCGGCGTCCTCCTCCCCCTCGAACGGGAACGGCCCGATGCCGAGCATGCCGTTCTCGCTGTGCAGCTGTACGTTGATGCCGTCGGGGATCCAGTTGGCCACCAACGTCGGGATGCCGATGCCGAGATTGACATACATGCCGTCCTCGAGCTCGCGCGCGGCGCGGGCGGCCATTTCGTCACGGGTCCAAGCCATGTGTCGCTCCTATGCGGCCGGTTGCGTGGGGGAAGGCGCCCGCTTGCGGGTGGTGCGCTGCTCGATCCGCTTGTCCGGGTCCGGCACGTGGACGATGCGCTTGACGAAGATGCCAGGCGTGATGACGTGGTCCGGATCGATCTGCCCGGGCTCGACCAACTCCTCGACCTCGGCGACCGTTACCTTGGCAGCCGTTGCCATCGGCGGGTTGAAGTTACGCGCCGTGCGCCGGTAGACCAGGTTGCCCTCGCGATCGCCCCGCCAGGCGTGCACGATCGCCAAGTCGGCGAACAGGCCCTTCTCCATGATGTAGCGGTGCCCGTTGAACTCGCGCTCTTCCTTGCCCTCCGCGATCGCCGTGCCGGCGCCGGTGCGGGTGAAGAATGCCGGGATCCCGGCGCCGCCGGCACGGATGCGTTCGGCCAGCGTGCCCTGCGGGTTGAATTCGATCTCCAGCTCGCCCGCCAGATATTGCTTCATAAACGTGGCGTTCTCGCCCACGTACGAGCTGATCATCTTCTTGACCTGCCGCGTTTGCAGCAGCACGCCCAGCCCGGCGTCGTCGATGCCGGCATTGTTGGAGACGAAGGTGAGGTCCTTGACCCCGCTCTCCCGGATCGCCTCGATCAGCGAGGCGGGAATGCCGCACAGGCCGAAGCCGCCGGCCATGATCAGCATTCCATCCCGCAGCAGCCCGGCCAGCGCCGCCGTCGCGTCCGGATACACTTTATTGGCCAATGTCCGCTCCCTCGACGATTGTTCGGCGATTATGCACTTCCCGACACCTGTCGGACATAGCCCGGCAGATTTGCGATACCCGCCGGGAAGTTAACCCAGTTTTTGGCTTCGCCCGTCAGCACGCCGGGGCAGTTGATGAGGTCAGACTTCGTTTCAAACACGACGTAGCCGTGCGCGTCGAACAAGGCACCGGGGAAGCGTTCTAGCAGGTGATACCAGGTGCCATCTTCGCGGTAGAGCGCGTGTAGTGCGCCCACTGCCCATTCCTCATTTAGGCGCTTGCCGGTTACCCGCGTTGGCATCTAGCGCCTCTTGATCCGTTTCCGTGAGGAAACAGGGCCAGCTTTTATTTCCGGCTCTGGCGCTGAACTCGGCATCTCTTGCTCATCTGGCGCCGGGGCCGCCGTGCCCAGAGCGGCCCGCATCATCTCGTCAAACTCATCGGCCGGCATGGTGAGTTTCGACAAGTCGACCTTTTCCTTGTTCATTCGTAAACGTCCTTACGATCGCCGATATCGACAACAACAATCTCATTTGGGCGCGACACGTACAGGATGCGATAGTCTCCCGAACGGATGCGCCATACGCTCTCGGTGCCGTGTTTCACGTTGATCAGCCTTTTGCATCCTGGCGGGTGTGGTTGGTCCATCAGACTTCGTGCTTTCTTGGCGACCTGCGCTCGCAACTTGCCAGCCGGCATGGCGTCGAGGAACTCCGCGGCCTTGGGGCCGATGGAAAACCCAAAGAGGGGCATGCCACTAGGCCAGCCATAATTTCAACTTTTCGTCCAACTCTTGCCCGTTCAGCACTGAGTTGGGCGCGACTTCTATCTCTCTCAGCCTTTCAGCGGCAACCTCAGAGTCGAATGTGTCTTCTGCAATCTCAAGTGCGACCCGCTCAATTCTCAGGCCTTCCGCAATATGCTCGCGGACGCGCGCTAAGATGGATTTCGTGTTTGGGATCGGGTATCCAGCAATTCGCTCCGGCGTAATCTTGCGACCATAATTGAAGCGCCACCGCTCTTGGCGAATGACGGCCGCCGCCACATAAAGCAGTTCGTTGCCAACACCATCTCGCGGAATCAGCACAAGGCAATCGTCCGTCACGCCACACGGCCACTTCTGAACGTGTGCGCGCCCAATGCTACCGGTGCTAGGGACCGTCACAAATGGCGTCTGTATGACGTCGTCAAAGTCGAAAAAGCCGTAGCATCCGTTATCAATCCCGCTTGATGAGATCACTAAACTCTTGCCGACGGTCAATCCATCTTTGCTGTGCAAAGACTTTTGTCCATAGAAAATATGAAAGTATTTGCTGATGACGGAATCGTTAGGAACAATCTCGCTTTCTTTTGTCTTCCGCCTTGTGACCCGATAATCGGTCGGCGTTATCTCTCCGCTGGCTATAGCGTCGTTCAAAACAATCAGATCGGGAGCGTGAGCCACCACAAAAGCGGCACCGTTTCGCGTTAGGGCGGCGGATTGCGAGTTAACCTCGTCTTCAGAGAGCGGCCTAGCTGGTATGTAGTATCCGGCGTCCCAGCCCGCCCCCTCGATCAAGGCGGACCAGCCGCAGAAGCCCGGGATCGTCCTGCGATTACGATACGCCTCCAAGGCGGAAGATAGCTCCTCCCCATCGCAATGCACCCTTACGCTCTTTCGGCGACGGAATCCGTCGTTATCAACCCGACAGAAAAAGACAGGATGATCTTTCTTGTGCTTCACCCCTTTGGTGATCATCAGAATAACCGTATAGGAGGAAGCGTAGGGCGCGAAAAGCTCATCTGGTAGGACTATGACACCGTCAAGCGTGTTGTTGCTCAGGATGCCTGCATGCCACTTTGTTTGCTTGCTCATCAGTGAGCGTGGCACCACCGCCCCCATACGTCCTCTATGTCGCAGGCCTTCAAGAGAGCGGGTTATGAAACGCTCTGGCGGAGTGTCGGTCTTTGCGTGAGGAAAAGGCGGGTTGGTCAGAATGATATCGGCCTTGCCGATTGGGTAGTCATCCGATGCAAAGCAGTCTCCACGATGGACGCTTGTGGAGCCATCTCCGCGAAGGATCATGTTAGCAACACAAAGCGCTGCCGTTACCGGCTCCTTGTCGAAGCCGATCAGGCGCTTTTGGATAATCTTGATGACTTGGGCTTTAGACAGGTGCTCGTTGACGCTCAGTCGGTTCATGACGGCGATAAGGAAACCACCGGTCCCGCATGACGGGTCCAGAACGACGTCGGATGACGTGACATCAAGCAGGGCCGCCGTAAATTCGGAAATGTGCCGTGGCGTAAAATACTGCCCGATGGTGTTTCCGCCTGTGTAGCGGAAGAAGGCCTCGTACAAGTGGCCGAGGTAGTCATGTTCGGCCGTTAGGACAGTGACATTGAGGCGTTCCAATATGGACACGATCCGCCGAGAGTTGATAGCGAGGTCAGCGTTGGCTTCATCCACCCGTATGCTCTTGGCGAGATCGGGCTTGTGCGCGTTCCAAAAAGCTTGGCCGCATGCTTGGTTGATATCCGCCAGGATATAAGCAGGGTCCTTTCGGATATTGCCCTTCGACTGCCAGAGCGCGAGCATAATGGCCCCGACCACAGCCGGCCGAAACTCGTCTTTAATGCCGGACTCGCGAAGGAGTCGATTGATCTCATCCGCACGCGATGCCAGCACCTCCGGGGGAGGGATTGACGGCCGTATTTCGGTTGGGCTGCCGGGTTGAGCGATCCTCTCTAGATCGGCCCGTGTTGGTATCCAGCCGATCGGGTGTCCGTCATAGGTCACGGATTTCCAATTAGTGCCCACGCGCTTCGACACGCGAAGCTGGAACTCATCATCCGACGTGCCGGCCAAGCCTATTGCAATAGGCCGAGAGCCGGCCTCCCACAGTGCGTCGGCGTAGTTCTCCGCTTCCAAAACCGCCTGGCCTATATCGGACGCCAAAGGCTTCACCTCAATCACCGCGAAAGGCTGATCGGTAACCCGGTCTAGGATAATGGCCTCGGGAATGCCGTGCCGCCGCCCCGATTTGCTCGCGCTGGCAAGAGCTTGAGCAAGTTCGGGATAATTGCGGTACTCGCTTTGGTACAACATGTCCCCGTTGGGGGGGCGCCGAAGCTCCCATCCTTGCGACGATAGTAGGTCGTTCAAGAGATGCTCTGACCGTCGTTCTGAAATGCGCTTGAGGGCTGAAATCGCCATTATGCGCCAGTCCCTTGCGCCTTCGGGCGACGCCACATAAGGCGCTTACCCTCCATCTTCTTTATTCCGTCGACGGTGCGAACACCGTCCGTGACCTTGCGAGTGTTGTACTTGAAATCCAGTTCCGCAAAATAGAGATGCGCGTGCTTCTTGCTAATGTGATGGTGTGTGCCGTCGAGAGAGCGCTTGCTATTCCCGAAATAGCCTTCGGCCGTATTCGTTGTCGCCTTGCGACCCGTCTCTTCGTCGTCGCGGGAGTATTCCTCGATTGAGTGGTTCACCACGTCATGCGAGGCGAACTCCTTACCAACGGCGGTATAGACCGGAGACTGGTCGGTATTGAGGTTGGCCGAGGCATCCACATTCGCCCGCAAAAGCTTCGTGATCTCAGCTCCGGTCACATGATCCACGACGTGCGAACGGACGCTGCCGCCGCGCTCGACCAAGGAAACCACGGCCGTCTTGTTTTTCACATAGCCACGCCCTTTGCCCCGAGCCTTGCCGCCTACGTATGTCTCGTCGGCCTCTACGGTGCCCGCGAGCAGATTGCGCGGGTCCGCGTCATTGAGAGCGTAGCGGATGCGATGACAGAGGAAGAGAGCAGATTTGTAAGAGCCAATCTCAAGCTGCCGTTGCAGTTGCAATGCGCTCACCTGCGTCTTGCTGGCGCACATCATATAGAAGGCAATGAGCCATTTATTCAGCGGCAGGTGGGTGTCTTCCATGACGGTGCCGACGGTCACGGTAAAGGTCTGTTCGCACTCAGCGCACTTGTAGAGACCGACGCGTATCTTCTTTCCCTTATTAGCTGTAACTTTATACACTCGGCCAGCATCGGCGTTGCCGCAGTGAGGACAGATAGGGCCATGAGGCCAGCGGAGCGCCTCGAAATAGTCCCGCGCAGCTTCCTCGGTTGAAAACCGCTGCATAACCGTCATGAGGGTCAAATCGCCCTGGGGGTTTTTGCCGCTCGGGATGGAGGTTTGGCCGCTGCTCATAAGCGTATGATACTCGATCGACAGGTGTCGTCAAGTGCATAATCGCCGATTGTTCAGCTTGTCAGCACACCATGCTGGCGCAGGAAGCCCAGCAACGGCAGCAAGGGCAAGCCCAGAATTGCAGAATGGTCGCCCTCGATGCGCTCGAACAGGTGCACGCCCAACCCTTCCAGCCGATACGCGCCGACGCTGCCCAGCACAGCGTCACCCTCGGCCTCGAGATAGGCGTCGAGGAAGGCCTCGCTGAACGTGCGCATCTTCAGCCGCGGCCAGGTCGCATACCGCCAGATCTCCTGCCCGTCGCGATGGCACACCACCGCCGTGACCAGCTCGTGCGAACGTCCGCGGAGCTGCAGCAGCTGCGATCGCGCGGCATAAAGGTCAGTGGGCTTGTCGAACCACTCGCCGTCGCAGACCAAGAGCTGGTCGGCGCCGATGACGAGCCCGTCCGTGCCCCGGATCCGCGCCGCCTTCAATCCGGCCAGCATCAGCGCGCACTCGTCCGCGCTCCCGTCGCGCATCGAGGCCTTGATGGCCGCCTCGTCGATCCGCGCCGGGCGCTGCTCGAAGGCCAGTCCCGCCGCCCGCAGCACCGTTGCGCGCGCCGCCGACTGGCTGGCCAGGACCAGCACTGGCGTGGCTGCCTGGATCAAACCGCCGCCACCGCCTTACGGCGGCGATCGTGCCACGCGTCCATCAACTGCAGCACGGTCGCCGCGGTCTCCTCGATCGAGCGGCGCGTGACATCGATCACCGGCCATCCCTTGCGCGTGCACAGACGCCGGGCCCAGAGCAGCTCGGCCTTGACCGCTTCGACATCGACGTAGTCGGTCTGCTCGCTGCGGATGCGCCCGGTCTCGCCGCCTTGGGCGATCAGCTTGAGCCGATGACGCCGGATCTCGATCAGCGCCAACGGCTCGAGCGTCAGGCCGATCACGGGTGCGCGCGGGTCCTCGAGGCCCGGCGGGTCGGGCGTTCCCGGCACGAGCGGCACGTTGGCCGCCTTGACGCCGCGGTTGGCCAGATAGAACGACGTCGGCGTCTTGCTGCTGCGCGATACGCCGACCAGCACCACGTCGGCTTCGGCGAGCCCGGCCTGGGCCTGGCCGTCGTCATGCGCGAGCACGTAGTGCATCGCGTCGATGCGCCGGAAATAATCGGCGTCTAGTACGTACTGTCGGCCCGGGCGCGACTGCGCCTGCTCGCCGATATGTTCCTGCAGTACGCCAAGCACCGGGTCGAGCACGTTGACGACCGGCACGCCCAGGCGCTGACAGGTGGTTTCGAGGTCATTGCGCAGCGCCTTGTCGATCACGGTCGACAGCACCGGGCCGGGGTCGGCCTCGATCCCCTCCAGGACGCGGTGCAATTGGAAGCGGGTCCGGATCAGGCTCCAGCGATGATATTGGATCGAGACATGTTCGAATTGTGAAACCGTCGCCCGGGCGATCGAGTTGAGGGTTTCGCCGGTGGCGTCCGAAACCAAGTGCAGGTCGATGCGGTGCGGTTCCATGAAGAACGAGGATAGCGGGGAAAACCGGGTCCGGGCAGGGGGCAAGGGCGGTCGCGAAATAAAAGCGGGGATAAGTCGAACGCGGAGGCGACATGGGGACCGAGCCGCGCGCTCGAAGGCCCACATGTCGATGACCGGGCCTCAGTCCGCCCGATCAGCGGCTTGGAGCGCGTTCTGACTGTGGACAAGCGCGGGAGAGCACGAGAAAAACCGGGTACCACTTGTTCCACACCGCCTACAACACCTACACCCAGTCTCTTAAGATTCTCTTAAACAAGGGTCGCGATGTCCCATCCCGTCTTGCGGGTCCTCTCCGGCGAGCCAGTCTGGCCGCCTCCGATGTGGCTCATGCGTCAAGCCGGCCGGTATCTGCCGGAATACCGCGAGTTGCGCGCCAAGGCCGGCGATTTCATCGCGCTCTGCACCAACCCGGTGCTGGCCTCCGAAGTCACGCTGCAGCCGATCCGCCGCTATGGCTTCGACGCCGCCATCCTGTTCAGCGACATCCTCATCCTGCCCTGGGCGCTCGGATACGGTCTGGCCTTCAAGGAAGGCGAAGGCCCGGTGCTGCCCCGCTTTGCCTCGGAGACCGACCTGGCCTCGCTCGACCCGGCGCGCGTCGCCGGCGCCATCGCCCCCATCCTCGAGACCGTGCAGCGCACCCGGGCCGGTCTCGGTGACGAGACGGTGCTGATCGGCTTTGCCGGCGGCCCGTTTACGGTCTCGTGCTATATGGTCGAGGGCGGCGGCTCGAAGGATTTCGCCCGCATCCGCGGCCTCGGCTACACCAATCCCGAGCTGCTCGATCGCCTGATCGGCATCCTGACGGAGAGCACGATCGAATATCTTTCCGCCCAGGTCGAGGCCGGCGCGCAGGTGCTCAAAGTGTTCGATAGCTGGGCCGGAATCCTCTCGCCGCTGCAGTTCCGCCGCTTCGTGATCCAGCCGACCGCCCGCATCGTCGCCGCTCTGAAAGCCCGACATCCGACGGTGCCGATGATCGGCTTCCCGCGCCTGGCCGGGCTGTCGGCCGGCATCTATGCACGCGACACCGGGCTCGACGGCGTGGCATTCGACACCGGCGCCGACCTCGAGCGGGCGCTCGGCCTGGTGCCGGCGCGACTGGCGACGCAGGGCAACCTCGACCCGCTCGCGGTGGTCGCCGGCGGAGAGGCGCTTGCGGCCGAGACCAGGGCCGTGCTCGACGGCGTGCGCGGCCGGCCGCACATCTTCAATCTCGGTCATGGCATCGTGCCGCAGACCCCGCCCGAACACGTGGCCGATCTGGTGCGCTATGTCCGCACAGCTTGACGCCGGCGACAGCCTGGCCACGTTGCGGCCTATGCTGCAACGCAAGATCGCCATCGTCCTGTTCAATCTCGGCGGCCCCGACAAGATGGAGTCGGTCAAGCCGTTCCTGCTGAACCTGTTCCGCGACCCGGCGATCTTGCGGGTGCCGCCGTTCGTGCGACCGTTCCTCGCGCGTCTCATCGCCGGGCTGAGGGTCAAGGCGGCGAGCGAGAACTATGCCATCCTCGGCGGCAAGAGCCCGTTGCTCGAACTGACCGAGCAGCAGGCCCGGGCGCTCGAGGGTTGCGTGCCCGGCGCGCGCTGCTTCATCGCGATGCGCTACTGGCACCCGTTCAGCGAAGAGGCCGCCCGCGCGGTGCGCGAATGGGACCCGGACGAGATCGTCCTCTTGCCGCTCTACCCGCATTTTTCCACCACCACGACCGGCAGCAGCCTGACGGCATGGCGGGAGGCGGCAGCCCGCGTCGACCTGGCCAAGCCGACCACGACGCTGTGCTGCTACCACTCGGATGCCGCCTACCTGGCCGCGACCACCGCGATCGTCCGCCGCTCCTACGAGGAGGCACGGGCCAAGCTTCTGGCCGGATCACGGCTGCGTGTGCTGTTTTCGGCGCACGGCCTGCCGGAGGTGATCATCAAGAACGGCGATCCCTATCAGTTCCAGGTCGAGCGCACCGTCGCCGGCGTCGTGCGCATGCTCGGGATCGACGATCTCGACTGGGCAGTCTGCTACCAATCCCGCGCCACGCCGCAGAAATGGATCGGCCCCAGCACGGAGGAGGAGATCGAGCGCGCGGTGCACGACAAGGCCGCCGTCCTGGTCGTCCCGATCGCGTTCGTCTCCGAGCATTCCGAGACCTTGGTCGAGCTCGATGTCGAATACCGCGAATTGGCGGAGAAGGCGGGGATCATCGGCTATTTCCGTACGCCGACCCAGAACAGCGACCCGGCATTCATCGATGCGCTCGGCACCCTCGTCGAGGCCGCCCTCGGCCGCGGACCCGGCCTGTGCAGTTTCGTCGGCAGCCGCACCTGCCCGCGCCCGAACGCCGATTGCCCGCATGCCCGTGCCGGTGAACAGGCAGAGCCGGCGCCGCAGTTGGC
>JAABUK010009283.1_pt1 | contig 13492 bp, 13 predicted proteins | sample 5559141 | NCBI WGS metagenome assembly JAABUK01 (sample SAMN10711869, study PRJNA513367) | rock metagenome | isolation source: Antarctica rocks | place: Antarctica: Victoria Land, Pudding Butte nord | collected 2016-01-03
GCGCATGCCGGGCCGCACACGCGGCTCGACGGCCCCGAGGGCGGGCGCGCCCTCGCGGAACAACTCCCGCGCGCGGTCCACCTGCAGCGCGAGCATCGCGCGGAATCCGTCGCTTGCCTGCCCGGCGCCGATCTCGTGGTCGGCCACGCCGAAGCGGTCGCGGTCCTCGCCCGGGAGGTAGATGCGGTCGAGCCCGAAGTCCTCCCGCACGTCGCGGATGAAGTTGGTCAGCTGGAAGGCCTGGCCCAGGCTGGCGAAGCTGTGGCCCGCCTGGCCGGGGGCGCCGAGCAGCGGCGCCATGATCCGCCCGACCGCCGCGGCGCTGCCGTCCATGTAGGCGATCAGCTCGTCCCAGGAGCCGATCCGCACCGGGCCGCAGTCGGTGCGCATCGAGCGCATGTAGGTGCCCAGCTCCTCGAGCGGCAGGCCGTGGCGGCGCCCCGCGTGGGTAAGGGCGATGACCGCCGGGTTCTGCGACTCGACCCCGGCCAGGCCGAGGTGAAGCGATTGCTCGAGATCGTCGATCTGTGCGCGCCGCCGCTCCGGGTCGGCGGCGCGACCGGGGCCGTCTACCAGCTCATCCGCCGACCGCACGAACGCATACAGCGCATGAACGGCAGGACGGACCTCGGCCGGTAGGCGCCGGGTGGCGTAGTAATAGGTCGGATCGTGGCGCCGGTGAACGCGGCGACACGAAGCGTAGGAGGCCCGAAGCTGCGGGGTCATCCCCTTCGTACGTGTGAGATTCTGCACGAGGTCATGCTGGCAGAAGGCCGGTGGCAGGATCGCGCCAGGCTGCGGCGAATCGGCGGCTATGCGCAATCGCGGCCTCCATGACGCCCTCCGGGCCTTCGCGCTGGAGGCCGCCGCCGAGCTCTCCGACGACATCGCGATGGGCGCCGAGATCGACTTCGACCTCGAGGACGAGAGCTCGCGCGGGGGCCCGGCGCTCTATCACTACATCCCGTTGACCGGCCGCTTCATCGAGGAGCGCTGGACCCAGCTTCGCTTTCTGCCCTCGGCGGGCGCGGCCTGCGACGAGCTGGACCAAGGCGCCGCCGCCTATCTGCGCCTGAGTGGCCTGCGCGGCGCCGAGGCCGAGCCCGCCCTCAGGGCCATGCTCGAGCGGCTGTACGAGGACCTGTCGGACTTCGCCTTTCCCGAAGAGCGCTTCGAGCGCGTGTACGCCGAGGTCGAGGGCACGCTGTACGAGAAGAGCCAGTCAGCGACCGTGCTGGTGCCGGTGCACGGGCTCGAGATGCAGGCCGAGCGCGTCGAGCTCGGCGACGGCCTGTGCTTGGTGCGCGGCGATCGCTCCGATGCCCCCGACGAGGCCGTCTGGGGTGACCCGGCCGATCCGGTAGGGCAACGGGGGGCACAGGTCGCCAACGAGCCGAGCAGCCCGAACGCGCTACTCGTGCTCGAGTGCGACGTGGCCCCCGACGACCCGGTGCCACTCGGCGAGGCCCGCGCCGAGTTCCGCCGCCTGCTGTTCGGCATGCGGCTGTTCAAGCCCGGCGGGATCGCGCTCGCGGCCGTCGCGTGGCGGCGCACCGGCGATGGCCGCTGGCAGCCGTTCGAGCTGGAGTCAACCGGTGATGCCCGCGGCGTGCCCTGGATCCTGGTCGAAGGGGAGGAGGCCGAGCTCGGCGAGTTCCTGCCGGCCGTGTCGGCACCGCCGACCACCGGGCCGGTGGCCTGGGCGTTGTCGCGCTTCCAGATGGGGTGCGGGCGCAGGCTCGAGTCCGAGGCGCTCTCGGATTACCTGATGGCACTGCGCGCACTGATCGACGAGGGCCGGTCGAGCCTCGCTCTTCGCGTGGCAGTGCTGTGCGCCGAGGAGCACGAGCGCCGCCGCGTGCAACGGCGGATCGAGCTCGCTCAGGCGCTCGAGACCTTCGTGATCGGCGACGGTGCCGATGACACCTACATGGAGGCGGTCGGCGCCGACTCGCCCCAGACGCTCGTGGGCGAGGTGGAGCGCCACCTGCGCGCGCTGCTTCGCGATGTCGTCTGCGGCTACCTGGCCGCCGACCTGCGTCGCGTGGCCGACGAGCTGCTGCTCGATCAGCCGGAGCCGTTCGAGATCCACGCCGCCGCGCTCACGCGGGGGCCGGTGACCGCCGCGGCGCAGCCCGCCGAGGTCCCGAGCGGCCCCCGGTTCGTGCGCGCCGACCCTCCGACGGCCGCCGAGCCTTCCGAGGACCAGCCGATGGAGGGACAGCTCGGTCTGGACGATCCGGAGTACTGGTCCGCGCCAGTCTAGGTCCCGGTCAGAACAGATGGGCGTTCAGAGCGCGTAGTCCCTCGATGTCGTGGACGTCGCCCGGCATCTCGGGCACCGCGATCGTCGGCTTTCGCCCCAGCCGTCGCGTCAGATCCGCAAGGTTGTGGGCATCGACGTCGGCCAGCGCCACCTGCTCGCCGAGCGTTTGCGCGACCTTCCCGCCGAGCTTGTCGCCAAGCAGCCCGGCGAGCTCAGTGTCCAGTTGCGGCGATGGCTGGGTGCCGATCGCCTCACGCACGCGGTTGACCACCACGCCGCCGAATGGCAGGTCCTCCTCGCGCAGCCGCTTGGCGAACCACTCCGCCTCCTGGATCGAGGCCTCACGCGGGGAGGTGACCAGCAGGAAGGTGGTCCGGCTGTCGCCGAGCAGGGCCTCGACGTGGCGGGCGCGCTCGGCGAAGCCGTCGGTCATGCTGCCGAACGCGTTGAAGAAGTCGGAGAGGTCGCGCAGGAGGTCGACTCCCGTGGCGCGCTTCATCACGCTGAACAACATCCCGGTGCCGCGGCCCACGAGCCCGAAGCCGACCTTGCTGGTGGACTGGAAGAACTTGAGCGAACGCGAGTCGATGAACCGCGACAGCCGCCGCGGCGCCTCGAGGAAGTCCAGCGCGTTGCGGCTCGGGGGCGTATCGAGCACCAGCAGGTCGTAGCGGCCCTCTTGGTGCAGCTCGTGCAGCTTCTCCATGGCCATGTACTCCTGCGACCCGGCCACGGCGTTGCTCAGCTGCTTGTAGATCGGGTTGCCCAGCACGGCGTCGCGGGTCTGCTCGTCCGGCGCGTAGGTGTCCACGAGGTCGTCGAAGGTGCGCTTGGCGTCGAGCATCATCGCCCACAGCTCGCCCGACGAGGAGTTGAGCTCCACGCGCGCCTCCTCGTTGCCGAGCTCTGAGAGGCCGAGCGAGTTGGCCAGCCGCCGCGCCGGGTCGATCGTGAGCACCGCGGTCTTCAGGCCGCGGTCGGCCATGCCCGTCGCGATGGCCGCCGAGGTCGTGGTCTTGCCCACGCCACCGGATCCGGCACAGATGACCACCTGCTTGCGCCCGATCAGATCGGCGACACCGCCCGTGCGGCGGGATGGCGTGCTCACAGCTTGCGCTCCAGCTCCGCGGCCAGGATCTCGATGCCTTCGAGGTCGACCTCGGGGGTGAGCAGGAACGGCAGCGTGAGCACGGGGGCGTCGAGATTGCGGCGCAGACGGCCGATCTGCGAGCGCTGCTCGCGCGCCCGCGAATGCGCGGCGAGGGCGGTGGCCACGGCCTCGCGGGTCGCGGGCCCGCCCTTGCCGCGTGTGCCCCGTGATGGGGTATTCACACCCTCGAGCTGCTCGGCCTCGTCGTTGGAGTAGCGCTCGGGCAGCACGGCGTTCACGAGCACGGCCGCGAGCTTGACGCCGACCTCACGGTGCAGGCGCTCCTGGAGATCGATGGTCTCGTTGACGGGCATCTCCTCAGCCAGCGCCACGGCAATCACGGCGGTGCAGCGGCCGTCGCGGATGAACTGGTCGAAGTAGCCGGCGTGCTTGGCCACGGGGCCGACGCGCGCGATCTCCGCGTAGGTGCGCGGCGAGCGCAGCATCGCGACGCCGTGGCCCGTGGCCGGGGCATCGACCACGCACGTGTCGTAGGGGCGGTCGCGCTTGTTGCGGCGCTCCATCTGGGCCAGCTCCCAGATCTTGCCGAGCGTGACCAGCTCGTCGAGCCCGGGCGCGGCCGCTGTCAGGTAGGTGAAGATGCGGCTCTGGTTCAGCAGCCCTGCCAGCCGGCTGGACTTCAACTGATCGCGAAGCCACTCCTCCTTGGCGTCCTCGGGGTTGAGCGAGAACGCCGAGAGCCCGTCGGCCACCTCGGTCTCGTTGTATCCCGCCGGTGGCTTTCCGAACATCCCCGTGACCCGCTCCTGCTCGGCCACCTCGGCGATCACCGTGCGGCGGCCCGCCCGCGCGCTGGCCAGTCCGAGCGCCGCGGACACCGTGGTCCTGCCAACCCCGCCCTTGCCGGTCACGAAGACCAACCGCTTGTCGAGCACGCCGGACATGCAAGGGACCCTACGTGCGGAGTGGGTGTGCGGGTTTCACCGCGTCCGGAAGGAGTTGTACTCCTACATGCGAATAGAGCCTGCGTGATGCCATGCCAGCCCACATGTAAGCCGCAGCGGAGGAGCGCAGCCGGATCGTCGATCCGGCGAGCACCGCACGGCCCCCTGCGTAGGAGCGGAGCCGAATCGTTGATTCGGCGAGCACCGCACGACCCAATCGACCGGAGGCACCAGTGACGTCTGAGGCCAAGGTCATCGCCTTCACCAACCAGAAGGGCGGAGTCGCAAAGACCACGACAACGCTCAACCTGGCCGCCGCCTTCGTGGAGAGCGGGCACCGTGCGCTGTGCATCGACCTCGATCCGCAGGGCAACCTCACCATGAGCCAGGGCATCGACCCTGACTCCCTCGAGGTGTCGATGTACGACGTGCTCGTGCACGACATGTCGATCCGCGAGGTCATCCGCAAGCGCGAGGTCGACGTGGCGTGTGCGTCGATCGACCTGGCCGGAGCCGAGATCGCGATGTCCACCAAGATCGGTCGCGAGCGCTCTCTGGAGAAGGCGTTGCGCCCGATCAAGGAGGACTACGACTTCATCTGCATCGACACGCCGCCGTCGCTCGGACTGCTCACGATCAACGCTCTCACGGCCGCCGACAAGGTGATCGTCCCCGTGCAATGCGAGTATCTGTCCATGAGGGGCTTGGTGCAGCTGCAGAACACGCTTTCCATGATTCGAGAGAACCTGAATCCGGACGTTGAGATCGAGGGGATCCTGCCCACTCTGGTGGATAGCCGCACCGTCCACGCCAAGGAGGCCATCGAGATCCTCGAGGAGAACTTCGGAGACCGCGTCTTTGCTTCTCGTATCACCAAGACCGTTCGCTTCGCCGAGGCCCCGGTGAAGGGTATGTCCGTTCTCAAGTACGAGCCCGACGGCAAGGCCGCGTACGCGTATCGCCAATTGGCGAAGGAGGTCCTCGGAAATGGCAAGCGGTAAGCGGGCGAGTATGCGTGAGGGGCCCCTGGCGGCCCTCTTTCGCAGCACCGAGGACGAGGGACTCGAGGAGCGCGTCGACGAGCGCTCGGCCGAGACCCGTTCCCCGGCGGTGCAGCGCGACGGCGCGAAGCGCCCGGAGCGTTCCACGCCGCAGGCCCCGATCCGCGAGCCGCGCGACGAGCGTCCGCGGCCGGTGTCACGTCCCATGCGCGAGCCGGCCACCAGCCGCTACGACGGTGTGCCAACTCCCGAGGAGCGGTTGCGCTCGGTGTTCTCGGCTGACATTCCGGAGAACATCATGGAGCGCCCGTCCGAGCACCGGTACGACGACGAGCCCGTCCACCAGCCGACTTCGCCGCTGCATCGCGAGCCCGTGCTGCGCGTGGTGGGCGTCGGTGGCGCCGGGGTCAACGCCGTCGATCGGATGATTGAGGCGCAGGTCGCAGGCGTCGAGTTCATCGCCGTGAATACCGACATGCAGTCGCTTGAGCAGTCGAGCGCGGAGACGCGCGTGCACATCGGCAGCGAGTCCACCCGTGGCCTGGGTGCGGGCGCCGAGCCCGACCTCGGCCGCAAGGCGGCCGTCGAGCAGTACGACGAGCTCAAGGCGCTGCTCAAGGGCGCGGACATGATCTTCATCACCGCAGGCGCGGGTGGTGGCACCGGGACCGGTGCGGCCCCCGTGGTGGCTCGCATCTCGCGCGAGGTCGGTGCGCTCACCGTTGGCATCGTCACGAAGCCGTTCAGCTTCGAGGGCGTGCGCCGCAGCGAGCAGGCCGAGCGCGGGGTCGAGGAGCTGGCCGGCGAGGTCGACACGCTCATCACCATCCCGAACTCGCGCCTGCTGTCGGTGCTCGACAAGAAGACGACGATGGTCGACGCCTTCCGCGTGGCCGACGACGTCCTTCGCCAGGGCGTGCAGGGCATCTCCGACCTGATCGCGCTGCCCGGGTTGATCAACCTGGACTTCGCCGACGTGCGCACGATCATGAGCCAGGCCGGCAACGCCCTGCTCGGCATCGGCATGGGTTCGGGGGAGCACCGGGCCGCCGACGCCGCGGCGCGTGCCGTGGAGTCGCCGCTGCTGGAGACCTCGATGGACGGCGCCAAGTCGATCCTGCTGTCGATGACCGGCGGCAGCGACCTCTCGCTGTGGGAGGTCAACGACGCCGCCAAGGCGGTCGCCCAGGCCGCCCACCCCGACGCCAACATCATCTTCGGCGCCATGGTTGACGAGAAGCTCGGCGACGAGGTGTGGATCACGGTCGTGGCCACGGGCTACGGCGACTCGCCGCAGCCCCGCCGCGAGAGCGGTGGGCGGGGAGCGCCGATCGCCGCCGACCACGAACCGCGGGTCACGCGCACCGCGCCGCCGCGCGAGCGCGTCGCCGCCGGTCTCGCTGATCTGGACGTGCCCGAATTCATGCCCCGCCGCGGGTAGAACGCAGTAGCGTCGGCGCCTCGTGAGGGGCGTCGTCGCAGCCGGTCATCCGCTCACCGCCTCGGCCGGGGCCGACGTGCTGCGCGCCGGGGGCAATGCCGTGGACGCCGCTGTCGCGGCCGTGTTGGTGTCATTCGCGGCCGAGTCGCCGCTCACCGGGCCGGGTGCCGGTGGGTTCATGCTCGTGACCTCGCCCGAGGGCGAGAGCCACCTGCTCGACTTCTTCGTGGTCGCGCCGGGTCGGGGGCTCGGTCGCCTCGATCCCACGCCGCTCGTGCCCGTCGAGGTGGCGTTTGCCCCCGATGCGATCCAGGTCTTCAACGTGGGGGAGTCCTCCTGTGGTGTGTACGGCACGCCGGCCGGGCTGGCCTCGGCGCTCGACCGGTTCGGCACGATGGCGCTTGGCGACCTGACCGCCCCGGCCGCTCGTGCCGCGCGCGACGGCGTCGAGGTGTCCGAGGTCCAGGAGTACCTGCTCGCCATCCTCGGTCCGATCTTTCGCTCGACGCCCGAGGCCACCGCGCTGTACGAGCCGCTCGGGCGCCCCGCCCGGGCCGGCGAGCGCCTGGCGATGCCCGATCTGGCCGAACTGCTCGACCGCCTGGGCGAGGAGGGCCCGGACTTTCTCTACTCGGGCGACGTGGCCGAGGCGGTCAGCGACTGGGTGCTCGAGCGTGGTGGTCTGATCACGCGCGAGGACCTGGGCGCGTACGAGGTGCGCGAGCGCGAGCCGGTGCGTGCGAGCTTCCGCGGCCGCGAGGTGCTCACCAACTCGCCGCCCTCGTCGGGAGGCATCCTGATCGCCGACGCGCTCGAGCTGCTCGACCGGATCGATCGCCCGGGCGACACAGAGGCGCTGGCGGAGGTGATCGCCTCGACCAACCAGGCACGCGACCACGAGTTCGTCGCCGGCCTCGGTGATGCCGACTACGTCGGGCACTTCCTCGACCCGTCGACGCTTGACACCGTGGCGGGTGAGATCGGATCCCGCCTGGGGTCGACCACGCATGTGTCGGTCATGGACGCCGACGGCGGCTGCGCCACGGTCACCTGCTCCAACGGCTCCTGCTCGGGCGTGGTGGTGCCAGGCACCGGCATCCACCTCAACAACATGCTCGGCGAGGAGGATCTGAACCCGGGTGGCTTCCACAGCCACCGGCCCGGGTCACGGGTGCCGAGCATGATGGCCCCCACCGTGGTGCTGCGAGACGGACGCCCAGAGATCGCGGTCGGCTCTGCTGGCTCCAACCGGATCCGCTCGGCGATCGTCCAGACCATCGCCGCCGCCATCGACGGCGGGATGGCCGCCCAGGACGCCGTCGAGTCCGCGCGACTGCACGTCGAGGGCTCGCTCATCGACGCCGAGCCGGGGGTGGACAAGGCCGCGCTGGTTGCGCTGGAGACGCGCGGCTGGCGGCTGCGCCGGTGGCGCGAGCGCAACCTCTACTTCGGGGGCGTCCAAGCGGTGGTGCGCGACGCCGACGGCCGGCTCTCGGGCGGAGGCGACCCGCGACGCGGGGGCGTGGCCGTCAGCGTGGAGTAACCACCCCGAAGGGGCGTTCGCCATGCCCTCCGCTAGGTCTTTGTCAGCGTGAACTCCCGCCAACCTCCGGCGTCGGCCTCGGTCATCTCATGGCCGTGGTCGGTCGCCCAGGCAGCAAGGTCGATGCCGGCCTCCGGGTCGGTGGCCAGCACGATCAGGACGTCGCCAGACGCCAGCTCCTCGATGGCCGTCTTTGCCATCACCAGCGGCATTGGGCACTTCAGGCCCCTGGCGTCGGTGGTCCTCACGACGCTCTAGTAGTGGACCTTGCCGTTGCTGCTGGCGCGCGCGGCGGCCACCCCGGTCTCGGAGAGGCGCTTCATGGCGCTGCCGCACAGCGCGGCCAGGCGGTCCAGGCGATCCTCCTCGGCGCGCAGCTCGAGCAGCTCCTGCTTGTCCGACAGGTCGAAGGCGATGGTGGCTGCCATGCCGTAGGCGTCGAGCTCGGCGAGATCCTCGTCTGTGGGCCGCAGCTCGGTGACCTTCTCGACGAGGTCGGCGTAGGCGCGGCGCGCCCCGACGGCCACGTCCTCATCGGCGTCGGGATCCTCTTCGTCGTCGGCGGCCAGCCACTCGACATCGCCGGCCGGGTAGGGCATGTCCTCGATCCGACGATTGAGCCGAAACGGCCGGGTGCCCTTGACGAGCACGTTCATCCGGCCGTCGTCGAGCTCCTCGATGAGCTGTGCGACCTCGGCGGCGCAGCCGATGTCGGCCAGGCCGTCGTCGCCTGACCAGACGATGCCGAACTCGCTCGCCTGCTCGAGACATTCGCCGATCATGGTGCGGTAGCGCTCCTCGAAGATGTGCAGTGGCACGAGCTCTCCGGGCAGCAGCACGAGCCCGAGGGGAAAGAGGGGGAATCGCTCGGCGGAGTCGGCCATCGCCTGTCAAAGGCTAGCCCTCCCGGAGCGTGGGCTCGGGCGCTCTACTCTCGTGGCCCGTGGCCGTGAATCCCGAGCTGGAGTCCGCCGGCCCAGCGCATGTGGCCACGGTCTCGTTCCTGGCGTCGCGTGCCGTGCCCTCAGGTGGCTTCGCGGTGGCGCTGGCAGGAGGCACCGCGCTGGCTCGGGTTGGAGCGCGCCTCGGTGTCCGCCAAGGCTTCGGCGCGTCGATCGCGGCGATGCTCGAGACGGTGGCCATCATGGGCCCCGCGCGCTTTGGGGTGCCGCTGACCCAGGCCGTCGGCGCCCCGCTGCTCGGCGGCATGCACGCAAAGGGGCGCGGGGTGGCGGCACAGGTTGCGGTTGCCGCCCTGATCCGGTTGGTGTCGAACACCGCCGGCGCGTCGTTCTTTATCTTCGTGATCACGGGCGGGCTCGATGCCTACTCCGGGACCTACGAGAACATCGCCGGCAGGCTCGGGATCGAGCTGGGGCAACGGGGCACGATCGTGGCGACCGCCGTGGCCCTGTTGCTGTGGACGGCCGTGGCCAGTGTGGCCCAGGTGCTCGTGTACCGACGGGGGCTGAACCGCTGGCCCGAAGGGCAGCTCGACGGCGAAAGCCAGCCCGTCGAGCCCTACGTGCACCGCGGCCGGTTCGACCCGCGTGTGGCCGCGCTGGCCACCGCCGGCGTGTTTGGACTGCTGCTGGCCAGCACGGCGTGGGTGCTGCTCGGCGGGGTGGTGGCCTGGCTTTCAGTGAGCACCGCGCTCGCCCGCGGCGATCGGCGCGCTTGGCGTACCGGCTTCGCGCTCGCGGGGGTGCTCGCCGTCGGCGCCATCGTGTTCTCGCTCACCGGCGGACTGGGCATCGACGTCGCCGCGCGCCGCGGCCTGCGCGCCGGCCTGCTCGTGCTCGCCGCCACCTGGCTGCGCGCGGCGGCCGGGGCAGACGGGCTGCGTGAGGTGTCACGACGTGCGCTCGCGCGGCTGAAGCGGCTGCCGGCGGTGAGCGAGGCGGCTCGGGTGCTCGACTCGATCGGCTCCGAGGGACGATTGGTGGCGGCGGGCAAGTCGATGGTCGACCGTGCAGCCGCCGTGCCCTTCGCCATCGTGCCGCTCGTTGACGCCATGCTCGGATGGGCGATCGACGAGGCTGGGCGCTATCGGCCGCCGCCGGTACCGCCGGTACCGCCGGCACTCGCGCTGCGTGCGCGGGCCGTGGATGCGCTGCTGGTGGTGGCGGCCGCGCTCCCGGGGCTAGTGCTGGTCGTGTGACCCTCTATGCCGGCGCGCGTGCCGATATCAGCAGGTTGTAGAAGAGCGCCGGCGGGAGCCTGCCCTCGAGCAGCAGGCGGTCGAGCGCTTGGAAGGCGAGGTAGCCGCGGAAGGCGTACTGGCGCCATAGCCACGGCACGTCGGAGGGCTCGGCGGTGGCCTCGAGAGCGCGGTTGGCCCAGCCGAACATGCTGGCGGCCAGCTCCTCGCCGCGCACGAGCACCTGCTGGAAGCCCGCGCCGCCCGCCTGCTCCGACAGCAGCCCGGGGGTGAAGGCGTGCACGTCGACCACGCGCTCGAGCTCGTCCTCCTCCGGGCCGTGGTGGTGGCCCTCATGGATCGCGGGCGCCGCGCCCATCAGCTTGCGCCACGCCGGCGCCGCGCGATAGGCGGCCCGCTTGGGCATCGCGGCGATGCGGTCGCCGTAATGGGACGGCTCGCCGTGGAAGGCGATCGCGCCGCCCGGCTTGAGCACCCGCAGAAACTCGCGGAACGAGGCGCCGAGGTCGGGCAGGTGGTGAAGCACGGCATGACCGAACACGAGGTCGAAGCTGTCGTCGGCGAAAGGAAGCGCGGACGCTGCGCAGCAGGCCGTGGTCACGGGCACCCCGAGCCGGTCGGCGCTGGCCTGCAGCGTGTCGAGCATGCCGGGCGAGATGTCGGTGGCCGTGTACTCGCTCACGGTGCCGGCGCGCACCAGATTGAGCCCGAAGTACCCGGTGCCGGCCCCGATCTCCAGCACGGCCGGGAAGTGGCCCGCGTGCCGCAGGCCGAGCGCCTTGCGCAGCTTGGTGGTCACCTGCGCCTGGCCGCTCGGGCTGTAGTCGATGCCCCATTTCGCGTCGTAGTGCGCCGCCGCCAGGTCGTGGTAGCGCACGTTCGCGTCGCGGATGTAGTCGATCTCGGCCGCCGGCATGGCCGAGGCAGGGTAATGCCAGCGCGCGGAGAGCGCGGCCAGATCGTCGATCCCGCGAGCACGGCCGCGATGCGCGAGGAGCGCAGTCAGATCGTCGATCTGACGAGCACCGCAGCGATGTCTCCCTACTTCTTCGCGTCGACCGCCTTCTGCAACTGGGACTTGCTCATCTTCGACCGCCCGTCGATGCCCTTTCGCCTGGCCTCGTTGTAGAGCTGGTCGCGCGTGCGGCCCGCCCCGCCGGTGCCCGAGCGCTTGCCACCGCGGCGGCCGGAGGAGATGTCGTCGGTTGAGCTCTTGGACGCCTGCCGCGACTCGCCGCTGCGCGCCTTGCCCTTGTTCACAGTGCGCGCGGCGATCTCCTCGGCCGTCGACTCGGACTTGCCCTGGTCCTTGACGCTCTCCTTGACCGCCTCGTACTGACGATCACGCTTGCTTCCCTTCTTTACTCCGCGCGGTGGCATGGCGCGCGGGTACCCGCGGCCGCATCGGCGAAACGGCCTCCTAGACTGCCCCGGTCGTGACCGACAGCAAGGAACACGTGCAGGCCGACCAGCCCGCCGGCGTGCCGCCCCTGGCCCTCACGGGCGAGCGCACGCTGCCCGACGTGCCGGAGGAGAACTACTGGTATCGCCGCCACCTGGCGGTCTATGAGTGGATCGCCGATCGCGTCCGTGGCCTAGATGTGGTGGACATGGCCTGCGGCGAGGGCTACGGCAGCGGCGTGCTGTCACGGCGCGCCGCGCACGTGACGGGCGTCGACGCGAACCCCGAGGCCTTCGAGCACGCGCGGCTTAAGTACTCGGCGCCCGGCGTGCGCTTCGAGCGCGCGCTCGTCGACGGCTACTCGCAGCCCTGCGACGCCGTCGTCTTCCTCCAGACGATCGAGCACGTGCAGGACCCGGCCGCGATCTTGCGCCACTTCAAGGAGATGCTCGAGCCCGGCGGCGCGGCGTATGTGTCTACGCCCAACCTGCTGACGCTCGCCCCTGAGGGTGCCGAGAAGTCCGGCAACCCATGGCACGTCAAGGAGTACCGCGCCGAGGAGTTCCGGGCGCTGTGCGCCGAGGTGTTCGGCCAAGTCGAGGTATTCGGGCTCTTCCACGCGCGCAAGCTGTGGCTGCACGAGCTTGCCCTGGCCCGCGGCTGGGACGACCTGCACGCGCAGCTGGGGATCACCAAGCCGTTCTATGACCGGTTCATTCCGGCCATCGCGGCGTCGGACTTCGCGCTGCGCACGTCGGGGCTCGACGGGGCGCTGGACTTCGTGGCCGTGCTGCGATGACGGCGCACCGAGGATCTTTGGCGCTGGTTCTGCACTCGCACATGCCCTACGTCGAGGGCTTCGGCACATGGCCGTTCGGGGAGGAGTGGCTGTGGGAGGCGACGGCCGGCGTGTACCTGCCGCTGCTCGAGCTGCTCGAGGCCGCCTCGGCGCCGATCACGCTTGGCGTGACCCCCGTGCTGGCCGACCAGCTGGAGACTCTGCCGGGCCCCGCGGGCGAGCGTCTGCTCGGCTTCCTCAACGGCACCCGTGCCGCGGTGCACGCCGAGGACTCCGAGGGCCTGGAGCGCACGGGCCACCCTGAGCTGGCCGCGGAGGTACGGCGCGCCGGGCGCGAGTACCAACGGGCTGCCGAGACGCTCGCGCAGCCGGGCGGCCGTGATCTGGTCACGGCGCTTCACCGCCTCGAGCGCGACAACCCGATCGAGCTGTGGACGTCGTCGGCCACACACGCGCTGCTGCCGCTCATCGCCAGCGACGCCGGAATGCGCCTGCAGCTGACCACCGGGATCAGGTCGCACGAGCGCCGCTTCGGCGGGTGGACGGGCGGCTTCTGGATGCCCGAGTGCGCCTACGTTCCCGGGCTCGAACGGGAGCTGGCCGACGCGGGGGTGCGTGTCACGTGCGTCGACCAGACGAACGCACACGGCTTCGGCGGTCCGGGCAATCTCGAGCCGGTGCTCACGCCGTCGGGGGTGGTGGCGGTGCCGATCGACTGGCAGACGATTCAGCTCGTGTGGAACGGCTTGACCGGATACCCCGCGACGGGCAGCTACCGCGACTACCACCACCGCACCACCCACGATCTGCGGCCGTGGAACATC
>JAABUK010009284.1_pt1 | contig 13491 bp, 14 predicted proteins | sample 5559141 | NCBI WGS metagenome assembly JAABUK01 (sample SAMN10711869, study PRJNA513367) | rock metagenome | isolation source: Antarctica rocks | place: Antarctica: Victoria Land, Pudding Butte nord | collected 2016-01-03
CGTAGATGTTTTCAGAAAGCTATATGACGTAGTTGGCCTTGGCTGGGTGTATGCAATTACACGAAACAGCTTCATCAACAACCTGGCAAACAGGTATGTCATTTCGTTCCATGTCAGCATTTCCATGTGTTGTTTGTTCAGCATATGGCTATGTCCAAGACACTCTACAAAGCAGTTTCATGCAAGTTCTGCAGGGTATACGCATTGTGGGCTAAGTACAGACTCCCCATCACAGGCCGCCCTGACATTGAAACTGTTCTGCGCCAGAGGAAAGAAACTTGCAAAGGATCCTAGTTTTCTCGTCAGAGTTTTCTCGTCAGACTTGACATGTGTGGTATTGTGTGGTGATGTTTCTGCTGAATGACAGTTGGGTGAGGTGTTTTGCACTTTCAGGCATGTATCCAAACGCACCTTGCAAAAGGTGCAGCACTTGTCTTTGCACCATGAAGCTGCTGCGTGAGCATAGTGTTTGTGTTGCACGACAGCCATTGTTGTAGACAAACACCTACTCATGTACCTCATGGTTTGAACATCAGTTTGCAACACAGTTTCGCAGCTTGCTGTCTGCTATCAATGGCGTATGAGGTGAAGTTCGTACACATCCCGGCGGTTTGCATTTTTGACAGTGACTGGTGCTGCAAGACACGCGGCTGTACAGATTGGAATTTATGTGTGAATAGAGACATATATGAAAGGAGACATGAGCAGGCTGCTGCCTCGAAGAGCTTGCACATACATGCACTGTCAGAACCCGGGCAACTTCGATCACCAATTGTTGGTATTGGCTCAACGGCCTTGGCTTTCAGTAAATGTGGTGAAAACGCGGTGCGTCATTTGACGTCATTGCGCAACATAATGTTTCTCTCTGTGACTAACAGGTGTCATCTGATCGAACTCTGGATCTAATCGGTGCAGCTGTGCGCAGCGATGCGTCCGGACTCACCGTACAGCGGCTCACATGCAGAGCCTTCACGACTTCAGCGTTTGTGCTTAAGTGTACATTGGTTGCGATGCCAAAGCAATGAGCGAAGCGTTTGTATCGGCTTTGGTGACGTCCCTTGTATTGCTGTGTTTTTGCTGCTTCGGTGCAGTTGGCATCAGATCACTAGACCCACAGCAAGCTGAGCATCAGCCCGTGGCCAGCACGCGCAGGCCGTGAGTCTCTGCATCTTAGAAGTCCATTTGCTATCTTGAGCTGATTTGCATGCGCAGGACTCAGTTGCACTGCGTCCCGCTTAAGCTTTATAATCCATCAGGTCATGTATGCCAACTCATGCACATGAGACCAAAGTCTTCTGCGTGTAGATTTGCACTAGTCGAGCCAGTCGAAAGTCACACCAAGCTCTCAGTAAGCCAAGAGGGGCTAGAAGCACTCAGAAGCATCCCTGGCCCTGTAGTGCCTGTCGTTGTCATTGGCCCATACAGGAGCGGCAAAAGCTTCTTGCTCAACCAATTGCTGGGTGTTGGCTGCAGTGAGCCCCATACTGCAAGCTGTGTGCACGTGCTGGATGTTTCTCAGCCCTAAGTGCAAACAGCCCTACACAAATGCATGTGCATGCTGGCATGCATAGCCTGACAGCAAAGGCGGCTTGATTGCAAACTTCACTAAGTCAGCTACACACTCAGCATTTCCATGTCTGCAAGCAGCCACAGCATGCTTTAAGCAAAAGCTGCATTTAAATGAACTAATCTTCCTTGGATGCATAAGCTGCAGGCAATTATGCTTTTGATGATGGGCAAAGCTTGTGCTCATGCTGCACAGATCTTGTTTGTTTTTACTGTCATATAAGCTTTCCTGCTTGAGGCAGCCATGCTGCATTTCCTGGCGCACATGTGACACATGTGTTATACATTTCGCTGAGCATTACTCATAACACACCTGTCTGAGCAACAAGGTTTTCCATCAGTGGAGGTGCATTCTTCCACAGCCAAGACTTGTGCATTGCTTGCAGCTGAGGGCTTTGGAGTTGGTCACACACGTAGCACACAGACAAAGGGCGTCTGGGTCTGGGGAGAACCCCAAAAGCTCCCCTTAGCTGACAAAACCCTGCCCGAGTTTGGTGGCCAAGAGGCTTCCATTGTCTATTTAGACACTGAGGGCTTTGAGAGCACTGGCAAAGCTGATGCATATGATGATCGCATCTTTGCCCTCAGCACCCTGATCAGTGCTGTTCTTGTGTACAACCTGCCAGAGACCGTCAGAGAGTCTGACATCCAGAAGCTCAGCTTTGCTGTTGAGTTGGCTGAGGGCTTCTATGCAGATGTACAGGTCAGTCTACCAACGTCCCCTGCTTGATTGAATCTGCACTAGCCTTGTAGCTGCAGTTCGCATGTCGTGTGCAATGTCATGTTGGACATTATAAACGACAGCTGTCCCATAGGGATCACCCAACAATATCATGACATGCTGCAGGTCATCTGAACAGCCCACAAAGCATCGGCACACCCATAAGTGATGTATGCATGTCAGCTATCAGCATGTCACCTATGCCTGTCAGCCCTCGCATGCACTTACACTCAAGAAGATGTGCATCATGACCTTTGTGATGGGTACAGGGGGGCGGGGGTAGAAGCCCCGTGGAACCTGGCAACATGCTGTGGCTCATCCAGAGGGACTTCCTTGAGGGCAAAACTGTGCAGGACATGGTCAGTGAAGCCCTGCTTCCTGTGGCAAACCCCTATGAGGATCAAGATATTGCTCAGGTCAGGAAAGAAAAGAAAAGTTTATGCTTTTAGCAATGATAACGGAAGCCTTTCAAGGCGGCAGCCCGGGGCTATTGCTCAGGTCAACGCACTACACTGTGAAGGCCGCAACAGAGCAAAACTCACTGTGTTCCTAAATAGGCCCTGGCAACTGAGCCACATGGACATGGCATCAGTAATTTGCATGTTGCAGGTCAACAAGACATGCAAGTTCTATGTCTGATTGCTTGCAGTACATGTTGCTTCAGTGATGATGCAACTGGCATGACACGATGCAACTGGCATGACAATATGCAACTGGCATGAGCTCAAAGGTGTGTTGCTGTGGTATGTTTGTGCTCATCAAGCAGATGATCAGGCAAGCACTGTTTCTGCTGGCTGGCAGCAAAACAGCATCAGCTCTTGCATGCACTAGGAACCTTGCACCTCCCAGTCATACACTTGTCACTCATCGCATGCTGTCACAGTGTTTCACACTTATACTCAGAGTGATCGTAGCAACATCAAGTTATGCAGCAGCAAAGGATGCAGCAGCAAGTGATGCAACAGCAAATCATGTAATATCAGATGATGCGTTGCAGGTCAACAAGATACGTCAGTCTTTACGTCTGGTAGCGCGTAACAGCACAGCTTTTGGTCTGCACCAACCCCACATGGAGAGAACCAAGCTGTGTGAGTTGGGCGATGAACAGCTGGATAGGCAGTACATTCAGCAGCGATCCAGCCTGCGGGAGTTAGTGCAGCAGCTGGCAAAACCCAAGAGGGTGAATGGCAAGGTTATGACAGGTCCTGCCTTGGCAGAACTGGTTAGTCAGATGGTCACTGCCCTGAACGCAAGGGACATTCCTACAGCTGGTTCCATTCTGGAACACTTCAACAAGGAACTGGTGTACAGGTGAGGGTGATGTGCACATAAGTTGCTGCAGGCAGTTTTGCAGTAGTGATGAGCCTTACGCTTAGTCATGTATGCATCAGCTGAATGCACCAGCTGTGCACCAAGCACCTATGTCTACTTGCTAGACGCTTCAAACGGGAAGCAAATAAGTGACATCGTCTTGCCCCAAGAGGCCCAACACTTGTAAGCACACCTCCTGCCTGAACCCCTCCTTGCCCCCACCCCCATCCACCTTGTTTGGTCCCTGTTGTCCCCCCTCCCCCTCTTGCCCCCTCCTCTTGACCTGCTCACCAATCTGCCTGAACCACTTGACCTCAACAGAACAGCTCAGTGCCACTGCATGTGCAGTGTTGTGCTTGTTGTCCACAGACTGTGTTAGACAGCACAAATGCAGTGTCCGTGGGACACAGATCATGCCTTGGCACTGGACGAGAGGCCGTTGTCTTCAACCTGCAAGCCTTTCCAAGCTTGTTGCTACAACTGAGAAGCCCCTGCATTGCTCCACAGGGTGCGCGATAGCTACATTGCGCAGCTCGAGTCCCTAGCTCTACCAGTCAGTGATGCAACCCTAGCAGCACGTCATGAGACTGCATCGGCAGCCGCCAGGAAGCAATTCCAGGCTGAGAAGTTTGGTAATGACTTGACTACTGGGTTGGGGTCCCTTCAAGACATGCTGCAAGCGTCGCTGGACAAGGAGTTCTTGTGAGTGCTCTGGCTCCTCTGCTTGATCTGACAACACCTGATCTGACCTGATCTGATCTGATCTGATCTGATCTGATCTGATCTGATCTGATCTGATCTGATCTGATTAGATCTGTGTGAGGTGCATCTGATCTAAGGCAGCTTTCACATGATGTAGTGGTGTTGTTGACGACTGGGTGAGAATGTACAGGCTGGGCAATGACCAGGCTCACACAACCAAAACAGCAAGGCAAACAGGCTGTTGGTACTTACTGCTGTGTGTCACATAATGGTTTTTTCCTTGCGTTAGGCAGTGGTCGACAGACTGCAAAGGCTGCAGTGTGCTCAGAAACACAGAATTGGTCAGATAGCCTTGACAGGGACCATTCACGCCAGACCCTGCAGCCCCACCAAAGCTGCTGCATGCTGATCACTTCATGACTGACAACGACACGTGTATGTATCACTATTTCTGTTTCATGGGTTCATCACAAGTGGACGAGGGCAATATCATGGGAAGTCTCACAAACAGTAGCAACGATAGCAAACACTAAAAACAACAGCAAACACTAAAATCAATAGCAAACACCAAAAACAATAGCAAACACTGAAAACAACAGCAAACACTGAAACAATAGCAAACACCAAAAACAATAGCAAACAGTAGAAAGAATAGCAAATGGAAGGATTCCATGCAGAGGCCGGCAGACTGCCAACACCTTGGAGTCGAACAAGCGGTGTGAGAAGGCCGAGACAGAGTGTGAGGATTCCCTGGAAAAGGAGCAGCTGGTGAGGCTGCCTTCCACCGGCCGTTTTGAGGACCGATTCTCACACTGCCAGGCTGCCTTTGACCTGGTGTGCATAGGACCAGCACACACTGGACAGGTACACCATCAAGCTTTGCCATTGTCGTTGACCTGGTGTGCATAGGACCAGCTCACACTGGACAGGTACAACAGCAAGCCTCATCATTGCCTATCAGTTGCATTGCCTTTGACCTGGTCTGCATAGGACTCGCACACACTGGACAGGTACAGCCATCAAGCCTCATCATTGCCTTTCAGTTGCATTGCCTTTGACCTGGTGTGCATAGGACCGGCACACACTGGACAGGTACAGCCATCAAGCTTTGCCATTGTCTATCAATTGTATTGTGTGTCCCATCATGTTCAGTGTCAGGGGGGCTGGGCAGCCCGGTATTCATACAAGGCTAAATTGACCCCAAAACATGTAGTGTTTTCTTCTCTTGTCTTCTTTGTCATGAGTATCATGGCCTGCTGATGCGCCCTTGTTCCTGGCTGTTCCTGTAGAGTGAGAGGCTTCAGAAAGCCTGGAAAAGGGAGCACACCCGTTTCAAGCATGACTACAATGACAAGCTGTACAATGGGCTGGTGCTGCTGCTGCTGGTGGACATCCTCCTGTTCAGGTTTGTCATCAAGTTCAGCATTCTGGAGTCTCTTGGCTGGATCGTGTTCCTCTTCTTGCAGGTAAGCCCCTGTTACTACTTTTGCTACTATGACTGTTACTGTTACTGCTTTTCAGGCATTGCCACCGTTGTCTCAGTTGGTAAGAGAATGAGCGGCACAGTTCACTGGAACACATCGAGCTGGTTGTGCACGGACACATGGTAGCTGTTGTGCTGAGATGAGTTGACTGTGGATTTGCTGGTTGATGCTCACTCAGCAGTAAGTAATACCTACAGCAGAATGCTATTATTAATTACAGCAGAATGCATGAAATGTGCACTACCCTGAACTGAATGTACCTACACTTCATGTATTCACAGCAGTGACTGATTCACAGCAGTGACTGCCTACGCAATGGTTTGGGTGCTCATGGACTTGTTTTGGCACCCAACTACAGCTGTATTGCATGTGTGCTGTTGAGATGCCCACCTTGTGCACATTGCAGGTATACCCAAAACTGTACCTGAATGGGGGATCAATGTATGAAGCGCATTGGTGGATCATCCTGGTCAGAGTGTGGGAGATTCTAGTGTACAACCCAGTGTTAGATCTAGAGAAATGGTGGCAGATATTGACCCCAGTAGCACTTGTGGCGTATGTTGTGTGGAAGCTGTGGGTCAGATGTATACGACCCAGATGGAGAAGAAGACAGGACAAAAGACTAATGCTGCCAACCAAGCAAGGCAACAGTGATAGCAGGGACCTGTCAGTCTAGTGTAGCAGCAGTGACTCGATAACAGTATTGATATTGTGTCACAATTCAGTGTCTGTCAGACCTTGACTAAGTCTTGTGCAGGATGTGTCTGGAAACACAGCTTCTTTTGGAGATTGCAAGACTCAATCAGTCAAGCAGGCAAGTTGCATGTACCAGACTTCATGTACAACAGACAAAAGTGTGTGTGTGTGCGTGTGTGTGTGTGTGTGTGTGTGGGTGTGTGTGTGTGTGTGTGTGTGTGTGTGTTGAGTAAAAAGACTGAAAATGCCAGATTTTTGTGTACCACATGGTAAGCTGTGTATGTTCTGTGTTATGTGACCACCCATGTGCAATTACTGTGCGGTTTGGGTGGCAGCGAGGACCACTCCAGATCTTTTTGTACTTCTTCTTGCTTGATTCATTGCACAGCGTGGCATCAAGCTGTCACTCAACCTGGCAATGCAGTTCAGTCTAGTCTGGCAGTGCAAAACGGCAGCAGGACTTTGATACAAAGCCACAATGTATAACGCCATGACATTATTCGTTGAATGGCAGGTGATGGCTGACATGATATGAACCAAACAAGCACAGCGATGTTGCATAAACCTTCATATCTGCTTTAATTGCTGCCGTTCTGTGAGACATTGCGCTTCAACAGTTTTGCTCTGAGACTCAAAAGCAATCTCTACTTCATTCATGTTCAGACTGCGTTGCTAATTTAAAATATATTTCACACAGCAAATTCAGGGGGTGAGTTTAGATGAATATAACCTTGCAAAATGTCGACTCAACCGCTACAGCAGTGTCAAGACCGCTTAGCATGCAAGTACGAGCCCGCTCATTGGGCAAAGTGGGAACAGTCACCCACTAAACGCTTCAGAAGCGATTGAGAGCAGTCTAATTCAACTGCAACAAGCTGCATATTTCAAAGAATGATCAAGGAATGGTTGTGAGGTGCAAAAATGCTCCTAAACACTGTGAAGTTATGCCAGCAAAAGTTGCCACAAGCTTTCCTTGAAAACAAGAGCATCACTGCACTTGTGTGCTAGATCACAATCATCACATGACTGACATATTCTTCTCATCAAACACTTGTGTTCCAACTGAAATTGTCAGCGTGACGCTCATACATCACAATGCACGGTTCACTCGCCGCGTGAGTGCCAATCATCCTGATAGTACTGATTTGGCAAGCCCAGCCAAAACTTGAAACGCTCCAGACCCTCGTTCACTGGCTTGTCAAATGTGCGTCTTGGCCTCTTCAGCTTCTCTTGCCGCCTACACTCAACACAAGCAGGTTCAACACAAGCAGGTGACATGGCAGGGAACATTGTACTGCATGCATAAAACACATACAAATGCATGCACACATCAGGCAGACTCCTAGGCAAGTCAAGACAGCACAGTGCAATGATACAATGCTGCAGATTTGCTTGTCGTGGGGGATGCATGATGTAGCTACACCCAACAGTGCAATAGTATGTAAGCGTCAAGACCTGTGTCGCTGGGGTCACTGGGGACGCTGGGGTGTCCATGCATGACTTCAAATTGACCTTTGAGGAATGCAACCAAATGTTGACCTCCTCACAGCAATTGAAAGGTGCTACACAATCCCAGCACATCCACGTACATGCATGACAACACTGATGTTGAGCTTGGTTTCAGTACCTGTAGAACTCTTCCAAGACCTTTTTGATACGCATCTTGTCAGCAGGCCTGCCAAGCTTGTCCATGGCATGAACAACCTGCAGAGCTTTGCGAAATTCCCCAGTGCGCACACACAGCGTGACCAGCACCTCAAACATGCTGTCATCAGGCTCTCCACCTTGCTGCCAGAACTCTCGCATCACATCAAGTGCTGCTTCAGCCTGGTTCAAGCGTGCATAGCCCTGCACAGCAGCGTTTTCCCCTTTTTTCTTCTTGTTTTGTGATCTCCCTTCTGGCTGGCTAAAGCATTGTAATCTCTCATCTCTCAGCACAGCAGACAGCAACTCAACACATTGTTGGGACTGTGCTCTTGGCAGACACCTGCTGGTCCCAGACAGTACTTCTTGGGGGAAGACCAGACTGTATGGGTTTACATGGCTTTCAGGAGCTTGTTGCACAGACAGCGCTCATGATCCAGTTGGGGCCACACCACAAAGAGAGCCCCCCAGGAGTAAAGCACTCAGGAATGGAATATGATCACTCTTGACGCAACCAAAAGTGCCCTAGTGCCATATAGATACAGAACTTTCTGCATGTGATCACATCTGAGACACATTTGTGTCCACAAGCTGCTAGGCAGAGCAGCAGCAGGCAAGCAAGGCTGGATACTCGTGAGCAAGCCATTGCTGACATACCACTACAAGACGCCATTACAGTTGGAGTGATGCCAGTACAGCGGCAATCTGTGAGCGTTGTAGATGGCAGAACAGCTTGCTTGCCTGCTCTACGATTAACAAATCACAGAATGCCAATGTATGCTTTGCCTTGTTGTAGCATACCTTGATGATAGCGCCAAAGGCTTCAACAGGAGCAGGAGCAGCCTGGTCCTGAGCCAGCTGAGCCGCCCGCTGTAAGTAGCTCCTGGCATCAGTCATGCGACCGGCCACAGACAGCGCACTGATGATTGCGTTGTAGGCGTAGAGGTCCACTTGAGCATTGGGGCTGGCGTCCAGCTCTTTGAAGGCTTCCAGAGCGTCTGCGCTGCGGCCGAGCCAGCTAAGGGCTGTGATGAGGGTTGTGTAAGATACTGCATCTGGGCTGTACCCTGCATGAAGCATGGCCAGAGTCAATGTCAAAGACCCGCTGCAGAAGCTGGACCTGTTGCACAGGGCAAGACAAGGTGTACTCAGCGTGAGCTGTCTATGCTGGTGTGTTGATGGCTACGACAGAACATTGTTGCGCATGACAGCAAGCTAGCATGCAGCAAGACTGCAGACACTGGACCTGTTACACGGTGCATCTGGGTTGTGCAAGACAAGGTGCAATCAATGTGGGCTGTCTATGCTGGTGTGTTGATGGCGTTGACATACGCACATTGTGCATGACAGCAAGCTTGCATGACAGCAAGCTTGCATGCAGCACATGCTGCCATGGTCCGTAACAGAGTAAGGCAGGGTACGGCAGCTGTATATGATGACCACAGAACAGATACAAGGAAGATGTCCTAAAAACAAGTACATACTCTAGCAAATGCTTGCACCTAAAGCCCAACTGCATGGTCCACTGCATTCACGACTGCATTCTATCCACCTGTGCAAAAGCAGATGCATGAAGTGTTCAACAAACAATCTCACACACAAGCACAAAGCTCACCTGATTGCACCATCTGACGAAACAGCCTGAGCACAGCTGGAGGGTCAACGCGGCGAATGCAGGCGTCCATGAGTGTGTTGAAGGTGTCTACTGTGGGCACTACACCTGCCTTGCCCATCTCGTTCAACATGCCAAACGCATCCTGCACATCACCAACATGTTATGAAACCACTGGCTCCAATACTCAGTTGGTCTTGCTCAGTTGGGTCCTCACTGCAGTAGGGCTATTAAGACACCCTTATATCACATCAAAGCCTGCTGCACGTGTTGCGCACTGGCAGCATGCTTGTACTGCCAGCTGCGATGCTAGCTGCAGCCAACTCAGCAATCATTATAAAATCAGGCCTCGCGCAACTTCCATCAACCGTACAGTCAAATCAGGCTGTGCCCAGCTTTTTTCAGCTGCACAGCCACCACGACAATCATGTTTAAAACAATAACGCAGTACGGCACTGGTCTAATGCTGCTCACAGGTCAGGAGCGTAACCACAGTCTGCAGCCCTTTCAGTTGTGAAGCTCCTGACTCGTCATAAGCACATTTACAGTCTGCAGCCCTTTCAGTTGTAAAGCTCCAGAGTCAAACGAAGCAACTTGCAATGCAAAAGCACACCTGCGTGTCTACCTTGTCATCCATGGCAGAGGCTCTTATCAGCGTGTTGTATGTGACAGCATTGGGCTTCACGCCCCCAGCAACCATCTCACTCAGCAGCTCCTTGCCAGTGGCTACGGACCCCGCCCTCACACACCCATCAATCAGCGTCGAGTATGTCACCTGTAGCATAATAACAAATAATGACTAAATTTGCTTTCCAGCTCATGATGAGCTAGATACATGCGGGAATGCATGTGGCATGCATGACAACAAGTCAGCACACAGCACAAATGCTGTGACACAACTTGATGGATGGGACAGAGAGAAGATGTCATGTAGGGTTGTGTGTTGCATTTCACTGCACTGTATTCCCAACTTTGCCTTGTCCTAGCTGGGCGTGAACTCTGTATCATTGAGTCACACTGAGTCGTACCGCTGGCACAGGAGAGTGTGGGCAATACAATGCACATGTTTGACAATGATAAGCTCACAGACATACCTCGTTTGGGGTGATATTATTGGCCTCCTTCATTTCTTGCAAAACTTCCAGGGCAGCTCGCAGTTCATTGTTCTGAACAAACCCTTTGATAAGACCGCTATAACTCCAAACATCCAGAGCCACCCCTGTACATGCACCTAACACTGCTCAGCTTTGCTACTGAAGTATGCCCAAATGTCGCAGGCATGGCAACAGTCCTTATGAAACACTGCCAACCAAGCATATACAGCAAGTCATGCCATGCCACCTTACAGCAAATCGCCAGCATAAATGTGTTCAATGCCTTGCGTATGTAAACAGCTGCAGGCAACTGCAATGTCACTGTAAAGCATCAGTGTGTTTGAAGCACAAAAGGACTTGGGAGGGTGCCACACCTGCAGCTTGGGCATCTGCACATGTCTGCCTGGCCTGTGCAAGCTGTCCAGCTGTGACGTATGTATCTATGAGAGTGTTATATGTCACAGCAGATGGCTTCAGGCCTGCATCTGCCATCTCCTGGAGGATGCCAGGGACTGCTGATACACCTCCTCTGCGGCTGTAGCCCTTCAACAGGATATTGAAGACCCTGATGTCCGGAGCAATATTTCGCTGCTTCATGTCTTGGAGCAGCTGCCGTGCCTCTGTGAGCTTTCCCACAGAAATGCAAGCATTCATTCCTGTACGGCAAGCAACAAGCCATGCATCACGTGCTTGTTGAACTTGAGGCTGGACAAGAAAGGCTTGCAGCCGTATTTGATGAGTGTTTAACAGCACGCAGACCACGCGCATGTACATGTGAAGGATTCACTGCAGTCATAGAAAGATGACAATTTGGAGCAGACACATGGGTTGCATGGCCAACAGATTCCGCCATGACGATATGCTATGTGCCTCACATCATAATGCACATGCCAGGACTGCAACTAAAGACCGTTGATTCAACAACAAACACAGTATTACAAGTACATTTCAGGGCAGTGGCTTGTGTGAATTGATTGCTCAAGATTATACCTGTGCGGAAGGCAGCTGCATCAAGGGGCAGTTGCAAATTGCACAGCTCCTGCCAGAGCTGATAGGCAAGATCTGCCGACGGCTGGCCTCGCCTTCGCACTTTGCCAAAAGCCGAAATCAGACCACAATAGGTGATGAAATTTGGAGTCAGACCAGCTGCCTGAATTTGCCGAAAGATCTCAAGTGCTGTGTAGGGTTCGCCAGCCTGTCAGGCCATCAATGTCAGAAATGTTACAGGCAAGTCTATTCTGTGACAAATTACTGAACCCCCAATCAGCCAAGGCTCAGGATTGAGGCATTTCAGAGCAACACACAAGCTTACCTTGATGGCAGCTGTGACCAGGGATTGATATGTGAAGTAATGCAGCTGTGTTGGGGTTTTGTGCTGAGAAGATTTGAATACAGTCAACGCCGCTCGGAACCTCTGCTTACTCAGCAAAGCTGCAGCAGAAAGACCATGAGTGAACAACAAGTCTCAACCTGATTGCTAATGCTAAGAACTGCAAATGTACAAGTGATGGACATACCTTCCACAAGTTTCTCAATACTGTACGGTTCTACTGCACACCCACTGCTCTTCAAGCGCTTCAGCTCTTCCATTGCTGAGTCCAGCTGGCCTGAGCTGATCGCGTGCAAGAGCTTGATCTCCGCATTATTCACAGACGGTAAAGAAGCTGCAGACCTGGGTGTTTTATAGGAGCTTGTGATCAGACTTCCTATCACTGGGCTCTGCAAGCTTGCAGTTTCTGATATACTTCGTCGCACATCTCGACACGTGCTATGCAACGATAACAGTATCCTGATTGGAGGCTTGCTGGTACCTAGGAAAACTCCGAGAGCAGAGACAGAAGACGTTGTACCCCAAGTTTGACACAGCCCTTTAGGGGACATCAGGGGACGTACACAGTCAGTATGAAGTGATTGATACCAATCTCTGCCTTACGGAATCTGCTATACCATTCGAACTGCTGGCGGAGTTTCTGTCGCCGCTCCGAAGGTGCAAAGGTTGAAGCAAAGGACAGGCCTCAGAATTTGACACATCATGTGTTCCACATGGATGACTGCTAAGCAGACCGCCATGCTGCCAGCTGCGGCGGTCAGAGTTCACAATTGGCAATTTCTAAGTTGGATCACCGACGAGCATGGTCAATGCTCATGAGCGTTCAGCAGACGTTGTCACGCACTACAGCTATTTCTCCCCGGTGTCGTAGAAAGCACAGGTCGTTCTGCGGCTGGTCGTCTCCTTGCCCTGTGACGTCAGACCAGCTTTCTTCGGCAGCGGCTGCACACCATAAATAAGCTGCCCTCAAGCTGCTGATCATATCACTAGAAACCTTGCTGACATGTATGCAATGATAGCTTCAACGTATGTCACGGTACTTGTTGGCATCTTTACACTGGTGTTTCTAGTCACAGACCAAACACCACTACACTTCAGGTAACCACCTTCGCATCCATGAGCAATTGACCGCTTGTGGAACCTGTTCATTTCCCTCAAGCATCAAGCACTCTTCAAACGCATTTGCCTTGTTAGTAACAGGCTGTCGTGTCCTTGATATGTCCACATAGCACTGGCAGTCACCACAAAGACTCTAGTCACAATGAGACCTGTCTTGATATGCAGTCGTACAGTGAGGCGCTTGTTCTGGTATTTACTGAGTGCGATATTCT
>JAABUK010009285.1_pt1 | contig 13491 bp, 12 predicted proteins | sample 5559141 | NCBI WGS metagenome assembly JAABUK01 (sample SAMN10711869, study PRJNA513367) | rock metagenome | isolation source: Antarctica rocks | place: Antarctica: Victoria Land, Pudding Butte nord | collected 2016-01-03
GCCCGGTGGATCAAAGCCGCCGGCAACAAATCTACTTCGGTGCGCGCGGTGTTGCGTCCGCTTCGCTCACCGTCTACGGACCCAATCGCGAACTGCATAGCGGCCACTATGGAAACTGGGCACCGAATCCGGCCATGATGCTGGCGCGCCTTTTGGCATCCATGAAGGACGATGACGGCCGCGTTTTGATCGATGGTTTTTATGACGGCATCGAGCCATTGAGCGCCACGGAACGCAAGGCTATCCATAACGCGCCGGTGAACGATAAGGACCTGATGCATGAACTCGGTTTAGCCAGGGTAGAAGGCGCAGGCCGACTTCTTGATGACCTGATCACAGAGCCCGCGCTCAACATTCAAGGTTTTGCTAGCGCCTCTGTCGGTGCCACCGCCCGCAATGTGATACCTGCGACAGCGACAGCCGATATCGGCCTGCGTTTGGTAAAGGGCACTGATTACAAACAGGAGCTTGACCGCCTGGCCACCCACATCCGCAAGCAAGGATATTTCCTGACCGATGCTGAGCCCGACCTGGATATGCGCCTGACGCACCCGAAGATCGCCACGCTGATCCGCAAAGAAGGTTACAACGCCGCAAGAACTTCCATGGACCTGCCCGTCTCGCGCAAGGTCCTTGCGGCGGTGGAGGCTGCGCGCGGACCCGTAGTCGCGCTTCCCACTTTGGGCGGCAGCGTGCCGCTATATCTGTTCACTGACTTCCTGCACACACCCGCGATTGGCATTCCCATTGCGAACCATGACAACAACCAGCACAGCTCGAACGAAAATTTGCGGTTGCAGAACTTGTGGGATGGCATCGAAACCATGGCGGCGCTGATTGGTCTCGATCCTGCAGCCAAGTGATGCGCCCACTCTGCGTCGATCTGGACGGAACGTTGATCCGCACGGACGTGCTGTTCGAATCCGCCGCTCTTCTGTTGAAGCGCAAACCATGGCTTGCGTTCGCTCTGCCTGTTTGGCTGATGCGCGGCAAAGCGCACATGAAACGCGAGATCGCAAAGCGTGTGACGCTCAACGTGGCCCTCCTCCCTTACGACCAGGAATTTGTGGATTGGATGATTGCACAACACGAGCAGGGCCGCACCGTTGTACTCGCGACCGCTTCAGATGAGTTGATTGCGAACGCGATTGCAAAGCATCTTCCCATCTTCGATTCCGTGATCGGCAGCGACGGGCAGGAAAATCAGAAGGGCACTAGCAAGCTTGCAACGCTAACGGCACGATACGGCCGTGAGTTCGCTTACGCGGGCAACTCAAGTTCAGATCTCGCCGTTTGGCGAGGCTGTGCAGAAGCGATTGTCGTGAATGCAAACTCTTCTACCGCAAAGGCAGCACGTGCTCTGGGCACGGTGACAAAGGAGTTTCCCGCATTACCGCTCACTTACGCAATGATCAGGCAAGTCCTTAGAGTGCGCATTTGCCAGATGTTTTTAGTGGCCTCGATTCCGCCCACCATGCTCACGCAAAATCCGAGATGGGCAGCTGGTGCCCTGGCAATCTGCTGCTTAGTTTCCGGCCTGTCACTCACTCGCGATTTAGTCAGTCTCGAACCAGATCGCGCCAACCGGTTGCGTGCCTTAAAGCCGATAGCAAACGGTGCATTCCCCATTTCTATCGCCTTCTTCCTAGCACCATTGCTGGTTGCCGTTGGGCTGCTCGGAATTTTGGCTTACATGGCCGTTCGCAAAGCCGGATACAGATTCTGATAAGTCTTGTGCCCGCTTAGGTAAACGGAAACTGAAGCCGCTCGGGGCAGCACCGTCTCCACTTCACGAACAGTCGCACGGCACGCTTCCGGCACCGATGAAAACGCGCCGGTAGCCACCATCCCCAGCAGCGCCGCGCCATAGGCAGAACCCTCCTGGCTTTCGAGAGTCACCACAGGCTTGTCGAACACATCCGCCAAAACTTGACGCCAAAACGGGCTGTTCGCACCCCCGCCAGAAGCCCGCACGAACTTCACCGGCACGCCCAAGTTTTCCATAATCTCCAGCCCGTCCTGCTGGCTGTAGCTCACACCTTCAACCACCGCGCGAATCAGATCGGCGCGCGTGTGCCTTGCCGTCAAGCCGATCCATCCGCCGCGAATCGTCGAATCTAAATGAGGAGTGCGCTCTCCCATCAGGTAGGGTAACCAGAACAGCCCGTCCGCCCCCGCCGGAGAGGTGGCCGCCTCAGCCATTAGATCGTCGTAGCTAATTCCAGGGGCAAGCTGATTGCGGAACCATTGCAGACTGAGTCCAGCGCCTTGAGTCACTCCCATCACATGCCACTTGCCCTTAACGGCATGGCAAAACGTGTGGACGCGGCCTGCCGGATCGTAAGCCGCCTGTTCCGTGTGCGCGAATACCACACCGGAAGTTCCCAGCGTGCAACTCACAATTCCCGGTTCCACAATTCCGTTCCCCACTGCGCTCGCCGCTTGATCTCCCGCGCCACCTGCGACGGGAGTGCCCGTGCGCAACCCGGTCAAGCGCGCGCCTTCCTCGCTCACGGTGCCACTTACGTCGCTCGATTCGTATACGCAGGGCAACATCCTTCGGTCCACGCCCAACTCGTCCGCGTAATCGAAGGCCCAGCGCCGGTTAACGACATCGAACAAAGCGGTGCCGCTGGCATCCGAAACGTCACTTGCCAGTTCGCCGGTCAGCTTAAAACGGATGTAATCTTTCGGCAAAAGCATGTGCCGCACACGCGCATAGACTTCCGGTTGGTTGTCACGCACCCATAACAGTTTCGGAAGCGTGAACCCGGTCAGCACGGGGTTCGCGGTGTACCCCACCACGCGCTCTTTGCCCAGTTTGGCGTTGATCGCGTCCACCTGGTGCTGTGAGCGCTGGTCGCACCAGATCAACGCGGGGCGAATTACCCGATAAGCCTCGTCCAGAAGCACCAGCCCATGCATCTGCCCGGAGAGTCCAATTCCCCGCACAGTATTTCCCTCGATACCGGTCTGCTTGAGTACTCCACGCACGGCCTCACAAGCAGCGCGCCACCAATCGTCTGGATGTTGCTCCGCCCATGACGGACGTTCCATCGCCATCTCTGCATGGGCCGCGGTATAACTGCCCTGCAACGCACCCTGTTCATCCACTAGCAGCGCGCGTGTGCTGCCAGTACCTGTATCGATCCCCAGCCACATAAGTTAACGGGCAGCGCGCGCAAGTGCACCGCTTTGCATGTAAGAACTCCGGATGTAAGGTAGATACGCCGCACCGAATATTCCGGCTTCGTTACCAAGAGTGGCCTGCTCAACCCGGGTATTCGTATGCCGGAACGTAAAGCTGCGCTTGCGAATCTCTTCGAGCATGGGTGGCGCAAACTGGTCCCACGCGGCCAGCACGCCGCCGCTCAGCAGGTACAGGGGAAAGTTGAAGGTGTTAATTAAAGTGGCCAGCGCAATACCGAGCGCCTGCCCCATCGCTGCAAAAATTTCCTGCGCCTTCTCATTCCCACCCACGGCCATCCGGTGCACCTGTTCAGAGGTGATGTCACCCAAGCCGGAAAGTTTGGCCATGGCTGAAATAGCTTGAGCGGAAGCGTGCTTTTCCACGCAACCGCGGTTCCCACAACCGCACGGGTTACCGTTCGGGACCACGGTAATATGCCCCAATTCACCGGCCATCCCCAGGAAACCGTGCAACACTTGTCCCCTTGAAATAATGCCGCCTCCGATGCCTGTGCCCAAAGTCAGCAGAACCAGATCGTCAACATCACGGCCGGCACCCATCCATTTCTCGCCCAACGCAGCCGCGTTGGCATCGTTTTCTAGAATTACCCGCGCACTTAAGCGGTGTTCAATTTCGTCACGAATTGGAAAATTTTCCAAACAGGCGATATTGTTGCAATTCGCAATCACGCCCTCTTTCAAGTGAATGAATCCGGGAACTACAACCCCAATTCCGGTCAACCCGCCAGCGCCTATTTTCTTCCGAAGACGCGCGATGGAATTCACCATGTCATCCACAATCGCCTGACGGCCTTCCGAGTAGTTTGTCGACCCCGAAATTTTATCAAGCAGCAGACCTTCCGTGTCGATTGCCGCCGCCCGCAGATTGGTGCCACCTAAATCAAGGCCAATGGAATATTCAGACATACACGTTTCGGATCATACTACCTCTGCTGTCTTGATCCCACTCTGCCCCGAAATACCGCGCAGAAGTGCCAGGATAATTTGGTTCACCGGCATGGGAATCTGGTGTCGCGCTCCCAACCGCAGCACCGTTCCAGTTAGCGCGTCGTACTCTAGTGGTTTTCCCGCCAGCTTGTCTTCCAGCATTGACGTGCCGGTGTCCGCTGGAAAACCTGCCATCCAGGTCAGAACTTCACCTGCAATGCCCGGCCCTAGCTTCGCTCCTTCAGCGCGCCCCACGGTTGCTGCTTCTTGCAGCAACTGCAAAGCAAGCTGATTCATCTCTGCGCCACGCAACGCGCCTATAGTGCGGCCTACAATCGCCGTTAGCGGGTTCGCGACTAAATTGATCAGGAACTTGCGCCAAGCTGCTGTTAAAAACTCAGGCTCCTGTTCAATTTGAATGGCAGCACCAGAAAACAACGCGATTAAATCCAGAGCATCGCTAGAAACGGGCACTGCTAGATCGTATTCCGGGCGCATATGCCGAACGTGCCCTGGCGCAAGCCGTTTAGAATTCGTGTACACAACGGTCGGAATTATCGTAGCTCCCGCACGGAATGGTTCCAGGCGAGCTTCTGCGTCTACTCCATTCTGCAGCACCACAATTCTGGTTCCCTGCTTAACCAAGTGAGGAAACCATCGCGCTGCGGAAGGCGTGTCCTGAGACTTTGTAGCTAAAAGAACCCAATCTGCGCGGGGAACTTGCGAGGGTGAATCAAACCATTCTACTTCGCCTGTGACACGGCCAAACGTGCCATCGACAGTTAAAAGCTCTGGCTTACGGCGAACGCACCCATATACGCGGTGTAACCCGGCGGCCGCAAGGTGCGCGGCGTACACAGTACCGATGTTACCCAATCCAACTACCGCGATATTCAAACTATAGGGTAAGGCTGCCGCTCGGTTGCGACTGACTGCTATCGTGCTTTTCCTGATCTGTAATGCAATACCCCGTCCACGGAATGGCAGCCAGCCGGGCGGAGGGAATGTCGCGCCCGCAATCCAGGCATTTACCGAAGGTTCCGCTGTCCAGGCGTTCCAATGCAGCCCTCACTTCTGTTAATTCATGGAAATCTGCATTATTGTGCCGAAGTAGTGTATCGCGCCCTTCGAGGTTCACCATGCGATCCATAGGTTCGGTCGTAGTCTGATCGGTCATTTCGCGCGCTTCCGTCTGGTTTCTATTAATTTCTTCCAGCAGATCCTGCTCGCGTTTTTCAATCAACCGCCGATACTCGTCGTTGTTCATAGACCCATGATGTAACAGTTACTACCTTCAGCGAACACGGGGGGCAGATCGAATACCCTGCCCCGCGGATTCGAATAAATATTTACGCCTTGTTCGCGTGCTCTGCACGTTTCAGGTCGCGAATACTATCATGTGCTGCTTTGACGTCCACGTATTGAGTTTCAACAACACTCAGTAAATCGGAAGGCAAGCTCTTTTTCAGAGCGTCTTCATAGTTGCTCTTTGCAGAATCTTCACCGCGTTCGCATTCATCTACAATCGCGATTTCGCTCTTCCCCGTTACCACGGATTTCAAATTAATCCAGCCACGGTGTAGCGTCGCGAAAACGTGTCCACTATGCGCAGGCGATCCCCCACGGCGCAAAACTTCATTGTTTAGTTCGCTCCCAAAGCGCGCGCGTTGCTGGGCGTACATATTGAACATCGTCTTTAGTTCGGTGTTCGTGACGCTCTCGGCTGCAGTACGGAAGCCCTGTTCACCATCTTTATTGGTCTCAATCAAATCGTTTAATACTGAAATTGCGTCGTCGTTCGTGGCAGTTGTGCTCATAGCTTCTCCTGGTCGAATTGGCAAGCAATCACAAGGCCACTAGACAGCAACAGGTACACTGAAGAGGAGGAAATCGCATGCTCGCACGTTTGGCGCTTTTTACTATTGCAATTCTCAGTTTTCTCACCGCGCAGGTTCCCGGCGCGTATACAGGTACTTGGAGTTCAGCGGCTAATGGCGGGGGCGGTAAGCTCATGCTGACGTTTGATGCAGAAGCCCTCAGTTCGGCATCTTTCTCGCTTCAGGGGCAGGACGTAAAAACGAAGCCAATCTCGATCAAAAAAGACGGCGACAGTGTGGAGTTTGTCTTCGAATATACGCTCGATGGAAATGTTTTGCGCTCTAAAATGCAGGGTACCGCGTCGCCCTTGGGCGTGAAAGGAAAATACAAGTCTACAACCGCTGACGGAACAACACCGGTCGATGAGGGAACTTGGGAAGTGACGCTGAAGCCCTGATCGGAGACCGGCTGAAAGCCGTGCGTGAGCGCATCGAAACAGCCTGCGCCCGCAGTCACCGATCTCCTGCGGATGTCTTACTGCTGGCGGTAACGAAAATCTTTCCTGCATCAGTTATTCAAACCGCCTATTCAGTGGGTTTGCGTGAGTTCGGGGAGAATTACGTACAGGAGTGGGAGGGCAAAGCGCCTGAAACGGGACTCTTGCCCGGAGCAAAATTCCATCTGATTGGACACCTGCAATCGAACAAGTCCGCTAAAGCTTGCTCGCTCTTCGATACAATTCAAACCGTCGACTCCGTCAAACTCGCCAGGCGTTTGAACGATTGCAATAAACCGCTCGACGTGATGATTGAAGTGAAGCTCTCCGCCGAAGTTTCGAAACATGGAGCCTTGCCGGAATATGTTTCTGAAATTGTCGATTCCATTCGCGCATTGCCGAACCTGAATCTGACGGGGTTAATGACTGTTCCGGAGTGGTCTCAAGATCCGGAAGTTCCGCGTACGACGTTTCAAACGCTGAAGAAATTAGCAGACACGTTGAAAATTTCCGGCTTATCTATGGGCATGTCCCATGATCTGGAAACGGCCATTGAGGAAGGCTCCACCTGTGTTCGGATCGGAACCGCCCTTTTTGGAAGCCGAAAGGCGCAATGACTGTAGGATGGTTTTCGCCAATGCCGCCGGCGCGAACCGGAGTGGCAGATTACAGCGTGGCCTTGCTGACACAGTTGCAGAAACAAACCGAAATTGAAATCGAATCCATCACCTGCGATGTCCCTGTCTATCATATTGGGAACAATCAGCTTCACAGGTCGATCTACCAGCGTGCTCTCCGACGACCGGGAGTTGTGGTGATTCATGACGCAGTGCTCCAGCATTTCTATTTGGGTTCGTTTCGGAAAAGTGAATATATCGAGGAGTTCATCTTCAACTACGGAGAGTTCGCCCTCCACGAAGCGGAATCCTTGTGGCTTGACCGGCCGCTTTCCGCGCAGGACCCCCGCTATTTCAATCGGCCTATGCTGAGAAGAGTGGTTTCTACTGCCTCCGCTGTGGTGGTTCATAACCCGGCTGCGGCAAAGGCTGTTCGGGAACACGCACCATTGGCTTCGATTTGCGAAATCAGTCATCTGTACGAGCCCGGAGAAAGGCCTTCAGATATTCGTTGCACTGCTTTCCGGGACCAGATCGGTGCCGGGCAAAATGGGTTCGTTTTTGCGATTTTCGGTTTCCTTCGGGAATCTAAGCGCCTTAACACCATTCTCAAAACATTCGAAAGACTTCACCGGATGCAGCCACAGACCCGTCTTGTGGTGGCGGGAGAGTTCGTTTCGCAAGACCTGGAACGAAGTTCAGCGGAAAAGCTAAAACAGCCCGGAATCTGCCGCCTTTCGCACCTCTCACCCGAAGATCTAAAACTGGCCGCTGCTTCTGTCGATTGCTGTCTGAACCTTCGTTATCCCACCGCCGGTGAAACTTCTGGAATCGCAATCCGATTGATGGGTGCGGGTAAACCTGTCATCGTCACGGAAGGCGAAGAGTGGGATCGATTCCCGGCTGAGGCTTTGTTTCGCATTCCATCGGGTGCCGCAGAGCCAGAGGCCCTGTTTCAGGCAATGGCCACGCTCACTTTGCGCCCGGATCTAGCCCGGTATATGGGTAGTCTGGCAGCAAACCACATTCAGCGATATCATTCGTTATCCGCTGCTGGAACTGGAATCTCCTGTGCCACACCTTCGAATCGCGCTCATAGCCCTTGCAGCCTTCTCGGCAGACGCAGCGATGGTGTCGCAACTTCAGGTGTTGACACCCATGCGCGATGGCATTCACTTGTCGGCAAACATCTTCCGGCCCGGCGGCACTTCGCCTGTCCCTACGATTCTGGTTCGCACGCCATACGGAAAAGGTGTGGAACCATCACCGACCTACCAGTTGTTTGTGGACCACGGGTACGCCGTGGTGGTGCAGGATGTGCGAGGGCGCCATGATTCGCAAGGTGTCTTCTCGCCTTTGGGCCAGGAGCCAAATGATGGCGACGATACGCTGAATTGGATCGCCAGGCAGCCGTGGTCGAATGGCAAGATCGGTATGCAGGGCGGCAGCTACCTGGGCATTGCGCAATGGAAAGTCGCGCCAATGAACAACCCGCACTTGAAAGCGCTGTTCCCCTGGGTTTCTGGCGATGACGATTACCGTGACCGGTTCTATTCCACCGGCGGCGCGATGAAGCTGGGCCACCGTCTGCTGTGGATTCAGGAAAATATGCGGGATTACGAGCTCCCGGAGGCTGACTTCCATCGCTACATCTGGACTCTGCCTTTGCGCCGGGCTGACGCCGCCGCAACCGGCCGACGGTCACAGCTTTTTCAACAGGCGCTCAATCATCCGGATTACGACGCTTACTGGCAAGCCTTGAGCGTCCAAAAGCAGCTAAAAAATATCAGCGTTCCTGTCTTTTCAGTAGGCGGCTGGTATGACAACTACGTGGAGAGCGATCTGGATGCTTTTACGCTGCTGCAAAAAAACAACCCGGGGAACCATATAATAATCGGTCCCTGGCCGCACAACTTTGCCAAGTTCGAAGGTGTGGATTTTGGGCCGAATGCCAGAATTTCGCTGAGCCGGATTCAATTAGATTGGTTTGACCGATGGCTCAAAGGGAAAGAACCAGCCAGCCCGCGCGCGCCAGTGCGGATTTTCGTAATGGGGGCGAATCAATGGCGAGATGAAAATGAGTGGCCCATCGCCCGTGCTCAAGCCACCCGGTTTTATCTGGATAGTAGCGGTCGCGCGAATACCTTAAATGGCAACGGAGAACTCACCAGTCAGCAGCCGGTCCATTCCCACCGGCATGACCCGCCGGATACCTTCGTTTACGATCCGCACAACCCTGTGTTAACCCGCGGAGGTGCAGTATGCTGCACACCATCCCTCTTTCCCTGGGGACCTCTGGACCAACGAATTATCGAAAAGCGTGAGGACGTCCTGGTTTACACCAGTTCGCCCTTGGCGGCAGATATGGAAGTGACCGGGAACGTGCAGGCAATGCTGTTTGCTTCTTCGTCCGCGCCGGATACGGATTTCAGCGCCAAGCTGGTGGATGTCTTTCCAGATGGTCTGGCCCGCAACCTTACCGACGGGATGCTGCGAGCCCGTTATCGCAATTCGCTCTCGAAACCGGAATTGCTGAAAATTGACGAAATCGCGAAGTTTCGAATCGATTTAGGCGTGACGAGCAATCTGTTTCGGAAAGGCCACCGGATCCGGGTTGAAATCTCAAGCAGTAATTTTCCGCGCTTCGATCGCAACCCAAATACCGGGCGTGCAATTGCAGATGAAGTGGAACTCAAATCCGCCAAGCAGGTTGTATATCACGACCGGAAACATTCATCTTATTTGTTGCTCCCGGTGATTCCGCCTGAGAGCGGCGCGGGCAGGACAGAGGCGAGGGTGCCGCAATTGACGCAGGTACACCGGGCGCGCTAACGTGACAGGTAGTCCGATTGTGATTGTGGTGCGGTAGCCAAGTGGTAAGGCCAAGGTCTGCAAAACCTTTACTCGGGGGTTCGATCCCCCCCCGCACCTCCAAAATTTCCCCCCAGCAATGCGGTAAAATCCTAGCCACAGATGAAGCCCCTGCTTAGCCTTGCCTTACTCTCAGCTCTTGCGCTTTCCGCGCAGACCAAGAAGATCATAATTTCGAGCGCCGATCCTCAAATGTTGCAGACACTCTCCAGCGCTTCGCCAAAAGTGCGACTGGTGTCCGTCACCCCCGCTAAGATCATGAAGGAGCTAACGGACGCTGATGCTTTCATTGGCGAACCGACGCCAGAGATGGTGCGTGCGGGGAAGAACCTGAAGTGGGTACAGATCATGTCCGCCGGCGCGGAGCGTGTGCTGTTCCTTTCGGGCGGCAATGATTTGCGCGACAGCAATATCGTTCTGACGAATAATCGGATTGTGCAGGGCCCGGAAATCGCGGATCATGCTCTGGCGCTGCTGCTGAGCCTTTCGCGCGGGCTGAACAACTTTATTGGCGATCGCAAGACAGAGACTTGGGATCCGAAAAATTATCACGGCATTGAGCTAAACGGGAAGACCGCGGTCGTTATTGGAATGGGCGGCATCGGGCAACAGATCGCGACACGGGCCTGGGCGTTCGGCATGAATGTGATCGGTGTTGATTTACAGGATTACCCCATTTCTCCGTTCGTGAAACGAATGGTGAAACCAGATCAACTGGACGAGGTGCTGCCTGAGGCTGATGTGCTTTTTATTTCCGCACCGCATACAGAGCAAAGCCACAAGATGGTAGGGCCCAAACAATTTTCACTCTTGAAGAAGGGGAGCTATTTTGTGGCGGTTAGCCGCGGCGGTGTTTACGATATGCCGAGCCTGGTAAAGGCGCTGGATGAACAGCGGCTTGCCGGTGCCGGGGTGGACGTGGTGGACCCCGAGCCGTTGCCGAAAGGACATCCGCTCTGGAATTTCAACAACGCCATTATTACGCCGCATATCGCCGGCCGTTCCGACCGCGACCGTGGCCGCATGGTGAACACGATCAAAGAAAACATCGCGCGCTTCGCTGATGGAAAGCCATTGCTGAACGTGGTCAACAAGCAGCGCGGATTTTAGCTTAGGTTTCCATGAAGACGTCGGCATTGTTGTTCACGATTGCCTCGCTTGCCGCTGCGGCTGACGATGTGAAAACCCACATGCTCCAGAACGGAATGAAAGTTCTGGTACAGGAAGACCACAACATCCCGAATGTGGCGATGTATTTCTTCTACAAAATCGGATCGCGTAATGAGCGCCCTGGCACTACGGGCGTCTCGCATTTTTTCGAGCACATGATGTTTAATGGCGCGAAGAAATATGGCCCCAAACAATTCGATAACGCAATGGAGAAAGCAGGTGGCAACAACAATGCCTATACTTCGCGCGACGTCACTGTGTACACAGATTGGTTTCCGTCCGCGGCGCTGGAACTGATGTTCGATATGGAATCGGACCGCATCCGCGATTTGGCTTTCGACCCGAAGATCATCGAAAGCGAGCGGGGTGTGGTCTATTCTGAACGCCGTACCTCAGTGGACAACAGCAACTTCGGCACGCTGTACGAGCAACTGGGTTCTTCCGCCTTTACCGCGCACCCGTATCACTGGCCGGTGGTCGGCTGGCCTTCTGACATTGAGGGCTGGACGATGGAAGATTTGAAGGCGCATTTTAAAACAGGTTACGCGCCCAACAATTGCACTCTGGTCATTGTCGGGGATACCACCGACGCCCAGGTGATGGAGCTTGCGAAGAAGTATCTGGAGCCCATTCCGCGCCAAGACCCGCCTCCCCCGGTTCGGACCAAAGAGCCGGAGCAGCGTGGAGAACGGCGGGTTACCGTGAAGAAACAAGCTCAACTGCCGATTCAGATGTTTGCCTATCATGTGCCAGAAACAAAAGCCGCCGATGAGATTGTTCTTGATGTGTTCGACGCGATCCTAACCGAAGGCCAAAGCTGCCGGTTATATAAGCGCATGGTGGATACCGATCAACTCGCCATCAGTGTGGGAGGCAGTTTGCAGCCTTCGCTAGACCCTGGGCTATATGTGTTCACCGTTCAACCGCGAACCGGCGTAGATACGGCCAAGACGGAAGCAACACTATTTGACGAGATCGCAAAAATTCAGGCAACGCCTGTTTCTGCTGAAGAGCTTCGGAAGGCCAAGAACCAACTGCTTGCGGCTAATTTTCGGGAGCAGAAGACCATCGCCGGGCGCGCGCAGTCACTCGGCACTTATGAGGTATTTAAAGGTGATTACCGCAAACTGTTCACACTGGAACAGGACGTAGAGGCCGTAACCGCCGCGGACGTGCAACGGGTTGCGAAAAAATATTTCAATGCTGAAAACCGCACGGTTGCCACGCTGGTTCCCGCATCCGCGCCTGAGGTGAAGTAATTGCGATTATTAGGGGCTTTGCTTTGTTTTGCGGCTGCGGTTCAAGCCGATGTCCGGCTGCCAAAATACACCAGGCAGCAGTTGCCTAACGGAGTCGTTGTTTTTCTGGTGCCGCGCGCGGGCGTGCCGCTGGTAACTTTCGCGTCGTAATGAAAGGTGGCTTTGAGGCGGAACGTGACACGCAGACCGGGGTAGCACAACTGGCAGCCCAACTTCTGCGCAGTGGCACGTCTACAAGGTCAGCAGATCAGTTTTCTACCGAACTCGATTCCCTCGGCGGCAGTTTTAACGCCATTGCGAATGAGGAAGCAACGCTGGTGAATTCGGAGTTTCTCAAGAAGGATTTCGAACGCGGCATTGCGCTGACGGCCGATGCTGTTCTGCATCCCACCTTCCCTGAAGCTGAATTTCAAAAGATGCTCGCCCGAACGATCGATGGAGTGCGATCGGTGAAAGATAATCCGCAGGGCGCGATGCCGTTTTACTATCGGGCATTCTATTACGGACCAAACCACCCTTACGGCCGTGTATCGGATGATGTTACGCTTGCTCGCTTGAAGCGCGCGGATTTGGCGGAGTACCAATCGCGAATATATACAGGAAAGAACATCATAGTCGTCGTAAGCGGCGACTTTGATCCTGCGACAGCGGGACCGGCCGTTGCGAAAATTTTCGGGAGCGCTCCAGCCGGCGCGGAATACAAGTGGCTGCCTGAACAGCTTGTCCCGAAGGGCCGCAGAATGCTGCTGATCGACAAGCCCGACGCGACGCAAACCTACTTCAACATCGGCCAACCCGGGTTGCGGCGCACCGATCCGGACCGTACCGCTGTTCTCTTAATCAACACTGTATTCGGTGGGCGGTTTACTTCCATGCTGAACGATGAACTTCGCGTAAATACGGGGCTGACTTACGGCGCGCAATCCTACTACGACCAGCACCGCGACGCCGGTAGCGTCGTGATTAGCACTTACACCCGCACCGAGACCACACAAAAGGCAATGGACCTAGCGCTGGATATTCTTAACCGGCTATTGACCAAGGGGATTACCGCCGAACAGTTGGCATCGGCTAAAGCTTACGTTAAGGGTACGTACCCGCCCCGGCATTTGGAAACCAGCGA
>JAABUK010009287.1_pt1 | contig 13490 bp, 12 predicted proteins | sample 5559141 | NCBI WGS metagenome assembly JAABUK01 (sample SAMN10711869, study PRJNA513367) | rock metagenome | isolation source: Antarctica rocks | place: Antarctica: Victoria Land, Pudding Butte nord | collected 2016-01-03
AGCTTGAAGCGCTATGACGCGTTTGTGGCCGCAATGCTAGCCAGCGTGGCGAAACTATGTGATGAGGAATTTCGGGCTTGGCGGAGGAAGAGGGGGGAAGGTGGGGGGGGTATGGGTATGCACTGTGTTTTTGAGACATGATTACTGATACAAGGGTGATGTAGATGTTGCGGGCGGTTCTGCTGGACAAGAAGCCCGTGCTGCCACGAATGGCTTGCCTACGCCACCAGCTACACCCAGGAAACCAACCCCGTCGAGGAGCGCGGTTGGGAAGACGACGGCGGCATCGACGAACAGACGGCGCGCGAAAACCGTGGCTTCGCCATCAAAGAGGGCCAAGAAAGCCATAACTGCTAAGGGTAATCGCTAGGGTCCGGGGGGTTGGGCTTTGCGATGCAGTGCACAGGATAGGCTATACTGCGGTTTACACGACGGTGTCTTTGCAGTCGGGAGGATTGGGATTCGTCGTTTGGCGGACCTGCTGTTGTTTCCGTTCTGTGTTTGTGAAGAAGCGGCTTTAGGCATGTAAGATGGGACGCGAACGCTGCGTTGTCGATCTTTGGTAAGGATGTTGTCCCTTATGATGGTATTGGGGCCCACTTCTAGCCCTCTGTTAATGATGAGAATGCTTCGCTTCAACCATGATTTTCACGTAGCAGACGAAAACGATGCATGCAGCACGATAAAGTAAATACCAGAAGAAAAGCAACAATACCGCACCCTATCAGGACCCACCAAACCTCTTCACTCCCTCCACCACCTCTCCCAACCCCCTAACAATCAACGTCGGCCTCCCCAAATCCCCCTGAACGAGCCCATCAGTCCACCCATTCCCCGCCCGGTCAACCCAAGCAGCTTGCATCCCAACCGCCCTCGCACCCACAACATCGAACGGATTTCCACTCACGAGCCACATACTGCTCATACCTTCCCTGGTCGTCTGCTTGCCCATTCTCTCCGCAAGATGGTAGTAAACCTTCGGGTCTGGCTTAAAGCATCTTACCTCCTCAACGGTGACGCATTCCTTGAAGACTGTTGCGTGCGGACCAAGATCTGGTGATGATTTCACAGAATTCGTGACCATGCTGTCAGTGCCGTTTGAGAAGACGACAGCAGTGATGTTTTGCTTCCGAGATAGAGCTTTCAAAGCCGGAGGAACATCTGGGAAAGTGGAGAGGGAATCGTACGCTTTCATTAGCGATTCGATGGAATTGTCGTCTAACGAGACGCCTGTATCCGCCAAGGCATGGCGAAGGGAGTTGCGGGTTATGGAAGAGAACGGCTCGTACTGATCTTGGAAGGCGTTAACCGACTGTAGGGTGGTTGCCAGCGCTCGGGAATCTCATACTCATGCTGTTGAGTCGCCAAGTGTACTCCAACTGATACCGTCTCCACAAGCCAGCCAAGCTCGCCACCTTGTCAGCGCCGAAATGGCTCGATAGCTCTTTAGCAATCGACTCTGTAGAGAGCAATGTGCCGTAAAGGTCGAAAGCAATGACTATCTGGTCTTCAGCTGACATGATTGAATGGTCGTCTCGTTCTATGTTCCTGTTGAGCTCACGGCAATGATCTTTGGAAGATTTTGCCACTTGCGCTCATCCTCTGGTGCTAGTTTGCGGGGTCGTCCCAGCTTACGCTTTGGAGCGACGACGGTACCATATTCGAAGAAATTACGCCTCATCCTGGATACCGACGTCTGGTGGACCCCGGTCTTGTCACATATCCATGGAGTGCTCTCGCCGCGGTGGATGTATTGCTCTATATCGTAGCGAGTTTGTTCGCTCATTGGAGGGGCCATAGCGCTGGCGTGGGCCCAGGCAGCGGAGGAGAAGGTAATGCAAGGAACACCAAGTGATCTGTTTACAGGACGCTAATGATCCCTGTCTGAAATATATTTACATCGCTGTTGTTGCCACACAAAAGGTACATACGCTCGCTGGAACTGTAGGTAGCCGTAATTTTCGGTTAAAATACTTGCCACGCTAAGCACGACTTTCCGGCGTTTCATTGTTCGGCAGCCGCTTTCTCCGTTCAACTTCATGCCGACTGACATCTCCACCCAATCTACCATTCTCCATCGGAACCGGTACAAGAGTATTGTTCAATGATTGGAAGGCTATGTCTCATAGGTCGTGTCGGGCGTTGCACCTTGCAAGCAGAAGTCAATCCACTATGTTGCTCAAATGATTTTTGAAGGGGACTCTCCAAAAGTCAGAGCTCGAATGAAAGCTATCATCTTTTCCCTACAAGCAGATCAATTATATTCTCATGGCGTCAGGTGCAGATCAGACCAATCATGATATCTTTCGCGGGTGTGTCGCCGACCCAATACTCCAGCTGTATCATCTTCCTATAAGTGCGACGAGCCGAAAGCGGCCCGATGGAAAATTGATTTGGCTCGCGTGGAACGTGAAGTCAACGTTCTATTCCAAGAGTGAAGCAGAAGATGCAGAAGCATCGATCAGAGAAAGAGACATGCCTTACTTTGAGGATTTTATACAAAATAGACTTACGCGGGAGGTGAAGTCAAACATTTTTCCTGGCGGTGAAGCCGACACTATCAAAGCGGTGGGTAGAATTCAAAAGAGGGCTTGCTTGGAAGAGTTCGTACACGACATTTCGATGGCGATTTTTGTCCTTTTACCGCAAGACTTGCAGACCCTCACGCCTAGTGCAGTGCAACAGGACTACGACCTCATACGCAAACAGAGCGCAAACCGGCATTTTTGGCTGAGGTCGAAGATTCTCGATGCTATCCCTCCTTCCATTGGCCGATCACTGAAAGATCACTCTATCATCAGCGAGCTTGATCATCCAAACGAATTCTTCGTGCCAGTCATGATTCGATATGTCGAGGAAGCGCTGGCTTCCAAAGCCGAAAGTTGCGGACTGTGTACACGTAAAAATCGTTCGCTTCAGGGTCATCATCTTACGCCTCGGTCACTTTGGCCGCCAGCACCAGTTAAAAGTTTGCACGGGAGAAGGGATTTAAAGGCGAGAGCAGATTTGTGTGAAAGTTGCCACATGTATGTGCATAGATTTGCGAGTAACCAAGAGCTAGCCGCGGATTACTGGAATGTAGGCCTATTAATGAAAAACGAGAGGGTTCTGCAGTGGACGAGAATGCTGGGAAGGGTGGCTCGAACGTTCAAGTAAGAGAAAGTCGTCTTAGGCAAAGAAGGTTCGAAAATTCGGCCATTACGATCATAGAAATTCTTCTTTGATCACAGGTCGTAAGAACTAGGATCCAGGCAGGAAGAGATCCAGACATTGAGCGCTCAAGTTCAAGGTCCTAGTCATTTTCTGGTGAACGAAACGAAATGCGAATATAATCCAGGCCAATTTGTATCTGGTCAAGCATGGATTCTTGCGATCCGGTCCAGAAACAAGCGATGCTAAGCCTGTGGCACAGTACCTCAAGATTTCTTATTTTGTAACGTTGTGAAAGTGTTAGATCAGCGTATTACTGCACAGTAAAGTGCGTTGATTGTCCAAACGTTGTTAAAATAAGCTTTAAGAAGTCTTAATGTCGCACCAAATCTGCTCGGACGAATTGAAAGATGACACAAAACGGTGAACATAAGTACGAACGAAGAGTCTCGCTTTGAATGTGCCGAAACGGTCGCTTTCAAGGGTTATGCCGGTAAATGAGCCACGACTCAGCCTTCAAATTGGGTGAGCTGCTTCAGAAACTCGAGGTTCGCTAGTTCGGCTGGCGTCTCTACCTTTGATCTAACTCACCGGATGTGAGATGCCCAGTGGAGAGCTATCTTACTGGTCTTCAGGTACTTCTCTCTCAATGTGCAACGAAGTGGATCGTACCAATTCATATGTGGCGGGGCTCCCCGTTGTCGGCGGTTGAATATAGTCGATTTCTTTCCATATTGACGCTAAGACGTGAGTCAATCCGCCCAACGCGGCACACTTTACGCCACAGTGGGCTTTCTCCTAGAAAGCCTGCCTGAAGCCAGAGCTAGTACCTATGGCCATCAAGATCTCCATGTGGAAAATAGAGGGTGCGAGGGTACGGGATGGGGAAAGACACTTTCCTTGAATTCTTTTAGTTGCAGGAGCAAACGGGAGTACAATGCTAGGCGTACCTGCGAACTCGCTCCTTCCCTTCACTGCCATCAAGGCCACTTGCGTAGATGATGTGAGTCTAGGATGCGCAAGTGAGACCCACCTTCTCTAGGAACAAAGACGCTGCCGTCGCCACTAGTTACATCAATCAGGTATGGGAGTCACATATTCACATTTATTCCCCTCCGCTCTTGCCGGAGTTTCCACCGAACCATAATATTTACTTTTGGCAAGATTATATAGGTATTATTGTTCTCAGCGAGGATAAAAGTTGGCATCAATCCTTAGATTGAGCGGTATTGATTGGTATTCATCCTCAATAGATTATCGCATTCACTGCAGCATTCATCTGACTATCACCAAGAATGTCGTCGGTAGCACCCCGGACTCCCTTGCCAACGGCAACACCACTCTCCTCGAAGCTCTATCGGGATTGCGTACAACACGCCCAGTCGGTCCTCGCCACCAATGAACGCAAGGCCTTACAGTTGAGACCAGTGCTGGAGCGTCGCAGATCCGGATCAGTACTCTCAGACAGTTCATCCGCAAGTCCTCCGTCCAGCCCAGACGACACCCGATTCGTAGATGTTAACCAAAGGCAACCCAACTCCCCCTTCATAGATCCAACCCAACCTCATCAGATTGCTATCATGGTGGTAAGTGTTCAGTCCCCACATCGTGTCTACACCCGTCAACGATTACGCTGCGCGCATCTAACACGTGGTTGCAGAAAAACGGCATCTTCAATCTCTACGCCGAGCACGCCGAGGATCACATTCACCAGCACCAAACCAGCGGCAAGGTGTCAAAGATCTCTCGTGCTCGCGTTGAACTCCAGCTGCTTACCGCGATCAACGATGGAGACCTCCCCATCGATTACAAACTATGTTGGAACAGTGCCGTAAGCAGACATGGTCTCATACTGTCACCCCAATGATCTGACACCACTCTTCGTAACAGATCCTCCACTCGAAATATTTTACGACCTTCTGGCTCGACGTAGCTCGCCGCCTCAATCTTCCCAACGAGTGTATCGAACGCTACACCACCAACGATAAACTCCTCGAATACGAGATGCCCACCTCATCTCGCACAAACGCCGGCTCGTCTCACTCTCGCATCGCTGAGCAGAAGCCAAGACCCAGCTTCCGCCATGTCCATGTCAACACCACCCATTTCCACACGCCATCTACCGACGATGAAGAAGACAGCATAGAAGAGTACATCACCCCCGAAGCAGCCGCATACGCACGTCGCCTAGGCGGTGAGGGTTCCTCTACTGCATCCTCCACGAGAGAAATTTCAAGCCCCGATCCAAGGTACGTATCTAAACCCAAGCATACCCAAAACCCACCCGCATCCTCAAGTCCCCAATCCTTCCCTCCACAAAACCCCACAGACCCACGTCCAACCCGCTAACCCCACATCCCACACAGAGGCATCATAGGCCTCGACATCGCCGGCCTCGCCCGCGAAACCGGCGACGACGGCGCCTGGAGCAGCTCCAGAAGACGCTCCAGCTCCAAGCCCAGCACACCCCGTGCCTCAGCATCCACGCTCCGCACACCACGCATCACTCCACCCCACGCCCGCAACGTCCAAGCGGCCAAGCGCGACTTCGCTGCCATCGCTGATGAAGGGGAGTCTCATGGGTCACCGTCGAAGAAAGCGAGGAAGGATGGTGCTGGGAATAAGACAGCGGTGGCTGGTCGGCACCGAACGAAGACTGCAAAGGCAAAGGCAGCTATGCGTAGAGAGATGTGAAGGGAGGAGAGGGGGTGGAGTGTCATTTGTGGTGGGAATAGAGATTGAGAGATGATAACGGTGCGATAAGACGGCTGATGGGCAGGGATATCACCGCGAATGGTTCTTTTTCTTCATCATCCGTGGCGGTTTGGATGGTTCAGGAAAGCGGGATCGAAGATTGAGATGATCATGGTTGCGATAAGACGGCTGATGGTTAGCGCAAATGTTTTTCTTTTTTTTCATCATCATTCGTGGCGGTTGGGATGGTACGGAAAAGGCAACAAAGAAAGTTGGAAAAGGTCAAAACCCTAGAAAAAAATACCTAGATTAAAAACTCCGTTGGCTTTAGTTAGTATAGTGGAATTGTTTTTTCTTTACGGCTGTGACACACCTATCTATATGCAATGCAGCCACCCTCCAGTCTATGCACCATACTTACAGTAGATGCCACAAAGCAAACTATCTACAGCGTTCTTTTCTCGACGGACTCTTCATAAGCCTGCACTTGATCCCCGACTTGGAATTCCGTCCACTTTTCAAAGCTCATGCCGCATTCATTGCCCTTTCGCATCTCGGCGACGTCTTTCTTGACGTTTTTTAGTGAGGAGAGGGAGCCTGGTTTTATGGTGTTAGTAAGTGCACAGGATTAAAGTGAAAAACGTACCGTCAAAAACCACCTCCTTGCCCCTAAGCACCCTAACCCTCGCCGACCGACTCACAACCCCGTTCCGAACCTTACACCCAGCAACCGGCACCGTAGCCCTCCCCTTGGTATTGATTTCAAACACCTTCGCCACCTCCGCCTCCCCCAACACCCTCTGCGTCACCGTCGGCGCCAGCCTCTCCCCCAACTTCGCCCTCACGTCATCAACAAGACGATAGATGATGCTCTGATCGAAAATATGCACGCCCTTACTCTCGGCGAGGCGCAAAATGGGGCCGTCGATGGCGGTGTTGAAATTGATGATGTGGCCGTTCGCAACGGCGGCGTGGTCGACGTCGAATTCGGTGATGGGACCGACGGCGGAGCGGAGGATGTGCGGGCGGATTTCGCTGTTGCCGAGGGCGGAGATGGAGTTTGTGACTGCTTCTACGGAGCCGGAGACGTCGGCTTTGATGATGAAGAAGACTTCTTGGAAGGTGGGTGCGGGAGCGGTGGTGGGAGTTTGGGATTCGGAGGTAGGAGAGGCGGCGTCGGGGTCTGTTTCGGTGAGCTGTGCGGCTTTCTCTAGCTGTTCGCGTTTTTCTTGTTCCAGACGGCGAGCCTCGTTGACAGCTTCCATGTCGGCGGCCATCTTTGTTCGCTCGAATGCCTCGAGACGGTACTCAATTACCGATTTCGCTTTCTGCTCGTCTGGTGCTTGGATGACTTCGTCGCCGGCAGCAGGCTGTTCGCGCCAACCGTCGATTTCGACTGGTGTACCTGGACCAGCTGCGAGGAGCATGGTGCCGGCTTCGTTGCGCAAGCTGCGTACTCGTGCCCAGCTGGTACCGGCTACTATAACGTCGCCGGGTCTGAGAGTACCGCGTCGGACAAGTACGGTAGCGACACGACCTGCTTTTTTCGTGGTAGCTTCGAGGACCCATCCTTCTGCTTGGCCGTCGATTTCAGACCGCATATCAATGATATCTGCAAGTGCAACGGCTGCATCTTCCAGCTCCTCCATGCCTTGGCCGGTTTTGCCACTGACACATACTACTTGAGTTTCTCCTCCGTAGTCTTCAATTTCGACGCCGTATCTTGAAAGATCCTGTTTGACCTTTTCGACATTGGAGTCTTCTTTATCGATCTTGTTGACTGCGACAATCATGGGGACTTTAGCAGCTTGAGCGTGCTTGATCGCCTCGATGGTCTGAGGTTTGACGCTGTCATCTGCGGCGACTACCAGAATCACAATGTCCGTAACATTGGCACCTCGTTGCCGCATGCTTAGGAAGGCTTCGTGACCAGGAGTGTCCAAGAAAGTGACAAGCCTCCCGCCCGGCATAGGCACAGAGAAGGCGCCGATATGTTGAGTAATGCCACCATGCTCGGATGCTGCGACGGAAGATTTGCGAAGATAGTCCAGAAGCGTGGTCTTGCCATGGTCTACATGTCCCATGATTGTCACCACAGGGGGTCGTGCAGGGAGTACTGACTTATCCTCCGCGGGCGGTAAAGGAAAGAGGTCTCTCTCTCCACTACGTTCAATAATGGGCTCATAATTGAACTCAGCGGCTATAAGCCCTGCGGTCTCTGCATCGAGAATATGGTCATTATTGGTTTCTGCAAAACCCAAGTCCTTCATCTTGTAAGAAAAATCCTCAACCCTCACTCTCAGGACACGTGCAAGATTGGACACAGTGATGAACTCAGGTAGATGAACTGGTGTCGGCGCTGCGGCCGCTTTTTGAAAAGCTCTGTTCTTTTCAGCTTTCTGTTTGCGTTGTTTCCTTTTCTCTGCCCGAAGGGCATCCTCGTCGTCATCATCGAAGTCAACCTCGGAGACGAACTTCTTACTCTTCCGTTCCTTGTATCTACTACGATCGTTGGGCACTGAAGTAATTTCGATGCCTGATTTCCTGGCTCTACGATCAGGCTCACGTGTCCCATATGATTCATTCCCTGGTGGTCGACGTGGCGTAGGGTCCCTGTCGAAATCATTATCATAAGATATATGACTCCGAATTTTTGAAGGTTGCTCCGCCAATTTCTCGGTTGTAAACGCCTGAGTTGAATCGTTGGCCGGAGAGACTGCTCCAGTTGCAGCCAAATCTCCGGCTGGATACTCCCACCCTTTCAGAGCTGCTGTGGGCTTTGGGCTTGGCGCTGCTTTTCCAGATTCTGCCGGACGGTTGCTGTCGGACTCGCTCGCTGGAAATGGCTCCCACGATACCCAACCATCATCAGACTTTGACTTCGCAGGTTGAGGCTGCGCTGTCCGAGAAACTGCTGGAGGGAGTTCACTACTGTGCTGTGAAATTCTTGCCATGATATCTTCTCTTGGAGCATCCTGCCCTTTGCGAAGACCGACATATCTGCCATCTCGCGTTCTTTCCAGCCGCATCATTCTCTCCTGCTCGGCTGCTTGAATCTGAGGATCAACTTCTGGATTTTTTGATATTCCAGCCACAGTAGACTGATCATGTTGGGCATGTTGCTCCGCCGAAACATCGCTCCGCCTTCTCAAGTGCTTCCAATTTGCAGAGTGAAGACCGTCATCATTCGGATCTTGAGTATTGCTCTTTGATCGGACTATTCCGCACTCTCCGCAATATTTGTTACCACGATTGTTATCAGCCCCACAATTTGGACAATCCCAGTCGCCTTCGTGCGTGGTCGGGGTTTGAGCAATGTGGCGATCCAACTGCGCGTCACGATCTGCACTGCTTATGGGAGCAGCAGCAGTCCAATCTGGCTTCCTAGTGACGTTTGCTGGACGTTCACTGCGACACCTTTGACAGGCGGACCGGTGAGAGTTTTGCCACCCACAAGACGTGCAGTCCCAATTTGGCGTGCGAGACGTCTGGCCGGATCTCAAATTGCCAAGACCAGGCTGTCCGTTCTCACCATTATGTGATTGAGATCTTCGGATTGTCGCTTGTTGAAACGTTGGCGGTACCGCACGTGTTATACGAAATTGACCTGATGTGTCATTCGTAGATGGTTTGCCGAAGTATCCTTCACTGGCGGATGATGTTCTTGCAAATCCTTTCCATTGGCGGTTTGGCGGTGGCCGTGACGAATCAAATCCCCGACCCCGTTCAGACCCTCCACTCCCGCTTTCTTGTGTCCTATAACGCTGCCGGTCATTCCCTGCAACTTCATGCTTACGAGTCGGCGGCGAAAAGGCTGGTTGAGTCTGGAGAGCATTCCTCAACGCTTGTTCCTCCTGTGTCAAGTCTCTCGGGGCTGCATTTGATGCCCAACCGCCATCCTGCTGTCTGGGTGCAGGTTCAGTCTTCCAATCTGTGTTCCAGCCTTGGTCATCCCGCTCCGCCCTTCGGGCTACCGCAGCAGTAGCCGGAGGTCTCTGGGTACCGCTAGTGGACTTGAAGAATCTTCCGTGGGGACGTGAGGTAGGTCGAGTAGAGGCGAATAGCAGTCGAGTAGTGCAGAATATGCAGGCATCCTTCGTGATAGGTCTCTGCGGGGAGTGAGCATAGATCTCTCTGAATTACATGCTTTCCGGGGCCTTACCGCCAATAGTGGCGACCGTCGCATACTGTGGTGATTGCTCAAAGTTGACTCCGTCGAGACTAAGAACTTTGTCTCGCGATCGGCGAAAACCCTCGCCGATCTCCGTACACCGGGCTAGTCCTCTTTAGTCTGCGCGCAGTCGAACGAGGAGGCAATGGTCGTCGCCAATTGCTTGCTAGAGACTTGGTAATGGAGAGGTTACAGAACAAAGACCGGGCGCACCGTGTCTGAGACGGTAGTTTGAAAGGGTTTGTGAGACTTTATCACCTTCCTGATAGAACCAAGGCAGAAGAACGCCTCAGACTATCATATGCTTCCATGGTTATGCTCGAAATTTGCTTCCCCAAACACCATGCTTGCTAAAGAAGAATCCTCGCAATCCTTGAAGATCTACTCTCATGCGCCTTCACTACCAAACTCCGCTGTCCATTCTTCACTCTTCTTGATGTCTTCCACGCTAACAGTCGGCCTGGCCCCTTTTACAGCCTTAACAAAGTCCTTCCAGACAAGCGGCGGTTCCAGTAATTTGTCAGACTGGACCCCAGTCCACGACATTTCCATAGCTCCAGCATCGCCCGGAGAGCAGGGTGTCAGCTTTTCCTCGCCATCTACAGTGACCTAAAATATCACTTCAGCTTGCACCGCTAACTGAAGAGTCCACGGTCATTCCTACCTTCTTATAATGCGTAGCCGTCTGAATCTTCCTCACAGGTTGCATCAGCGCATCTTGCACCGCAATACTGATATCGCTCCCCGAATACCCCTCACTCATCTGACCCAACGTCCGGAAATCCGCAGGTCTCAGCTCGCACGGCGTATTACCAACGGACATCTCGAACATCTTCATCCGACCCGGCAGATCCGGTAGGCTTATATGCACTCGCCGCTGAAATCGTCTCCGTATAGCAGCATCCAATTGCCAGGGTATGTTCGTAGCGCCCAGTATCAGCACGCCTTTTGAGTCTCGTCCCACACCATCCATTTGGACTAGCAATTCTGTTTTTATTCTTCTAGATGCTTCTGATTCGCCTTCTCCCCTAGGACCGCACAGCGCGTCTACCTCGTCGATAAAAATGATTGAGGGTTTGTTTTCTCGGGCCATGTTGAAGAGCTGCTTCACCAATCTGCACGTGTCTTGTCAGCCAATACTGTTGTGCTAGCAGGGGTCGGAGAAGGAAGCTCACCTCTCACTCTCACCCATCCACTTCGAAACTAAGTCACTGCTACTCACACTAAAGAATGTACTGTTGGCTTCCGTAGCAACAGCCTTGGCTAGGTACGATTTTCCTGTCCCAGGTGGTCCGTATAATAATATGCCCTTCCACGGTTGCCGCTTGCCAACGAAAAGATGTGGGAATTTGATCGGTAAGATGACAGCCTCTTTCAGTGCTTCTTTTGCTCCCTCAAGACCAGCGACATCCTCCCATTTGATGTTCGGCTTGTCCGTCAAAATCGCACCTTGAAGTGCACCTCGTAGCTTCTTCGCCTCCGGATCCCCATCGTCGTCATCGTCGTCCCTACGGACAGACCATGTCAGCCATTGCCCCCAACACCTCACGTCCAATCTAAATTCTTGCGTTTGAATCTTGCATTTACAGAAACAAAGCACTCACTTTCCCTTCCCTCCACCCCCGCTAACCTTCCCATTGCTCCCCACCGCCGCCGGCTTTCTCTTGTTACTCTTATCCCCCTCTGCCAAATGCTCCTTCAACTTCTCCGCCCTATCCATGTACTCGGCCGCCTTCCCCCTGATCATCTTTCTCGAGTTCTCATTCTTCTCCCATTTCAGCGCCAGCATGAAAAGCTCCAGCGATTGGTAGTAGAGGTTGTATGCTTTGTCATATTCACCAGCGGTGTCGTTTTCTATGGCTTTTTTGACGACATCAATTGCGCGACTGAGGAAGTCCGTATTGCTCATTTTGGCAGCGAGTGGAGGGGAGTCGCCGTGAGTCAGCGGTAGTTGAATGTAGATCTGGTGGCTGCTGGCGGTCAAAGGTTTCGTGGGTAGTGGAGTGGGATGATGCGGATCGAAGGCGGCGACGGAGATGCGCAGGCTCTCACGCCAAAGTTTTGGGAGAGGAAATATACCAGATTCAAGGCATAGAAGTTGCGAAGTAAAGCCGTAATTGGGAGGACAAGTATGTACAAGTCACTATAAGAGTGAAGAGTCAATAATACACGCCAAGCCATGACGCCGGCGAGGCGACAGAAAATCCAGCCCTATCAAATCCCGCTCCACCCACATCCAAACCACCACTCCCTTCCCAAACAATGGCCGACGACCAAAAGAAGCTGCAAAGTCTCTCAGACGCCTACCAAAAGCTACAAACAGGTAGTCCATCCCCCTCTCCCCAACCCTCTGATACTGACCCCAACCCAGATCTCCAAAGCGTCATCTCCGCCCGCCAAAAGCTCGAATCGCAGCAACAGGAAAATAAAGGCGTTCAAAAGGTTCCTCTTCCTCTGCCTCCTCCCTTCTTGTTATCTACACCCCTACTAAAATTGTCCGTAGGAGTTCTCCAAATTGCCCACCTCGTCGAACATCTACAAACTCGTCGGGCCCGTGCTTCTGAAACAAGAGCGCAGCGAAGCCGTCATGGCTGTTGACGGACGGCTGGAGTTTATTGAGAGAGAAATGTACGTCTTGCCCATCCTAACCATGAATCGGGCGGAGTGTGGACAAGAGTTGGGAGCAAAAGGCTTATGAACGCGCAGCAAACGGTTGGAACAGCAGATTCAAGATATGGAGAACGAGAGCGAAGGCAAGAAGATGGAGGTACATTATGCCATATCTCATCGGGCATGGAGGTTTTTTAACGCATACATTACAGGTCTATCAACTACAGACGCAGATGCAGCAGGCCCAGCCGTGAGAAAGACATATGGGAGGATAACGATACCATCATCAACAATATCCCGACGAGAGTCTAGAACTTCTAGGTGTGACCGCGATATATATCATGTTCGGTATCAGAGCTAATACTTCTCAGAGAACCTTCAAATGCGACTCCACCACCCGTATAGCAATACACCCGCACCGCGTCCTCCATTATCAAACCACATCGATTGAGGGTGCGATATCCCGAACATTAGCGATAAAGTCGCTCAACACTCCACATGATGAGGCAAGCCAGCAAAACTCTACAGCGGCATCATGGCCACTTTGTACATATTCCAATACATCAAAGACAACTAAATCCTATCTAGCCATCTTAAGAAGAAGCGGCCAGAGCGCAACATCCCCCATACAATCAAAACCCCCACCCCTCAACCATATCGAAACCCCTATTCAAAAACCCGAAATCCACCAACCCCGAAATCAACGACGATACGCCGCAAGCGGAGACGCAAGCATATACCGAAATAAGCAAACTTTTCATATCCCATAATAACATCAACCCCCCCCGCCTCCTCTTCCCCCCCAAAAATCCAACATCTCCAACATCTTCAGCATCTCCCATCTGCCATCCCAAAGCCACCCCCA
>JAABUK010009288.1_pt1 | contig 13490 bp, 13 predicted proteins | sample 5559141 | NCBI WGS metagenome assembly JAABUK01 (sample SAMN10711869, study PRJNA513367) | rock metagenome | isolation source: Antarctica rocks | place: Antarctica: Victoria Land, Pudding Butte nord | collected 2016-01-03
GTGCCGGTCAAAGCATCGTAGACTCCGTGCGTTTGCGGCGCGGTGGTCTCTTTTGAAAGCGGGTTGATAATTGCCATAACGTTTTCTCCTTTTTCATAAGGGCAGCTTTAACTGCGAGCTGCCACAACTTCCAAGTATTCTGCGTCAACGCGGATTGTGCCATCGGTTGCGCGATTATGTTCTCGCCATAACTGTTCCAAGTCTTTTCGCAAGGCAGCCTGCTTCTCATCATCGAGTGCTTCAAAGGCGCGTTGGGTTGGCCCAAAGTAACGTCGGTAAAACTCCACGACATCAGCTTCATCAAACGGGAACTCAAAGAGATTTACTCGCCGCGTTAGTTTCAAATCTGATATGCCATCGCGTAATCTTTCTCTCACCATCGTTTCGTCTCCCCATAGCACAGGTGCAGGAATACCTTGCGGCGGCGGCAAATGTTTAGACGTTGCCTTGAACATTTGTCCGACGAACCCTTCAGGCGTCCAATTTGCCATTGCAATCCGTCCGCCTGAACGACACACACGCACTAATTCAGCCGCCACTCTTTCCGGACGTGGAGCGAACACTGCCCCGTACATACTGACGACCAAATCAAAGGACGCATCCTCATATGGCAACTGCTCGGCGTCGCCTTCATCGAACTGAATCTGTAATCCTTCTTCTTTAGCGCGGGCGCGTGCCTGTCCAAGTAAATTTGTGGCAATGTCAACGCCTGTGACCGTTGCACCTATACGTGCGGCAGGAATGGAAAGATTCCCTGTACCACAGGCTACGTCAAGCACGCGCATTCCGAGTGTAATGTTCAGGCGGGAAATAAACTCCTCTGCGGTCGGCGCGTTGTACTTGGCGATTTGCCCGAAATCACCGGCCATCCATGTTGCTCTCAAGCGAGTTTTAAGAGCATCCATGTCGGATGTTACTTTACTCATAGCGTAAACTCCTTTGTGGCAAAGATGGAATAAATAAGGCGAGGCAGATATGTAAGCTGCTTTTATGCCAAATCCGGCGGCAAGTCAATACTCTGAGTATTCAATCTTTAAGTTATGCTATCCAGAATTTGTTACTCAAGCTGCAGCCCAGCATAACCATTTAAGGTGGATAAGAGTTGATCGAATCGAGCGAAACTGTTGAGCCAAAAGACGCGAAGGGGCGGGTAAGCGGATTGCAACTTGCTCGTCGGCTGGGACTGTTCGACGCAACGATGATTGTAATGGGCGGGATCATCGGTTCAGGCATCTTTATCAATCCTTACGTGGTCGCAAGGCAGGTGCATACGCCAGCATTGATTCTTGGCGCATGGCTCATGGGCGGTGTGATCGCGCTCGCCGGAGCGTTCATCTACGCGGAGCTTGCCGCACGGCGTCCAGACGTTGGGGGGCAGTATGCTTATCTTCGTGAGGCGTATCATCCGGCAGTGGCATTCGTCTACGGTTGGACGCTGTTGCTCGTGACGCAGACGGGCGGAATGGCCGCAGTCGCCGTCACCTTTTCGCGCTACTTTCTGGATATCACACGCGCTCCCTTCGCGGATTGGCACGTCGCGGCAGCAACATTAGCGCTGCTAACATTCATCAACTGCCTTGGCGTGCGCGCTGGAAGCAGCGTGCAGAACGCTTTGATGATAATGAAGATTCTCGCCATCGCCGCGCTCGTTATCTGCGGCCTGCTCTTTGCCGGTAGGCCGCACGCGATTGCGACTCCGCTGCTGGATCGCCCCATCTCTTTTGGTTTGCTCACGGCGATGGGCGCGGCGATGACGCCCGTGATGTTCGCTTATGGCGGATGGCAGACGGCCAGTTTTATTTCCGGTGAGATGCGTGAGCCGCGTCGCGATTTGGCGCGTGGTCTCTTGATCGGCGTGGCGTGCGTTGTCGTGCTCTACACAGGCGTAAGCTTCGCCTGCGTTCGCGTGCTGGGAGCAGAAGGACTGGCGAATACGACGACGCCCGCGTCGGCTGTGATGCGACTGGCGTTTGGCGAACGCGGAGCGGCGCTGATTGGAATCGGCATTAGCATCTCGACGCTCGGCTTCCTGAGTCAGGGAATGTTGACAGCACCGCGCGTTTATTTCGCGATGGCCGAAGACGGTCTCTTTTTCAGAAGTGTTGCATGGCTTCATCCGCGCACGCGCGTCCCCGTCGTGGCAATTGCACTGCAAGGCGCACTTGCCGTAGTAATTGCACTTTCCGGCAAGTACGAACAGATACTCAACTACGTCGTCTCGGTTGACTTTATACTTTTCGGTTTGACGGCAGCCTCCGTCTTTGTCTTTCGACGCCGCGCAGTCGTTGATGCGACTGATACGAGCTTTGCGATTCCTGGTCACCCGCTGACGACCGCGCTTTTTATCTTTGCCTGTTTATTGATTGTTGTAAGCACTATTTACAAATATCCGTCCAACAGTGCTATTGGTCTGTTGATAGTTGTAACGGGGATTCCTGTCTATTTTTTCTGGCGATGGTGGAGGAGGCGCAAGCAATGAGCCGGACGCCGCGTGTGATGAGTTCCGCATATATGGAATGGGCTAAGACGCGTTCGCAAGCGCGCTTTAATCTGGCGACAAGCGGTGTGATTAACTATCCGCTCGCAGAGCTTCCCGTGCGGATCGAAGACCTTGAACTCACCGGACAGAGCTTTTATGGGTACGGACCGCTCCAGCAGGCTCTCGCTGCCAAATGTGATGTGCCGATTGATTGTATTGTTGCGACCACCGGCACTTCGATGGCGAACCACCTTGCGATGGCAGTCACAGTGGGGTAGGGCGATGAAGTTTTGATAGAGCACCCAGCATACGAACTACTTGTCTCAACGGCGCGTTATCTAGGCGCAGAAGTTAAAAGGTTCAAGCGCTCTGTTGCCGATGGCTTTCGCATTGATCTATCCGAAATCAAACGTGCCGTGACTTCGCGCACGCGGCTCATTATTACTACAAACCTGCACAATCCAAGCAGCACGTTGACGGATGAGGAAACACTCAAGCAGGTGGGCGAGATTGCGCGAAGTTGCGGTGCACGCGTCCTCGTTGACGAGGTCTATCTCGATGCGGCGTTTGAACGCGCGCCACGTTCGGCCTTTCATCTCGGAGAAATGTTTATTACCACAAACAGCTTAACGAAAGTGTATGGCCTAAGTGGACTTCGTTGCGGCTGGGTTCTTGCTAAACCAGAGCTTGCGCAAAGGATATGGCGGCTCAATGATCTGTTCGGCGTCATTCCGGCGCATACTGCCGAACTATTGAGCTGCATCGCGCTCGCAAACCTTGAGACGATAGCCGAACGCGCGCGCCAACTACTCGAAACTAATCGCCGGACTCTCAACAGCTTCCTCGCATCGCGTGCAGACTTGAGCGCACTCGAGCTTGAGTTGGGGACGGTTGCGTTTCCGCAATTGAAACGAGGTAACGTTGACGCACTGCACATGCTTCTGCACGAGAAGTATGAAACGTCCATCGTGCCGGGAAGATTCTTCGAGATGCCACAACACTTCCGCATCGGAATTGGCTGCGATACGCCAATGCTTACCGCTGGACTGGAACGGCTGAGCACAGCACTTGATGAGTATGTGAAGATGAGCTAAAAGTTTAATTTCATCCAAAAAGCATCAGCCACAATCCACGTTGGCTGATGCTTGTCGTCTGTTCCACCGATGAGTTTCAACTTATGGCGTAACAGCCTTCTTTACCGCGCTACCGGCCTTCTTAGTGCCATGAACGGTCGCATTACCGACCTTCTTAGCGCCATTCGCGGTTGCATGGCCTACCTTCTTTGAATCATCAACGGTTACATCGGCAACCTTCTTTGACGTATCTACCGTCACACCGGCACCCTTCTTGGCCGCCTGTGCGGTGCCATATCCGACGTCTTTACCGAAGCTGCCTGCGCCTTGGCCGAACTCCTTGCCACCACGCGCGAGTCGCCCGTGACGAACGTTACTGGCTAATCCTTTAGAGCCTCTTCCCATTGACTTGCCTGCACGATTATAGGAACTCTTTACGCCAATTGATCTAGCGCGATCACCACGAGAATGACGACGGCGATGACGCCGACTGGGCGGCGTGATCATCGTGCGCGGCTGAGCAGCGGTTGCAGTATTATAGTTTGAATCTTGTATAGGTAAGGCAGATGAACTACCAACTGCTGCTAGTGCGAAGGCCAGTACAGAAAACACGATTAAGAATCTCTTCATTTATTTCTCCTTCTTCGAGTAGAGATATAATCATACAAATAGAGAGTACCTTCGATTGTTAGCTAACTCTACGAGTCACATGAAACGAAGTATACAGCTATGATTCTACCGGATCGACCCGATAGACGAAAGCGACAACGACAGCGATTCAGGTTGAGCCAACGCCTTGATTGGGCTTTTCACATTACAAACTCGGTATCTAGTGTCGAGAGCATATAAACGGCGAAAGTGGCAAGCCAGTGCTCTCCAGCATAGTCCCCGGTAGCAACATGTGCCAGAGCGTCTTCGGCATGTGCCCTTGCCGCCTCAGCTAAGACCTTCCGAGCGTGATCATCAGAAGACAAGGCGAAAGCGATATTGCGCATACACCATGCGCGACTTAAATTTAGCCCGTCTAGATGGACAAGCTTAGGATCGCTGCGATCCGTCACCGTTGCTGGATGCAGTAAGCCTACGGGTTGACCGCTAGCAATGTTCGGGAGGAAGCGATGGAACCATTGCCTAAACTCCGTTGGACTCAGCACACGTCGCATCAAATCAGCCTCAACCAGCCCCGGTGAGAGAAAGTCTTCGCCACTTGGTTCCCAACTAGCAGGATAATCTACATCTCTGGAGAAATAGGTACGGCTACGCTCCGCGATGAGCTTCTCTAGTTTCTGATCGCCTACCGCTTTGGCATAATCAAATGCAAACGCTAACCCGAAAGCCGTGTTAGGGTGAACCCCGGTGCGGATCGCGTATGTTTGCTTTGGCAGAAAGCTCGTGTATTTTTCAACGACAGCATCTGCCAGAGGCTGTAATGTTCTTGCCCATTGTTGTGATTCAGTATCCTGCGAGAATCGAAGCTCTTCGGTGAGTTTCAACAACCATGCCCAACCATAAGTTCTCTCGAACGATTGTCGGTCTGCTTGTTTGAAATATGCTACTTCAACCGCGATGTTCGTGACGGTAAGATTGGCGTTTAGAGCTTCCCGGATATCCTTCGCTTCGGGCAAGTTCGGATAGAGTCGAAGTAAATGCACGAGTAACCAATGGCCATGCACGGACGAGTGCCAGTCATAGCACCCAAAGAAAGCAGGGTGGAGCGACTTGGGGCTTTGCACCTGAGAGACATCATCAATGACGTGCTCGATCTTGTTTGGATATTCCTTCCGTACACACTTGAGAGCAAGCATGGCAAAACGTGAGGCTTGGGTTTGGGTCAAGGTGAGCCGGACTGCCTTCGGATTGGCGTTCTTCGTTTGTGCTATAGTCTGTAAAGGGGTAAAAGCCAAGAACGTGAAGAACAAGACGGTTGTAAATGTGGACACAAATATATGACATTCCTTTCATAGAGGTTGTTCTGGGCATTATGAAATCCAACTCGACTGCCTTATGAAGGGGTTATCTTACAGAAGATTAATTAACCACTTCGATCGCTTCTGCTAATGCGCTTTGCCGCTCATTATATGTAGTTAGCAATTCCCCATTGTGCTTCATTGTTTCGCGTGTTGGATTTAAGTAACGCAGAAACGTGCCCATCTGCGTAGACCTGAAATCTTCATCACTTCCGACGAAGGTATACCAGCAGCAATCATGCGTGTTATTGCTGTGTGGCGGCAATCATGTAACCGAAAGCCGTCAATACCAGCCGCCTTGCACGCCGCAGCAAAACTTTTCTTTACTGTGTCCGTGATGCCAAAAACAAGGCCATTCGAGTCAGGAGGCGCGCTCGCCCGTAAAGTTTCTAACTCCTGAGCAACGCGCGATGTCATAGGTACGATACGAGGCCGTGCGGTCTTACTATTCATAGCACGCACGGTGATTGTTCCGCCGCTAACGTATGACCATTGAAGTTTGAAAAGTTCGCCTCTTCTCATCCCTGTATCCAGTGCAGCGATGAGAAGCGATTTAAGATGGGCGCGGCGTCCAGTACACGCTGCCAGCAGCCGCGTTTCTTCGTCGTCCGTCAGCACTCGCTCACGCCGTCTTTCATCGGATTTACTGATAACGGGTGCGCCGCTTTCAAAGGGCGAGCGCATGATCCATCCGTGTCGCGAAGCAAAGCGCATCACAGCACGCATCAATTCGAGTTCTCTGTTAACGCTTGCAATCGTGCGCGGCTTTCCACGCACCGTTACATTATTGAGGCGAAGTAGTTTGAATTGTTCGATGTCATCATGCGTGATGTCACGAATGCGTCGCGCGCCAAAATATTTGATGAGGGTATCTAAAAACCCTGTGGAGTTTTCCAAGAGCGAAGGCCAGCAACTTTGCGCTGCCCTTCTCCTTCACCGTGATACTGTGCGGGGATAAGCTTGCGCTTCTTGTACTCAGCAGCTAATACTCTAAAGACGAGGCGGTCACCATCGATGCCACGCTCGCCCGCGCTGTCATACTCTTCTTTGAGGTCTTTTATCAGCCGACGCGCTTGGCTCTTGTTTTCTGCTCTACGAGTATATTGCTTTGGCCTGCCAGCACCATCAGCGCGTACTATCCGCGCATAGTAAACTATGTTACCGTCACGGTCTTTCTTCTGGATAATTCCTAAATCCCGTGAATCCTTTGGCTCTTTATTCGTCGCATCTCCTTTCCTACTTTTCATCACTTACATTCCTTTCATGAGATTTGACTCAAACATTGACTCACACATACAAATCATAACGGGAGATCATACTAGATAAATGAAGAAACGCAGGTTTTTATTTTCGACCAATAATTATCGATGGCTAGAGGTTTTTGCGTTGCCGGGATTATGAGAGATAAAGCGCCAGGACTGGCTTTTAACCAGTGGGTCGCAGGTTCGAGTCCTGCTCGGCTCACCACTATTTGCAAGGAGATACGGGCAGCCGTTTGGCTGCCCGTTTTCTTTTGTGTGCCTATAGTGTGCCAACTCTCTGAAGACACTCTTTCATTGTGAATCGGAGCATAAGAAGTGATATAAGCGAACGAGACACTTGAGATGATATGACAGAGCTATTTGTGGCGACCAACTCTGGCCAGACTAACCATCAGGCTGGAGTAGACAGGTGACAGACTGGCATAGAACTTGAGGCTTCAGTGACCTCGTACTTTGAGATTAACCGTGCCTATGACCGCAAGCGTCATCGTGAGGCTTTAGTGACCTCGAATAGAAGTTTGGTGGCCGCCGCGTAGCAGTCTACTCCTTTACCCTTTGAGAGGAGAACCCCTCATGCGTTATCTCGGCGTAGATTTACACACGAACAACTTCACCGTCTGTTTCCTCGATGAGGACGGCACGCAAACTTTCCAGAAGTATCAACTCAAAGAGTTCGATGTCTTCAAGAGCAAACTTCAATCGGATGACCACATCGCCGTCGAAGCGACCGGCAACTCGCGCTTCTTCCATTCTCATGTGTCGCCATTGGTGGCCGAATGTATCGTCGTCAATGCGGGGCAGTTCGGTGTCATCAAGCAATCAGTGAGTAAGACTGACCGCAACGATGCTCGCGCGCTCGCACAGTTCCTCTGCAAGGGGCTGCTGCCTTCGTCGAGAGTCAAAGATGAATTGCACGCGCAGATCAACAGTCTGGCTCAAACCCGCGACCGGCTGGTGAACTTACACGTTCACTCGCAGACGCGGTCTTGGAATCCATCGTGCCCCTCTTTCTTCAGTGATTATTACCAATTATCGGCAGGCAAGCAAAAATGTTGCGTCGTAACATGGCCTTGCGACTATGGCGCTGGATTTCACCTACCATAAGGCCTTGCCAAAAGGTGGGAAAACGAATTGCCACGAACGCGCGCTTGAGAAAATTTCGCTGCCGTAAATATCTTGAAGTTGGGAAAGGTTTAGTGCCACAATGCCGCACGCTTGCACTCCCACTGCATACGAGGTATGCGACCCTTACGGAGAATTACTTATGAAAAAACAAACTGCTCTTGCGTTTCTTTTAATCTTGTCGTTGCTAACGCCGATTTGCGGGCAGCAGCAGACTCCCGCCTCTTCGCCCGCTACGTCGTCGCCGCAAGACCGTTCGGCTGATAACGATGGTGTGGTGCGCATCACAACCAATCTAGTGCAGTTCGATGCCGTCGTCACGGATCGCAAGGGCAGGCTTGTCACCGATCTCAAGCCGGAGGATTTCGAGATTTACGAGGACGGGCGTTTGCAAGCGATCACAAATTTTTCTTACATTCCGCTGCAACCCGCCGCCGCGCCGAAATCCTCTGCCGCCGATGCGCCCGCTAAATCTGCAGCAATCAAAAACGCTCCGCCCGCGCCGCCCGTGCAACTTCGTCAGGAACAAGTGCGCCGCACCATCGCGCTCGTCGTTGACGATCTTGGTCTATCGCATGAAAGCATTTACTTTGTGCGGCGCGGCTTGAAAAAGTTTGTTGACGAGCAGATGCAGCCGGGCGATCTAATCGCCATCGTGCGCACGGGAGCGGGCATCGGCGCGCTGCAACAATTCACCTCCGACAAGCGTCTGCTTTACGCCGCCATCGAACAAGTGAAATGGAATCCGCGCGGGCGACGCGGCGTTAGCGCCTTCGCTCCGCGAGATGATAATCCATTAGACACACTTAGAAACAGACCCAATCCGGCCGCAGGCGAGTCTGCTCCTCACAACCCGAACACCGGTAATATCGAAAGGGAGGCGACCGATCTCGACAATGATTTTCGCGATCAAATTTTTTCCGTCGGCACGCTCGGCGCGCTTAATTTTGTTGTGCGTGGATTAAGAGAATTGCCCGGACGCAAATCCGTTGTGTTGATGTCCGACAATCTTTCGCTCTTTGAGTTTTCGGGAGCCATCAATAATGAAATACTGCATTCAGTGCGCGATCTTACGGATTTAGCCAACCGCGCATCTGTAGTTATCTACGCGATGGATGCGCGCGGCCTGCCAACGCTTAATATCTCTGCGCAGGACGCTACCGGCGGTATTGCTACGCTACCGAACGGAAGCCAATCGACGTTTCTCAGCGGCCCGTCGCAAATAGAATTCTTGAACAAGCGTGATATTGACTATTTCAAGTCGCAGAGCGGATTGAGCTATCTTGCGCAGCAGACCGGCGGTTTCTTTATTCAGAACGATAACTTTATAGATCACGGACTTGGCCGCGTGCTCGACGATCAGAAAGGTTTTTATCTCATAGGCTATCGCCCGGATGAATCGACCTTTGACCCGCAAACGGGCAACAGACGCTATCACACGTATAGCGCGCGAGTTAAGAACCGCCCTGATTTAAGCGTCCGCACGCGCACAGGATTCTATGGCATTACAGATGAGCAAGCGCGCCCCGTTCATCGCACGCGCGAGAGCCAACTGCTTGCCGCCATCGCGTCGCCATTTTCATTCGGCGCAATTGATATGCGCCTGACATCGCTTTTTCTTAATGATGAAACGGAAGGTTCATTTGTCCGCTCGATGATTTATGTTGACGGCAAAAGTTTGACCTTCGCGCCGCAGCCCGACGGCGCGCACAAAACCGCCGTCGATGTGATTGCCATGACTTTCGGCGCTGACGGCAACATCGTCGATGATCGTTTTCGCACAGAGACTATTACAGTGCGCGGCAAGGAATACGACAACGCTTTGCGCAACGGTTTGATCTTCGGCATTAACCTGCCGATTAAAAAGGCGGGCGGGTTTCAATTGCGCGTCGCCGTGCGCGATGCCGCCACCGAGCGCGTCGGCTCCGCCAGCCAATTCATAGAGGTTCCGAATTTAAGCAAGAATCGCCTGACGCTTTCCGGTCTTTACCTTGCCGGCAGCGACCACCACCGCCAGCAGGGAAGCGCGCCGCGCGCCGTGCCTGCCGCCGCTAATAGTGAGGGAGAAACAAGCGTCGAACTCGATCCGCGAACAGGCCCCGCCGTGCGCCGGTTTCGTTCGGGCGCGCTTGTTGATTACGGCTACGATGTTTACAACGCGCAGCTCGACAACACGACGCATCGCGCGCAACTGCAATCGCAGGTGCGACTGTTTCGTGATAACCAGCAAGTGTTTGCCGGTAGAGCGACAAACATTTCCGGCCAAGCAAATTCAAAACGCCTGACGGCCTTCGGTCGCCTGCAACTAATCCAAAACTTGCCGCCCGGTGAATACCTGTTGCAAGTCTTAGTGACGGATACGCTCGCGGCAAAAGAAAAACAGCGTCTGGCAACACAATGGATTGCTTTCGACATCGAGCCGTAAGGCAATCACGTGCGTACTCTACCGTCTGTTTTCAATCAAAGAACTGTCGAAGCATAGGTAAGGGTCGCTTAAAAATTCTGCTCTCCCGAATCACGAATGTTTTTGCACACGAGGAGAATCGTTATGAACCGACGCAACGCCGCTTTTAAGAGAAATATTTTTATCCTGTTCGCCTTAATCGTTGCTTTCCTGCTTTTCCCGGCGACGACGCTTTACGCGCAAAGGGGTGCGCCGCCGCCGCCGCTCACGCCGCCGAGCAACAGCGGAGATTTAGAAACACGCGACCGCCAGATACGACAGATGGAAATCGACCGTGACCGCGCCAAGGCGAACCGCGATTCGCGAGCCTTGCTGGTGGAAGTCAACGAAGACTTCTCGCGCCTGCGCACGGCAGATGCAGAATTGATGCGCGCAAACTCCGGCGGAGGCGCGCCCGACTACAAATTTATTTCCGATACGATGATTGAAATCAAAAAGTGTTCGACGCGCCTTAAAAACAACCTCACGCTGCCCGCCGAAGCGAAAAGGGAAAAGCGCGCGGAGATAAAGGAGCCGGACGCCGCGCAACTGAAAACGGCTGTCGCCGCGCTCGACGGATTGGTTCAAAGTTTCGTCAGAAATCCCGTGTTCAGAGACACCGGCGGCGTTGACAAACAACTCGCAGCGAAAGCCAAAGGCGACCTTGACGACATCATCTCGCTCAGCGAACGCATCCGAAAAGGCGTTGACAAGCTAAACAAAACAACTGCCAAATCACGCTAAACCAAATCTCGGGTTACTGAACGCGATATATAGTTTGCGCCAACCCTCGCACTAGCCGGTCATTTCTCACAAACTCAATTGTAAGAATGGCCTCCACAATCAACCTCAACCCTCCAAGGAGAATAATCATGCCTACCACTAAAAAGGCTGGAAAAACCCCAAGCAAAAGCAAGAAGGCTGGGAACGGACAGGCCGGAAACAAAACGGCGAATGCCATCGTGCAGCATTCGATCAAGCATTACGGTTGGATACCGGATATTCCAGACCACCGCGACAAAATGTTCGCCGCGCCGATGGCAGTCGTGGGCGCGCTGCCCACAAGCGTTAACATGCGTGCGAATTGCCCGCCGATTTGCGATCAAGGACAGTTGGGAAGTTGCACAGGCAACGCTATTGCCGGAGCGCTCGAATTCGATCAGATGAAGCAAGCTTTAGCGAATGTCTTCGCTCCCTCCAGACTCTTCATTTACTACAACGAACGCGTGATGGAAGGAACAGTCAACGAGGATGCCGGTGCAATGATTCGTGACGGCATCAAGAGCGTCAGCAAAGCGGGCGCGCCTCCCGAAACCGACTGGCCTTATGACATTAGCAAGTTCGCTAAAAAACCACCGAAGAAGGCTTATACACATGCTGCCAAGCACAAGGCAGTGCTTTATCAAAAGGTCAGCCAAGATGCGACACAGATGAAGGCGTGCTTGGCGGGCGGCGATCCGATCATCATCGGATTTTCCGTCTACCAGAGCTTTGAAAACCAACAGGTAGCAAGCACAGGCCACGTGCCTATGCCGAATCCTTCCAGTGAGACGCTGCTCGGCGGACATTGCGTGATGGTGGTCGGATACGACGACGGCAATCAGTGGTTCATCTGCCGCAATTCGTGGGGGACAAATTGGGGAATGGCAGGATATTTCACGATGCCTTACCCGTATCTACTCGACCCGAATCTGTCGGACGATTTCTGGACAATCAAAATCGTCAATTGAGTAGTTAAGCAAAGCTGAACCGCCGGAAGATTATCAGCATCATTCGATCTATGCGCTGATAGTCTCCCGGCGGCTTTGTTATAGCTCTTTTAGACAACCGGAGTTTAATCTTATTGCTGCGTAATGAAAGTTGTTGGATTTAATCAATTGCCACTAGCAACAGACGAGTGGACAGCGGTAGCACAGATTTACCGGCTTGAGCCGGACAATTCGGCTCAAGCCACAATCTTTTTGCTCGCTGTTCCTCCAGCTAAAGCTGGAAGCAATTTACTTAAATTACGAGCACTTAGTTACTTCAGTTACTTCTCTGTGACTTTGACCTTGAGCGTAAAGGTTTGTGCCGGTTTAGCATCTTGTTGCCAAGCCCGCGCATACGCGAGTTCAATCCGGCCTTCCCCGTTCTTCTCCGCGCGAAATTTCCATGAATGAATGCCGCCCTGTCCCTGCGCGGCAGATGGAGCTTCATACGAATCGTCCAGCAACTTGCACTGCGGCTCTCCTTGAGATGTCAGATTCCATCTAAATCCCGCCGTCGGATTTTCTTTAAGTCGAACCTCCAGCGTTCGACCGACAGTTACCTCTACCTCTTTTCCATCATAGCTCTCATCAATTTGCGGCATATCATCAATCCTTCAAAGGGAAATCGGCCTTCCCGATTTACCCGTTCATGCAAGATTTGTTTAAGCGCATCTCCGGCATTTACGCGGCGGCGTATTAAAATTGCCTTTGAACAACGCTCGCTCTGCTTATGTTCATCTGACCGGATAAATTACGTGACTATTATACGAGCGTCAAGAAAGTTCGGTAGCGGTTTGGATTGAAATGCAGACGCAAAATTATCGGCATGACAAGTTGAAACTGAAACACCGGCCAGCCAACATAAATATCAAAATCAGAAGCACGTCATTCGCCTATCATTTAAGCCCACGCGCAAAGCCACACCATCCAAAAATAAATTACGGGCACACCATGGCTTCCCGATGATCTGAATAACCAAATTAACCTTGACAAAAACGTTTTAACTTTTCTGGTTGATTTTTAACAAGAATTGGCGTAGAGTCTCGTTAGGCGTTAAGACACGTGTACCGCACCAAATTCAGCTTGCAGGCATAATCGAGTGCGGTACGGCGTGGTTTTGAGTTACAAAATCAGCTAAACGGCCTAGCGTAAAACTATTCCCAGATAGGTCAAGAGCTGTGTGAGGCCGCTGGAAATATCTCCAAAAGTTGCTGCCGTGGCTTTTCCGACTGAAATGTCTCCGGCAGCCGCTGTGGTGGCCTTTCCGACTGAAATGTCTCCGGTAGTCGATGAAGCGACTCCAACTGATATATCTCCGGCAAAGGCGGAACAGGCAAGGATGAGGGTAAGGATTACTGTAGCACTGAGTTTGCGAACGTTTTTCATAGGTCTGTCT
>JAABUK010009289.1_pt1 | contig 13489 bp, 19 predicted proteins | sample 5559141 | NCBI WGS metagenome assembly JAABUK01 (sample SAMN10711869, study PRJNA513367) | rock metagenome | isolation source: Antarctica rocks | place: Antarctica: Victoria Land, Pudding Butte nord | collected 2016-01-03
GACGCTGCCAATGATGCGCTTGATGCTGGTGACCTTGTACAAGGACTTGCTGGTTGGGCTGAGGCCGGCATCTTCTTGCTCCTGGCGCCTCCTCTCAAGCCCGCTGATCAAAGTGAAATAGGCAGACGGGCCGTTCCTCTGCATATTCACAGCTTGTGCAGTCCCTTTGATGATGTGAAGAGGTGAGATGCATCTGGCCAGACCAGCAAGCTTGTATCACCTCAACAGTCATTTTGACATCATGTACAGAAAGAGCATGAGTGCCTGATCTATGCCTCATATGACAGGACTTTTGATGTCATGGGGACAGGTGCTGAGCATGACCCAGAGCATAAATCCATCAGGCTGCCAACACAGCTGGCGCAGCCCACTCAGCCATGGTGAGTGGTGTTGTCACAACGTACTTGGGAGTGCTTCTGATAGCTCATGGATGGATGATTTTGCATGATACCTTGCCATGGATGTTGAGTGCCTTGCGGAATTTGAGCAGCATATACTTGGTCACATCTTCCGCCTTGATGACGCCATCATGGTCTTTGATATACTTGTTGGCCCACTCCTGTTGAATGGCCACCACAAAGTTGTAAGTGACCACAGTTTGCTGAATGGTTGGCTGCTTGGGAAATGTGCCAACCCGACACGATGTACTTACATCAAATCCTTTTTGACCAGAGCGATAGGTCCTCCTAGTACGAGGATTCTCAAACTTCTCATGAAGAGCATTCACTTCTTCCATAAGCACATCTCTGCACACATCACAAGCTTTAGCTTTCCTGATTCGAATTTGGCTTTGCTGATTTGAAGTTGAGTCCCTGAGCAAGCAGCATGGCTCACAATGGGATCTCCATGTCAATATCCTCAGCATCAGATTCCTGCTCTGCTGTTGCTTGCTCAGAGCGCAACATGGGCTCAATCATGCTGCCAGGGAGCTCGAGCCTGGGCTCTGGTTCAGGTTCTGGTGTATGTGGTCTCATGTCAAGCTCTGCATCGTTCAGGGCATGCACAGCGATCTTGTTGCCACCATAGCTGCATCTAAGGCGACCTGTGCCAGCCGGATCGGGTTTGACTGCTCCTTGGCAAGGCTTATTCCATGCACCCTTGGCACCTCGCTTGCCGATGAAAGCGACGCGGTTCACACAAGCAGCGCAAGCAATGCTATTGCGAACAATGCACTGCCTTGCGTCGTAGTCTGCGTCGTAGCGCGGTGCCATGATCCGGTCTGTTGCAGCAAGAGAAGCCCGTCAAAGCAAAGAGTGACCAGTACGAGCCCAAAGGCGAGCTGCCTCGAGCTCGCCTACTTCATGATCGGCTTGCCCTTTACAGTTTCCACCTTGCCGAAGAATGCGTACGGAACGGGTGAAGCAAAAATGGCTAGGTAAGCCCTTTTGCTAGGGTGAGCCGAACCTTTAACGCCGATTGTAACTGTTTCCATTGGAACACCGCCACCGGTCCAGGGTCTCGCCGGGAGCCAATCAGAGCCTAGTTTTGCTCGCCCTAATTTCGCTCCAGGGTTTGCCATATCTGGTTGAATGCAGGTGGCAGTGTGGTGATGCTCATCGCTGGACCACATGGTATCAGCCTAGTGTATCCATGCAGATACCACAAACACATCCTGATGCCGCACGATGTCTGTTTAACAGCCATTTTACAGGGCGTCAACAATTTGTCGATCAAAACCCTGAGTATGGACACATATAATCGACATGGAAAATGTCCTATCAATGTAGCACCATGTGTAACAGACTAATTGGACAGCTGAAGCGAGATGTTATGGAGGTGTGACGAACAGACTCATGCTTGTAACATCTCAAGCAACCACTGGCTCATAGCAGTCCAAAATATAATGCGAGCTTGGGCCAAAAGCCATGGTAACGACAGCTCGATATCAGGAGCATGTGGAAGAACCTGTGCATCTTGCAACAACAGATGTGCACGACATGTTGCAACTCATGCCAAATCTATTCACTTGACGCGTCTGGCGTACAACTGCTGCATGAGTCTATGGCCTGAAAAAGCTGCACTGAACTGCTACTCTGGCCACATCAGCTGGGCAGCTTGTAGGAGTGACCATTGTTCCGTTGATGCTTTTCCTCCTAGTGCCATGTGACACAAATTTTAACCCAAGCCACCAAAACCCCGCCTGGGTACAAGCTGCCCAGAAGCTGCAATGGGACACAATGCAGATGACATGTATATTGGCTGAGTGGAAATAACACAGAGTGCAGAATGGCCACTCCTGAATCAAGGACATGCAAGCAGGTTCATTTCATATAGTGTAGCATCTATGCAACATACTTGTACATCACCTTGACACATGTGCAGCAGATCTACCTGCCATCATGATTCTTAAGGTTCGAAGGCGCACCTCGATTTCATTTGAAGACTGAGGAACGAAGCAGTTGTAGCTACCTATAGGAGATGCATCAAGATCCTGGAACATCATACGTTTTTGCTTGCAAGCACTTCCCACCACTAGCCCTCTTGCTTTCCTTGCTGGTCATCTGGCGCTGGCACCATTCGAGTATTGTAATTCTGCCAGCAAGCAGCTGCAGGTTCTCAGACATACACACAGACAAAGGGACAGGCATGTACCTAATTCAGACAAGAACAATTATTGGCAGGATGTGTGTGCAGCAACTTGCATACCAAAAGGTCCAACAGGCTTGTGCATGAACAAATTTATAGGCAGACTGACCAAGGGGTGCAAGCAGCCAGGACCAGAAAGACATGCGTTGAAGGACATTTAACTCAATACCTAAGCATGTACAATACGTCTACAATACATCTGCATGATATTAAATGCTCCAGAAACTAATTCTGAGCGAAGTCATGTTGTTGCTGTTAGATTGCAAGGCCAGAGTGACAACATTTCACTTGCCAAGATGCATCAACTTGCAAGGCAGGCTGGTACCTGGAGCCTCAGATCCACGTGCATCAGCACATTGGCTTTGCACAGACCAACCTGTGCATCGCGCCAAGCTTTTTATGCACTGTACTCTGAGCTTGGCAACCCCTGCAGCCATGTGACATGCATGTGACTCATGTGACCTGCATGACCCATGCCAGTATCCTGACCAGCATTGCACATCCACATGAGGCCAGCATAGCACATCACAGTAGACTTGTTCAAAGTAAAATATGCTACCTTTGTTGTTATAATCTGTGAGATGTGAGCTGTTTGCTTCAATGTCAAAATCTCAACTCTGAGGAGCAGGGTACAGAAGCTCATCTTTTAGACAAAAAACTGTGGGTTTACACTGCAATGTTACTCAAGAAGACTTCAGGCATCAAATGAGAGAAATCCTATCAACCCAATCCAATGTTGACTGCAGCGTAGCACCAACTAGCTCGCATTGACTGTAAAACAGCTGCATACTTGGCATCACAGACAGTGCATAATTGAATGCAGCTGCCCCATGCCCAAACAAAAGCTGACCTGGAAAGGCTGTGATGGTGTCGTGAGTGCCTTGTTGCCCTCGGTCACAGTGCTGCCATGACTTTGGCTTTACACAAGAGTCTGGAGCATCAACGGACACGCCTGTTTCAAGGACAAGAGGTCAGACCCTGTGCAGAACTCAGAAAAGGGATCTGGCAAATCCACCACATCCAGACTCAGCACCAGGGGCGAGTACATATACCCTGCTGACACCTGAAAAGTGCAGCATGGGTTGTTGACAGCCTGGGTTGTTGCCTGGGTTGTTGCCAGCTTGTGCACAATGGCATACATTTGATACTGAGTTCTCCGATGTTAGATGCATGGCATAAAGATGACTAACAAGGCATGGCATAGCATGGCACAGAAGCAACAACACAGTTCTAACTACACATAGCCACTCTGCTGGGTAGGCATTGTCTGTACCTAACAGTGCACAGTGATTGGTTCAAGAGACAGATGCACAAGAGGCAAAACTTGTATACTGAGTTGCCAACTACTGCTTCACTGATGCCTGCTTTGTGTCTTAGGCTTGCGACCACGCTGCTGTCAAAGCCGTCAACCCCAAGGTGGCTGCCACAAGAGGCGCCGGCCGTAATCAAACTTGACAGCACAGCGCAGAGCTGGATGCGATGGCATCTACGCAACAAGGCGTCAGTCAATGGCACACCTCTGAGCTGGTCTGATAAAGACACGCGTTTGTTAGTCCCCCGAACGGCCGGATCTTAAACCTGACCTACTCCCGTGCATGCGGCACAAGCAGTTCTCAGGAAGAAAGCTTGTGCATTGGTGATGTTGCAGCGTCGACAGGTTTTCTTGGGTCGCAGGTCTACTGACGTAACTGACGGCGATTGTCTGGTGCACATTGCAATTTGACTTCATTTCTTATCTATCCCACATACGATTTCGAGGATTTTAAGGTCGAAACTTTAGGGAAAGGCTCCAAAATCCCTGTTAGGGTCACTGGTCAAATCTAATGTCATTTAATTTTGTATGATTCCGCCGGAACTCAAAAGTTGAGTTCCGCATGCTGCAAAAACCAGGCAAATGTGTTGGACAAACTTTGCCATTGATCATGACTTTCTTGGCATCTCAGTTGCGCAAGAGCATGTTCGTTGAGAATGTTGACATCAAAGTTTTGATGCACACAGGCCAGTTCCTGCATGCATCGCGGATACCCCGTACGTACGGTGTAAGCACTAGGTGTTTTTGTATGTATGTGAGAGTTTACGACAAACATCTTAGGGTTTCCAAAACCCTTGGCCTCGTTCGGCCAATCGCTAAATGGGCCCCTAGTCTCGGTGGGGCCGAAAGCCTTTCGGTGCCTTTGGCAGCCGAAGCTTTCGGTGTTCCCGTACACTGCGCATGGCGCACTTCCTGACCAACCACATGAGCTGCAACTTGCGTGACACACTGTTCACCCCGCCGGTCTTGTGACGAGAGCCGATGTCGTCGCAACTCCTCAACGGTGTCACTCACGCAGCATTCATGTCTTGTGCAATTTGCAAATTGCTCAGGTAAACCACCATGACGACAGCAATATAACCTATATGGACCTTCAGAAATTGAAATAGTCAATAACGATCTCAGCAGATATGTCTCACAGAACGAAGACCTATGGGGCTGCTCTATTGACAACACCACCTTCACACTGGTACCCGGACTTCGCAGAGGCTTCATGGAAGCCAGCCAACGGAGCCACCCCTGTACAGATCCTTTCTGGTGAGGGGAACAGCTCTCAATGCAACAATCACCTTGTTTTAGTCTGGATACAATGAGCCAAGCTCTATTTGCTCATGCCATTCGCTGCAACAGATTGCTAAGAAGCATGAGTGACGGCCTGCACTTGCAAGGAGCACAACACTGTCCTGCATTTAGACGCATACAGACATGGCTAACGCACAATGATCCCTTGACTCTAGTAGTTGCTATTGACACACTGATGATTGCAGACTTGCTGCCAAAGGGTGTGCTGCAGACATTCAGCTACACAGGTACAAAGGACCTCAGCAAGGCTGGTGCTGTGGTAATGCCAATGAAAGAGAGTCTGATGAGGGTGCAGAAGCTATGCAACAGCTACGTTGCTTCAAGCACATCGCATGTCACCTCAACTAAGCGGCACACTTTCATTCTATGCGCACTTATTTTCAGTTATCAATGCACATACCTTGCTCACGTCAACATACAAAGCAATTGTCCTGATGATAAAAGGAGCATTTGCGTTGCGCATCTTGTATGCATGCTAATATGCAACATGATGCCTTCCATATAGCTGTCATTAACCATATCGTTGTTTTGTCAAAAGCTTGTTCTGAGGCATTGTGTGCTGCAACAGATCTCAGACCAGGACGCTGGCCAGCTCTTCTGCATCAGTAGCGACTTCAAATCATATGATGAGGTTTGTCCATGTCGCCTTCAGTCATGCCAGTGATGGGATCTTGCAATGGGCAAACAGGCACTCAATGAGTGATCACCAGCCTTTGTCTGATAGTCTCCATACCATCAGTCAGTGATCAACAGATTGTGCTCACTCAGTTTTGATTGCGTTCGCTGACGCTCAAGCTGTTGCTGCTCATGCTCTTTTGCTGCTGCCTAGTGGTCTGAAGTGTGGATTGCTGCATCACTGCTCATGAGAGATGGAAGCACAGGCTACAGCTGCTCATGCTCCTACAATGGCACACTTGATGCGCTTGTTGGCATCGGTATGCATGATCCTGTTGTGTCACTTTCTGCACACTCTGCGCTGGCTGCCGACAGGCTGGGTGGGTGTGTGCATCACTGAAGACTTCAAGTCCTGAATGATGAAGCATGTGCTGCTTATTTTTGCGCTTGCTGTTTGCAGAATGGTATCTGCAGTGGATGTGTGTGCACTGCTGCAGGCAGAGTTGGGTGAGCTGGCAGGGCTGTTGCGCTGAGTAACTCAGTGATGCAGCATGAGTGATGGGATCAGCAATCGGCACTTATCAATCAATGAGTGATCACCAGCCTGTCTCTTGTAGTTTCCATATCATCAGTGATCAACAGATTGTTCGCACTCAGTTCTGATTGTGTCCTGACGCTCAGGCCATTGCCGCTCATGCTCTTGTTGCTGCTGAGTGATCTCATGTGTGATAGGCCATTAGTGATTGCTGCATAACTGCTCATGAGTGATGGAAGCACAAGCTGCAGCTGCTCATGCTCATATGATGGCAGACTTGCTACGCTCGTCGGCGTCGGTGCTTGCACATGTCTGCTCCTTTGCACACGCTGCGCTGGGTGGGTATGTCCATCACTGAAGACTTCAAGGTGTGTTATTAAGCATGTGCTGTTGCTGCTTATCATGCGCTTGCTGCGCTTGCTGGCATGTGCAGCTCAGCGCTTCTCTGCAGCCCACATGCTGCGCTGGTTGTTTGCAAGATGATTCTGCAGTGGATGTGTGCATTGCAGAATCATGCATGCAATGCACACATCCAGCTGCATGCATGCAGATTTGGGTGAGCTGGCAGCGCTGTTTGCAGCATGAGTGATGGGCATCAGCAATGAGCAATCAACAATCAGTCAGTGATCACCAGCCTGCGTCATGTGATCCTTACATCTTCAGTGATCAAAAGATTGTGCTCACTCATATTTAGTTGTGTTCGCTGACGCTCAGGCCATTGCTGCTGCGGCTGCCTAGTGATCTGCTGTATAAGCCATCAGTGGTCTGACAGTAGATTCAGTGTAGTTGGTCTTGCAGCAGCACCAAAAACAAAGTTGTTGGTTGTTGGTTTTTTTGGGTTTTGCTTGCTGGCGCTCGGGCCTTTGATGCACTTGCTTTTGCTGCTGCTGAGTGATCTGCAGCATCTGCTAGCATACTCAATACACTCTTGAGGGAACATGGGTAGCTAAAAATGCAGGAAAAACAAAAGACAGCTAAAACATAGCTGAGCATGGCCATTGCGTACACTGCCTGTGCAATGTACAGTTTGATCTACACAGCTCAAGGGGGGAAATGCGCCGTACAGCAAAGGTGCTGCACAGGTGCATAAAAGACGTGACAATGATACACTGGGAGGGGGGGTAACCCCAACAAAGGTACATTGCTAAGCTCATCAAGGCTCCAAGAAATTTGCTGTGATAATTGCCTAGGCGCCTCAGCAAATAGTGAGCTGTAGGTTTGTGATGAGCCATAGTTACTTGTGCAAACATAAAGCACTCTGTTGACTGATAGTGTCTGGCATCACCAGTGGGTCTGTATCACCAACCCCATCTTTAGCTTGCTCTTACCAAAATCACAAGGCCTCTTGAGCTATGCTGCATTGGCAGCCTGCACATCACACATCTCAAGAGCTTTACGTATGCCAAGGGGCATACAGAAGTACACGACGCTGCCGACCAATGTGAGCATCAACATAGAGTCAATGCAGTGGCTGCCTGTCTTGGCATGAACAGTATATGCATCACAATAGGGAGCCAAACTCACAGGTCAAATGACTATGCCTGCTTGTCCTAAATGCGCTGTGACATGCACGCCACACACAGTTTTTAAGACTGACCTCGGCAGACTTGATGACAAGGTGTGCACTAGTCTTCTCTTTCAGTTCTTCTGAGAGCAGTGCGTAGTGGATCTGAAAGTCCTTTTGATCTGCCCCCTTGTTAGGCATGTCCTTCTTGCTAGTCTTCAGCGTGTGTTGCATCTGCAGTGGGCAGGAAGCTCACCACATGCCTTGACAACAAAAGGAAACTTTCTTGGTGACACAAGCACTGAGCAGGCACAAGCAAAATGCAGGTGATGTATAGCTAGACAAATGACGGGCAACACAAGTTGCACACATAAGTCCTGGTCAAGATTGGTCAGTTTCATGCCAGCCAGTTGTATTGCCAGCATTTTGTTCAGCTGTAGCAAAAGAATCTGTGTACAATGGACCAGTCCCAATCAACATGGCAGCTTTGTTATGCTGCTTAATGGCAACAATTCTGTGCTGATCTGGTGAGCTACTGCATTCAAGAATGTTATGAAGAGGCTGCAGCAACAGTGTGGAGGCTGCAGCAACAGTGAGCTAACAAGAATGTAAACTTGATATGGCAACCCTACTTCAACCCCCTTGACATCTGCGTACCCGTGACCTGACTGGGCCATGGCCGTTGCCCTGCTCGCTCGTGAGATGACCAAGTCTCGCAGCAGCTTACATCACTTAAGGTCTTTATGCTGTCGTAAAGTCAGTGCTGCACGCAGCCGAAGTGTGATCACGTGTGCAGGCTTGTTTGTTGCGCCCATAGCCGTACCTCCTGGTTTAGCTGCTTGTTGCGGGACAGACACCAACATTCGGTAGTGAACATCCGCTTGTCCCACTGCCCAGCTTCATGCCATCCGTTGCTGACTCTGGGGTTGGGTGGGTACTGGCGTTGTTCACCAAGTACACAACCTGAGCCCGTGAGCACTCATTGTGGATGACATAGAGAGACATTGCAGGCCATGAGCACAAGCATCTTTTGAATTGCTTGCTGGCCCTCGTGGAATAGACGGTTCAGGTCAGTTGCACCTCTTCCTATGCAAGCATGCAAATATCATATGCTGCTCTGCAAATGCTGCATTTCATGCTAGTGATCAGCTGCTGCAGCAACAATCTCTATTTATACTTGCAGTGAAGAGTGTCTGAGCAGTGGTCTGAGCCGTGGCAAAATCATGCCCATCTCTCTGTCAGTCAAGACTGTTAGAGGTCCACACAGCAGAGCACTAGGAAAGGACAGACAGTGAGCAAGATGATGGCTTACAGAGTACACCAGTGCTTCAGGTATATAATGCTTTCTGCAGCAGTTTTACAGTTTCCTTTGCTGCATGCACTGCAAGGCCAACATGATTCCTGGAAACCAGACTGAAAATGTGCATAATTGCACGTGACATGGCCATTGTCTGGACTGAATGCGTATATGCAATCGCTAGGTCAAGTTGGACTAGCAGCATACAAAACAAAATTGTCAAGACCAGCATGTGTTGGGTTTATTGTGTGATCACTGAAAGCATCCAGCCGTGCCTGCCATTAACGCACATGTATCTCACCATACAGAACTTACTGCACACAAATTCTACTTCCCACCTTTTTGCACTCCTTTTGCAAACATTGTATAAAGGTTGCATGCAGCAAGCAAGAAGCTTCGCTTTTTGTGTCGTATTCCTTTCTTCTGGTGGCTGTTGAAAACCACACTGCCAACACAGTTGCGCGCTGAGCACATTGTCTGCAAAAAGCTTCACGGAGATTCTGACTGTGCTGCGAGGAGTGGCTTGCTCAGGCTGCAACTGCCTTTCTGATCAGCATGGTGTGTAACTGCGCAGGCCATCAATCATGCAGCCCGTCAAGACACTGATGCTAGGATCAAAGCACACCATGCTGATGTCGTAGCACCAGCTGCTGCATCATCAAGCTCTGGTGAGCTGTGGTTCAGATGTTGCTTGCCCGTCATTTGATGCTTGACTGGTGATCTCCTGCTCAACAAGCTACAAGAATGCACAGAGGGTTGTGACATGCCGTGACTGGTGAGTGATAGCTGCCTAACAAAATAAAGTGATTGCACACAGCGACACCGTGGTTTGCTGTATGAACAAGCAGAGGCGCTTCTGCACATAGCAGAAGCAATGTATCACTGTATGCAATCATTTTCAGCAAACAGTCAGCAATCATTTGCCAATAGGCCATAACGTCAGTGATAACTCCCACACTATACACAAGTCTCACACCAAGGCAGCACAACAGGGTGCATGTTTGCCCATATGCACAATTTGTACCACCTGTAAGACCAGCAACGGCATGATGTAATGAGTGTGCATGGCGTTGCAGGCCCAGAAGGCATGCGAGCAAGGGGTTCCTGTCATGGCAAGGAAGAAGGATGTCATGGGGTACATCCTTCTTCCTTGTGTCATGGGGTACATTGCACCTGCTGACACACGACCACTCCTTGACTTGTTGGGTGGCAGCTAGCAGCTCCTCAAGAAGTTGCAAGGGCTGCTGGGGCTCCAGTTGGCTGGTCCCCGTGCCAGCTGCTAAACCCCCCATTGGGGAAGCTGCCCAAGACTTGTGGCGGCACGGTGATCCTTCACAGCTTTCTGGCATGCAGACTTAGTCACTGGTGCAGCCTTCACAGTCAACGCACAGTGGCTGCAACAGTGGATGCTTCCCTGCCCTATGCTATGACTAATCATGAAAAAAGACCCCATGCATTCTCATGCTAAGTGTAAAGTTGTGAGGCATATCCTGAAGCTAGTTGTGTCATGCTAACACAATGATTCAGTTCTCAACTCTTGCAGCAAGGCTGAGCTACCGGCTCAGCTGATCAGTAGTAAGGATGATGTTGAGTTCATGAAATATTAGTAAGTGTTGCGGAGTGATTACAGTATCATGACTAATTACAGTTGGTTACTGCCCGCAACGTCACAGTAGGGTGTGGATTTTTTGTGCTATGCAGAGCTGTAATAAACAAATAGCAATGCTTCACGGCTTGATGCTGCAGGTCAAGGTGGCAAAGAAGCTGGGAGTAGTCTATCAGCTGCATCGGGGTTCTGTCCGCTAGGGCATCACCCTGCATGCAACAACATCTTGCCAGGATACAATTCAAGTCAGGCAAGCATTGTACACCTTTGCAGAATGCCTCGTTCGTCCAAAATCCTCCTGAGTGGTACACTGTGATCTCTGCCACTGATGCACTGGAGAGTTTTGTTTGCACAAGATCGTCTCTTCCAGCTGTCTAGTAGTCTGTGTCATCAAGCATCGTGCATGTGCCTGCCACATGACCGTGTACTGCCCCCTACAAGTGATGCAGTGTACTCAGCCAAGACAAGGCTTCCCGTAAGCAGTAGGCGTCTCATTATTGAAGCCTACATGTTCATCTGCAACCCTTGTCCTGCATGTACCTAGCTCATCATGAGCTGGAAAGCTTTGTTTACTATTGTTATTATTATTGTCATTACATGTTCATTGTGTGCTGCAGGGGGGACAACAACAAGGTGTGGTTTGCAAAACTGCTGGTACTCTTCAGCTACACCAGCTCCTCAGGTTGTGAGATTGAGACAGCTTTTGTCAGATGGCTTGTGGCGAAGCGCCCTGCTGTGAAAGACAAGAAACATGCTAAAAACCTCATTTTGGTGCAGCTGAAATGGGAAGAAGAGAAAGGCAGAAACTCATCAGCCGATATGATTGAACTCAGTAGCATTCTGGGTCCGTGCTGTGTGCAGCCTGACCCCATCAAGTCAGATAACCGACGGGTTGGCAGTACCTTGTGAACAACTGATCAAGTGTGTACATGCATGTGTTATCAGCAGTGCAGTCAGTAGATGCCTACAGGCATGCTCTCAGTTGAGCTTTCCCAAGACCAGCCATACATGTTCGTTGTATGTCAGACATCTCTGTCAGAAATCAATGACAGTGGCATCTAAATCCTGCATTTGGCTGGCAGGTGGCCTGTTCAACAAGCTGCTTGAAGCAGTGCAGACACTCTAAATATCATATGACATCAATTGACACAGATTGCAATGCCACTGTAATCATCTCAGCTCTGATTTGTGCCTCTGACTGCATCCAAAAGTGCTCATGCGCTGTTCTGGGTAGCATTGGTACACAGGTGTCTTTACCAGCATTGACACATAATCTGCCTCATAAGTGCATATCTTCAACATGCTGCAGTCTTGTTCAGCTAGATGTACCTGGACAGGCATGATGAAACGATGTTGCACATGGCTGTGGAGGGATGTGGGTCCCCAAGCTGTGCAAGTATGCCAACCCTCAAGACTGTGGTCTCTCACAAGCTGGTAGGTGTGTGGATCAGCGTGGAGCCACACAGGCATTGAGTTGAGAGGATAGATGAGTGCACAGGTCAGTGTAAACCCATGGCCTTGTTGCATCTTGTGCTCCCACAGTGTGTGGCTCCATGCAAGTCCATGAGAAGGGTGCATGACAGATCTTCACATGTAGTGGGATTACACAGAACTGTATAGAATGTGGACATACTCAAATCCATACCTTTCCAACTTTAGGGACGTGATCAGCTTGTGTTTGTTTTGCAGGGGCTTCTGATTACATGCAAGGGTCACAGTACACCTTCAGGCTAGTGCAGATCTGCACACCTGCCATGCAAGCTTGCCCTCATGACAGACAAAATGAAGCGCAGACTGCTGCGTATGGTACAAGTCTACAAATCCTGTGTTGATGGGCTTTGCATCTATCAAGCCTTACACAGATTCTGCTGCAAGCAGGCATGCAGCAAGGTTACCATGCTGTCTGGCCTGAACAAGCATCTGCTGGTCAAGCTAGGAGGCTTGGAGTACAAGCGTGCAGAACGTCCATCAGCTTGGCATTCTGTTGCAAAGCTCCCAAGCTTGCCAGTCTGCCAGCTGCTATGCTAGCTGCATCTGAGGACATCAGGTCCCGGCCAAACAGCATGACAGTGTCAGCCTTCCTCGATCATTTACTAGCCCCATATGCCCAACCCAGCCCAAATCCAGTGCAGTTGCAAATGACTAAGCCGTTCCCAGTGACATTGCCTACCTGTCAGCTGCCAGCAGATTACAAGCGAGGCATCTGTGAACAAGCATCTTGCTCACAGAGCACCCTTCTCACAGCAGCTAGCAGAATATAAGGCCTGGTGCACTTACCCCATCCAGCTTGACAGGCCAGGCTGCGCGGACAGCTTATCTACCTGGAAAAGTTCTGAGAAGCATATCTTCTTGTTTCTTGGGTACAACCATCACTATCATCAAGTGTCAGTGCCCACAATGCAGCTTTTCCTGTCCACTCCCCTTGTCTGTCATTATGTGAGCTTTCACATAGTTGCTGAGCACAGCCACCTCACCATCAGAAACTTTCTGAGTTGTGCAAAGCGTGTGTTGAGATGGTGGCAGACCCAGGCTGGAGGGAAGCATCCCAGTCTGGTGAAGGGTCTGCAGTGGTTGCAAACATTGAATGAACAGGTGCTGCTGCTGCTGTTTTTTGTGTCCTCATTTGTTGTGCTTCAAGCTGTGTGTGTGTGTGTGTGTGTGTGCGTGCGTGCGTGCGTGCGTGCGTGAGTGTGAGTGTGTGTGTGCGTTTGTGTGTGTGTGTGTGTGTGTGT